>Ga0302321_100001824_pt1 | contig 18199 bp, 19 predicted proteins | sample Fen_T0_1_FD_202505 | JGI IMG/M metagenome (GOLD analysis project Ga0302321, IMG submission 202505) | Peat permafrost microbial communities from Stordalen Mire near Abisko, Sweden - Fen_T0_1 | ecosystem: Environmental > Terrestrial > Soil > Wetlands > Permafrost | place: Sweden: Abisko...
AAGCCCCCGGGGCCGCCCATCGGGTAGGACGGCTGGCCGTCGGGAAGCGGACCCTGGAGGATCCCCCGCACCGAGTTGCCGGCCATCAGGACGTAGTGCCCGCGGGCCAGCCAGATGTAGGGCAGGTCCTCGTTGAGCTTGGTGGCGACGATGGCGTAGTTCTTCTGCCGCTCCGCCAGGTCGGTGGTGGCCCGGGCCGCGTTGAGGGCGGCGTCGATCTCGGGGTCCTTGTTGCGGGCGATGTTCAGACCGAGATCGCCCTGAGGGGCGGCGTTGTCGGAGATCCACCAGAGGTAGTCGTAGTCGGGATCCGGCGAGCCGAACTGGCCCCAGGCGACGGCCTGGTACTTGCCGGTGACGGCCGAGACGATCAACAGGGCCTGGTCCTGCTGCTTGATCGTGACCTTCATGCCCGCCTGCTCCCACACCTGCTTCAGGAACTGGGCCTGCAGGGAGCCGGCGTTGGTGCTGTCTTCGAGCAGCTCGAACTCGAGCGGCTTCCCCGTCTCCTGCTCGTACTGCTTCACCAGCTCCTTGGCCTTGTCGAGGTCGTAGGCCGGGTAGGGAGCGTCGGTGTAGAACGGCGTGCCCTCGCGGAACACCGCGGACACCGGCTGGGTGTTGCCCTGGTCGACGGCGGCGATGTAGCTGGCCTGATCGGTGGCGTAGGCCATGGCCTGGCGGGCGGAGGCGTTGTCGAACGGCGGCTGGGCCACGTTGAGCATGGTGAAGGCCTCCTCGGTCTCCCCCTTGTTCTCGATCATCTGGATCTGCCCGGCCTGAGCCGCCTTCTGGGCGGGGATCACCCCTTCCGGCACCGAGGTGCCGGCCATGTCGACGTTGCCGGCGATGAGGGCGTTGATCTTCGACTGCGTCTCGGTGATGACCTTGAAGTTCACGCCGTCGAGGTAGGGCAGCTGGACGCCGCTGTCGTCCTTGCGCCAGTAGCTCGGGTTCTTCACCGTGGTGACCGAGTCACCCGTCTGCCACTGCGTCATCTTGAACGGACCGGTGCCGATCGGGAGCTCGGTGCCGTCGCCGGCCACGGTGGCCGGGCTGGGCACCATGCCGAGCTGGCCGGTGAGCGACGACGGGAACGTGGCCCAGGGCTGCTTCATCTTGAACAGGGCGGTGTTCTGGTCGATGACCTGCACCTCGTCGAGCGCGGAGAGCGCGGGGGCGGTGAGCGCCGACGCCTTGTGGGCCTCGAAGATGGTCTTCAGCACCGCCGCGTCGACCGGCGTGCCGTCCTGGAACACGAGGCCCGGACGCAGGGCCACGAACCACTGGGTGAAGTCGGGGCTGGGGGTGAACGACTTGGCGAGGTACGGCTGGGCGACGGTGTTCTCGTCATAGGCGGCGAGCGGGTCGTAGACGGCCATGCCGACCTCGGTACCGGCGGTGGCCCATCGGTTCTTGGTCGGGTTCCAGCCGTCGCTCTCGGCGTCGAGCGCGTAGTTCAGGGTGCCGCCGACCTTGGGCGGTCCGGTCGTGGCGACGGTGACATCGGTGATGCCCGTGGCCGCATCGCCGGCCGGTTGGGCCGAGTCGCTCGACTTCCCCGAACCGCACGCGGCGGCGATGAGGGCCGAGGCCAGGACGACCGCGGCCAGACCCCGCTTGACCGAGCGACTGCTCTGCATGGTTCCCCCCAGGTGGAGACGTCGGACGACGACATCGTGACGCTAGCCAGATGGCGCGCCACGTCATAGCCCGGCGGCATCTATCGATTCGACGACTTCAGGCACGACGACTTCAGGAGCGACTAGTTCAGGAGCGAGTTGAGGAACCCGGTCACCTGATCGGACCGCGTGACCACGAACCCCGAGTAGAGGTGGGCGGGGTCGGCGTACACGTAGATGCCGTCGATCACGACCGGGCAGGTGGTGTCGGGGCAGAGCGTGCCGTTGATGTCGAGCGACTTGATGCCGAGGTCCTTGCGCACGTCGGCCTCGGCCTGCATGAACGACTTCTGGCCCACGAACGCGTCGGTCTTCGAGGTGGCGCAGTCGGCCGCGTCCTTCGAGGCCAGGCAGTCGATCGGGTCCTGGGCCTGCAGCGGGGTGTCGACGATGCCGGCCACCTTCACGCCCTCGGCCTGCAACGAGGTCATCAGCTCGCGGTAGCCGGCGGCCCAGATCTCGACGTTCGTCCCGTCGGGGGCGATCGCCTGGCCCGGGATGATCGAGCCCTTGTACTCGTTGCTGTTGGAGACGACGACCGCGTCGGGCTTCAGCTCGGTGACGAGCGTGGCCGTGTCGTCACGGAAGGCCTGGCACTTGGGATCGGGGATGTCCATGCCCTTGCCCTTGGTGAGCACCGGCACCGCGGGACAGCTCGGAGCCCACCGCACCACCACGTGGATGTGCTGCTCGGTGGCGACCTTGTCGAACACCGGCCGCCAGTGCCCGGCGTGGGAGTCGCCGATCAGCATGATCATGCGATCGGAGGAGAGGTCGCCGTCCTCGCAGTAGGGGATGCCCGACGGCGACGTGGTGGGGTCGAGGCACTCGTTCTGCTTCCGCGACCCACGCACCTCGGCCAGGCTCACCTTCTGGCCCCCGGCGCCGACGCCCTTCACGACGTTGTCGACCCGGTTGTCGGCGAACCGCTGCAGGCCGAAGGTCCCCAGGACGAGGCCGAAGGTGACCCCGAGCCCCACGACATAGGTGAGCCGGATCGAGCCGGTGAGGGCCTTGGCGAAGCGCACCCGGTTCTCGACGAGCGTGTAGGCCACCGTGGCCACGCCCAGCGCCACCAGCACGGCGGCCAGGCGGAGGCTGCGCTTGTCCTTGTCGAAGTAGGCGATGGCCAGCAGGATGAACGGCCAGTGCCAGAGGTACCACGAGTAGGACACCCGGCCGAGCGCCCGCATGGGACGCAGCGACAGCACCTGGCTCAGCGGATTGCCGGGCATGCCGACGGCGATGTCGCCGGAGATGATGATCAGCACGGTGGCGCTGACGGGGAGCAGCGGCCAGAACCCGGGGTAGACGCTCGAGTCCGACAGAAGCACGAGGGCGGTGAGCAGCAGCGCCACGCCGACCACCGCCGACGCGATCTGCGCGCCGCGGGTGCGCACGACGGCCGGCAACGGCACCGCGGCGAGCAGGCCGGCGGCGGCGAACTCCCACGCCCGGGCGGGGAGGCCGAAGAAGGCGAAGGCCGAGCCGGTGGACGTGAGATAGACGCACAACGACAGCGACACGACGAACGTGACCCCGAAGCCGACGATGAGGATCGGGCGCAGCAGGCGTCGATCGCGACCCCGGACCAACAGGCAGGCACCGCCGACCAGCAGTGGCCACAGCAGGTAGAACTGCTCCTCGACGCCGAGCGACCACGTGTGCAGGAAGAGGCTCGTGCTGATGTCGCCGCCGAAGTAGTCGGTGGCCTGACGGGCGAACACGAGGTTCGACACGTAGAGCAGCGCGGCCCGGGCCTGGTCGGCCACCGACGGCCAGTCGAGGCTCGGCAGGATGAACAGGGAGAGGGCCACCACGGCCACCACCATGAGCGCCAGCGCGGGCACGAGCCGGCGGATGCGCTTGGCCCAGAACGTCACCAGGGCCACGCGGCCGGTGCGGTTCGATTCCGACAGGAGGTTGCGGGTGATGAGGAAGCCCGAGATGACGAAGAAGACGTCGACGCCGACGAACCCGCCGTGGAAGCCGGGGATCAGTGCGTGGTAGCCGACCACCAACACGATGGCGACCGCCCGCAGCCCGTCGATGTCACCACGGAACCGACGCTCGGATGGGGGCGCCGAATCCGGCTCGACGCCGGTGGTCGGGGGGTCTGAGATCTCGACAGCTGGCAACTCGTCGGCGAGGTCGCTCACGAACCGGATACTCCAGGGGACAGCCGTGCTTCGACCACCAACGGGGCCGAACGTGCGGCGAGGCCGGCGTCGTCAACCATCGATGACCCTGCCCTCCGCACGCCCAGAACATATAGGGTCGTCGAACCAGGTCGCCACGAAAGGTCGCAGGCCGTGTGTTGCATCGTCGCCCTGTTCGCGTGGATCTCGCCCCGCTTCGCGATCTTCATGGCGTGGATCTTCGCCAACGACCGCATGTCGGCCGCGTTCGACAGCTTCTGGATCGCCCTGCTCGGGTTCTTCATCCTGCCGTGGACGACGCTGGCCTGGGCCATCTGCTACGCCCCACTCGCCGGCGTTCGTGGGTTCGGGTGGGTCATCGTGGCCTTCGCGTTCTTCGTGGACCTGGCTTCTTACACCAGCGGAGCCCGAGCGCAGCGTCAGCGGTCCTCCACCGTCTGACCGGTCACCGGGCCACCAGCGTGGCCCGTTCGGGCGCCCGATTGGCGGCATCCCCGATGTGGATCAGCGGGTGGGCGCCTCGACGGGCGCTACGACAGCTTCATCGATGCTCATGCGCCCTGGCCACCATCCATCATGACCGAGGCCTGGTAGGGCGCTCAGCCCAGGCGGTGGAGCAGGTGGTGACTGAGATCGCCGACGAGATCGGTGAACAGGTGGCGCCGCGAGAAGTACCAGTCACCGAACGGCCCGTCGGAGGAGGCACCCGATCGGCGGGCGAAGGTGTCGTGGTACCGACCGACGATGATCGGCTGCAGCGGCTGACCCTCGACCTGCTGGAGCACGCTGTAGGAGCTGCGGATGGTGGCCGACCCGGCCTCGCCGTCGACGTCGACGATCGGGTTGCTGATCAGGTGGCGGGTGCGCGGCGTGCCGTCGGGGTACCGCCGCGTCCAATCGACGTACATCGACAGGATCACCGGCCGGCCGCGCTGCTCCCCCGCCATCCCGTCCACCGTGATCACGGTGTCGGCGAGGAGGTCGGCCACACCGTCGAAGTCACCCAGGTCGATCAACTCGCCATAGCGATAGAGCAGGTTCGTCACCGCCACATGATCAGGAACCATCCGGGGAGCCTAAACGCCGAGTGCCGGCAACGACCGCCGGCACCGTGGCCACACCCGGGGTCACGAGCCCAGCAGGGTGTTCGATGTGTGGCGGGCGATCATGCGATCCTCGGCCGCGGCCACCACCCGCACCGTGACCGGCGCCCCGTCCGGGGAGATCACCCTGCCCCCGTCGACCTCGGCCCTTCGAGGTGGGCCGTTGCGGGCCGGATCGATCTCGACGCCGAGGAACCCGAGACCGGCGCACACCTCGGCACGGATGTCGTCGGCGCCCTCGCCGATGCCGCCGGTGAACACCAGCGAGTCGAGGCCGCCCAGCACCGCGGCGTAGGCCCCGATCTGCTTGCGGATCGTCCGGCAGAACACCGCGATCGCCAACTCGGCCCGATGGTCTCCGGCCGCACGCGAGGCCAGGAGATCACGCATGTCCGATGATGAGCCCGAGAGGCCGAGCAGTCCGGCCTCGTGGTTCACCAGGTGGTCGAGCGTGGTCGCGTCGTAGCCCTCCTCGGCCAGCAGGTGCACCAGCAGGCCCGGATCGAGATCGCCCGAGCGCGTGCCCATCACGATGCCGCCCGTCGGCGTGAGGCCCATCGTCGTGTCGACCGATCGGCCGTCGCGCACCGCGCACAGGCTGGCGCCGTTGCCGAGGTGGGCGATCACCGCGCGACCGAGTGCGGGTGCCCCGACGTGCTCGACGACGTACTCGTAGGAGAGGCCGTGGAAGCCGTAGCGCCGCAGTCCGCGCTGCCAGAACCGCTCGGGAAGGGCCAGGTGGGCCGCCTCCTCCGGAAGCGTGTGGTGGAACGACGTGTCGAAGCAGGCCACCTGGGGCACATCGCCGAGCACCGCGACGACGGCCTCGATGCCGGCGATGGCCGCGGGCTCGTGCAGCGGGGCCAGGGGCACGAGGGCCCGCAGGTCCGCCACCAACGCGTCGTCGACGACCGCCGGCCGGGAGTGCTCCGTGCCGCCGTGCACGACCCGATGCCCGACCGCATCGGGTGCGCCCAGCCCGGCGCGGGCCAGCGCGTCGAGCGCCGTCCGGATGTCGACGTGGTCATCGTCGCCCCGCCACAGCTCGCGCTCGGCATCGGCGCCCCGTCCCGAATCGACCGCGAACAGCGAGATCTTCAACGTCGACGACCCGGCGTTGACGCACAGCACGGTGAGCTCACTCATCGGGGCCGGTCCCGTGCAACCACTCGTCGAGCACCGCCAGCTCGTCCGGGGACACCACGACGGGGTTGCCGACCCGCGGGGCCCGCAGGATCTCGCACCCGGCGAACCGCGGGTCGGCGCGCAGCTCAACCCGCGGGATCGGCTCGGCCAGCACCGTGAGCTCGATGGGCACGAACGGCCGCTCCTGCAGCTGGGCGTCGCGATCGGTCCAACGCGGATCGTCGAGATCGCCGGCCTGGTCGAACACCGGCCCCGTGACCGTGCCCCAGGCCCAGATGCCGGGCGTGGTACGGGCCCCGGCCGGTCCGGTCACCCAGAGGAAGCAGCGCTGCCCGGGCGCCAGCAACCCCACCCGCGGACCGTCGGCCAGCCGCCACGAACCGATCGGCTCGCCACTGCCCAGCCAGTCGGCGATGTCCCACATGTCGGGCCGGGCCTTGAAGATCCAGGCCGCGATGTCGACGCCTCCAGGCGTCGTCGCTATCGGCTCCACCCCGAGATCATGCCCCGGACCCGACAGGAACCCGACCAGTAGGGTGTCGCGGGTGGCGACCACCCCTGGCATCCGGCGGCGGCTCTCGGCCGCCGATCGACGCACCCACCTGCTCGATGTCGCCGTCGTGCTGCTCGCCGAGTCGGGACCCGAGGCGGTCACCATGGAGGGCGTCGCCGCCCGCGCCGGGGTCAGCAAGGCCCTCGGCTACCGCTACTTCGACAACGCCGACGACCTGCTGGTGGCCGTGCACGACCGCGAGATGGTCGAGCTGGGCAGCCGGGTGCGGGCCGCCCTCCGTTCGTCGCACACCTTCGAGGAGGGCATCCGGGCGTCGCTCACCGCGTGGCTCGACCGGCTCGCCGAGCGCGGCAACGTCGTCACCTCGCTGATGCAGGCCGGGCCGGTGTCAGGCCGGGTGCAGGAGCGCAGTCGCCGCATGCACGCCACGGTGAGCGAGTTCTACGGCCAGCGGGCGGCCGACACCTACGACCTCGACCTGCGCACGGCGACCGCGGCGGCGAGCATCCTGCTCACCGGGCTCGACGGCCTCATCGACTGCTGGGTGAACCGTCGCATGCCGCGCCGCGAGATCGTGGACGTCTACACGACGATGTGCCTCGGCGCCTTCGAGGCGCTGGCTGCCCGTCCGCCGCTGATCGGCGAGCGGTCGATGACGATCCGGTCGATCGACCCGGTCGACTAGGTCCGGTCGACTAGGTCCAGTCCTTCGGGCGCTCGCCGGCCTCGGCCTCGGCCTCGGACTCCTTGGCCTTCTGGATCGACTCCTCGACCTCTTCGAGCTCGGCCTCGAGCTCTTCGACGGTGGGCGGGTGGTTGTCGGACGTGTCGCTCATGTCCGTGGAACCTACCCCCGCCGGCCGTCAGACGTCGATGTCGCTGACCCCGCCGGTGGCCCACCAGCTGGCCGTGAGCTTCAGGCCCGGGACGTCGGCCCGGTTCTGCATCTCCTCGTACGAGCGCTTGTACCCCGTGGACGCGATCTTCCACTCGCCGTCGACCTTCACGTAGCGATCCTCGTAGAAGGCCGCACCTCGGATGGTGAGGTTCCAGTCCGTCATGATCACGATGTCGTCCATGGCCCAGGTGCCCACCGCCGTGGTCGGTGAGATGAGATCGATCTCGGGCTGGTGGATGCGGTGGGCCGAGAGGAACGTCTCGGACCCCATCGACGTGGACAGGAACTCGAGGATGGCCTCGCGGCCCTCGTAGCGGTACTTGCCGCCGCTGTACGCGGCCACCGCGTCCTCGGTGAAGCACGTGGCCATCTCGTCCCACAGCTTCTGGTCGAGCGTGCGCATGTAGCGGTACTTCACCCGCTTGATGGCCTCGATCTCGATGAGGTCGTTGACGTCCACGGCAGATCCCCCCGGTCGGTGTCGCGCTGATCGTAGGCCGCTTCTGACGCCCCGTCAGAACTGGATCGGGTCGACGGTCCCTCAGTCTCCGTGGACGGCGCCGTCGCGCCGATCGTGCTGGCCGGCCGGAGCCGACGCCACCATGGTGAACCGCAGCACCTTGCGGCCCTTGTTGGCATAGCCATGAGGTCGGTCCGCCTCGAAGAGCACCGACGACCCGGCCGGCACCACGTGATCGACCCCGTCCACCGACAGGGTGAGCGTGCCCTCCTGGACGTGCAGCATCTCGCGCGTGCCGGGCTGGTGGTCCTGCGACGGATAGGCGTCGCCCGGCGTCATCCGCCAGTCCCAGAGCTCGAGGTGCTCGCGGCGGTCGCTGCCGAGCAGGAGCTTGCCCACGCTGCCGGGCTTGCCGTGCCAGAGCTCGGCGGCGTCATCGGGCCCGACCAGGCGGACGGCGGGCGATTGGCCCAGCTCGACCAGCGACGCCAGCGACACGCCGAAGGCCTCGGCGATGCGACACAGGGTGCCGATCGACGGGTTCGTGCGGTTCTGCTCGATCTGCACGAGCATGCCCTTGCTGACCCCGGATCGACCGGCCAGCTCGTCGAGGGTCCAGGACTGCTCGGTGCGCAACGCTCGCACGTTGCGGGCCACGGTGGAGATGGTGGCGGTGGAGGCATCGGTCATTCTGTTGAACCCTTAGTGCAATAGAACGCTATAGTTGTCTGTTGTACCGAGAGGTCAGTGTACCGACCGGTTTTCCATCGTCCCACGAACCACCCGAGCCTGCTGTGACTGCCATCCTCGCCCTCAGCGCCGCCGTCGTCTACGGCACCGCCGACTTCTTCGGAGGGGTCGCGTCCCGTCGCACCTCCCCCATGGCGGTCACCCTGTTCGCTCACGTCGTCGGCCTGACCTTGCTGGTCCTGGCCATGCCGTTGCTGCCCGCGGCCAGTCCCCGCCCGATCGACCTGGTCTATGGCGGGCTCGCGGGCGCCCTCGGCGGCGGAGGTCTGATCCTCTTCTACCGGGCCCTGTCTCGGGGCACCATGAGCGTGGTCGCCCCGGTGGCGGCCCTGTTCGGCGCCGCCCTGCCGGTCGTGGTGGGACTCGGCCTCGGCGAGCAGCTCTCGCTGCCGGCCCTCGTCGGCATCGCCGTCGCCGTCGCCGCCGTCGGGCTGGTCAGCCGTGAGGCCCGCACCGATGCCGCGCCGGCCTCGCACCGCGGCGCCGGCCATCCGCTGGTGCTCGCCGTCGTGGCCGGTGCGGCGTTCGGCGGGTTCTTCGTCCTGCTCAGCCGGACCTCGTCCTCGGCCGGTCTCTGGCCCCTGCTCAGCGCCCGCGTCGTGTCCGTGGCCGTGCTCGGCTCGGTCATGCTGCTGTCGGGCCGCTCGCTGCGACCGACGCCTGGCATCCGTCGCCTCGTCATCGCCGCGGGCGCCGGCGACATGATCGCCAACATCCTCTACCTGCTGGCCGTGCGCCGGGGCCTCGTCTCGCTCGTCGCGGTGATCGTGGCGCTCTACCCGGCGGCCACGGTGCTGCTCGCCCAGGTCGTGCTCGGCGAGCGGCTGCGCAAGGTGCAGACCGCAGGCCTGGCCCTCGCCGCCAGCGCGGCGGTGCTGCTCGCCCTCGCCTGAGCCACCCGCCAGATCGGACCTCCGCGGATCCTCACCATGTTGCGTAGATCGGAGTCGCCTTCCGACCCAGATCTACGCAACGTCGGTGGTCGGGTCGGTCCGGCCGGGCGCGGCGGCGCGAATCGTGGCACCATCGGCAGCGATGCTCGATCATGACGAAGAGCGCCAGCTGGCCGAGATCGAAGCGCGACTGCGCGACGAGGCCCCCGACCTGCTCGAGCTGTTCGACACCATCCCCGACCAGATCGATCGCTCCCCGCGGCCCGACCAACGCGGTCGTCCCACCTGGAGCGACGTGCCACGAGCCCACCCGTCCGGCCAACCCGCCGTCGGCGCCGGCCCCGCACCGGATCGGCGCCCCACCGGTCACGTCACGCGCCACCCGGTGCTCAAGAGCCTGACGGCCCTCGCCGTCGCCGTCGTCCTCACCACCATCGTCACCCTCGCCGTCGGCCCCAACCTCGGTGGCCTGATCGCGGTGATCGGCCTCTCCGCCGCCGGCATGTACGCCTACCAGGTGCTCCGGGGCTGCCCCGGCCTCCGCGGTCGCTCCGACGACACCTGACCCAACGTCACCGATGGCCACCGACCACCCGGACGATCCGACGGGCCCGCGCCTGATGTCTGGTCCCGCGTCGGGCCCGATGTCCGGCCCGATGTCTGGCCCGATTCCCGGCCTGGTCGGCGTCGGCCCCTGGGAGGGTCAGCTGCCCGATGACCCTCGCTACGACCCCGACCTGCTCCGCGAGGGCGACCGGCGCAACGTCGCCGACCGCTACCGCTACTGGACCAACCAGGCGATCGTCGACGACCTCGACACCCGACGGCACCCCTTCCACGTGGCCGTCGAGAACTGGCAGCACGACATGAACATCGGCACCGTCGTGCGCAACGCCAACGCGTTCATGGCCACAGGTGTGCACATCGTCGGGCGTCGACGCTGGAACCGTCGGGGCGCCATGGTGACCGATCGTTACCAGCACGTGCAGCACCACCCGACGATCGACGACCTGGTGGGGTGGGCGTCGACGGCGGCGCTCCCCCTCATCGGCATCGACAACCTGCCCGGATCGGTGCCGCTCGAGACCGTCGAGCTGCCGCTGGCCTGCGTCCTGGTGTTCGGGCAGGAGGGCCCGGGCCTGTCCGACACCTGCCGCGACGCGCTGGCCATGACCTGCTCGATCGCCCAGTACGGCTCGACCCGATCGATCAACGCCGGGGTCGCCTCGGGCATCGCCATGCACGCCTGGATCCGCCAGCACGCCGACCCGCCCGACCCCTGACCCGCTCAGCGCCAGCCGTTCTTGTCCGACTTCGCCACCGAATCGGGGGTGAAGTCGGTCAAGAAGCCGAATCGGAAGCCGAATCGGCCGGGCTCAGTTGCCGTTGGTGGACCAGTGCCAGGGCTCGCTGGGCAGGTTCCGGAAGCCGAAGCTGCCGGCGTTGGCCGACAACCACTGCCAGATCGCCTCGCTGTGGCTCGAGATCAGGTGGCCGCCATTGGTGAAGTCGATGGCCAGGCCCTGCTCGTGCATCGACTGACCCGGAGGAGCAGTGGGCGGGTGGCACTGCGAGGCCGGCATCTCGTAGATGGCGTAGTCGCTGGTGCCGCAGTGGGCCTTGCGCAGGGCGATCTGCGACGCCGAGTCGCGGTAGCCGCCGCCACCGAGGCTGAACCCGGCGGCCGAGGCGGCGCTGAGGAGCTGACCGAGCTGGGCCGCGATCGAACTGGCCACGGTGATGCCGCCGACCGTCGAGAGCGAGATCGGACCGGGGACGCTCACCGGACCGGTGGTGCCACCCCCTCCGCCACCACCGCCGCCCCCGGTGGGGACCTTGGCGACCTTGGTGGCCAGCGCGGCCTGCTCCTGGGCGATCTGATCCGACAGGTTCTTGTCGACCGAGGCCAGGGCGGCCGACTCGGCGAGACGGTCGTTGATGCGCTGGTCGACGTCGGCGGCGACCTTGGCCTGCTGGGCCCGGGCCTGGCTCAGGCTGGCGGCCTTGTCGGCAAGGGTGTTGGCCCGGGCCGCGGCCTGAGCCTGGGCCTTGGCCGCCGCGTCCCGCTTGACCTCGAGCTCCTGCTTGGCTGCCCGGAACTTGTCGACGACGTCGAACTTGTTGCCGTTGGTGACCGCCAGCATCTCGGACTTGGCGACCGCCTGGTTGGCGCTCGTCTGCTCGAACACCTGCATCGTCTGATCGCCCGGGGGATGCACGTAGGCCTCGACCGCGGCTTCGGCCACCTGGGCCTTCAGACCGTCGATGGTGGCCTGGGCGTCATCGGCTTCCTGCTGGGCCTGATCGGCCTGGCGCTGCGCCTCGTCAGCAGAGCGTTGGGCATCGTTCGCTTGGGCCTGGGCGCCACGGACGTTCTCGTCGAGCGCATCGAGGGCGGCGTTCACCTGGTCGCTCGTGGCGTTCAGGGTGTCGATCTGGCCGGCGACCTCGGCGCGCTTCTTGCGGACCTGCTCGCGCTGGGTGGCGGGATCGACGCTGGCCGCTGATGACGTGGCCCCGGCCGAGGCGGTCGGGCCGATCAGCGTGGCGAGCAACGCCGCCAGCGCGACGAGCGCTGCGAGCAGATGCGGGGACGTGCGGTTGCGGGTCCGAAGCATGTGGAGCGGGGTTTCCTCGCTGGTGTAGCGGTGCACCTGGCGTTCAGGAGTGGTCGGCGAGCCTCCGGACACCCTCGACCGAAGATCTCATAACCACGACAAACGTAACGGTTCCGTAATATACCCCGTCCGCCGGCCCCTGGCACGGCACGGTAGTCGCGGCACCCCGAAGCGACAGGGACCCGGCGGCCACAGGTCTCCGTCGGTACGCTGGCGCCGTGCTCCTGTCCGCCCGGCTCCCGTGACCTCGCACAGCCACACCCACGGCCCGGCCGGAGGCCACTCACACGGCCCGGACGGCAACCACGGCCCGACCACCGACGAGACCCGACACCGCCAGCGCCAGGCCCTGCTGATCGCCCTGGTCGCCAACGCCGGTTTCCTCGTGGCCGAGATCGCAGGGGGCCTGGCCTTCAACTCGCTGGCCCTGCTCGCCGATGCGGCCCACATGGCCTCCGACGTCTTCGGCCTGGCCATCGCCCTCGGGGCCCAGGCGCTCATGGGCCGACCAGCGACCTCACGCCACAGCTTCGGCCTCAAGCGCGCCGAGGTGCTGGGCGCCCAGGTCAACGGCCTGCTGCTCGTCGGGGTGTCGATCTGGATCATCGTCGAGGCGATCGGCCGGCTCGACGCCCCGGCCGACGTGAAGGGCGGCGGCGTCATCGTCGTGGCCTCGCTCGGGCTGTTGGTCAACCTGGGCAGCGCGCTGCTGCTGTGGCGGGCCCAGGGCGCGAGCCTGAACATGCGGGGGGCCTTCCTGCACATGGCATCCGACGCGGCCGGCTCGGTGGCCACCATCATCGCCGGCGTCGCGGTGCTGGTGTGGAACGCCGACCGGGTCGACCCGATCGTGTCGATGCTCGTGTCGTTGCTCGTGCTGTGGTCGTGCTGGGGTCTGTTGCGTGACACGACGAACGTGCTGCTCGAGGGCACGCCTCGCCACATCGACCCAGACCTCGTGCGCGCCGCGATCGAGCAGCAGGACGCGGTGGAGGCCGTCCACCACGTGCACCTCTGGAGCGTGGCGTCGGACGAGCCGGCCCTGTCCGCCCACGTCGTGCTGGCCGGCGAGGTCACCCTGCACCAGGCCCAGGAGCGGGGCGACGAGCTCAAGGCGATGCTGATCGACCGGTTCGGCATCGACCACTCCACCCTCGAGCTCGAGTGCCACCCCTGCGACGATCCCCTCACCGATCCCGGGCAGCGCACCCACGACCACGCCTGACGCGTCAGGTCAACGGGTCAGGCAGTGACGACCTGCTCGATGCGCTCGAGGGTGGCCGCCATGTTCTTGCGGGTCTTGTCGGCCGCCTGGCGCACGATCGGCTTGGTGAACGCCGACTCGTGGCGGATGTCCCAGCTCTCGCTGACCTTGGTGCCGCCGTCCACCGGCTCGAGCTCGTAGCGCCAGATGCGCCCGCCCACGTGCTTGCCGATGGCGGTCGGACCGGTGGTCTGCCATGCGATGCGCCGGTTCTCGTCGAACTCGATGACCGTGCTGACCATCGAGTAGGGCAGTCCCATCTTCATCGACATGCCGAAGCTGCTGCCGAGCCCGAGCCGTTCGGATCCGCCCTTCGCCCCCACCACCGAACCCGAGCCGTCGATGTCGCAATGGCGGCTCGGATCGGCCAGCAGGTCGAAGATCGCCTCGGGTGCCGCGGCGATGACTCGCTCCACGGTGACGACGTCTCGCTCGCGGGCTGGTTCGGTCCCTGGTTCGCTCATGCCGGCGATCGTAGGTGCGGACCATCCCGCCGGGCGATCCCACCTGCACGGTGGTCGCGCCGACCGGCTCGGCCGATCACCACGAACGCACCCCCGCAGACGAGAGCGGTCAGAACGAGGAGACCGCCGAGGAGCTCACGGCGGTGCTGGCGCGAAGATCCGCACGGCCCGTTCGGGAAGTAGCCGCTGGACAGGTCGGTCGGGGAGAGCGAGTAGTCATCTGAGCTCTGGTCCCGAAGCGCACCGCCGCATCGCACGCGGAGGGACCCGCCGTAGACGTAGAACGACATGCTGCCGTCGATGGTGGTCTGGAACGGCAGACTCGACACCGGAGCGCCTTCGGCCAGGGTGTTCGTCTCGTAGCTCACATGCCGATCAGGGATGGTCCACGACGCGAGCCCGAGCGTGGCGATCAGGATCGCCGCTACCAACCCGCCGACGAGGAGGCACACCCGCTGTTGGCCGTTCACGCTGGCGATGGTAGGCCGAGGACTCGGTCAGCTCGGCGTACGGAGGTGCCAGGCCTTGGGGTGGGCGAAGGTGAGGATGCCGTAGGTCGACAGGGTCGAGCCCATGCCCGAGTGGCCCCGGCCCGACCAAGGCAGACGGGGGCTGACCCGGTCGCAGCAGTTCCAGTAGGCCGAGCCGGCTCGCATGTGGCGCAGCACGGCCGTGGCCCGGGCCTGGTCGACGGCGTAGACACCGGCGGTGAGCCCGTACTCGGAGTCGTTCATCAGACGAACGGCCTCGTCGTCATCGGCCACGGACTGGATGCCGATGATCGGGCCGAAGCTCTCGTCGCGCATCACCGCCATGTCGGCGGTGACCCCGGTGAGCACGGTGGGCGCGAACCAGGCGGTGCCGGCAGGCCCGCCGTGGACCCGGGCACCGCCGGTGCGGACGGTGGCGCCCTTGGCCACGGCGTCGGCGACCTGGGCCTCCAGCACGTCGGCCTGATCGGCCCGGGTGAGCGGCCCGAGGTAGGTGGCGTCGTCGGTGGGGTCGCCCATCACGAAGCCCTCGACGTTGGCGACGAACCGGTCGACGAACGCGTCGTGGATCGAGTGGTGCACGTAGATGCGCTCGACCGAGCAGCAGCTCTGGCCGTTGTTGTAGAAGGCCCCGTCGGCCAGTCCCTCGGCCGCGGCGGCCACGTCGACGTCGTCGCACACGTAGACCGGGTCCTTGCCGCCGAGCTCGAGCTGCACCCGTCCGAGGTGCGACGCGACCGACTCGGCGATGCGGCGGCCGGTGGCGTAGGAGCCGGTGAAGAACACGCCGTCGAGCGGGTGCGCCAGCAGCTCGGCGCCGACCACCCCGTCGCCCGCCACCAGGCTGAACACATCGACCGGGACACCGGCGTCGTTGAGCATCGACGCGATGGCCAGGCCGGTGAGGGTGGCGTGCTCGGACGGCTTGTAGAGCACCGCGTTGCCGGCCAGCAGCGCGGGGACGAACACGTTGGAGCCCACGAAGTAGGGGTAGTTCCAGGCGGAGATGTTGGCGATGACCCCGAGCGGCTCGTGGGTGATGACCTCACGCAGCCGACCCCCACCCGCGGCGTCGGCGTCGTCGAGCACGACCTCGTCGGCGAGCGTGGCCACCGCCTCGTCGAGGAAGAAGTCGATGCGGGGCAGCAGCCCGGCCAGCTCGTTGCGGCTCTGCGTGATGGGCTTGCCCGTCTCGGAGGTGAGGAGGGCGGCCAGCTCGTCGGTCTTCTTCACGATCCAGCCGCGGAACGCCCGCATGATCTCGATGCGCTCGCCGACCGGCCGAGCCGCCCAGGACGGCTGGGCCGCGCGCGCCGCGGCCACCTTCTCGGCGATCAGCTCGGCGGAGTCGTCGAGGACGTTGGTGAGGTGCTCGCCGGTGCTCGGGTCGATGACCTTCACGACTCGACCCCTGACGCGACACCGGACGCGACACCGGACGCGACCCTGGGCCCGACGTGCACACCGGTGGCGGCCGACGCCGCCGCGGCGAGGAAGTCGTCGATCATCGGTTCCGGCGGGATCTGGTCGGTGCCGTCCCGCGGCGTGAACTCGGGGTGCCACTGCACGGCCGCGACGAACCGCTCGCCCGGGAGGCGCATGGCCTCGACGATGCCATCGGTCGACGAGCGGGCCTCGACGACGAACCCGTCGGCCAGATCCTTCACGGCCTGGTGGTGGATGCTGTTGACGGTGACCCGTCCGGCACCGTCGTAGAGGTCGGCCAGGCGAGAGCCGGCGACCACATCGATCTCGTGGCGGTTGTCGTCGTAGATGTCCCAGTTGCGGTGGTCGGCCGAGCCCGGCACCTGGGTGGCGATGTCCTGGTGGAGGGTGCCGCCGAAGGCCACGTTGAGGATCTGGATGCCGCGGCAGATGCCGAGCACCGGCTTGCCGGCGTCGTGGAACGCGTGGATGAGCTCGATCTCGTAGCGGTCGCGGATCTCGTCGCCCTCCCACTGAGGGCGCTGCGGCTCCTCGCCGTAGGTGCGGGGGCACACGTCCGATCCGCCCTCGAGCAGCAGCCCGTCGAGCAGGTCGACGTAGGCATCGATGCTCGGTCCGCCCTCAGCGGGGCGGGGCACCAGGAGGGCCAGGGCGCCGGCCCGACCGACGAGGTCGAGCATCGACTCCTCGGCGTAGAGCAGGGTCTTCCCCTTGAACACCGGGCGCTCGGGGTCGGCGTGGAAGAAGCATGCGCTGACGCCGATGCGCAGCGGTCGCGAGGTCTCGGCGATCGAGGGACTCACGCGAAGGCCTCGAGGAAGATGCGGCGGAAGTCGTCGCGGGTGACCGGGCGGGGGTTGTTGAGGTGGCACGAGTCCTCGAAGGCGACGTCGCTGAGCCGCTCGAGATCGTCGGGCCGCACCGAGGTGTCGACCAGCGAGCGGGGCAGCCCGATCTCGGCCTTCAGGTCGGCCAGCCACCGGAGGAAGGCCTCGGGGGTGGGGTCGTCGAGCTCGGCCGCCTGGGCCATCACCACGAACCGCCGGGCCGAGACCTCGACGTTGAACGGCAACGTGTGATCGATCATCACTGCGTTGGCCAGACCGTGGTGCATGTCGGCCACCGTGCCGAGGGCGTGAGCCGTGGAGTGCACCAGGCCCAGACCCTTCTGGAAGGCGATGGCTCCCATCATCGAGCTCATCAACATGGCGCCTCGGGCCTCGAGGTCATGGGGGCTGGCGACGGCCCGGGCCAGGTTGGCCGCGCCGAGCCGCAGACCCTCGAGGGCGATGCCGTCGCAGATCGGGTTCCAGCCCTTGGCCAGGTAGGCCTCGATGTTGTGCGTCAGCGCGTCGATGCCGGTGGCTGCGGTGATCGACGCCGGCAGGTCGAGCGTGAGCTCGGGGTCGGCGAACACGGCGTCGGCCAGGAGGTGCGGCGAGAAGATGATCCGCTTGATGTGGGTGACGTCGTCGGAGATCACCGCGCTGCGGCCGACCTCGCTGCCCGTGCCCGCCGTCGTCGGGATGGCCACGAGGTGGGGCACCGGGCCGATCGGGCGGGCGCCCGGCATCTCGTCCTCGTACTCGAACAGGTCGCCCGGATGAGTGGCCATCAAGGCGATGGCCTTGCCCACGTCGAGCGCCGCGCCCCCGCCGATGGCGACCACGCCGTCAGCCTCGTGGGATCTGAACGAGGCGACGCCGGCCTCGACCTGCGACTTGACCGGGTTGCCCCAGACCCCGTCGAACGGCTCGGGCTCGAGCCCACCGGCCGCGAGGTTGGCCACCAGGTCGACGAAGATCGGCAGCGCGCCGACCCCCTTGTCGGTGACGACCAGCGGCCGGCCGACGTCGTTGGCACGGAGGTGCTCGACGAGCAGCTGCCGGGCCCCGGCGCCGAAGGTGATGGCGGTCGGGAAGCTGAACCGGTGCAGGTCCAGGTCATCGAGGGTCATGGCGGGCATTCTGCCAGTTCATCGCCGCGATCCTGCCGGGGTCGCGGCACAATCGCCCCGTGAGCGCCGAGATCCCCGAGCCGATCCACGTCGACCGCGAGGTCGAGGTCGAGCGGCTCGAGTTGGGCGAGGGAGCCTGGGTCGACATCGCCCGCGGCTGGCTCGTCGGGGCCGACGACCTCTTCGCCGCCCTCCGGGACCAGGTGGCGTGGCAGACCAGTCGGCTGTTCCGCTACGACCACTTCGTCGAGGAGCGCCGCCTCGGGTCGGGGTGGTCGCGCGGCAACCCGCTCCCCCATCCGGCGTTGGCCGAGGCCACCCGCACGTTGCAGCACCGCTATCGGGTGGAGTTCC
>Ga0302321_100001825_pt1 | contig 18196 bp, 11 predicted proteins | sample Fen_T0_1_FD_202505 | JGI IMG/M metagenome (GOLD analysis project Ga0302321, IMG submission 202505) | Peat permafrost microbial communities from Stordalen Mire near Abisko, Sweden - Fen_T0_1 | ecosystem: Environmental > Terrestrial > Soil > Wetlands > Permafrost | place: Sweden: Abisko...
CGGGGCTGCTCAAACTCGCCGAAGAATTTAACCTGAAGGTCATCTGCACGAACGACGTTCACTACGTCAACGCCAGCGATGCCGGTCCGCACGACACCATGCTGTGCATCCAGACCGGCGCGAAAATTGCGGATGAGAACCGCATGCGGTTTAGCACAAACGAGTTTTTTCTGAAGTCACGCGATGAGATGGCGAAACTTTTTGCCGAAATCCCAGAGTCGGTGACGAACACCCAGCTCGTCGCCGAAATGTGCGACCTTTCGATCCCGTTTCCAAAAGGCAGCGAGCGCTATCCCAAGTATCCACTTCCTCCCGACATTACGGTTGATCGCCCCGAATATCTCCGCGAGCTCTGCATTGAGGGTTTAAGGAAACGCTATGGCACCGATCTTGACGCCATCGCCAAACATCCGGTCGTCGCCGAACGGCTGGCGAAACTCAGCAACCTGCCGGCCGGCCAAAAACCCCAGCCGCCCGTTTACTCCGGCCTCACGCCCGACGAGTTGCTGGTCGTGCGCATGGGCTACGAGCTCGCGATCATCAACATCACCGGCTTCGTCGACTACTTCCTCGTTGTCTGGGACTTCATCGCATGGGCGAAACAACACCATATTCCCGTGGGACCCGGTCGCGGCTCTGGCGCCGGCTGTCTCGTCGCCTATCTGCTCGCCATCACCAATATCGACCCGATTCGCTTCGGCCTGCTGTTCGAGCGGTTTCTGAATCCCGAACGTGTTTCGCCGCCCGACTTCGATATCGATTTTTGCATGCGACGCCGCGAAGAGGTCATCAACTACGTTCGCCAAAAATACGGCAATGACTGCGTCGCCAACATCATCACTTATGGCACGCTCGGCGCAAAAATGGTCATCCGCGACGTCTCACGCGTCAACGACCTGCCCTACGCCGAAGCCGACCGCCTGGCCAAGATGATCCCCGACGAGATTAATATCTCGCTCGAAGACGCCATCACCAAATCCGCCGATCTGCGCAACGAGGTTGCCCGCAATCCTGTCGCGAAAAAGATTATGGATCAGGCGCGCGTGCTCGAAGGCATGGTGCGCAATACCGGCAAACACGCCGCTGGCATCATCATCACCGACCGGCCGCTCGACGAATTTGTCCCGCTCACGCTGCAAGAAGGCGATGTGACCGTTCAGTACGACATGAACGCTGTCGGTAAGCTTGGCCTGCTGAAGATGGATTTTCTCGGCCTCAAGACGCTCACCGTGATCGACGATGCGGTTAAGAACGTCCGCCTTACGGCCGACCCCAAATTCGACATCGAACCGATCCCACTCGACGATCCTAAGACTTACACGCTGCTCAATTCCGGCCGAACCGTGGGCATTTTTCAGCTTGAGTCCGGCGGCATGCAGAACGCGTCTAAACTTGTCGGCATCTCCAATATTGACGACATCAACGCCATTTCCGCGCTCTACCGTCCGGGCCCGATGCAGTTCATTCCAGACTACGCTCGAGGCAAGAAGGACCCCACGGCCATCAATTATCCGCACCCGCTGCTCGAACCGGTTCTTAAGGAAACCTACGGTATCATCGTTTATCAGGAACAGGTCATGGAATGCGCCCGCGTGATCGCCGGCTACACCCTCGGCGGTGCCGACATGCTGCGCCGCGCCATGGGCAAAAAGGACGTTGAGGGTATGGCGAAAGAGCGCGTGAAGTTCGTTGACGGCGCGAAAAAGACCCACGACATCGACGAGAAGAAGGCGAACGAGATCTTCGACCTGCTCAATAAATTCGCCCAGTACGGTTTCAATAAATCCCACTCGGCCGCCTATGCGATGGTTGCGTATCAGACGGCGTATTTGAAAGCCAACTACCCGGTTCAGTTCATGGCTGCGCTGCTCACCGCCGAGCTCGGTAACACCGAAAAAGTAGCCCACTTTATCGCCGAATGTGAAGCCATGGGCCTCATCGTGCTCGGTCCCGACATCAACGAATCGCGTGAAAACTTTACCCCGGTCGGTGCCAAGATTCGCTTCGGCCTCGCCGGCATCAAGGGCGTGGGCGAGCAGGCCGCGCAGAAGATCATCGAGGAGCGCGAAAAAAACGGTCCTTACACAGACTTCGAGGACCTCGCCCGCCGCGTCGACGGCCGCGCCATCAACAAGCGAGTGCTCGAGCATCTCGTGAAAACCGGTGCTTTTGATTTCAGCGGAGCTCCCCGCAAAAAGCTTTTCGAAGGCATCGACGCCGCGCTCGCCGGAGCCGCATCACAGGCCCGCGACCGCGCAGCCGGGCAGTTCAGCCTGCTGGATATGCTGGCCGAAGAACCAAAGCTCCCTAAACCAGCATCCAGAAGCAAAAAAGTGGAACAGACGGAAACCGCCAGCGACTTTACCTCGACCGAGCGCTTGACGTTCGAGAAAGAATTACTCGGTTTCTATGTCTCAGGCCACCCGCTGAATGCCTATACCGGCCTCGCCGAGGCCATCGACACCTTTGCGGTCGACCAGCTGCTCAACCAACCTGACCGCACCGAATTTCGCCTTTGCGGCATCGTTGGCACCATCGCAAAAAAGCTTTCGAAGAAAGACAACCGCCCATGGGCAGCGTTTACGCTCGCGACCAAGCGCGCCTCGGTCGCGCTGAACATGTTTGCCGACGCCTATGCCGCCTATTCGCTAAATCTCGTCGAAAACACGCCAGTGCTTGTGCAAGGAAATATCATCGTCGGGCAGGATGGCGCTCGTATCAACGTGAAGGAGTGCTATCCCCTGGAAAATTTTGTTTCCGGCTCCATCAAACGCATCACCTGGCTCGTCAATCCACAACACGGCGAGCTAAATGACTTTTTGCGGCTTTTACGCGAAACACTTAACCAGAACACAGGTGACACGAAGATCTCAATAGGCTTCGTCTACGAACAGTGTGCTACCGCCATTTCCGAAACCAGCAACGCCTTAGGCTGGAAACTTAGCCCTGCAAAATTCCAACAACTTCGCTCGCATCCCGCAGTGGTTGGCGTCGAATTAGAAACCAAGCGCTTGGAGCTAAAGCAGGACAAGCGTTGGGCCAAGAGGAGCTGAAATCAGCTAACACCCGTGTCGCTTGGTTCAAATGAACAGATCGGCTGTAAATCAGCAACTAGCCCGCGACCAAGTATTTGGGCAAAAAAAATCGCCCGGCACGAAGCCGGGCGATTAAACCGAACGGAGCTAAGCTCTACGTTGCGATTTTTGGCGGGAGGGAATTAAAGACTCTTTTTTTTTGCGTTAAATGCAAGTCAAAATTTCACCCTTTCTAGGGGTGTGCGCCCCCTTTTTCGGCCGCCTTGCTTTGACTTCAAAAAAAGAAAAAGCCGCAGGGATTAACCTGCGGCTTGAGATTCTGTGAATTGCAAAGCCCCTTAGCTGGCTTCGCTCTTTACTTCTTCCGCAATCGGAAGATCGGCCCCAAAGGGAAGACCAATCTTTAGCTTCTTGTAGCTCGGCAGGCCTGTGCCCGCCGGGATCAAGTGGCCCATAATCACGTTTTCCTTGAAGCCCTTCAGCATGTCGACCTTGCCGAGCGTCGACGCATCAGTCAGCACGCGGGTGGTTTCTTGGAAGGATGCGGCCGAGATGAAGCTCTCGGTTTCCAGCGATGCCTTGGTAATACCGAGCAGGATCGGCTCCGCTTCGGCTGGCTTGCCGCCGGCTTCTTCGATTCGCTTGTTGTCGGTAAGGAACGCGATGCGATCGACCTGTTCACCCCAGAAGTATTCGCTATCGCCCGGATCGGTGATGCGAACTTTGCGGAGCATCTGGCGGATGATGATCTCGATATGCTTATCGTTAATCGTTACACCTTGCAGACGATAGACTTCCTGCACCTGGGAAATCAGGAAATCATAGAGAGCGCTAGGCCCAAGGATTTCGAGAATTTCGTGCGGATCAGCCGAACCTTCAGTGAGATGCTGGCCTTTGGTAACCACATCGCCGGGCTGCACGATAATGTGCTTGCCGGTCGGGATGAGATGCTCCTCTTCCTGCGCGGTCTCCTCGTTTTTCACGACGAGCTTGCGCTTGCCGCGGACGGAACCTTCGAAGGAGACAACACCGTCGATACGAGCCATCTCGGCAGCGTCCTTTGGACGACGGGCTTCGAAAAGCTCGGCAACGCGGGGAAGACCACCCGTGATATCCTTGGTCTTGGATGCTTGACGGGGGGTCTTAGCGAGCAGAGCACCGGGGGAGATCGTATCACCCTCGGCCACCGCAATTTGTGCGCCAACCGGAATCGAATAAGCAGCAAGCGGCTTGTTCTTTTCGTCACGGATTTCGATCTGAGGATTGAGGTCTTCCTTGTGCTCGATGACGACCGTGGCGATGCGGCCCGAACTCTCGTCAAGTTCGCGCTTCACCGTTACGCCAGGGATCATGTCCTTAAACACGAGCGAGCCGCCCTTTTCAGAGAGAACGGGCACGTTGTAAGGATCCCATTGGGCAAGAACCTGGCCCTTGTCGATCTTTTCGCCATCGCCAATCGGCAGGTAAGAGCCGACGACAATATTATAGGTCTCAAGCTCGCGGTCCTCAGCATCAATGATCTGAATGGTACCGGTTTTATTGAGCACGATGCTGGCGCCGTCGGCCGTCGGGACAAGTCGCAGGCCCTTGTATTTCACGGTACCGCTGGAGCGGACCCGGATTTCGGGCGTCTTGAACCCGCCGGAGGCAACGCCGCCGATGTGGAACGTACGCATCGTAAGCTGCGTACCAGGCTCGCCGATTGACTGTGCGGCGATGATGCCGACCGAGTCACCGATTTTGGCGATACGGCTGGTTGCGGGATTGATGCCGTAGGATTTTGCGTCGATGCCCAAAAGGCTGCTCGAAGTGAGCGGTGACATGACTTTGACGCGCTCGATACCCGCCTCCTCGATCTTGGTTGCGGTTTCCTCGGTGATGAGATCACCCGAAGCAACAAGCAGCTCGGTGGGACTAAGCGGATTGTAAACATCGTCGCTGGAACAGCGGCCGATGAGACGTTCGCGCAGGCCAACGATTTCATCGTCACCTTCGAAGATGGCTTTCTTCCAAACGCCGTCGCGGGCTCCGCAATCGTCTTCGGCGATGATGACGTCCATGGCCACGTCGCACAGTTTGCGCGTGAGATAGCCGGCGTCAGCGGTCTTAAGCGCTGTATCCGCCAAGCCCTTACGAGCACCGTGGGTGGAGATGAAGTATTCGAGAACCGTGAGGCCTTCGCGGAACGAAGACAGAATCGGGCGTTCGATGATTTCGCCGGAGGGCTTGGCCATGAGGCCACGAGTTCCGCACAGCTGGCGAACCTGCTGTTTGTTACCACGGGCACCCGAATCCATCATGATGTAGACCGGGTTGACCTCGGGCTTGCCATCGTTGTTTTCGAGTTTGGCGAACACCTCTTTGGCGATCTTGTCGGTCGCACCGGTCCAGATATCGACTACCTTGTTGTAGCGCTCGCCGTCGGTAATGATGCCCTTGCTGAACTGAGCTTCAACTTCGGCGATCTTCTTGCGCGAATCGGCCACAATATCCTTCTTCGCCTCAGGAATGATCATATCGTCGATACCAATCGAGATACCGGCTTGGAACGCGGTTTGGAAACCGAGTTCTTTGAGCTTATCGAGCGTTTCGACCGTGATCGGACCACCCGAAGTCTTGTAGGTATTAAGGATGAGATCGCCGAGTTTGCTCTTCGGCACCGCGAAGTTCACGAAGCCCAGCGCGGCGGGCCAGATCTGGTTAAAGATAACGCGGCCCACCGTCGTGCGGAGGGTCTTTTTCTCTTTGTTTCCAAACACGGTGTCGCGACCGAAATCCGGATTAGGAACCTCAACCCAGTCGTGTTTTTTCAGTGCACCGTCGGCAACGACGTATTGCACCTCTTGCAGACCAGAGAGGACCGGAATGCGATCGCCCTTGGCCGGCTTTTTGCGCGGTTCGATGGTTAGATAGTAAGCACCGAGCACGATGTCCTGCGACGGCGTGAGGATGGGCTTGCCCGAGGACGGCGAGAAGATGTTCGACGTCGCCATCATGAGGAGTTTGCACTCCATGATTGCTTCGAGCGACAGCGGGACGTGGACGGCCATCTGGTCACCATCGAAGTCGGCATTGTAAGCCGTACAAACAAGCGGATGAATACGAATGGCTTCACCTTCAATCAACACGGGCTCGAAAGCCTGAATCGAAAGACGATGCAGCGTCGGTGCGCGATTAAGCAGCACCGGATGCCCCTTGGTAACTTCCTCAAGAATATCCCAAACTTCAGGGGATTTCTTCTCGATCATTTTGCGGGCACCGCGAACGGTGTGCACGAAGCCGAGTTCTTTCAGACGGCGAATAATGAACGGCTCGAAGAGAACGAGCGCCATTTTCTTCGGAAGTCCGCATTGGCTGAGTTTGAGCTCAGGACCGATGACGATGACGGAACGGCCGGAGTAATCGACGCGCTTACCGAGCAAATTCTGACGGAAGCGACCCTGCTTGCCCTTGAGCATGTCAGAGAGCGACTTCAGCGGGCGGTTGCCTGCGCCTGTGACGGGACGACCATGACGGCCGTTGTCAAAGAGCGCGTCAACGGCTTCCTGAAGCATCCGCTTTTCGTTATGAATGATAACGTCGGGCGTCTTCAGCTGCATTAGGTTCTTCAACCGGTTATTGCGGTTGATGACGCGGCGATAAAGATCGTTGAGGTCCGAGGTGGCAAAACGTCCACCTTCGAGGGGAACCAACGGACGGAGGTCAGGCGGAATGACCGGCAGCACTTCGATCACCATCCACTCGGGACGCGAGTGGGAATGAATGAAGCCCTGGATCACCTTCAAACGCTTCGAGAGCTTTTTCTTGATCTGCTTCGATTTCGTCGCGCGCATCTGCTCCTGCAGTTCCGCAACGGTGGCTACCATGTCCATCTTTGTGAGGGCATCACGGACGGCTTCGGCACCCATTTTCGCAACGAAGGAATCATCACCGTATTCGTCGAGCGCCTGGCGGTATTCGGTATCGGTGAGGAGCTGCTTGAGTTCGAGCGGGGTCTTGCCCGGGTCCACGACCATGTAGTTCTCGTAGTAGATCACGCGCTCGAGAGAGCGAGCGGTCATGTCGAGCAAGAGACCCAAGCGACTTGGCATGCTCTTCAAGAACCAGATGTGGGCAACAGGCACTGCGAGTTCGATGTGGCCCATACGCTCGCGACGAACGCGGGCGATGGTGACTTCGACGCCGCAACGATCGCAAACGACGTCCTTGTACTTGATGCGTTTGTACTTTCCGCAAGCACACTCGTAGTCACGGACGGGGCCGAAGATCTTCTGACAGAAGAGACCGCCTGGCTCAGGCTTGAAAGTGCGGTAGTTGATGGTCTCGGGGTTCTTCACTTCACCCTTCGACCAGTTACGGATCGTTTCGGGGGAAGCGACCGTGATGGAAACGCAATCGAACGGGCTCTCGTCGAGACCGAGCGTAGAACGGACTTCCTCACGGGCAGAGGCTGCGGTTTCTGCGGGTTGAATGCTCATTTAGATAATTCCCTGGATAATTTCGTTAAAGGGTGCAGGTGCTTTGGCATCAGGTGCCGAAGCCCAGCGAGTCGCGCTTGTTGAGCTTGATGTCGAGACACAGCGATTGGATTTCTTTGATCAAGACGTTGAACGATTCAGGCGTGCCGGCGGAGAGCGTGTTATCGCCCTTGACCAGAGATTCGTAAATCTTGGTGCGGCCCTGAACGTCGTCGGACTTGACAGTGAGGAGTTCCTGGAGCGTGTGCGCCGCGCCGTAGGCTTCGAGCGCCCACACTTCCATTTCGCCGAAGCGCTGACCACCGTACTGGGCTTTACCACCCAACGGCTGCTGCGTGACGAGCGAGTACGGACCGACCGCACGCGCATGGATCTTGTGGGAGACGAGATGGTTTAGCTTCATCATGTAGATGTAGCCAACAACGACCTCTTGATCGACCTTGTCGCCCGTGCGACCGTCGTAAAGCGTGCTCTTGCCGGTACTCGGTAGTTTGGCATCGCGCAGATATTCGCGAACCTTCTTTTCCGGAATGCCGTCGAAGACCGGCGTCGCGACTTTGATGCCGAGCTTTTTGCAAGCCCAACCCAAATGTGTCTCGAGCACCTGACCGACGTTCATGCGGGAAGGCACGCCCAACGGATTGAGGCAGATTTCGATCGGAGTACCGTCCGGTAGGAACGGCATGTCTTCCTCCGGCACGATCTTGGCTACGACGCCCTTGTTACCGTGACGACCTGCCATCTTGTCACCCACTTCAAGCTTCTGCTTGGTGGCGACGTAAACCTTGACCTGCTTGATCGCGCCGTTGCCAGCGTCTTCGCCGGCCTCGATGCCCTGAATCTTGCGTTCGCGGTCGCCTTCGAGCTCGTCGAATTTCGACTGATACGAGCCGATGATTTCCATGATCTTGATGCGAACCGGAGACGGGTCGATCTCGACGTACTTGGATACAGCAGCGAGTTTGCGAAGAAGCGTCTTCGTGATCTTGCGGTTGGCCGGGATGATGATTTCGCCGGACTGACCGTTGACGACGTCGAGCGGAATTTTTTCGCCGAGAAGGATGTTCGAGAGAGCCTCAGTAAGGCCTTCGCGCAACTTATCCATCTGCGTCTTGTAATCTTCCTGGATCTGCTTGGTCTGGCGGCGGCGATCGGAAGGAGAAAGCTTCTCCTTCTCGAAATCGATGCGGCTGGAAACCTTCACATCCATGATGATGCCGGTGACGCCGGACGGAACGACGAGCGAGGTATCCTTAACATCAGCGGCCTTTTCGCCGAAGATGGCGCGAAGAAGTTTTTCCTCAGGCGCGAGTTCGGTTTCGGATTTTGGCGTGATCTTGCCGACGAGAATGTCGCCCGGCTTGACCTCGGCGCCGACGCGAATGACGCCGTTGTGATCGAGATTCTTGAGCGCCTCTTCACCGACGTTCGGAATATCGCGCGTGATTTCCTCAGGCCCGAGCTTGGTGTCGCGAGCAGTGACCTCGAATTCCTGGATATGGATCGAGCTGAAGATGTCTTCCTTGAGCACCTTTTCGGAGATCAGGATGGCGTCTTCGAAGTTGTAACCGTTCCACGGCATGAACGCGACGAGCACGTTGCGGCCGAGAGCCATCTCGCCCTTGTCGGTCGACGGACCGTCAGCAATGATGTCACCAGCTTTGATCTTTTGGCCCTTTTTGACGATCGGGCGCTGATTGAAGCAGGTGCCAGCGTTCGAACGCATGAACTTCCGCAGTTCGTAAACGTAAACGTGATTCTTGACGTCGGTTTTCGGGCTGCGGTCAAAATTGCGTGGGAGTTCACCGTCTTTGGTGACGACGATCCGCAACGCATCAACAGAGGCAATAATGCCAGCCTCATCGGCCACGACAACGATCTTTGAATCGCGGGCGACGCGCTCTTCGATACCGGTGCCGACGAACGGCGACTCGGCCTGAAGGAGCGGCACACCCTGGCGTTGCATGTTAGCTCCCATGAGCGCGCGATTGGCATCGTCATGCTCAAGGAAGGGAATCATGCCGGCCGCGATCGAAATGACCTGCTTGGGCGAAACGTCCATCAGATCGACTTCGGCGGCGGTGACTTCCAAGAAGTTGCCTTGCTGCCGCACGGTCACCTTGCCGACGAAATGATTCTTCTCGTCGAGCTCGGAATTTGCCTGGGCGATGACTTTACCTTCCTCCTGATCAGCAGTTAGGTAGTCGATCTTGTCGGTGGCGCGACCGTCTTTGCACACGCGGTACGGCGTTTCGATAAAACCGAATTCATTAACGCGGGCGTAAGTCGAAAGGGAATTGATCAAGCCGATGTTCGGACCTTCAGGGGTTTCGATCGGACAAATGCGGCCGTAGTGCGACGGATGAACGTCGCGAACTTCGAAGCCGGCGCGCTCGCGGTTAAGACCTCCTGGCCCGAGGGCGGAAAGGCGACGCTTGTGCGTAACCTCGGCCAGCGGGTTAATTTGGTCCATGAACTGCGACAGCTGCGAACGAGCAAAGAAATCGCGGATAACGGTCGTGAGCGCCTTCGGGTTGATCAGCTTCTGCGGCGTGATCGAATCAACGCTCTGATCGTACATGGTCATGCGCTCGCGGACGAGGCGCTCGGTGCGGGAAAGACCCACGCGGCACTGATTGGCGAGCAGTTCGCCGACCGTACGAACACGGCGGGAACCGAGATGATCGATATCGTCAACGACGCCTTCGCCTTTCTTCAGGCGGACAAGGTACTTCGTGGCAGAAACGATGTCACCGCTCTCAAGAATGCGCTGCTCGATTTCGACTTTTAGGCCGAGCTTCTGGTTTATCTTGTAACGGCCGACGCGACCAAGATCGTAGCGCTTCGGATCGAAGAACAGACGCTTAAGAAGGGCCTTGGCGTTGGCGGTAGTCGGCGGTTCGCCTGGACGAAGGCGCTTGTAGATTTCCTTGAGCGCTTCTTCTTCGTTGCGGGTCGGATCTTTCTTGAGCGCGCGGATGATGGCGCCTTCGTCAGCGGCCGTATCGATGATACGAATTGTGGTGATGTCGTGTTTCTCGAAAGTACGGACGATGGCCTTGGTCAGAGGCTCGAACGCGCGGGCCAGGACGACACCCTTCTGGGCGTCGATGGCGTCTTCAACCAGCACGAGAGTCGAAACATTCTCAAGATCTAAAGCCTTCGAAACCTTCAGATCCTTGATCTCGTAGAAGAGATTGAGAATATCGATATCCGAGCTGTAGCCGATGGAGCGGAGCAGCGTTGTGATGAGGAACTTCCGGCGGCGGCGACGGCGGTCGAGGTAAACGTAGAGCAGGTCGTTGTTGTCGAACTGCACTTCCAGCCACGTACCACGGTCAGGGATGATGCGGAAAGAGTGAAGCGGTTTGCCGTTGGCGTGCGGAGTGACTTCGAACGCGATGCCAGGCGAACGATGCAACTGGGAAACAACGACGCGCTCGGCGCCATTGATAATGAACGAGCCGCGCTCGGTCACCATGGGGATTTCGCCCATGTAAATTTCTTCGTCCTTGATGAAGTCTTCTTCGCGCAAGCGAAGCTTCACGTAGAGCGGCACCGAGTAGGTAACACCTTCACGAATGCATTCGATTTCGCTATTCTTGGGCTCGCCCAGGGTATAGGAAACGTACTCCAGCACGAGGCGACCGTCGTAGGACTCGATGGGGAAGACCTCTTTAAAGACGGCTTCAAGGCCCTGCGGCTTGCGCTGCTTTTCGGGCACGCCTTTTTGCAAGTAGTCCAAGTAGGACGTAATCTGAATCTCGATCAGATTCGGCGGTTGAATGACTTCTCTGAGTTTACCGAAGTTGACGCGGTCGGACATGGGTGTTCCCGGTTAATTAAATGAAAAGCGAATGCGCAGGGGGCGCAAAAGGTTCAGCTTGGGTGCTGGCGTTGGGTGTGGTCAGCAGAGCTGAAGAACCAAACAAAGAACAAAAATGAAAAAAGGCAAAGGACAGGCCGCGTAGAGACACGGCCTGTCCTGAAAAGTTAAAACGTTTTGCGATGTTGATCGCCAAGCGCTTACTTGAGTTCGACTTTGGCGCCGGCCGCTTCGAGCTTCTTCTTGATTTCTTCGGCTTCGGCCTTCGGAGCGTTTTCCTTGACGTTCTTCGGAGCGCCTTCGACGAGGTCCTTGGCTTCCTTGAGGCCCAGGCCAGTGATGGCGCGGACTTCCTTGATGACGCCGATCTTGTTCGCGCCGGCTTCCTTGAGGACAACGGTGAACTCGGTCTGCGCTTCGGCAGGAGCGGCGGCAGCGGCAGCGCCAGCAGCGGCAGGAGCAGCGGCAGCGGCGGCGGAAACGCCCCACTTGCCTTCGAGGTCTTTAACGAGGGCTGCTAGGTCGATGATCGACTGGCTGGAAAGCCACTCGATAACTTGGTCTTTTGTGATGGTGCTCATGATGATTTCCTTAAGGTGGCTAGCGGTTTCGGGAGTGAAACACGTTTAAAAGACGTATCTTCTAGTCGGCCTCTGTGGATGGTTTAGCTTCGGAAACGCGAAGAAAAATCGCCGCGTTTCCAAAAAGGTTTTTGGGTTAGGCAGCGGGTGCGTCGGAGACAGCGGCGGGCGTCTCTTTCTTGACTCGTGCGTCGAGGACGCGAACGAAGGCAGCAGCGTTCTGCGTGAACAGACCGAGCAACTGCGAACGAAGCGCTTCGAGGGACGGCAGGTCTGCCATAATCGAGAGGTCGGAAGCGGTGATCGTTTTCTTTTCGATCACGCCAACCTTGATTTCCAGCTTCTGCTTGTCCGTGAAGAACTTTTTTAGAACCTTGGCGACGCCAGCGGGATTCTTGCCACCGACGACGACCGCGGTCGGTCCAGTGAGCGAGCTCTCGATGTCGGGCAGGCCGAGGGCCTTGGCCGCAACACGCAGGGAACTGTTCTTGACGACGTGAAACTCGGCCTTCTCGGCCGCGAGTTTGTTGCGCAGGTCGGCAACGTCTGCAACCGTGACCTTGGAAAAATTCGCCAAGATGACGTAATCGGACTTCTTGAGGTGGGTCTCGACCTCAGCGATCAAATATTGTTTTTCAGCTCTCATGGTCGGACGTGTTTAAGCTTTGTTGAATTCGCTCGCGACAACGTGCACAGCCGGGCTCTGGCTGGACGAGATGGCGATAGTTTTGATGTAAACGCCGCCCTTGAAAGTGGCAGGCTTGGCGCGGCTGATCGCATCGATAACGGCCGTCGCGTTTTCAAGGATCTGCGCTGGGGTGAAAGAACGTTTGCCCACGCCGACGCCGATATTGGCAGTCTTGTCCATCTTGAACTCCACGCGGCCGGCCTTGACGGCTTTGATGCCAGCGGGGATGTCATCGGTCACGGTGCCAGACTTCGGATTGGGCATGAGGCCCTTGGGTCCGAGAACACGAGCGAGCGTACGAACGGTCTTCATCGCTTCGGTGGTCGCGATGGCGACGTCGAAATCGAGCCAACCTTCGTTGATCTTGGCCATGATGTCCTGCAAACCGGCCGTATCAGCACCAGCATCAAGAGCGGCCTTGGGATTGTCAGTGAAAACGAGGACGCGGACCTTCTTACCCGAACCATTCGGCAGGGGCGTGGTGCCACGCACGTTTTGGTCGCCGGAGGCAGCGTCCACACCGAGCTTGAAGGAAAGCTCGACAGTTTCGTCGAACTTGGCCTTCGGGAACTTGGTGAGGATTTCCACTGCTTCCTGGAGCGGATATTCCTTGGTGAGATCAGCGACTTGGATGGCGCTGCGATAACGTTTACTGGCTTTCTTCATTTTGGACTCCTTGCGGTGCGAACGTCCCTGACGGGACTCCCGCGGTGAGCGGTTGTTTTATGACAGAGCACCGGCGGACCGGCGCCCCAAAGTTATTTAATCGACGACTTCAATGCCCATGTTGCGAGCAGTGCCGGCGATGATCTTGATACCGGCGGCCTCGTCCTTGGCGTTGAGGTCCTTGATCTTAATCTTGTAGATCTCGGCGAGCTGTTTCTTGGTGACCTTACCCACTTTGTCCTGGTTCGGCTTGGCCGAGCCGCTGGCGATGTTGGCGGCCTTCTTGAGGAGGACCGACGCCGGCGGAGACTTGAGGATGAAGGTAAAGCTCTTGTCCGAGAAAACCGTGATGACCACGGGGAGAATCATCCCGTTCTGGTCTTTGGTTTTGGCGTTAAACTCCTTACAGAACGCCATGATGTTGACGCCCTGGGCACCGAGTGCGGGACCGACCGGAGGAGCGGGATTGGCAGCACCTGCGGGGAGTTGGAGACGGATGTAACCTTGGATCTTCTTAGCCATGATGATGGATTTTCGATTTTTGAGTTTCGCTTTTCGATTTGGGGGACTTCGAGGGCCGAGAGGCGGACGGAAATCGAAAATCCAAAATCGAAATTCTAAAATTTATTGGGTCAGTCGGTGACTCGTTGCACCTGCCAGTATTCAAGCTCGACCGGGGTGAAGCGGCCAAAAATAGAGACGGAAATTTTTAGTTTGCCGCGCGCCGGATCGATTTCGTCGATACGCCCGGTCAGATTAGCAAAAGCACCGTCATTAATCTTAACTTCTTCGCCGATCTCGTACTGAACTTTCGGCACTTCCTTGCCGGAAGCAGCTTCAATTCGAGAGCGGATCTCGTCGATTTCAGACTGTCTGAGCGCGGCAGGATGATCGCCGCCGACAAAGCCGATCACGCCAGCGACTTCCTTTACGAAGTACCACGGCTTATTGATGACTTTCTTGTCGTCGCCATAGAGCTTCATCTGGATGAAGACGTAACCCGGGTAGAGCTTGCGGGTTTTGGTAGATTTCTTTCCACCCTTGACCTCCGAGACAACCTCGGTGGGCAACAGGATCTCGAAAATGAAATCTTCTAGCTCCTCCTGTTTTTTAAACTTCTCGATGTAGAGTTTAACTTTGTTCTCCTGGCCGGAGAGCGTGTGGATGGCGAACCACTGGGCGCCTGGGGGAGCGGAAACTTGGGCGGTCATAGTGATTCGGTTAGCTAGCAAGCTTGGTCACAATACCCGTGAAAAGATCGACGACTTGATAGAGGGCGAAGTCGCTAATGCTCGTAAATAGACCTAAAATGACGGCTGCCACGATAACCACGACAGTGGAGTCGCGCAGTTCCTGCCGGGTGGGCCAGGTAGCCTTTTTCAGCTCGTCGACGATTTCGCCAACGAAGATGCGGGTGCTGCGGAACGGGTTTTTCATGGGAGGGAAACTTGGCAGGCGCGGAGGGAATCGAACCCCCAACCAACGGTTTTGGAGACCGCTACTCTACCAATTGAGCTACACGCCTGTGATATTATGTCTTTTAGACGACGCAGCCGAGACCCCTGTGGAGGTCTCGGCGGTCGGAGTTAAAACGATGCGTGGACCTTATTCGGTGATCTCGGTGATACGACCGGCACCGATGGTGCGACCACCTTCGCGAATGGCGAAGCGCTGAGTCTTCTCCATAGCGATCGGAACGATCAAGTCGATATCGACGTTAACGTTGTCACCCGGCATAATCATTTCGACGCCCTTCGGAAGGACGACGATACCGGTCACGTCCGTCGTGCGGAAGTAGAACTGCGGGCGATAACCGTTAAAGAAGGGAGTGTGGCGGCCGCCTTCTTCCTTTGTGAGGACGTAGATTTCGGCTTTGGCCTTCTTGTGCGGGGTGATCGACTTCGGAGCAGCGATAACCTGACCGCGCTCGATGCCTTCTTTTTCAATACCGCGGAGGAGGATACCAACGTTGTCACCGGCTTGGCCGCTATCGAGCAGCTTGCGGAACATTTCGATGCCAGTCACGACGGTGGTCGTGGTGTCTTTAAGGCCGACGATCTCAACGGTTTCGTTGATCTTGACGATACCACGCTCGATACGACCGGTGGCAACCGTGCCACGACCCGTGATCGAGAAGACGTCTTCGACAGACATCAGGAAAGGCTTGTCGTGTTCACGAACAGGCTCCGGGATATCGGTGTCGATCGCGTTCATCAAATCGGTGATCGCTTTTTCACCCTCTGGCTTGCCTTCGAGAGCAGCCGTGGCGGAACCGCGGATGATCGTAGTCGTGTCCCCAGGGAACTGGTACTTGGTGAGAAGCTCGCGAATTTCCATCTCAACGAGATCGAGTAGCTCTTTGTCGTCGATGAGGTCGACCTTGTTCAGGAACACCACAATCTTCGGCACGCCAACCTGGCGGGCGAGAAGGATGTGCTCACGGGTCTGCGGCATCGGGCCGTCAGCGGCCGAGACGACGAGAATTGCACCGTCCATCTGGGCGGCGCCGGTGATCATGTTCTTCACGAAGTCAGCGTGTCCCGGGCAGTCGACGTGCGCGTAGTGGCGCTTGTCGGACTGGTACTCCACGTGTGCTACCGAGATAGTAACGATCTTGGATGCGTCACGAACGGTGCCACCCTTGGCGATATCTGCATAGGTCTTAACCTCTGCCAGACCTTTACGAGCTTGAACCGCGAGAATTGCGGTCGTAAGCGTGGTTTTACCGTGATCGACGTGGCCGATGGTGCCGACGTTAACGTGCGGTTTTGTGCGTTCGAATGTGCCTTTAGCCATGGAGTTTGTGACGTTGTGAGTTAGATGATTTTGACCTCGGTTTATCGTCGGGAAGTCACCGACGCTGACCCTGGAGCCCAGAACCGGATTCGAACCGGCGACCTCGTCCTTACCAAGGACGTGCTCTGCCAACTGAGCTATCTGGGCAGACCAAGGAATTGGGTCAAAAAACGTGAAAAAGAGCGAAGAACGTGAAGGTCGGGTTTTCCCCCGTCAACTGAAATTATGCGCAATTCCATAAAATCCTACTGACCTATGCGCAACATGTAAAAACCGGGTGGCAAACGGGCGCCCAGTCGAAACTGTTTCGCGACAAATGCACGAAAATAATCATCTACTTCTTCGATTCCCGATCCGCTGGTCACCATGGGTGCGCCAATCAAACCCGTCGCTTCGACTGCCACCATCATCTCTAATGGCTGCCATTCAACGGCGGGTAAGATGTTTTCCGGGCCTGCATTCAGCGGAGTCGCGAGCACGGTTCGCCCTGATTTAGCCTGGAGCACTTCGACGAATGCTAGCCGCTTGGCCAGGGGGGAATACGGATAATTGATGCGGCCGAACGTGAAAAAAGGATTCGTCGTTTCGCCGGTGGACAACGCCCCCAGCGGATCTTTAGGCACTGCAACCGGCGCGGGGAGTTCAATATTCATCTCGTATTCGCGAAAAGTGAGTTGCGGCGAAATCGTTTTGAAAACGTTACCCGGCTCGCGCCGCAATTGGGCCGGCAGGGCAGGATCGCTGCTATTTTTGTCCGTTGGCAGGAACAGCGGCATGGGGTCGTAGAGCGCCACTTGCTGGAGCAACGCGGCGCTTGCGCCTTCATTATCCGCGCGAGCGATCGCCACTGAAGCAAGTTTACTGACGGGCGTAGTCGCGGCCAGTGGCTTGGGTAAACGCACCCGCGCGATCGCGAGAACAACCAGGACAACCAACACCACTGCGACTGCGATCGCGATCCAGAGCGTGTTCCCCTGCCCTCGTCGCGCACTCATGGCGCCATCGTCCCGGTTGATCCGGACTGCATGGCTAGTTGGATATCGCTAAATCCTCCGGCTTTTGCCGCATCCGAGATATTGGTAAAGACATCCATCGGCGCGCGCGTGTCCATAATCACCAGCAAGGTGGAACCGGGCGCCCGCTTAGCCTGCGCCGCCAGCCAATCCGGCAGCCTCGGAGGAGGAATTAAACCCGCGTCACCCCAGACCTGGCCGTTGGCATTGACGCTGACCGAAATCGGCGTGGCCTTGGCCCCATCCACCGCCTGTGAGCTGAAGTGCAACAGCAGGTCGGAATTTCCCACGCGCAATCCCGGCGACAATACAAAATGCGAACTGAAAAGAGAAAAAAAGAGTACGATCAATCCGCCATTCAGCAGGAACAGAAAATCGAAATTCCGCGGCGGTGGCCGCAGTTTGGAAAGAAGATCGAGCGGCCGCGTGATCACGAGCGGGATGACGAGCTAACCGGAGGCTTGGGCATCGGTGCAACCGCAGGCGCGGGCGCAGCTGCTTCAGGATCCGGCAATGGGATGACGTTCCCCGCTAAACCTCCATTTCGATAGTCGGTCAGCAAATACTGCATGATTTCGTTGCCCGACCATTCCACGTCGCGCACCAGCGCGCGTACCCGACCCATCAAAAAGTGGTAAGCGAGATGAATGGGGATCACAACGATCAGACTGGCCGCGGTCGTCAGGAGTGCCTGCCACATGCCACTGGCGAGTGCATTGGCTGTGGCATATTGACCGCCCTGCATAAAGGCATGAAAGGTCGTAATCATGCCCAGCAGCGTTCCCAACAACCCAACCAAAGGGACAATTTGTGCGAGCGCCGCAAGCGAGCCTAACCGGCGTTCGAGCGAGGGTATCTCAACCACCGCTGCCTCTTGCACCGCAAAGCGCATCGTTTCCGCATCCTCTGCGGCGTTCAGAAGCGCCGCCTTCACCACAGCGGGAACCGGGCCGGGAGCTTCCTCGCACAACGTCAACGCCTCGACGATACGCCGTTTGCCCAAAGCATTTTTAATTCCTTCTATAAACTGTTTGGATCGGATTTGCCCGCGATGCAGGAAGAGCGTGCGTTCGATGCCGATCACCAACGCGACCCCAGCAACAAGCAACACCA
>Ga0302321_100001827_pt1 | contig 18186 bp, 14 predicted proteins | sample Fen_T0_1_FD_202505 | JGI IMG/M metagenome (GOLD analysis project Ga0302321, IMG submission 202505) | Peat permafrost microbial communities from Stordalen Mire near Abisko, Sweden - Fen_T0_1 | ecosystem: Environmental > Terrestrial > Soil > Wetlands > Permafrost | place: Sweden: Abisko...
ATCGCCTAGCGGGCAGAACGATTTTCCGCTGATATTGTCGCAGATATCCAGCAGCAGATCGACATCTTTTAAATGCCCGTGCCCATGTTCGAGCCGTTCCAGAATCTCGGTCATCCAGAAGGTACCTTCGCGGCAAGGGGTGCATTTGCCACATGACTCATCGCGATAGAACTCGGACATACGCAGGATGGCTCCGACGATACAGGTGGCATCAGAGATGACGATCACGCCCCCGGAGCCAAGCATCGAGCCAGCGGCAGCCACCGATTCGTAGTCCAGTGGAATATCTACTTTATCAGGTGTGAGAATAAAAGTGGAGGAGCCACCAGGAATTATGGCCTTAAGTTTACGATCATCAAGGATGCCGCCCCCATACTGCTCATCATAGATCAAGGTGTTCATGGGAATGCCCAATGGCAGTTCATAGATGCCGGGCTTCTTCACCTGCCCACTCAAGCAGAACATACGTGTACCCTTGCTCTTCTCGGTCCCAAATGAGGCATACCACTCGGCACCACGCGCCACAATTGCCGGCACAGTAGCCAGCGTCTCGCAGTTATTTATGACGGTCGGGCCGCCATAGAGGCCGATAGCAGCCGGGAAAGGCGGCTTGAGGCGAGGATAGCCACGACGGCCTTCCAGCGATTCCATCAACGCGCTCTCTTCACCGCAGATATAAGCACCCGCGCCGCGATGGACGATAATCTCCAGGCTGTAGCCGCTATCCAGGATATTTTGCCCGATCAGGCCAGCGGCATATGCCTCTTCAACGGCCTTCTCAACCTGGCGGCCAGCCTTGGCCAATTCGCCGCGAACATAGATAAAGGCAATACCAACGCGACAGGCAAAACTGGTAAGAATCACACCCTCTACGAGCCGATGTGGAATCTGCTCCATGATCACCCGGTCTTTACATGTGCCTGGCTCACTCTCGTCAGCGTTGCAGCAAAGGTAGCGTGGCTTGTCATTCTTCGCGAGAAAGCCCCACTTCATACCAGTTGGGAAGCCGGCTCCCCCACGCCCACGCAAGCCCGATGCTTTTATCATATCAACGACAGCATCAGGTTGATAGTCGCGCAGCGCCTTCGCCAGAGCTTCGTAGCCGCCATACTGACGATAAACATCAAGTTTATCTATACCAGGGACATCAATATCCTTCGTAACAATTAGTTCTGGCATATGTATAATTCCTTTTTGACAATCATAAGGAAATTTATAAGTCCTCTCGCCCACGTCGCGACGCGGGTGGGAACAATTCAAATAAGTATCGTATTAACGCACCTTGGAGCCTGTATTGGCTCTCTGCACGCCAAGCTCACGATCCATATCAGCAAGCAGGCTATCCGCCACTTCAAGTGTCACATTCTCGACAAATTCATCATTGACCTGTAAGGCAGGCGCTGAACTACAGGAAGCGATGCACTCGACCGTCATCAATGTGTAGTTGCCATCGGGCGTTGTCTCGCCACGTTTTACACCCAGGCGCTCTTCAAAATGATGAATCAGGTTATCGCAGTTACGCAGATAGCAAGAGATGCTACCGCATATCTTAATCACCTTTTTGCCCTGAGGGCGTTGATAATACATAGTATAAAAAGTGGCGATGCTCTCCACATCGTCAACAGTCATATTGATGGCTTCTGCAACGGCTCGTAGCCCCTCGGCGGTGATATAGCCCTCTTCTTGCTGCGCGATATGCAGAGATGGCATTACAGCCGAGCGCGCAACGGGATAGCGTGCCGCCAGGTCACGCATATGCTGTTTAGCCTGTTCGGATATCATCGATCAACTTCTCCTAGCACGATGTCTATACTACCAATGGACGCCACCACGTCTGAGAGGAAGCCACCTTCAATCATATGTGGCAGGGTCTGCAGATTGGCAAAAGAGCCACCGCGTACGTGCATACGATAGGGCTTTGCACTGCCATCACTGACAATATAATAGCCCAGTTCGCCCTTGGGCGATTCTGTGCGCACGAAAACCTCGCCTTGCGGTGGGCGATACCCTTCGGTGAAGAGCTTGAAGTGATGGATCAGGGCTTCCATGCTGCCAGTGATCTGCCACTTGGGCGGCGGGGTTATCTTGGGATTATTCACACGATGGGGGCCAGTCGGCAAGCCGGCAAGCGCCTGCTCGATGATCTTCAGGCTCTGCTCCATCTCCAGCATACGCACCAGATAGCGATCATAGACATCGCCATTCGTGCCAACCGGGATATCAAAGTCAAACTGATCGTAGCCCGAATAAGGATAGGCTTTGCGCAGATCCCAGACCGCTCCACTACCACGCAGCACAGGGCCCGTGGCACCAAATGCAATTGCATCTTCCTGACTGAGATAGCCGATGCCTTTTGTGCGCTCAAGCCAGAGCTGATTGTTCGTCAGCAGATCGTGGTACTCACGCAAACGCTTAGGAAGCTCCGTTAGCACATCCTGGACTTTTTTATCGAAGCCAGGAGGCAGATCGGCCTGTAAACCTCCAGGGCAGATATAACTCGTCATCATACGCACGCCAGAGATATATTCGAATACGTCCAGGATCACCTCACGCTCACGGAAGCAATAGAGGAACATGCTCATTGCTCCCAGGTCGAGGCCATGCGTCCCCAACCAGACAAGGTGGCTGGCAATACGCTGCAGCTCAGCCAGGATGACGCGCGTATACTTAATCTTGTTATTGATCTCATCATCAATACCCAACAAACGCTCGACGGCGAGCGCATAGCCCAGATTATTGGTTAAAGGGGCCAGATAGTCCATGCGATCAGTCAGAACGAGGGCCTGATGATATGTCTTGGCCTCAGCAGTCTTCTCAATACCAGTATGCAAAAAGCCAATCTCAGGCACAGCTTTAATGACCGTCTCACCATCAATCGTGAGCAACAGACGCAAGACACCATGCGTGCTTGGATGCTGCGGCCCCATATTGATAGTCATTGTATCAGAGCGTGCGCCATCCTCTATGCGCTGCCCCTCTTCAAGCGTATAAGCGTTTCCGATTTCTTGCTGCTTCATACACCCTTATCCTTTACTCTTGCCATTCTGCTTGACGCTCGCATTTGTCGCTGGCTTATCAGTAGTCTCCGAACCAGTTGGACGAGCTAACGTGCCAGGCTCCTGACTTGTACTGACATCGCTACGATGCTCATTGAGCTCGCGGCCTTCGGGCGTACGCAATGTCTGTTTATAGTAACCGCCGACACCCGGATCGGTATCGTACGGCACCTGCCCACCCCAATGCGGCTCCGGCAGATCAAAACCTGAGAGCGGATAATCTTTGCGCAATGGGTGAGTCGTCCAATCAACTGGCATAAGAATGCGGCGCAGGTCGGGGTGGCCGGAAAACACAATACCGAATAAGTCGTACACCTCACGCTCGTACCAGTTCGCGCCAATCCAGATGCCAGTGACACTGGGAAGCTCGGGATGGTCTTCGCGCCGCTGCCCAATACGTACTTTGAGGCGTAGGAAACAACGGTTGGGCATAGAGTGAAGTTGATACACGACATCGAAGCGCGGAGTACGTTCGGGCCAATCGACTGCGGTTACGGTCTCTAAAAACGTATATTGAAGTTCTTTCTTAAGATAGGCACATACTTCGAGCAGACTTTCTGGTTTTAGTATAATCGTCTGCTCATCGCGAAACTCGACCGTATCCACAATGGCTTGTGGGAACTTGCTCCGCACCGTCTCGACCGTCGATGCTGCTGTTATGACCATAATAAATTATATTCCTTCATAGGCATCAAGGGGCACCTCTTCAGGTGCCCCCCACAAGTCCAGGTCTACATGACCCTTACGCTTCATCTCCCACTGGGCCTACCAGTTTGAGTCCGCTGGCCTTCAATGGATCAGGAGGATTAGGAACCCCTTCACGTATCTTGCGTTGCAGTTCATTGAAGCCAAAGAGCAACATCTCAGGCGTGGGGGGGCAACCGGGGATAAAAACATCGACCGGGACGATCTTGTCTACTCCCTGCACGACAGCGTAGTTATTAAAGACACCACCACAAGATGCGCAGGCGCCCATTGCAATCACCCATTTAGGCTCGGGCATCTGATCATAGATCTGACGCAACACAGGTGCCATCTTGATCGAGCAACGACCGGCCACGATCATCAGATCAGCCTGGCGTGGTGAAGCACGATACACTTCAGCCCCAAAGCGCGAAAGATCAAAGCGATCCCCACTGGTGGACATCATTTCAATGGCACAACAGGCCAGGCCGAACAGCGCTGGCCACAACGATGAGCTACGACCCCAGTCAATAAGCTTATTTACCTGCGTCGTCAGGACGCCGAAGCCGCCATCCTTATCATGCTGCATGGGCAGTTCACGCCTTGGGGTCTGCGTGTTGGAATAAGTCTGCACGGGCTCCCAGGGATTTTTTAGTCCCATGTGAACGCTCCCTTCCGCCATACATAAAGATAGCCGATCGCCAGGACCAGCAAAAAGACAAACAACTCGATAAGCCCAAATACCTGGAGCCTTCGGAGTAGAATTGCAAGAGGGTAAAACGAGACTACTTCGATATCAAATGCGATAAAGAGCATGCCAGTCAACAAATACTTGACCGGGAAGCGACGCTTCGGGGCCTCGATCTCTTGAATACCGCATTCATAAGGGGCCAGTTTCTCCGGCGTTGGCTTTTTAGGGCCAAGGATAGCAGTAACGGCCATTACGAGAATGCCGAAGAGGACAGCCAAAACTACATAAATGAGAACGGGGAGTGTTTCCATAGCGCGGAACCTTCGTTTCTTTACAAATAACAGGTGCGGACACGAGCTACCCTGGTGTCCAAAGTACACTTCCTCATTGGGTATCCTAGCATAGCAGGGGTGCTAAAGTCAAATTCCGGAGGGGGTCCCGCACCGCTGATTACTCCTGCCGCCACAGCGCATAATCGACTAATTGCCTGAGGCCAGCTAGATCTGAGATTGTCCAGGCGGGCAATGTGTACCACTCTTCCAGCAGGCCTGATCGCTTGATGATAATCTCATCTTCGCCCACTCCAAAGCTAGCAATCTCATCCCAGGGCAAAAGGTCTTCATTATTATTGTTATTGACGCTTATACCGGCCTTGCTCAGGCTAAGCTTACCAAAAGAGATTGCAAAACCTGCATCATAGGCCTGCATCTGTGAGGACTGTATGGGGACCACTTCTTTTAAGATTCGCTCGCGCATCTCGCGCTTGACATACTGCACGATGCCTCTGAGCACACCTATATTGGGCATACCAGAGATACTCAATGTCGCCCAGGCCCAGCTATAGCCCTTGCGATAGAGGCTCACCGATGTATCATCGAACGCGATCTTCTCCAGTTCATCCCAATGCAAGATGCGGCGTGCCGATTGCAGGCCAATGCCTCGCTCGGCAACAAAGATATCTGCAAATTCCTGAATTTTACCCGCTTTGAATGCCGCGATAGCCTGCGGTAAGAGCTGGCGTGCAAGCTCGCGCTCCATAAAGCCACCCAGCCGTTCCATATGCGGCAGGTCATAACCGAGCTCAAAAATCACTCCATCGTTACGCCTGATAGTATAGGAGCACAGGAGCTCTGTCTGCTTATCTACAACAATCTCTTTACTCAACATTTCGATCTCGTCCCAGCGGATCACCTCGCATGTACGCCGCATATAGATCAGTCCTTTAGGGCAGAGATATACGCGCAGATGTGGATGGATAAGAGGGATTAAGATAATCCACAGGCCGACGCACAACCAGACGATACCTACGCCCAATACCAGCCATGCCTGCCAGCTCGGCCACCAGCTAAAGATGCGACTGTAGAAGAAGATATAGACGCCAACGATTGAACCACCCAGAAGCAGCGCTAATAGTCCAAAGATAAATAACGATCCGCCTTTCGGCTCATAGACGATGCGAGGAGAGCCGAGTCGGTTCGTCTGTGCACAGTTCTGCACACGTGGAGGTATCTGTTTTGCTGAATTGAGGCGCATAATCAGGCTCCATTATCTTTAACATCACTAGCTCTACCACATCCCTGCTATCCCCTACTGCTGTACATACTTATAATTATAGCTCAAAAAGGTTGCGTCTCCTCAAAATCACATACCGAAATTTACGTATGCGTAAAGATTCCAGATCATTTATGCTATTCGCAATATCCTAAATTAACGCTGAATGCTACGAAGTTGCGGGATATCCAGGCTCTGAGTGTGTCAGCATCCCATCACACTCGCCTTTTCCCGTGCGATCTCGCGCCTGCGGCGCTCGCTGCTCAAAATCACGTGCGAAGAATGCCGATGTGACGGGACGCTGACGCTTTCTGAGAGTGTGTCTGCTTTCCGTCCTCTCCGCGTTTTTTGTGCATGAGCTTACGCGGCTTTGCCGCTCTTTATACATTTATTATTAATATTTACTTTTTTTACAATTTTTGCACTGAGTGCAAAAATTGTAAAAAAAGTAAATATTAATAATAAATAAAAAACGTGCGCGAGCGCCGTAGGCGCGAGCACGCATGAGAAACGGAAGAAACGCATGGTGATGCGACGCTGACACTCTCTGAAAGATGAAGTAGATTATACATAAACCTGGGCGAAGGCAATCCTTCGCCCAGGTTTATGTATAATCTACTAGTTTGTTAATCTTCATTGCACGGTTCGCCACGTAGCGACAGAGGCTTGCCGCCGTGTGCCTCGCTCTCAAGGGGGGCCCTGTCGTCCTCCCCTGTCTCTGCAGGCGGGTGGACCACGACAACCACAAGGGATTGCCGTGCCACCCTTAGGTGGTCGCTACGCGGGAACTGCCACATGAAAGGTGCCAGTCCACTACGAATTCTAAAAACTACAGTGTGCCGTCTGCAAGTCCTTTCAATGCTGATATTGCAGGCACAAACGCGTAGACACTGCCCGTTGTTTGCACCTTGCGATGGAATATTGCAGACACATCTTCCCCAGGATGCGCTACTGTAATAGGAGCTGGTGGTCGAGACTCACCAATGATCGGATCAGGGCCAGCGGATGTATGAGGAAAACCGGCATTGTTTACCCAAGTTTGCATCAAAAACTCGAATTTTTCTGCAATATTGGACATATATGCTACGAAGATCAGGCCTCGCTCCGCCTTAGCATCAAAGCCAGCACCCCGGTTTAGATCGAAAGGATTACCAAAGGGGACACCACGCCGGATAATGCGCCGGATACGATTGTCAAAGTCTCCATTGTGACGTGGGTACACTTTGCGGATATGAGCGGTAACAGGGCAACGTGCACCCTGTGGATCATCAGCAACATCAATGCTACCAACCTTACGCGCTGAAAAGTTGAAGTTATTAACCACATCATCGCCTAAAAGCTCATTGTCCGTGTCGGGCGAGAGGTCAACGGGTGTTCCGCTCTTCCAGCGGCCAACGAGCAACGCACCTATTCTACCTCGCAGCGGATCGTCTGGTCGCAGTGTACCCAGATTCTTCTGCTCTTGCTCATTAAAACCGGGCACATCCTGGTTCAGACGACGGAAGACCTGAAATGAACCATTCTTCATCCAATCGAGTTCGCCTAGAGACTGAACAGGCTGCCCTGACTCATCCAGTTTCCCCAGAATAAACTCGCCTGCTCGTATGACCTCTCTGCCAGGATTTCCCGGCACATCGCCAAGCTTCGCCGCCGCATCTGCATCGACACCAGCCAATTCTGGTACATCAAAGCCCTCCACCCCTGGCTGTGAGATGCCATCTTTATAGCCGAAATGCTCGTGCCCTTTCAGGTCGCCGGGTAGGGTGGCACCCAGCTGCTCAAAGACAATCGTGAGGTAATGTTGAGCGGCAAGAGCCTTGAGCTTCTGTACTTCTGCGGCCAGATCATCAGGATCATCGGCTTGAATGTTCAGCAAGGCATGGATCGTCTGTTTAGCTTTGCCCACAACCCAGTGGTCCGGTGAGCTGGCATCTGTATCGCCATTCTTACCAAGAACCTTTCCATCTCTAGCACCCAATACAAAAGAGTCGGCATGTAGTATATTCCTGAGAGCATTGGTGGGATCAGCCTTAAGCAGTATCTTGAGCCCATCAAAAGTGAAACTGACATTCACCCACGTTGCTCTAAGGTTCGCTGGATCTTTTCCCCCAGCAGCATGACTTGCATCTTTAAAAAACTTATTGAAAGCTGCAACTTGTTTCGTGTCTGCAATAAAGGGGATAAGATCTTTAAGCCACGCTCGCCCGTTACGCTGATCAGGAAATTGCAGGAAGATGTACAGGCGATGATCCTTATTAAAGCCAGCCAGAATGTCTCCTTGAATCTCCGTAGAAACTTTCAAAGGCAGAGCAGGCTGCGGTTGTGGTGGAGTAGTGATTACAGGAATGTGCAACACCTGTCCGGGGATAATAAGGCCCGGGTTCTTACCAATCGTCTGTTGATTCGCATCGTAAATTATCGGCCAATCTACTCCACTGCCATAGGCACGGACAGCAATCGACCATAAACTGTCCCCAGCCCGCACGGTATAATCTTTACCTGGTGTGACGGGTATCGTTTGAACCATTTTCGCTTCTCCTTATCTCTGTGCTTACATATGACTTACGATAAGCAAGCGCAAAGTAAATGACAAAACATCTCCCTGGCGCTTGATTTGCTTTGCCTGAAACCAATAACACCGCACACGAAGCCACAACAGCCAATACAATATGACGAACAACATCATGTCTGCTCTCTCGTATGTACGTGATACCCTCAAGCCAAAGCAACAAAGTTGTGGTCTTGCCTATAGTAGCGGGCAGGAAAACAATGGTACGACACGCATTTTATAGGCATACGGTTCATAGTAAAAAACTGCGCCGCCAATTTACCTACAATGATCAATATACCAGGTTATCAACTTACGCTATGAACATACAAACTTGCGTTTATCAATTTATGCTTTGATAGACGCGCCAAATGATATATTCCCCTTCGATCAGGTGTGACATATTATAAACGTTAGGCAAGATTTTTTTGGGGTGTTAACTGGAGCTACGACAAATTTTTCATACACAGAATATGGAGCATAAAGAGGATATTTATAGAATGGAAGCAGATTATTCAAAAGATCGTCCAGCTACTGACATACTGTTGTCACTTGTAGATAGTAGACTGTTGATATGAAAGAAAGCGAACTCAGCAACTTAGCTTTCACAGTACTACGCTAGTGAAGATCTCCAGATAATTGATTGATTGAGCAGATTGAGAAAGGAACACTCATGGCAAAGCTTCTCGGACCAGATTTTATTAACTTGCAGGTGCGCGACCTCTCTGCCTCATGCACATTCTATACAGAGGTGTTGGGCTTGCCGATTGATCCACATTTCAGCGCACCCGGTGTGGTTCTCTTCGATTCCACGACGATCCCTTTTGCGCTCAGTGAGAGTAAGATTAATCTGGATGAAGCGCCTCATCCGGGATGGGGAATGGCATTTTGGATCGACTGCGATAATGTCAGCGAACTACACGCAAAAATGGTTGCAGCGGGAGCAAATATCATCCAACCACCCTACGATGGTCCGTTTGGGCGCACATTCAGCTTTGCAGATCCTGATGGATATCGGATTACAGCCAACGAGAATCCATGGGACCGCTTTCCACTAGGCGGCAAACGCCAGTAATAGTTGCTTATGAAAGCATCAGCTTTCCATCATCCTCGTCTTCTTACTAGTTGAGCTCGCACGGCTTAGCCACACTTTTCAGTTAATTATACATTTGATTTACATTTCTACCTGTTTTGTGCAGAGAACAAAATAGGTAGAAATGTAAATCAAATGTATAATTATTTTCTGCCACTGCGCGATTTCTGTTTACGCTTATCCTTGCGTGCAGCCTTGCCAGTCTTCTTGCCACCTTTGTTGTTGGATGGTTTGGGCAGACCCGGCACGCCAGCACCGCCAGCATATTGCCGTGCCATCTGAGCCCAGGGGCCTTTGCCGCTACTCATCTGGCGAATCATCGTGCGCATCTCGCCAAACTGCTCCAGGAGTTGATTCACTTCCTGCACCGTTGTGCCGCTACCACGGGCAATACGTTTGCGTCGGCTCCCATTCATAACATCGGGATTGCGGCGCTCTTCAAGCGTCATAGAGAGAATCATAGCCTCGACATACTTTAGTTGATCGCCCTCTAAGGCCTCTTCCATCTCGGGAGTGGCGGCCAGTTTGTTAAAGCCCGGCAGCATCTCCATGACGTTACGTAGTGGTCCCATACGCTTCAACTGACGCATAGCATTGAGGAAATCTTCCAGATCGAACTTCCCCTGTTGCAACTTCTGCTGCGCCTTCATGGCCTCTTCTTGATCGATACTTTCCTGTGCACGCTCGATCAAAGAGAGCACGTCACCCATGCCCAGGATACGCGAAGCCAGGCGATCAGGGTAGAACGGTTCCAACGCATCTGTCTTTTCGCCGACACCCATGAACTTCACCGGCACACCTGTAACACTCCGAATAGAGAGCGCAGCACCACCTCGCGCATCCCCATCCATCTTCGTCAGGATCATCCCGGTGAGCGAGACGGCCTTGTTGAAGTCTTCGGCCACACGCACAGCTTCCTGACCAGTCATCGCGTCAGCAACCAGTAGCACCTCGCGTGGCTGCACACGCTGACGAATGTTTATAACCTCGTTCATCATGCGCTCGTCGATATTCAAACGACCAGCCGTGTCGAGGATAATAACGGTATTTGCCTGCTCACGTGCATAGGTAAGCGAATTGACGCAAATATCTACGGGATCAGCACCTGCAGGCTCAGAGTAGACAGGGATGGTGAGCTGCTTACCCAGGGTTTTCAACTGATTGACGGCCGCTGGTCGATACATATCGGCGGCAACCAGCAACGGGCGTTGCCCTTGCTTACGTAGATAGTTTGCCAGCTTGGCGGCTGAGGTTGTCTTACCAGAACCCTGCAGCCCGACAAGCATAATAACATTCGGTGGTGCGCCGCCCAGGTCAATTTTATTATTGCCCTCAGTGCCGCCCAACACTTCAACTAACTCTTCATTTACAATTGAGAGCACCTGCTGCGCCGGGGAGAGGCTGCCCATAACGTCCGCGCCTATCGCTTTCTCCTTCACACGTTCGACGAATTGACGCGCCACCTTCAAGTTAACGTCTGCCTCAATAAGCGCCAGTCTTACCTCGCGCAGTGCGGTGTTGACATCGTCCTCCGTCAACTTGCCCTGTCCACCCAGATTATTAAATATGCCTTCAAGGCGTTTCGATAAATTTTCAAACATTGCCATGTTGGTGCTTTTTCCTCTCTCCGCCAGTTGTCAAACGCGCCAGTCTGGCCCCTATTATACCACGTGGCCTTTTCAAGGTATACAAAGTGCGCGACGACTTCTTTATTGCAAAACTAATTGCTGCATTTATTCTGTTCGTCTCGTGTTTCTCACCTGCATCTTCTCCGGCGGCTCCTCTTCTCAGGAAGCTAAAACTACTGTATCTACGTATAGTTAAGCAAGAGGTTACAGCGGATTTTCAACACAAGAGGTTTTTATCTCTTTTTCATTACCCCAGAGGTGATATACAACATGGAAGCAGGGGATTCTTCTGATACATCACATGCATAAGATGCTTTATTTCACTTGACATTTATGCCAAAATCGTTACAATTAAAGATGTGCATGACCACGCAATCTATTTGTACTAATTCTTCATTCCCATTTCGCACATGATCTATCGTTATATAAAATATTTGTTGCAGTGGTCGATTCAACTGATAGTCGAAATGGTTCGTTAGACATCAAAGAGGAAGTCTGGCATAGCACACGATTTCCAGAAAGACTTTAGAGGTTGCACAAAGTATGAGCGAGCTTTTAGGTAGGCGCTTCCACCGGCTCTTTAGTAGCGCGGGGCGCTCTGTGATCGTCGCAATGGATCATAGCTCAACGGACGGCGTTCTGGCTGGCTTTGAAGATCCAGGCAAGGTTTTAGAGCAAGTGATCGCAGGTGGCGCAGATGCTATCCTGACAAGCATCGGTATTGCACGCCATTTTAGCAAACAGCTCAAAGATGTTGGTCTTTTGATTCGCTGTGATGGTGCGACCTCGCCCCTGCTGGAGCGTCCTCGTGAGCTAACGGTGGGCATCGAGGATCTGCTTTCAAGTGGTGCGGATGCGGCGGCGGCAATGTACATTCCAGGTAGAGCGTTAGATCATGGCTCGACAATTTATTTTCCTCGTCTGGCAGCAGAAGCTCACCGTTGGAATATTCCGGTTATGGCCGAAGCATTGCCCTACGGCTTCGAGTCCCACCCCCATGCACGTTCAGTCGATGCAGTTGCAGATGCGTGCCGCATGGCTGTAGAGAACGGCGCGGATATTGTGAAAACATTCTATACGGGTGAACGCGAAAGTTTCAAGAAGATCATACGCTCCTGCTACGCACCTGTACTGGTCCTGGGAGGTCCGAAAACGGATAGTGACAAGGAATTCCTGGAATCGATTCGTGATGCCAGGGATGCAGGCGCCGTAGGTGTTGTTATTGGTCGCAACGTCTGGCAATCCCCATCCCCTGCCGCTATGACTCAGGCACTGGTGACGCTCTTTCATGATGACGGCACAATAGAGGATGCATTAAGTATTTTGCACGCCCGACAGGAAAGCATGTAATTCAGTACCCTTAAGCGGGTCGAGAAAGGACATGTGCTCCCACCACCCCAGCAAGGCGAGCATACCTACGAAACCCGAAAAGGTCAAGTGGAAATACATTAGGAATCTAATTTTTTAAGCTCAATGCAAAGTAGCAAGGGGTTTGATATGTATCTTGTTGGTATCGATGTTGGTACAACGAATACGAAAACGGTCATCTTCGATGTAGATACTGGCCAGACATGTGCAATCGGTAGTAGCCGCACGATTACGCGCCATCCTATTACGGAATGGAGCGAATTTGATGCCGAGGATTTATGGCGTACGGTGCTACAGAGCATTCGTGCCGCTATCCAACAATGCATGCATCCCGAACGTATCTGTGCCATCTCGGTCGCCAGCATGGGCGAGTCGGGTTTTCCTCTTGACGCACAAGGAAACGTATTGTACCCGGCCATCGCCTGGCACGACCAACGGACGCTCGCAGAGGCGCAATGGTGGGAAGAGACGCTTGGTCAAGAACGTGTTTTTACTACCACAGGCCAACTCCCACTCTCCATGTTTGGTGTCAACAAGCTACTCTGGCTACGTAAACATGTACCCCAGGCTTTTGCACGCATCCATCATTGGCTGAGCATCGAAGATTTTGTATTATGGAAATTATGCGGCAGTTTCGCTACCGACCATAGCGTCGCTTCACGCACAATGCTTTTTGATCAGAAGACGCTGAACTGGTCCACAGATCTGCTGCAACATGCAGATCTGCCACAGGCCTGGTTCCCGCCCGCATTTCCCAGCGGCACGCCTATTGGACTAATCCTTAAAGATGTGGCAGCAGAGACCGGCCTACCACCAAAGACGCTTGTAAGCACAGGGGGACACGATCATCTCTGTGGTGCACTGGCGGCGGGTGTAACGCATTCCGGCCAGCTACTCGAATCCATGGGTACTGCCGGCGTTATCCTGGCACTCAGCAATGCATTCCAGCCCAGTGCTGAACTGCTAGCAGCTGGCTGCACAAGTTATGCATATGTAACGCCAGATACCTACGCCACCATGGGTACGCTGAACTTTGCCGGTGGTGCTCTCGAATGGATTATTACCTTGCTCTACGGACAAGGACAGCAGGGCGACACTTCGCGTGCAGTCTATGCTCAAGCACTCAGTGAAGCGGCGGAAGTTCCACCAGGCTCACGCGGCACCACGATCTTGCCTTATTTTCTTGGGCCTGGTACTCCATACAAACACAGCTCGGCGCTTGGAGCGATCCTTGGTCTAACACCATCACATGGTCGGCCTGAATTAGTGCGCGCAGTCATGGAAGGGCTTGCATTCTGGCTGCGTGATAACATTGGCAAGCTCTGTAGCCTGGGCCTCGCACCCGCCAACCCGGAGATCATCGTGGTTGGAGGCACAACACAAGCTCTCCCATTCCTGCAAATCAAAGCCCATATAACCGGTTGCCCGATCAAAGTACCTCAGATTACGGAGGCAGCGGCAACGGGGGCAGCTCTATTGGCCGGCATAGGAGCTAATATATTCTCTTCCAGCGCGGAGGCTGCTTCGGCAGTTCACCACGTCACTCATATATTTGAGCCAGACAGGCGGGCAATGGAAGCCTACAACACTATCTACACCCAGACCTATCTGCCTGCCTGTCACACCATTATCAAGCAGCAATAGAGAGGAGATAGTAATAATCTCTACATAGAGAAGGCTCTCTATAATGAGAAAGGAGAACATACCTGGATCGCGCATAAAAATAATACAGGAACATGGCTGGGGCAGGGTTGCTCCATTGCAATTATTATCCATCCGTACAGAGTTGAAAACAACAAGGGAGAAACAGCGTGGACACTGACATTATCCATATTCTTACAACCGAGAGTAACACATTGGCCACCAAACAGCTTGATCGCCGCATGTTCTTGACCGGAGCAGCCGCAGTAGCCGGAAGCGTCTTGCTTGCAGCTTGCGGCGGTGAGAGTACTCCTTCCACCACCACAGGTAGCGGTAGCACCAGCCCAAGCACAAAGAAATATACGATTGCGCTCGTGCAGGGCGTTAAAGGCGATCCTTTCTATGTGACGATGGAAAAGGGTGCGCAGACGATGGCCGATAAGCTCGGTGCAACGCTTGTTGTAGATGGTCCCGCCCAGTTCAGCGCATCGCTCCAGGCTCCTATCGTCGATGCACTTATAGCAAAGAAGGTCGATGCTATGATCATTGCCGCGTGCGATAAGCAGGCAATGATTGCTCCACTGCAGCGTGCCAACGACGCTGGTATCAAGATTATCTCTGTTGATACATATCTAGGCGATGGCGACTATGCGAATGGGCCAGTGAAGTTCCCAATCTCTTATATCGGCTCCGATAACCTTGAGGGCGGAAAGATTGCCGGCGAAGCGTTGATCAAAGCCATTGGCGGCAAAGGCGCGATCTACATTCAAAATGTAAAGCCGGGCATCAGCACGACGGATCAGCGCGAACAAGGGTGTAAAGCGGCCATCGACGCTTCTGGCGGAGCGGTAACGCTGGCTGGCGTCGATTATAATAACGATAGTTCGGCCACCTCCGCACAGCAGACATCCGCAGTCTTACAACGCGGCAAACCTGTTGCCGGCATCTTCGGAACGAACTTGTTCGGCGCTGAAGGCGCAGCACAAGCGGTTAAGAATGCAAACAAGCAGGGCGCAGTCAAAATCGCCAACTTCGATGCCCCCGAACAGGCCATTACAGACCTGAAAAATGGCGTGGTCGATATCGTAATTGCGCAGAAGCCTGGCGAGATGGGAAGCACCGCCGTCCAATATGCAGTCGATGCGCTCAATGGCAAAACGACGGATCTGAAGAAACGTGTACCTACAGGCTATGTGATCATTACGTCCGCGAATGTAAACACACCTGAGGCACAGGATGCTATCTATAAAAGCTAAGTTTGTGGAGTAGATAGATGCATACATATTTTGTGACCACTGACTACAAAATATGTATGCATCTATTACTAATCAATTGAGCCAGCGCGGCAAGCGCGCTGGTCTGGATGAGCTCTTTATATAATAACATCATGTATATTATATAAAGAGCTCATCAGGCGGTGTGTATAGTTCAAAAACGTGTGTATTTAAGAAAGCGACGATACCTTATGCATTTAGCTGATGTGAAACTACGTTCTCTACCTGGGAATCCGCTTGTTTTCGTGGGTCGTTACTGGTCCTGGTTCTTCTTACTCCTCATTGTGCTCTTTTTCTCTCTCACTGGCCCTGGCTTCTTCGATCTCTTCAACTTCCAGAGTATAGGTGCCAACATGGCATTTATCATGCTCATGGCACTGGGGCAGACCTTTGTTATTATATCGGGCGGGGTTGATCTTTCAACGGGCTATGTGATGGGCCTTTCCGCGATCTCTGCGTCCCTGGCAATTACCAATCTACCTACCTCGACACCTTTTGCGCTGCTCATTCTGGCTGGTATCGTTGCAGGTCTAATCTCTGGCCTGATAGCTGGCATGATCAGCGGTATCATCATCGCTCGCCTGCATGTGCCGCCTTTTATTGTGACACTGGGCATGCTGGGCATCGCACGTGGTGCCGCCTTCTTGCTCTCTGGCGGACAGCCAGTTAGCGTCCAGACGCCTGGGGTCGGCCAATTGGGAAATGGCTATCTGCTCTACTATGTGCCCACAACTGGCTTCAGCTTCTTCCATCTGCCCGCCGATCTGCATGGTGCGCGTGCACGCGATGTCGTTCAACTGCTCCCCTATCAGCTTATCGTGATGATCTTACTTGTTTTGTTCTGTGCATGGTTGCTCAGCCGCACACGTTTTGGTCGCCATACCTATGCAGTCGGTGGCAATGCTGAGGCATCTTCACGCGCAGGTATCCCGGTCGCCCGCCATATCTTTATGGTCTATGTCCTCTCAGCCCTTTTCGCAGCAGGCGCGGGCATTCTGTATGTCTTCCGCTTCACCAATGGGGCTGCCGATGCTGGTGATCCACTACTGCTCGATTCAATTGCAGCGGTGGTAATTGGTGGCGCTTCGCTCTTTGGCGGTGAAGGCACAATCATAGGCACACTGATCGGGACATTGATTATTGCTATTATCCAGAACGGGCTGGTGATCGTTGCGGTTGCTCCTTTCTGGCAGTTCATTGCAGTCGGCACGGTGATTATCCTGGCAGTGCTCATCGATCAGGCCAAAGAACGCATCACGCAATAAGCAGCAAAGGAGACAATGCAATGGAAGTAACAGCAGGATCATCAGCACCAGCAGGATCTACAGATGTGCAGCCTATCCTGCAGGTGAAAGAGATGTATAAGCGCTTCGGTGGCCTGGTAGCTGTGGATCGTGTGAGCTTTGAGATCTCTCCCGGCGAGGTGCTCGGCTTGCTTGGCGACAATGGTGCGGGCAAATCAACGTTGATTAAGCTGATCTCCGGCGTCTACCGTCCTGACGGGGGTAGCCTGCTTCTGGATGGTCAAGAAGTAAGTTTTTCCTCGCCGCTTGATGCACGCAGTAAAGGCATCGAAACGATCTATCAAGACCTGGCACTCTGCGAAAATCTGGATGCAAGCGCAAATATCTTTTTGGGTCGCGAGGTACGACTACGCCGCCTGGGCATCTTACGTGAGTTAGACAATGCATATATGTTAAAAGAGGCAAAAGAAGTAATTGAGCAGTTAGATATTCAGATACCCGATCTACGCAAGCCCATTCGTCTCCTTTCAGGAGGCCAGCGACAAGCAGTCGCCATCGCTCGTGCCGTATACTGGAATGCACGCTTAATGATCATGGATGAACCAACCGCCGCGCTTGGCGTACCAGAGCAGCTCAAAGTCCTGCAACTCGTACGCACGCTGCGTGAGCGACACATCCCAGTCATTCTTATTAGCCACAATATGCAAGATGTCTTCGCCGTGGCTGACCGTGTTATCGTCATGCGCCGTGGCCGCAAAGCTGGCGAGCGCATGATAAAAGAGACAGACGACAAAGAGATTGTAGGTCTGATGGTCGGAACCGACGAGCTCAAGCAAGCACAGTCATAACATAAAATAAAACACTGACCATGTAGGTAGTACTTGCTAGCAGGGAAAGGGAGTAGAAGTGTGACGCAAAATAGTTCGCATGAGCAGAAACATATTACAGAGGGAAAATATAAACATCTCGTAGCGCTATCTGATGAGCACGGTATTATTGCGGCACTGGCCATGGACCAGCGCAGGACATTGCGTAAAGACCTCAAGGTGCATACCGGGCGCGATGTCAGCGCAGCAGAACTGTCCAGGGTTAAAGCACTGGTAACGGAGGTGCTCTCACCTTATGCCAGCGCAGTCCTGCTCGATCCTGAGTATGGCATGGAAGGCGCTGCCCTGCGTGCCAAAGATACCGGCTTGATCATGACATATGAGATGACAGGCTACGATGCGACAAAAAAAGGACGCATCCCTTCGCTCCTGCCAACCTGGTCGCTAGCACGCATCGCCGAAGCTGGCGCTGACGCAGTCAAAGCTCTTGTCTACTACGATCCTGACGATGAAGAGGCTATCAACTCCAGCAAGCAAGCCTTTGTAGAACGCATTGGCGCCGAGTGCTATGCTCATGATAT
>Ga0302321_100001828_pt1 | contig 18185 bp, 17 predicted proteins | sample Fen_T0_1_FD_202505 | JGI IMG/M metagenome (GOLD analysis project Ga0302321, IMG submission 202505) | Peat permafrost microbial communities from Stordalen Mire near Abisko, Sweden - Fen_T0_1 | ecosystem: Environmental > Terrestrial > Soil > Wetlands > Permafrost | place: Sweden: Abisko...
TTCATGAAGCCTTCAGCCTCGGCCCGGTTCAACCCGCGTGAAGGACGTCAAGTCAGAGATCGTTTCCCGCGTAGGAGAGATTGAAGCTCTTGTTGGCGAGCGGAAAGTCCGGAACGATCGTGTCGGTGAGGGCGACTGAGAGGGCCGGCCAGTTGAAGAACGACGGGTCGACGACTTTGACGCGCCGCAGCCGTCCGGTCGGGTCGACCTCCACCCGGTGGACGATGGTTCCCCGCCATCCTTCGACGATGCCCGCGCCGGAGCCACCGTTGCCGTCTCGTTCGGGGTGCGGCCCGTGGGCCGCCAGGGGGCCGTCGCGGTCGACGTAGTCGCCGAGCAAGGCGAGGGACGCGCCGACCTCGTCGCAGCGGACGAGGAACCTGCCGAGGACGTCGCCGGTGTCCTGGGAGGCGGGACGGAACTCGCCTCGCGGGTGGGCGAACGGATGGGACACCCGGGCGTCGAGTGAGCGCCCCGAGGCCCGGGCCACCACGCCGAGCACGCCGATCTCGTCCGCGTGGGTCGTCCCGAGTACAGCCGTGCCGGTGAAGCGGTCCATGACGATGCCGCTCGAACGGGCCAAGTCGGTGAAGTCGCGGAACTGGGCGCCGATGTCGTCCAGTTCATCGGGTCGGGGCAGGCGCGCAAGCTCGACGCCGCCGGGGACGATGGCGCCGCGCAGCAACCGGTGGCCGGTCACCTCGGCGTTGAGTCGCAGCAGCCGTTCGCGCAAGGTCAGGGCGCGAGCGTTGGCAAGGCCGAAACCGACGTCGTTGCACAGCGCGCCTATGTCGGCGACGTGGTTGTAGAGGCGTTCGAGTTCGAGCAGGGCGGCCCGCAGTTCGTGCGCCCGGGTGGGCAGTGCCATCCCCCGGGCCTCCTCGACCGCCAGGCAGAAGGCCAGACCGTGCCCGACGGCGCTGTCACCTGAGATCCGCTCCGCCAGTTCGACGCCGGGACGCGCGGCGCGTCCCTCAAAGAGGCGCTCGATTCCTTTGTGCACGAACCAGAGCCGTGCCTTCATCTTCAGGATGGTCTCGCCGACGACCCAAAACCGGAAGTGCCCGGGCTCGATCAGCCCGGCATGGACGGGCCCGACCGGGATCTCGTAGACGCCGGGTCCTTCGACGTCGATGAAGGGGTAGGGCGCTGCGTCGTCCACCATGGCCGGCGCCGGACCGGCGTCGTGGCGCATGGGATGCCAGCCTTCCGGCCAATGGTTGTGCAGAACCAGCCGGCGCGGCATCGGGTGCCCGCTCGGGTCGATACCGAACAGGTCCCGCATCTCGCGTTCGAAGCGGCTGGCAGGAAACGAAAGGTGCGCGAGCGAGAGCACCGACGGCTGCTGGCGGTCGATGTGGACATGCAGCTCGACCCGGCGGTCGGGCGGCCCGGCAGTGAACAGATACACGATCCGGAACCGGTCATCCTCGTCGTGGGCCGCGACCAGGGCCAGCCGGAAGCCGGCGGTCCACATCGCGCCTGCGGCGTCGACCAGTCCGGTGGCCGGCAGCTCCACCACGGCCCGGGCGGGTCCCGGGCGCATGGCCTCATCGAGGGTGCAGGGCGTCGTGCTCACTCCGTCGTCCTCACAGTGCGACCACCCGGGCTGCGGCCTGCAGCAGGCTGTCCAGTGGCCAGGCGAACACGCCGATCGCCGCGCAGACGGCCAGTCCACCGATGAGCGGGACGGTGACGATCGCCGGCGTCTTGTGCACCGGCTCGTCGCCGTCGCGGGGTCCGAGGAGCAGGTGCCGCGCGTGGGACATGACGGCGGCGAAGATGACGGCCATGCACACGAGCGAGATCGCTGCGACCCAGCCGAGCCCGACCTGCACCTGGGCGCGCAGCATGTTGAGCTCGCTCACGAACAGGCTGAACGGGGGAAAGCCGAGCAGGGCGATGAGACCGAGGCCGAAGATCGCTCCCAGGGCCGGCCGGCGGGCCACCAGTGCCTTGACGCGGGCGATGTCGCTGGTGCCCTCGGTGAGCAGGATCTCGCCCGAGGCGAGGAAGAGGACCCCCTTGGCCAGGCCGTGGCCGAGGATGTGCAGCAGGACGGCGGCGATGGCGAGGGGGCTGCCTGCCGCCGCGCCCAGCGCGATCAGGCCCATGTGCTCGACGCTGTGGTAGCCGAGCATGCGCTTGTAGTCGCGTTGGGTGATCAGAAGCGAGGCGGCGACGGCGAGCGACAGTAGGCCGACGGTCACGAGCAGGGCCCGGGAGAAGCCGGGGCCCAGGGCGCCGTCGGCGATCGCCTTGAACCGCAGCAGCGCGTAGAAGGCCACGGTGAGCAGCACGCCGGACATGAGCGCGGAGACCGGGGCGGGTGCCTGGCTGTGGGCGTCCGGGAGCCAGCTGTGCATGGGGGCCAGGCCGACCTTGGTTCCGTAGCCGAGCACCAACAGTGCCATGGCCAGGCGCATGACCCCGGGATCCAGGCCGTGCGATGACGCCACCAGCGACGTCCAATCGAGACTGGCCTGCCCCGGGGTGCCCGCGTGCAACGCGGCGAGGTAGACGAGCACTGTGCCCAGGAAGGCCATCGCGATTCCCACCGAGCAGATCACCAGGTACTTCCACGAGGCCTCGAGGGAGCCCCGGCCTTGCCGGTGCCCCACGAGGAAGGCGGTGGTGATCGTGGTCGCCTCCACCGCGACCCACATCACCCCGACGTTGGCGGCGAGCACCGCGAGCAGCATCGTCGCCACGAATGCCTGGATGAGCACGCTGTAGAGCGACGCGTGACGTCGGGTGCAGCGACCGGCGCTGATCTCGGCGTCGAGGTAGCGCACGGACTGCCACGCGGCCAGGACGGCGATGACACCGATGACGATCACCATGAAGGCGCTGAGCGCGTCGACGCGCAGCACCCCGCCCAGCGCGGTCACCGGCTGACCCTGTACTACCTGCGTGGCGAGGGCCACCCCGACGGCCAGCGTCACGCCGATCGCCGCGGTGCCGAGCCAGCCGACCCCTCGGCGCCAGGGCAGCACCGCCGACAGGGCCCCCGCCAGGACCGGCGGCACGAGCACGAAGATCGCCAACATCAGTCGTGCAGCTCCCGGAGCTGGTCGAGGTCCAGCGCCCCGAACGTGGTCTGCATCTGCGCAGCCAGGACGCGGAGCACGGCCACGACGAGCAGGACGTCGAGCGAGGCACCGAGCTCGACGAGGAGGGGGACGCCGGCCGTCGCGAGAAACGCGACGAGCGCGATGCCGTTGTCGACGAGGAGCAGGCCGACGATCTGGGAGACGGCCTTGCGCCTCACCACCATGGCGAAGAACCCGATGAGCAACGTCGCGAACCCAATGGGAATTAGCTGCCCGGCGGCTGTCGGGACCAGCGCCGTGACCGGTCCGGTGGCCGCGTAGGCGAGGAAGGTCAAAGCCGCGGCGGCGACCAGAGCCGCCGGCATGTTGACGAGCGGCGCCGCCTCGTGGCTGGTGGGGTCGCGGCCCACGACCCGTGCCAGCAGCGTCGGGATCACGACCCCTTTCGCCGCGGCGACCAGGCAGGCGACGGCGATCAGCACGCCGTCATGGCCCTGGGTGCCCAGTACGAGGGCAACGGCGCCGAGCGCCAGACCCTGGGCGGCGAGCACCTTCACAACGGCGCCGAGCGAGCGGCGCCACAGGATGACGACGGCGCAGACCAGGACCGCGCCGGCGGCGAGCTCCAGCGCGCCCCCGAAGGCGGGGCTGTTCATCCGACCCCCAATGCGGTGACCACGGCGACCACTGCCAGGACGAGGCTGCCGGCGAGCAGCTCCGGTAGCCGGAACAGCCGGAGCTTGGCGGTGAACACCTCGAAGACGGCGATGGCGACACCCGCGGCGGCGACCTTGCCGGCCAGCGCGACGACCCCGAGGGCCACCCAGGCCGCGCCGGGATGCGTGGCCACCCCCCACGGCACGAACAGGTTGACGAGGAGCCCGAGCAAAAGCGCGAGCCGCATCGACTCGCCCAGGGTGACCAGCGCCAGATCCGCTCCGGCGTACTCGAGGACCAGCGCCTCGTGGATCATGGTGAGTTCGAGGTGCGTGCTCGGGTTGTCGACGGGAAGGCGGCCGCTCTCAGCGAGGACCACGACCACAAAGGCCCCGAGGGCAAGCAGTCGCGAGGGGCTGGCGAGCAGATGCGGCTGGTCGAGCCCGCTGCGCACGAGGGCCGGCAGGTTGGACGTCTGCGCGGGGATCGACAGGGCGAGGATGGAGACGAGCAGGGCCGGTTCAGCGAGCGCACCGATGGTCATGGCCCGGCTCGCGCCCATGCCCCCGAACGGCGTACCCGGGTCGAGGCCGCCGAGTGCCAGGAACACCGACCCGAGCAGCAGCAGGAAGACGACAGCGAAGAAGTCCGCGTCCCGTCCCCAGGTAGGGACGGTCGTCACGAGCGGGGACACCACGGCGATCACGAGCGCCGTGGCCACCAAGATCACCGGAGCGGCGGGGAATATCCAACTGGCGTGGTCGGGACGGATACGCTGCTTGGCGAACAGCTTGCGCAGGTCGAGCAGTGGCTGATGGATCGGTGGCCCGACCCGGCCTTCGAGGCGACAGCGCACCTTGCGCATCAACCCCACGAGCAGCGGTCCGCCGACGGCGACGGTGGCGACCTGGGTGAGCGTCACCAGCGTCGACGCGAGCGCGGTGCTGACGTCGGTCATGTGAGCACCACCAGGATGACCACCAGGGTCACGAGCCCGTAGGCGAGGTAGCGATGCACGCTGCCGTTCTGCAGTAGGCGGGCGCGGCCCCCCCACCAGCGGAAGAAGTCGATGACGGGGCCGTATACACGGCGTTCCACAGCGTCGTCGATGGTGGTGCGGTAGGCAATCGACTCGATGAAGTAGCGCGATTCGGCCGTGTGACTCACATCGAGGTCGTGAGCGGGGCGCAGCACGTCGTTGAACACCCGCTGCATGGGCTCGGCGAATGAGGTGGCGGTGTACTGCATCCGAGCGGTCTGAAGCTCGCGGCCACATCCCCACGCGTCCGACCGGCGGACTCGGGGGCGGCGGACTTGGGGCCGGCGGACTTGCAGCAGCCTGGGCAACGTGACCACGACGCCCACGGCGAGCACCAGGCCGACGGCGAGCAGCACCGGCGACAGCACGCCGCGCAGACCCGTGAGTTCGAGCTCCACCCCGCCGTGCAGCGGCTCGGCCACGCCCGGGATCACGACCAGGGTGGCCTGCTCGATCGCCGGGATGACGACCATCGGCGCAACCCCGAGCACCACGCAGGCTGCCGCGAGCAGCCCCGCCCCGAATCGCATGGTGCGCGGCACCTCGCCGGCCCGGGCGGCCTCCTGCGACCGGGGACGGCCCAGGAACCCGATCCCCATCGCTTTGACGAAGGCGGCGGCGGTGAGCCCACCGGTCAACGCCAGCGCGGCCACCGCGATCGGCACGGCGACGGCGACGCCGGTGCTCGACACCGCCAGGCCGTGGAGCAGGCTCTGGAACAACAGCCATTCGCCGACGAACCCGTTCAGCGGTGGCAAGGCGGCGATGGCCAGCGCCCCCACCATGAATATCGTCGCCGAGACCGGCATTCGCCGCATCAGCCCGCCCAACCGGTCGAGGTCGCGGGTGCCCGTCGCCACCTGGACCGAACCGGCGGACAGAAACAGGCTGCCCTTGAACGCGGCGTGGTTCACCAGCACGAGCAGGGCGGCCACCATCGCCAGCGCGGCGAGCGCGGGACTCCCCTCGGCAGCGAACAGCCCTGACGCCCCGACGCCGATGAGGACGAGCCCCATGTTGTCGGCCGTGGAGTAGGCGAGCAGCCGTTTGAGGTCGGTGCTCGTGGCCGAATGCAGGGCGCCGAACAGGGCAGAGACGACGCCCAAAGCGATCACGGCCAGCCACCACCAGGCCGGCCCGCCGCCGAGCAGCCCATCACCCATCCGGACGATGCCGTAGACGCCGAGGCTGACCATGGCGCCGGACATCAGCGCAGACGCCGGGCTCGGTGCCTCGGGATGAGCCTTCGGGAGCCACACGTGCAGCGGCACTGCCCCTGCCTTCGAGCCGAAGCCGATCAGGGCGAGGACGAACGCGGCGCTGCGCACAGCCGGTGACAGGCCCCCGGCGTGGGCCTGAATGTCTGCGAAGGTCTGCCCACCGGCATGGGCCGACAACATCAAGAAGGCGAACAGGATTGCTGCCACGCCAATGTGCGTCATCACCGCGTACCACTGCGCGGCGCTGCGTGCCGCCTCGCGACGTCGGTGGTCGACGAGGACGAGCAGCAGCGACGACAGCGCCATCAGCTCCCACGCCCAGAGGAAGGTGGCCACGCTTCCCGCCGCCGGGACGAGGAGCATGCTCGTCACGAACAGGGGAAGGGTCGCCGCCGCCGTCCGCGTCGACAGGCCGTGTCGGGCGTAGCCGAGGCCGTAGATGGTGGCGGCGACGGCGACCACCGCCGTCACCACGACGAACACCGCTCCGAGCGGGTCGAGAACCAGGGTGATGCCGGTGAGCGGCAAGATCTGGGTCGAATTGACCACGATGGGCTGACCCGACTGCAGCACGGTGACCGCCGCGACCGCCGCGCTGGCGCACGCTCCCCACGTCAGCACCGTCGCGGCCGGGACCCGGAGCCGGGCCGGCAGGGTGCCCCCGGCGACGGCCGCGGTGAAACCCGCTGCCGCCTCGATGATCAGGCTGGCACTGCTCACCGGCCGGTGAGCCCCCTCAAGGCCGCGACGATCGTCTCAGGGGTGGGCGGGCAGCCCGGAATCGACAGGTCGACCGGGACGACGTCAGCAACGGCGCCTTCGACCGCGTAGCCGCCGCGGAACACCCCGCAGTCCCGCGCGCAGTCGCCGAGGGCGATCACGTATCCGGGCTGAGGCATCGCCTCCACCGTCTTGCGCAGGGGACCGGCCATGTTCTTGGTGACCGGTCCCGTGACCAGAACCCCGTCGGCGTGACGCGGGGAGGCCACCAGGCGGACCCCGAACCGCTCCGCGTCGTAGACCGGACCGAAGGCCGAGGCGATCTCGAGTTCGCACCCGTTGCAGGACCCGGCGTCGACCTGGCGGAGCTGGAGCGACCCGCCCAGCGCACGAACCGGTTCGGGTGCCTCGTCGGACCGCACCGGGCCACCAAGGTCCTCGGTGACAGTGCGGGGACGAAGCATCGTCTGCAGGACGGTTCGCAGCGACATCGCTTCCCAGGCTCGCCGGCACTCAGAGTATGGTTCACATCATCGTTACTCGACGAATCTATCATGTCGCGATGTCGATAGACGCGCGCTGCCCTGTCCTGGGGTTCAAGTCCGAAAGATTTGACCGGGCGTGCCGTGGCCAGCCGCGATGGTCGGCGGACACGGCGAACTCGCACTGCGGGACCGGGCTGCGCTGCAAGCTCAGCACGCAGCACTCGGCGTAGCGCAGGATCAGCTTCAGCCCGTCGAGCACCCGGCTGGTGCTCGGTGTTGTTGGAGCGGAACTCGAGAACCTGCAGCAGCTTGATCAGCCCGGTTCGGTAGTGGTTGGTGTAGGAGGACTTGAACACCCGCCGCTTGTCCCGCTCGTGGGCACGGCGGGCCCGGTACTCGCCTACCAGCTCGGTCAGACCGGCCTCACCGCCCATCACCGGGTAGATAACGTCGCGGACCGGTTCTGCCGGGGACTCCAGTGACACCTCGGCGACCCGGTGCAGCATCGCGTCCTTGTTCCGGATCCTCTTGTACTGGCGCACGAACTCCTCGGTGACCTTCTTCTCCGCATGGGCGTTGATCTTGTGGACGCACGCGTTGGCCCGGGGCTCCTGAGGGTGTCGCCGCCCGCCAACTGGACTGATCTTCAGGTCTGAAGAGTGCCGCAACCCTGATGAGATTCGGCAACCGGGACCGTCGGCGTGCCGTATAAGAAATAACCCCAGAGTTCCCTGAGCCCCTCCCATGCCTCTGTAGACCCAGGACCTGCGCCTTCTTGTTCGATCCACGCGAGTTCTGCTATTTGAAGTTAGCTCGGGATTCCTGAGGGTATATCGTCGGCGTCGTCCTTCTTTCCGGCTGAGTAAAGGCGGGGGCCCGGTTCAACCCGGCCAGCGGCATCAAGGTCGGGCAGCACCCATCCGCTACGTCGAGAACGCCCGCTTGCTCCCTCACCACCAGGGCCGAGGAGCAGGATCCCGCCAGTTCCCGCGAACCCAAGGGCCAGAACGAGCCATAGAGCATGAAGACCCTTCAGTTCGCCTGAACTCTGGGGTTTCAGGGGGTCCCGGTAGTAATCGCCGAAAAAACAACGTTGGGGGTATCCACTCAACCGGAGCAAGCCAGGTCAGGCCCACTCTCCACGGTCGGCTCGCTGGGGGACGCTCCAGACTCGGTGGCTGACTCCAGCGCCCAGAGGGTGCTGGTGGGATGCTTGTCGGCGGGGGTTCCCGACGAAGATCCCGCGTGACGGATCGGGCCGTGCTACCGCCCTACTCCGGTTGAGTGGATACCCCAAAACAACGTTTGCGGCTCCGGCGGTCTGATCATCAGTTGGCGTGATGGCGGCGGGGTCTTCTCGCCAGCTATGTGGCGAGGTAGCGGTGCAGTGACGTCTTGGGGACTCCGGTTTTCGATGCGATCTGGCCGAGGGAGCAGCCCTGGGCTTTGAGCAGCTTGGCGTATTCGATGGTTTCTGGAGCGGCGGCGACGGGTCGGCCGATGTGCCGGCCCTTGGCCTCGGCGACAGCGCGGGCGTGGGCGGCGCGCTCGTTGGCGTAGGTCCGTTCCATCTCGGCGAACAGGGCGATGAGCAGGAACGCGATGTGGCCCATCCCCTCGCTGGTGGTGTCGATGGGCATGGGGGTCTGCCAGGGAGCGCACCCCGATGCCCTTCTCGGCCAGGTCGTGGACGAGGTTGAGGACTTCCCGCAGGTTGCGGCCGAGCCGGTCGAGGGTGTGCACGGTGATCACGTCGCCGCGTCGGGCGTAGCCGAGCAGGGCAGCCAGGCCGGGCCGATCGATGGTGGCGCCGGTCTTCTTGTCGCTGTAGGTCCGACGGTCGGGGACGCCGGCGGCGGCCAGCGCGTCCAGTTGGCGCTCCAGGGACTGCCGGGTTGTCGACACGCGGGCGTACCCCAGGGTCTCGCCGGTGGCGGGGTGGGCATTCTCCATGCCCGCGGGATCGTACCGGAAGTCGTCTTCGTGCCACTCTTCCGGAACGTGCCCTTGCGGGATGACTTCCGGAACGCCGCGACCTGGGCGAACGCCGGGCGACGCGTGCCAGGCGCCCCTGGTCCGGATCGTAGGTTGTGGAACGCGGTACCCGCGGGCGTGGACGGCCGCTATCCCATGTCAGGTGTACTCATCGGCGTCCTGCCGTGTCCGGACCGTCCCCCCCACTGAATGGCATCTGAAAACGGTGGACGACAGCCGATCCACTTGTCGATCCGGGAAGATCACAAGGGCGGACCCTGAATGGGATGTCGCCGACACAAAGCCCGAATGGTCTTGAAGCTGCCGATGTCACAACGGCCTCGCCCCGTTCCGCGCCGGGACTGTGCGCAGTGGCCGGTAGCCGGCCGGGTCGAGGCCGGCGAGTTCACGGTCGACGTCGAACGCGTAGGTGCCGCGGAAACGCACGTGTTCGGTGAGCGCTGGGGAGATGTGGCCGAGAAGCTCGTCGTCGATCGTCTCACCGCTCGCGCGCAGCGCCGCCACCGTGCGGTCAAGGTATTCGGTGTTCCAGGCCACGACCAGGTCGGTCACCAAGGTGAGGCACAGGGCCTGTTCGGTCTGGTGTTCGTGGTCGCGGTGGCGGACGTGGCCTTCTCGGGCGAAGAACAGCCCGCGGCGCAGCGAGTGCAGGCCTTCACCCTTGTTGAGTTGGCGGCCGATGCGGCGTCGGCGGTCCTCGTCGGTGAGGTAGCGGGCGGCGTGGATCGTCCGGCGCAGCCCCCCGTACTCCTTCAACGCGGCGGCGAACGCGTTCTGATGGGTCGACGCGCACAACTTGCCGACGACCAGCGCCGCCGCCGCCCGTCCGTACTTGAGCGACGCGGCCAGGCGTAACAGGTCGTCCCAGTGTTCGGCGATCAGGCCCATGTTCGTCTTGGCCGCCAGCAACGGGCCGGCGTGCGGCCACCGGGCACAAACGTCCCGGCGTCTGCCGATACGGTGCAGAGTGATCTTGCCGAGGTCGCGGATGCGGGGCGAGAACTGCAAGCCGACCAGGTCGAACAGGGCGAAGTTCACCAGCGTCACCCCGCCGGTATCTGTGACGTGCTCGCTGATCGGAAGGGTCGTGTTCCCGAGGATCTCGTCGAGGACATACGTCGCCTCGGACTGAGTGGCGACGATCACCTGGGTTCCATACGTGGAGTGCTGGTCGGAGACGTGCGTGTACGTCGAGATTCCCTCGTCTACGAAGTACCGCGACAGCGCGCGGGCCGAAATGGACTTGCCCTTGGTCGGGAAACGCTGGCCGTCACTCGATGACAGCGTCGCCGTGCCCCACACCGACGAGAACGCCAGGCGATGGTGGTAGGTCACGACCGCCGCGATAGCCGCCCGCAGGGCGTCCTCGCGCAGATACCACTCGGCGGTCCAGGCGAGCGTGTCGTAGCTGATCCCGGACGCTTCCGCCATCGCGGTCAAGCCGATGTTGCATGCCTGGGCGATCAGGCAGGCCAGCAGGTTGCGAGTGAGGTCGGCAGAGCGGGCGGTTTGGCCGGCTCCGTGGGTGAGCAGGCCGGTGAAGCCGCAGCGCCGGTCCATCTCGATCAGTACCGACGCGATCGGCACCCGGGGCAGGTATTCGGCGAGGCGGTCGCGCAGCGCGTCGAGCTCGTCGGGCACCGACTCGGCGCTGAGACGGCCGATCACGAGGTGGCCGTCGCCGTCGAGACGGACCGGTCCGGCGCCGTCCGCCAGTGTTGCGTCGAGATCGGTGAGTGCCTCGTCGAGCTCTTCTTGGAGCCGGGCCAGCGCCACGGCCGCGTCAGCCGGTTTGTCGACGAGCCGGCAGAACTCGACGCGCTCGGTTTCCCACTCGGGCTTGGTCATCAGGTAGCTGGACGGATCGGCGTAGCGGTGGGAGCCAGGCACCCAAACGTCGCCCGACCGCAACCCATCCCGCAACGTCAACAGCACGCACAGCTCCCAGTAGTGCCGGTACGCGGTCGCGTCGCCGTCGGCTCCGGCTTGCGCGAGATAGCCCTGCCAGCGGGCCGGGACGAACCCTGCCGGTGTGCCGGCCGGGACCTTGCGGCCACCGGATGCGTAGAGCTCACGGAGCACGTCGACGGCTGCCAGCAGCTCCTGCGCGTCGGTGCCACCGGCGCACCGCACCGTGGCCAGGACCAGCGGGGCGAACTCGCGGACGTAGCCGAACGACGCCTCGATCAACGCCAGATGGCCGTAGTCACGGGGCAGCCGCGGCATCTTCGCCGCACGGGCGGCCTGCAGGCGGTCCATCCCGATCCCCACCCGTAACCGTGGCCCGACCTGTTCGTCCAGGACCGCCGGGTCAGCCGCGACCGCCAACATCTCATCCAGCAGGCCGATCCGTCCCTCCGCGGCCCGTGCCCCGCTCCGCGAGCCGTCCGTCCAGTTTGTCGCGGGCGTGACTTTCCCGGCCGGACAGCGTCTGGTCGAACAGGCCGATGACCTCGTCCAGCACATCGACCGCGTTTTGGGCGAGCAACGCCAGCAGGATCGGATAGCGGCGCTCGCCGTCACGACGCGACAGCGCCTGGCCTGTGGTGCGGCGTCCCATCCCAGCCAGGAAACGGCGGCGTTCCGCTGGGACCGCGGACACGTCTATCCCGTGGGCATCCAGCCCACGCAGGAACGTGAGCTTGTCGACCTCGGCTTTCACCGCCGCCGGCGACGCCTGCACCGCGCCATGCCCCAGCCAGTGCAGGCGGGTCTGGCCCAACTCCAGGTCGATGACAAGGAGCCGGTCCAGCTCGGCGCGGCGCTGCGGCGTCAACAAGTGCTCGACCCGGTCATACGTCTCGGCTTTCGCGACCTCCCGAGCCGCCGCAACCCGCTCGACCAGGACGACAGGACCAGGTCGGATCAGCTGCCCGCTCTTCAAGTACTCGCAACCCAGCCGGAACAGCAACGACGGCGAGTCGTGCTCCATCGCCCGGGCCAGTAAGAACTGGTCCAGCACTTTCAGCTCGACGGCCCCGACCGTGCGCCAGCCCAGGAACGTCGCGACCTCACGCAGATTGTCGGTGCGTGTCTGCTCGCGGCGGCCGTACTCGCCGAACACGCTGGCAGGCACGCCCAACTGTTCGGCGAGCTTGCTGACCCCCGCCGGCGGCGCCGCCGACAAGTTGTCTGGCACGAACCCAAGCCAGCTCAAGACCGCGATTTGGACGGCCACACCAAGTTGGTTGTTCTGGCCGCGTCTCCGCCGGGCGAACTCGAGATCCGACGGCGCCAACCGGAAGTAGCGGATCAGCTCTGCAGAAGTGATCTCCGGGAACCCCCGCAGAGCCTCAAGCTCGGCATCCGAGAACACCCGCGTAGCCATCCGCCAAGCTCAGCACCCCACCCGGCCCCACCCCACCCCCACCCTCACCCTGCCGACAGACCTGGGGCCGCGAGCCTCCCACGGTTTGTCTCGCTCTCCTCGTCGAGCGCGGCGCGCTCCCAACCCCCGAGCTCGGCGGCCGCCTCGTAGGTGCTCTGCAAGAACGCCAGGAGCGTCGCGTCGGGGTCTTCGGCGGTACGCACCGCGGCATACGGCAGGAGGAACTCACCGAGGCCCTCGTCGTAGAAGGCCGCCTGCGGTTCGACGGGCCAGCGAGCGAACACGTCCGGGGCCGGATAGGCGTAGGCGTAGAACGACCCCTCGGCACTCCCGCCTGGCCAGAAACCGCAGCTGCTCACCTCGTGGCTGTAGGCCAGCTGTTGGACCCAGTCGGCGCAGTTGGGCACCCCACCGGGATGCTTCGGCGCCGGCCGGCCCGAAAAGCGGCTGGCGGCCAGGTCGAACGCCCCCCAGAAGAAGTGCACCGGGCTCGCCTTCCCGACGAAGCCGGCCCGGAAACGTCGCATCACCCGGTCCGCCTGCACTAGCGCCGCCCAAAACCGCCGGGCTGCCGCCGGGTCGTAGGAGCAGTGCTCGTCGTCCTGCGCGAACGGGACCGCACGCGCCGTCTCCACCGGACGGGCCAGCACGGCGACGTGCACGCCGACGCCGTCCAGGGTGGCCATGACCTCGCGGTAGAAACTGGCGACCGAACGAGGCTCCAGCGCGACGCGGCGGTGCTGGCCGTCGGTGGTCACCACGTGCACGACATGGTCGAGGAAGTCGAACTCGATCTCCACGCCGCGGCTGTCGGCATGCATCAGCGAGGTCGTCAGGCCCCGGGCCGACACGTAGAACGGCACCTGCCACCAGTGGTTGACCATCGGCTCCAACGCCAGCCGCACCTTGCCTACCACCTGGGTCCACAGATGCAGGGTGTCGCGGGTGTCCTCCCACCCCGCGAGGGTGAGCTCGGGCCACACACCAGTATCGCCCGACCCGGTCACGGCAGCGGCGCTCACGGCTGGTAGCCCTCCACCATCGCGTCGGGCCCGACCAGCACCGCGTCGAGATCCCCGCCAGCGGCACACCGGGCGCGGCGCTGACGCAGCACGTCCCAGCACCGGTCCAGAACCACCTCCGTCGTCTGCAACCGCGCCAGCTCGCGCGCGGGAAAACCCTCACCGGCACGCGAGCGTTCCCGGCGGAGCTGCTCGTCCGCCAGCCCGCCGATCCGGCGCACGACGTCCAGATCATCCACGGCAGCGCTCCCTCACGACGACCGCGACCATCATCCGCCCGCCCCTACGAGGGTGAGCAGCATGACCGTCGGTTCGCTGGCGACCAGGGCGTGCGGCGTACCAGGCGCCATATGCAGCCAGAAGCCCGGCCCCGCGTCGAGCTCCTCACCGTCGGCGGTGAAGCGCAGCCGTCCGGTGAGTACTTGCACGATCGCGGTGGCCCCGGCCTGATGCTCGGTCAGTCCCTCGCCGGCGTCGAACCCGAACACAGTCACATTGAGCGTCTTGTCTCGGTAAATGACCTTGGACACGATGGCGCCGGGCTGGATGCTGACGGCGTCGAGAGCGTCAGCAACGACGTGGTGCGGCATGGCGGTTACCTCCAGGCACAGATCCTGCGTCACCTCCAGCGCTCTACAGGACATCGCCGGATGGACACCGGCGGCCGGGCTGCCGGTCCACGCCGCAAGACCGCACCTGCACGCATGCTTGCCGCAGCCCGCACCGATCTTCAGCGGCCGCTGGCGACTCCGAGTCGGGAAGCGGTTGTGACCAACCGGCGGACCCGGCTCGATGCGTCGCGAACGGGTCTGGGCGGACATGCCGAGCAGGCTCCGGGCGATCCGAAGCGGTCCAACTTGGTCATCTACGTCGTGGTCGACGATCCCGATGCGTTGTACCGCGAATGGCGCGCGGCCGGCATCGAGGGCCATCTGGGCGAGCCGGAGAACACCGGCTATCGGGCTCGCGAAGGGACGTACGCAGATCCGGACGGGGAACGTGATCAGGTTCGCAGCGCCGGTCTGATCGCCCATGAGCGCGTGACCCTCCCCACCCTTGCTACTCGACGCGGTCGACGCCGGGCTGAGGGTGTTCGCCGAGGTACTCCACCCACGCGCGCTTGATACACGGGTAGTGGCGGGAGGCTTCCACCAGGCTCATGAAGTTGACGACGTTCATCTCGAATCTGTCCTGCAGCGCCTGGTCTGCGATGGCGCCGGAGTCGTCGAACGCGAGATGCGCCTGGGCAAGGGAGAACATGTCCGGATAGATCCGAGCGCCAAGGTGTTCGAACGGCACCCGCAACGCCCACAAGCCGCGGTTGCCGCCAACCATCGACGGGGACGCGGACATGACCAGACCATGCTTCTCGTTGAACGGCTGCGGCTGGTACCGAGACACCCAGTCCACAACGTTCTTCAGCACCCCCGGCATCGAGGCGTTGTATTCCGGTGAGCAGATGACAAAGGCGTCGCTGACGGCCAACCGTCGTTGCAACTCCAGCGCGCCGGCAGGCAGTCCAACGGCGGATTGGATGTCGGCGTTGAACGACGGCGCGTCAAACTCGGCCATCGACGCGAGGTCCACCTCTCCCCCGTTCGCGCTGATCGTGCGCGCTGCGAGCGCGGCCAGGGCGCTGTTCAGCGATCCCTGGCGAAGCGACACCGAAAACACCAGGAAGCGGATCGTTGGTCGTGAGCCCCCGGCGCTCACCATGTCGTCACCTGCACCACCTGCACCACCTGCACCACCTGCACCACCTGCACCACCTGCACCACCTGCACCACCTGCGCCTCGTTTGCTCAAGCATTAGTCTCGTCCGTCGGCACAATGTCGGGAGACGGCAACGCCCCTCCATGTCCGGCCAGTACTCCTCAAGGCTGGGCGTCTAGGAAGCGGCCGCCGTGAAGGTCACCCTGCGCCCCAGCGCGCGCGACAGCAGCTCGTCGAGACCCCGGCCGTCGCTGGTGGCCAGCGTCCCGTCCGGGAATGTTATGCGGACCGGCGGCGAATCTCCGTTCCCGGGCGGCTCGACATAGGCCGAGCCGAACTCGAACAGCCTCGCCCACTTGCGTGGCTGCTTCGCGCTCGCCACCTTGCCGGTGTCGGGATCGATCAGTGCATGAGCGCGGTCCCGAGCAGGCCGCGTTCCGTGACGAGGGACGCGTTCAGCTCCGTCGCGCAGCTTGCCGCCGACCGTGAGGCGCATCCACTTGCGCAGCGCCGGCTTCTCGTGCAGCTTGCAGGCAGCCTCCTCGCGCTTCTCGGCGGGCAGCGCGTCGGTGTCGGCGATGATCCGCTCCAACTGCTTCACCACCGCCTCCCGCACCAGCCGGTCACCTCACGATCGTCGCCACTGCTCTCGAAGTACGTCGACGTGGTGTCGAAGAAGAGCAGGTCGACCTCGAGATCGAGGAGGTCGGCCACCGACCAGTAGACCGCTTCGGCCAGCGGCTCCTCGATCTCCAGCAACCAGTCCATGGCGCGGTAACAGCGGTCCTCGTCAACGTCGGCGAGGCCCTCGATGGCGACGCGTTCGCGGACCCAGGTGGCACCGGCGAGCTTGGAGAGAGGCTCCAGGGCACGGTTGGACCACCAGCGCGAAGAGCACCCGCTCGATTCTGGGATCGAGCTTGCGCCCCGCGACCATCCCGCGCATGGCGTCGACGCGAAGCCGCCGCCACAGCTGGTCGAGCAGGAAGGACCCGCCCACCGGCCGGGAGTCGATGACCACGACATCGTCGTTGGCGACGGGCCGCGTGGGGTCGAGGACGCGGCCGATGCTCTTTATCAGCCGCTCCAGGCCAGCCCTGTCGATGGTCGGCGCGGCCGAAGTTGTGGATCACGCGAGCGGCGGGGACGCCGGTCTCGGGGTGGCGTTCGTTGTGGGCGAGTTACAGGTAGCGAACGACCGAGCCGTCACGATTGGTGCGTCGAGTCTCGCGCAGGTACATCTGCCTACGGATTATCTGAATACAGATGCCCAATCGTGTAAGTCGTGTGCCTACAGAATCGGGCCCGTGTGCTTACGTCGAGGGCCGATCTGATCTCGGCGCGGCACCAAGATCATGCCTCATGGGCATCTCTGCTGCGGAGCCCCGGTCCGTCGAAAGGGGTACAACAGGCCGAGTTGTCGTCAGCACCGGCGTCCTCCGCCTCCCGATGCGCCGGACACCCGGCCGTAGCGTGCTCTGTAGCGGATGTCGCCGGTGCGCCCGCCGGGGGTCACCCGCGCCGGCGGCGGGCCGCTCGCGTTCGGCGACGTGGGCGGTTGGCCCCATACCGGGCAGGCTTTTGGAAACACTCCGGCGGTCCGATCTATGCGCGCGGGGAAGACATGTGGAAGCCTTCGGTTTTCGGGTTGGCGACGGCAAGGAGACGGGGATCATGAAGATCGGTCGCCTGATCGCGCGTACCCTCATTGGCGGGTTGTTCATCGGCCATGGCACCCAGAAGTTGTTCGGCTGGTTCGGAGGTCCCGGCCTCACCGGAACCGAGCAAATGATGGCCGCCATCGACATGCGGCCAACGCGCCCCAACGCCGTGGTCGCGGGTGCCACCGAGACAGTGGGCGGCGCGCTGCTGGCGGCCGGGCTTGCCACCCCGCTCGCATCCACCGGCCTGATCGGCACGATGGTCACCGCGATCCGCACCGTGCATCTCAAGAACGGCCCGTGGGCCGCCAACGGCGGCTACGAGTACAACCTCGTGCTGATCGCAGGGTTGCTGGCCTTGGCCGACGGCGACCCTAAGGACGCGTCCCTAGACCGCGCTCTGGGCCTTCAGCTGACGGGACCGCAGTGGGCTCTGGCGGCCCTCGCGACGGGTGCTGCTGCGTCAACGCTCGCCATCGAAATGGGGCGGCGAACCAGCGCCCGGGTGGCCCGCAGCGCGCCTCCGGTGGGCGCTGTCCCGGACGTCGCCGGGGATCCCGGCACCGCACAGTCCTGATCTCCGCGACGGCGGGGGCTGGCGAGTGCCCGGCCGCGGCCAGTCAGCAAAGCGCCGCCTCCTGGCATGGGCCCCGGGTCGGCTACGACTACGTACACCCCCGCCCTCGACGACCACAGCCGCCTAGCCTACGCCGAGGCTAGCGGCCCAGGCGGTTGGCCCGCTCGACTAGTTCGCGCAGGGTGGCGCCGGGGCGGCCGACGAGAACGTCCAGGTTCCGGTTGCCCAACGTCTGGGCGGCCTGCTCCGCGGGGCCGGACGCGTCGGTGTGGGTGACGGACAGCACGACGACGTGCGCGCCCACCTCTCGAGCGAAGACGGCGAGGTCGTCGGCGGGCATGTCCGCACCGAGGTGGTGGACCCGCCAGTGCGCCGCCCGCAGCGCGGTGGCGGCCATGAGCGCGGGTAGCGCGTGCTGCTCGCCGGCGGGTGTGGTCACGACGGCGGTTCCCCGCGGTCGGCCGGGTACAGGCCGGCTGAGGTCGGCGAGCAGCCGCGCGCAAGCGGCGGAGGCGCGGTGTTCCTGGGCGATGCTGACCGCGCCGGTCGGCCAGCCCGCGCCGATGTGGCCCATGGCGGGCACGATCAGCCGCTCGACGACGTCGAGAACCGGCGCTCCGCCGTCGCGCAGCCGCGACACGACGGCGAGGGCCGCGCGTTCGTCCCCGGCGAGCAGGGCGGCGTGGAGCCGCTCGGCGTGCCCGTCCCAGTCCCG
>Ga0302321_100001829_pt1 | contig 18176 bp, 19 predicted proteins | sample Fen_T0_1_FD_202505 | JGI IMG/M metagenome (GOLD analysis project Ga0302321, IMG submission 202505) | Peat permafrost microbial communities from Stordalen Mire near Abisko, Sweden - Fen_T0_1 | ecosystem: Environmental > Terrestrial > Soil > Wetlands > Permafrost | place: Sweden: Abisko...
CTGGCTAACCATATTTAAAGTATGAAATGCGTAATCAATACCCGATTCATCAGTTAAAGGATCGACAGGATTTGTTTGCTTTGCGGCAGTACAAAAATGAAAAAGCGAAGGATTCGATTGTGTGTCGCTATTATTGTTGTAACAACTCACCGACTCTTCATATGTGCTATTCGCCAAAGCCCGAACAGGAAGATCCTTACCAGTATGGCACACCATCTTTCCGTTTAGGAACTCTAGTGTTGCTGAATTTCCAAAACGATCACAAATTAAGAAGTGAATTTTGCTGTTATCCTCAATTCTCAGGAATGTGTCGCTATTTATCACTTCTTCAATTGTTGAGTAATTATCCAATTGAAATTGAATCCACTGAAATGCTCCTATAACGTAACGGTTATCTTTGGAAGGATATACTGTTTCATCCAACGTCATATGTTCCACGACAAGCCCACTTTCATTTATCCCGCCAAATGGCAATTCTCTTCCTATCTGATTGAAGGTTACACTTCCGAATTTTGAGACCCATTTAACAGGTTTTTCTGAAGAATTTACAAGTGCAACCTTCTCAAGATTCCTTGGATTAACCATGACCAGCCCAGTTCCGGAATACCAATCAAGATTGCGTCCGAAGATCAACCTATCTCCCTGATGAAGCACAAAAGTTGTGCAAGGATAAACAGTGCAGGGAATTAAAATTGTCACAATGATGACATAAATAAATATTAATAATTTTTGTTTATTCATTGTGTTTGTGATTTAATAATATTCTAAACATAAAAAAATAGATATTTCTATCGTAGTTAAACTACACAATCTTGTTTTCCAACAATTTGGGATATTTATAAGCTTTATATAAAATGATGATTTCAAATATTTCGGAAGGAATGGTCAAGATGGCTCCAACGAACCATAAAATAAGAGTTAGAAAGAAGCATCCTTCAATAATATTAAAGAAACCAGCCAATGAAGCCGATGAACCATAATATTTATTCAACCTGATTAATCCAATCCCAAAAACAATTCCAATTATTCCAAATGTAATGGACTTACCTCCATCAATTGTTTGTTTTTCAATTGAATTATAGAATAGAGAAATAATATCATAAAATGAAAACAGAGCTATTGCAAAAATAGTTATTAAGGAAGAAATAACTAAAACATGATTTTTCAATTTACTGCCTATTACTACAAATCCACCAAAATAATAATAGGCTGAAATAATGATGAATAGTTTAAATATGATATAAATAACTTTCCCTGTAATAAATAAGTTGTCTTTACTTCGAAGAAAATCCAGGCCAGCAATACCGAAACCAAGTAAAAAATAAATTATTCCAGAAATCCATGCATATTTAATAAAGCTATTGATTAGTTTTCGTGATGATATGTTCTCGAAATCGCCATTTATTAATTGGTTGAAACTTAATTTGAATTTATTTGTAATTGGTTTTTCTTCAATTTTAAAATCGAGACAAGAATATATCAGATTTAATGTGAAACTTCTAGGGGTTACTGATCCTGTCTCAATCCTTTGAATAGTTCTGACATTTATATTACATTTAAGAGCAAGCTCTTCCTGAGTAAACCCTTTTGCTTTTCTTAATTCTGCAATTTTTATTCCCACTTCTGGTTGTTGCATCGTTTTTATATTTCTGAACAATTTTAGATGTTATAATCCGAGTAAGCAATGAATTGATTCGAATTTCACACGGCATTTACCCGACATTTTCAATTTAACTCATATACAGATTATTAGAGAAAGAAAAAATGACTCGTAAATTGCACAAAAACTTCTCATCAATTCTGACGTTATAGCAAGAAATAAACGAATTTGAACGATAATGAGACAGAAGACTCCCAAATATTTGTTAATCTATACTTAATATTCTGTTAAATATTTCACACTAATTTATTTAAGGTTTAAAGCATGCAAAACCTCGACTGTCCACAATAGTATCGTTAACGGTTTTATAATTCTTTTGATTGTTTTTATTTAAGTTTTCCCAATTTATTAACTTTAATAACAATTGTTTCTGCTATCCTGTCATGAACTGTACGTCTATTATAATCAATAAAATATTGCAAAAATCCAAAACCAAATTCTAATGATGAAGCATAATAACCTAATGATCTTTCTATTGAATGCCAAAGAGTTAAATGCTTATGATTAGTTGAAACAATTCTAATCCTAAAAATACGTTTACCAAATGTATAACCATTTGTAAAACATGTAATTAATCCAAAATATAAAACAGGAATTAATAATTTAAATATTATTTTTAAATATTCAGGTATATATATATGTGTATCATTATTTATTTTGGGTATATTATTAATGGTTTTGCTGGAAATAATTCCAATTTTAAGACCAAAATTGATTAATCCAAAATAGTCAAGTATTGTTCCAATTACATATAAGATTATAATAAGTACAAATAAATCAATTAATAAGGCAAAAAATCGACGAGTAAACCCTGCAAGTTCCAGACCTTCTAATTGATTAGAATGCATTATTTTTGAAGTATCGTAATAATGTGTAGCAAAAATATTTTTCATAAATGTTCTGTTTTATTTTAGGTTTCAATTTTTCAAGTTCAATATTAATCATAAATCTGCTTAGAATTATTTTAGATCTTTCTGCTTATTTAAATAACCGCTTACGGGAGTCTGTCTAATTACTAAATTGAACGCTTCTTATCCTTGGGTACCTATCCAAACAATTCATCAAATAATCGATTCTGGGAGACTTAATTTTAGTTATTAGACAGTCTGACGGCCCGGCGGTTTAATTGAGTTGCCGTCAGCGTCGCGGTGCCGCGCTGAGCGAATGGAGGCCGTCGGCAGGATTACACGTTTTCATAACTTTTTTATCTAAGGTCGCAATGAGTGAAGCACGGGAAACACTCAATACTTTCTATTCTCTCAATATCTAAAATAGACAACGTTTGCTAAATCTCTTTTACATGTTATTGTGTCTTCGAATTCCGTTCTCTTTCCGTTACGGTACAGCTCCCAGCTTAATTTTGTCTTTTTGTCTGCAAAAACTCTGGTATTGATAGTAGTATTAACATTTCCACCTATCCACCATAAATCTCTGTCTGATATAAGTCCAAAGGAGTTATTTGTTCTTCCATAGTTATTTATTTTATAGGGATATAGGGACAATCCATAAATTCCATTCGATTCCCAAATTAGATGCAGGGTATCGCAAACAGGTCTTTTACTTTTTCTATTTATTTTTATGGTAAGATCTACTAATTTGCTTAGGGAAAAGAATATATATTTTGCATTTCTTTCAAGGTCGAAGAGTGTCATTTTATTGACTGTGACAGGATAATCTGAATTACCGATGAAACAAAAATTGTAATTATAGGCACCTTTAATTTTTTTCAATGAATATGTGAAACAACCTGAACTGTCAGTTGAGAATTGACCCGCTTCGATTGGTTCTGATTTATTATCGCTATCTACTACTCCCTGAACAATTATATTTTTCCAGGGAATTCCCGTTTTTGTGATTTCATCTAAAACTTTTCCTTTTATTATTAGGATTCCTTCAGTATTAACACATTTTATTAGCACTCCCGAAGCGAATGCAATGAAGATAAAGAATTTAATGTAAACTAAATTCGTTTTTCGCATAATCCAATTGTCTGAAAAACATAATAAATTTAACGATTTTATCTCAATCTAATACTCCGCATTTGACCATAATAATGTCGATCTAACTTATGATTTTGATAGGTGAAATCTCGACTGACGATCAAGAAATGTAATAAATGTTACAGTTATATCATCAATTAACAATCCCGTTCGGTTGTTCTTTTGTGGATTTCAATTGAATAATTCGGCAGGAGAACCGTCTTATAACGGCCCTGTAGTAGGTATGATTTACCTTCTGTGTCAGGGCTGACGAAGGCAACCGATCCCGTCTAAGCGGATAAGCTCGGCGAAGCCAACCCAGTCCCGATTTATCGGGACGAGCTCATCGAATCCCGCAACGCAGAATGAGATAATTAACCAAACCGTCGATGTTATGTGGTCGTAGCAGAATAAAATATTATAGAAAAAGATATACTTAGCTATTAAGCCAAATCTTTTATCCGGATTTTAAGTTTTATTCTGCTTTTATAAAAGCGTCAAAAGCAAATATAAAGAATGAGCCAATGATATAAATGGTTAATAGAGCAGCCCATCTCAGAGGTGTCATCACAATAGCATTTTTTAATGCAAAGAGGACTACATAGACACCAACAAAGGTTAAAGCAACAATAACTCTTCTTTTAAAATTAAAAGTGAGTTTCGTATTGCAATTTTTACAATTCCATCCTAAAAAACGGAACTTAAAAAGTATTTGATTTTTATATTCAGATATTGAATATTTGTAATTACAGTGCGGGCAAGTTCTTATATTCATGTTAGTTGTCTTGGTTAACCATATGTTGTTTTATATTAATCAAGGTACGAAAAGGTTTAAAGTAAAAATACGACATTTTCTTTAAATTGTTATGTGGCGTAGTTTAGTGAATTGCAATTTGCATGGAGCTTATGGGCAAACTGGTCATGTCAAGACAAAACAGGTAGATGGTGGAGACCAGATAAATGGACGAAATTTTTGTGTCACGATAAATTCTCTAAAGTAGACAGACTCTTTATTTGCGAGGTATGTCACATAACCCGTTTTTAGCACAAGTTATTTAGAAATTATTATTAAGTCTCTGATATCTCTTCGAGCGGATTGTTTTCTTTTTTAATAAAGATTGCAATTATGAGTGTCAGGATTGTTCCACCGATAAAATTGCTTATTAATCTTATTGGCGCGTAAATAGCAGGCTGAAGAAATTTCTTTTGCATTTCTAAGGCTGAGTCAATGAATTTTTGGGGTATCCCTGCCTTAATAAAAGTTTCTTCAATAAAAGCAAGCTGTTTATTTACCAGGCCTGTGTCAATTAAAGCATAAAGAATATAGACAAACGCAGCATATATTATTGCTGTATAAAGAGAAATAATAACTCCCGAGGTAACCGCCTGACCATAAGTAATAACGCCATGTTTAAAATTTTCACGATAAGCTTTTATAAAGATAAACAGAATTACTGACTGAATTATATAAAGAACATACCCCTGGTAGTCATTAAATATTAAATCAAAGAAATAGATTATAAGAGTATAAATTGCAGCAATAAAACCCAAAATAAGGCCACTGTTCAAGTTTGCTTTCCAAATCGAAACATTAGATTCCATAATTATTTTGATTTAAGGATTTTTAAAAAGGAATTCCTACGCACATTATTTTTATTTTATTCCATATGATGTATCCAATTTTCGATGATGTAATTTCCATTAAATAAGTGAGCCTCTTTATATACTACAAGATTTTCTTCTTTAAGCCTTATTGTTCGAACAGAATCCAGCTTAAGCTTATTCACTTTTCCAGTCATCTTAAAAACCTCTAAAGTATTTGAGTCCTTATAGAATGACAATTGTTCTCCATTCTTTAATTCAAATTTATCTGCTAAAAAAAGTTCTAAAATAGATAGAGAAATAAAGCTTTGAAAAATTGAAATCCGAAAAGTGTCACCATACTTTTGAATTGTATGATAAAAGCTATTAATTCTTATACTCGTACCAATTGGAACTTCTTCAGAGAACTTCATGGTATATTTTTCATTGTCAAGAGAATTAAAACTGACGATAAATTGGTACTTATCAAGCTTGACGCAGTTATTACATTTTAGTTCTAATATCCTATTATCCATTAATTTAATTTTTTCTATTTTGAATTAATATATATAATTCTTTAAATATATTAAAAATGCTCCAAATATTTCATGATGTCTTAATTGGTGCTCGGCCCGGCGGTTTGGTTAGCTGGCGGGATCCTGCCCCAACGTAGGAGGCGTGTCGAGGTGCCGTGTTTTTTGTCAGTCCCGGTAGATGGCACATTGTCATGTCACGATAAAATTGTCTCGTTTGAATCGGGTTTAATAAATCGCCGGAATTAATTTCTTTGTCCGTTTCTGATAGTCCAGATACTTTTGTCCCATTTGTTCAACCATAAACTTTTCTTCAATATTTATACGATTAAGATATCCCAACAAAACCGGAATAATCATGAGTAAAATAGATAACCAATTTGATAAACAGGTAGAAATTCCAATAAAGATAATCAGCTGTCCGAGATAACCAGGGTGCCTTATGTTTTTATATAAACCTGTCTCAATTAACTCATGATTCTCAATCTTAGTTATGGTATAAGTGAATTGCTTTTTCAAGGTCAATATTGAGGACACCCTTACTATTAAGCCAATTACTATTAATATAGATCCTAGTCCAAAAAAGGTGTTCCAATGATATATCCGCCCCATTTTGGAATAAGCAATAATAAAAGAAAGCCAATAGCCTATAGAGATTGAGATGGCAAGCAACCAAATGCTCCCATTGTCTCCGGATTTAGAGATTTCTCTTTTGCTTTGTTGTCTCCTACTCATGAATATCTCAAAGAATCCATAGAGAATTGAAAATGCAATTATTAGTATCAACTTAATATTCATTGTTGTAGTGTTTATTTATAAAACGGTCAAAGCTGTCCGGATTTATTAATCTAATTCTCTTTCAGTGAGTTATGTTTAGACCTTTTTTGTCTAAATGTACGATATCTTTCGTGTCTGGCGAATTTGTCTAGGATTCAATTTTGTGATCGACCGGCGCTTAAACATAACGGCCAGGCAGTTTTATTAAGTTGATGTAAATTTGCTCATATAGACTTTCACTCGCATTATGAAGCTGGCTGGGCTGCAGAAGGCAACCGAGGAGCACTTTAGTGCGACGAGCTCGACGAAGTCAATTAATTAAACCGCTGGTGTTAGCTGCTGGGGTTATTTTTGTTTTTCAACCTTATATTCACCAGATGGATCTATTTGCTTAAAACCTGTAACTTCTCCATTCTTGATTACAAATACAAAACTATAGTCTGGGTATTCCTTTATTCTGAAAGTATGCGCTTTAACAGGTATCAGCATAATTCGAGGTTGTCCGGGGGCAATAAGATAAAGATCCTTATCAATAAGTTCCACATTTATGAAACTTCCTGCAATGACATATTTCCCGGCATATTTTATAAGCACTCCAGGATCACTTAATGAAGCATCCGCTTTTCTTGTGAAAGTCGCCTGAGACTCGTCAATCGAACTGTAAAGACCATCTATGGCACCTTGCGGATTAGTAGTGAAATTCAATGTCCAGAGTCCCCATTGTTCATCATTAGGAGTGTCAAACCGGTCATAATGATAATGTTTAAGTGGCAGCTTCATGTTATGGAAATCGAACTGTAATGTTGTATCTGCAAGTGTAATATTAATAATGCCGTAGGCTGGATTCTGATATTGACCTACATAATCTGTTAGTTGATGTGATGGCTTGGTTCCGGCAATGATTTCAGAGCCTGATTTACTGCGTCCTTCCTTTCCAAGTTTTTTACCTTCCTTCTGATCTTTCAGACCTCTTTCACTCCACGGAGTAAGATCAAGCCCTAGTAATCTCTCAAAGATGTTGTATGGTATTATGTTACTAAGTGAGGAACCCTGGTCACCAATAACAAATACAATTACACCGATACTGTCATAGGGCATAGCAGAAACCTGCGAATAAAAACCGGGAAGGGCTCCACCATGGTTCGTCATAAAGTGACCCCTATAAGATAAAGTGAACCGTCCCATCCCATAAAAGGAATTAAGTATTTCCTTATATCCTTTGTTCTCCAGTCCACTGTTCGGAAGAGCAACCGTTGGCTCAAGAGTTGCTTTTACTATTCGCTCAGGAATGACCTGGCGGTTCTTAAATTTTCCATTATTCATAAGTGTTATCAACCAGTTCGACATATCTTCAATATTCGAGATTATTGCACCTGCCGGTCCTACTGCCTGTTGATCCTCATAGATCGGGATTTTGTACAACAATGTTGTATCACGTTTCTCATTATAAGGAACACCGTGATCCGGATTTTTTTCCATCTCTTTTACTGTAAAGACAGTGCTTTTCATTTCAAGCGGATTAAATATATTCTCCTGTACAAATGTCTCCCATGTCTTTGAACTAAGAAGTTCAATTATGTAACCTGCACCAACATACATCAGATTATTATAAAGAAATCCCTGTCTCAGGGGCTGACTCGGTTCAAGATATTTTAAGCGTTCAAAAAGTTCCTTGCGACTAAAATCAGATTTGTACCAGATCAGATCATGCCGTGATATACCAGTGCGGTGCGATAGCATGTCACGTATGGTGACAGAATTATTTAAGTCATTATTATAAAACTCAATTGAGGGTACATAATTACGTACTGGTTTATCCCAGTCAAGTTTTCCCTCCTCAACAAGCATTCCGATGGAAACTGATGTAAATAATTTTGTGTTTGAAGCAATCTGGAATAAGGTTTTAGATGTAACAGGAAGTTTTTGCTCATACTCACGGTAACCATATCCTTTTGCAAAAACCAGCTTGTCTTTATACACAATTCCGACACCTGCTCCAGCAATATTCCAATCTTTCAGGATTTTTTCCATATAGGAATCAAAACCCTTAAGTCTTTTATTAACATCTATTGTTTGCGAGAACAGGTTTATCTGAAAGCAGATAATTATATACCAAAGAAGAGATACTTTTAATATGAATCGTATCTGCAGAAAACGATTCATCATGGTTCTTAAATGAATTGATTTCATCTTTCTATAATTTAGGTAATATTTATTTTATAACTAGCTAATTTACAACTAATATTGAAAATGATTTATCATAATAAACCGAAATTTTATTAGTATTAGTTTTTAAAGGATTCAATCAAAAGCGGTAGTCAAATATTAAAAGAAAACACATAGGGTGATAAAATCGGGAATATCATTGTAAAATTAAGGCTGGTAATGCCTTATAGCCGTAGGGCGGCTCTTTTAAGGTTGTCTCGTTAAAAGTAAATAAATTATTTTGTACTATATTTCGTCGAGTGGCAGGGATGGGCTGGAAGGCTTTTTACGCAAACCGAAATTGTATAGCATAAACAATTGAATTGAATGTTTGCGTAATGTGCCTGACAGCGGACGGTATATTAATGTGAAACAATGCTTTCTATTTCTTGACTTCATAAAGCCCACCGCTCATACTCCCGCTAAAAGCTTTAAAAACAAACGGGAAATAAGAACCTGAACGTTTAATACCATTTCTAGTGAAATACTGAGGTCCGTATGGGATATAGAATATTACGTTTCCTGATTTACTTACAAGGTCAAATTTCTTAATCACGTAAGTGTGTCCGGATATTACAGTTATCCCGTATGTATCAGTATTGTTTGGGTATCTTCTCTCAACTTTTTCACTATGACTGAAAACGTCCGGATTTCTGAAGGCTGTTGTATCTTTAAATTCAGTTGCATCTGAGTAGTTTATTATAGCATAGGAAACAGAATCGTAATAGATGCTATCACAGAGATTTGCAAATTCCACACTAAATTGAGAAAAATTCGTGTTCTCCTTTTTACAGGCGATTGCAAGACAAAAAACTGTGAGAAATAAAACAATAGTTTTTTTCATGATAAATTAAATAAGTTAACAGTAAAATACTGTTATTATTTTAATCTATAAATCAATGAATCAAGTGTATAGGATGCAAATATCCCAAGCCCTCCCTTAACATTAGAATAAAGAAATGATGGTTCAGTAAAGGGAGTATCCCCAAGAGAATAGTTCTCAAGAGACTTATGAAAATCATAATATGGCTTATCAGTATTCAAAAGGTAAACTCTGAGGAATGCTGAGTCTGGGTCTGACCAGCTTGGCTGATCCAGGTAAACAGGTTGGAACTCAATTGTCCTCAGAATAAATTTTTTCCCATCCAGTCCGATATCATTACTTACATGGTCATTTTCCCAGGCATTATACTCGGCCCAGTCAGGGATAACCGATTCAATAGCATCCTTATATGAAAGGTGCTTTTTATGAGGCGATGCAGGGTAATATGTCTCATATAAATAAAACAACCGGTAATAGTTGGCCTCACCAGGGAAATCTGTAATGCTGATCTTAGCATTTAGTATTGATATTTTGAATCCGTGATCATCAGTGGTTTTTCTGAATGTGGTGTCTACGGTAATTTGGAAATCTCTTTTCAGTGGTATTTTGCAGGTTGCCTCGGCTTCAAGTCCAAGATCACTGATAACTTTCAGGTTATAGGTCTGACCTTCTTTAAACTTAAAATTCTTAATGCAGTAATTATATCCTCTGTTAAAATAACCTTCACGAACAGTATCAAATTGTATCTCTTTTGAGTTTTCATAAATGTAAAGGCTAGCATTTCCGAAGGGTTCAAAATTGCCAGTCAATTCTCCGAAGCGTTTCTCATTAGAAGAAATGAATATATTGTTTTCAGTCTTGTCGGGAGATAAAAAAACATTTACTACCAATTTCTGGATGAATTTCGGTGGATCTACATCTGATGCAACTTTTCTGCATGAAGAAAAACTAAATGTGAAAATGAGAAAAAGGCAGAAAATTATATTTTCATGTTTCATATTCAGAATTTTATGTTATACGAGAATGATGGAACAAACGGGAAGAGGGTTACTTGCTTAATAACTCCGTAAGATTTGTTATTGCGGTATTCATAGCCTAAATAATAGAAATATGGATTCATCCTGTTATAAACGTTATAAACTGAAATCTCCCAGGTTCGCTCACCCCATTTTTTTTCTTTCTTAAATTGTATACCAAGATCAAGTCTGTGGTATGGAGCCATCCTGAAATTATTTTTCTGGCCGTAATCAAATCCAACGCCACCGGTGTAACCAAATATATTTTCATTTCTGCCTCTTGACCCCAAGGCATTATCATCCCCAAAAGCCGAGTATGTAGCACTTGGTAGTGTAATGGCATTTCCTGTTCCATACACCCATGTGCCTGTCAAAGTAATATTATGGCTGAGCTTATAAAAGGCGACAACTGAAATATCATGGCGACGGTCGTACCGCGAATAAAACTTTTTCCCGAAATTCAGTGAATCAAATTGCATCGGTGTCCAGGACAAAGTATAACCTATCCAACCTGTAAGCCGCCCGGTATTTTTCTGTAGTAGTAATTCCATTCCATAGGACCATGATCTTCCGACTGTTACTTTATTTTCCCAGTTCTGTTGCGCTGCACTTGTAACATCATTCAGGACTATAAATGAAGAACCTTCTTTATAGGCCAGTACATTATTCATCCTCTTGTAATATGTTTCCAATGAGAATGAAAAGTTCTTTTTTTCGAAGTCTTTTACAATTCCCAATGCAACTTGTTGTGACCTCTGTGGCTTAATATAATCCGTAACAGGAACCCATAGATCTGTAGGAAGGCCAACTCCAGTATTTGTTAACATATGAATATATTGATTCATTAAAGCAAATGAACCTTTTAAAGCGATATCATTCTTAAAATGCCAGGCTGCAGTAACCCTTGGCTCCGGAAACAGGTATTGCTTTTTTTCTGTAATGAAATTGCTAATGCGTACTCCTGCATTAATCTTTAAGTTGGGATGTGGCTGCCATGTATCTTCTACGTAGAAACCAGATTCAACCCCATACTCATTTGTTTTTTCCTGAATGTTCTTATTGTACATCTCATCCTTTTCTACAAAAGCATATGGATTAAACTTATGATAAGTACTGATTATCCCTACTTTAAACCAGTGGCGTGGACTTGGTATGTAATCAATGTCATATTTGAGTGAAAAATCCTGTATCCCGGAATTATATTCGGCATAATAATGGGCGTCTTCTTTAATATCATAATACTTATCATTAATGTTAAAATTGTATCTGCTAAAGATCAGAGAGGTGTTAGAAAAGAGTTTTCCTGAGAAGAGGTGATTCCATCTGATGGTGCCCGTTGAATTACCCCAGTGATAGCCTGATTTTTCTGTATATTTGTCTGAGCTGGTATTTGTGTTGTATTTGTCCTTTCCAAAATAACCACTTATATATAGTTTGTTGTTTCGTCCGAAATCAAAATTGATCTTTGCATTAAAATCATAAAAATAGTAGTGTGGTAACCCGTTTTTGGAAAACGGCACTTCAAAAAGATCGGCAAAGGTGCGCCTGCCTGACAATAAGATTGACGACTTTCCCTTTTTTAATGGCCCTTCTAGCGTCGCACGTGACGATATCAGACCTATACCTGCCTCTCCATGCCATTCTTCTTTGTTGCCCTCTTTCATATGCATTTCGAGAACTGAAGAAAGCCTTCCTCCGAAACGTGCTGGAAATCCTCCTTTTGTCAGCTCAATACTTTTCAGAGCATCGCCATTTAATACGGAAAAAAATCCAAAAAGATGACTGGCATTATAAACAACAGCATCATCGAGTAAAATTAGGTTCTGGTCGGGTCCTCCACCACGAACGTAAAACCCGCTACTTCCTTCAGAACCTTTCTGAACCCCTGGCATCAACTGCAGCACTTTTAAGACATCTTTTTCTCCAAGAAGAGATGGAACATTTTTTATCTGCGCAGGTTGAAGAGTCACTGTGCTCATCTTTACTGACTCGCTCTGGCGTTCCATTCGATCTGCTGTGATTGTAACTTCAGTGAGAACAATGTCTGGCTTCAAACTTATGTTCAGTTCAATATTTTTGTGAAGAGAGACCTTTATATTCTCAGAAGTGAATCCGACATATGAAATGACAAGTACGATTGAATCAGTTTCAGGTAACGTTAAAGAATAGAAACCATAAGAATTTGTTACCGTACCAATTTTATGATCCGTAAGGTAGATGTTTACACCAATTAGTGATTCTCCGCTGGTAGCTTCTCTCACATATCCGCTGATTGTGAAATGTATATTTTTTTGTGCATGAAGGGGACTACCAATTATTAACAAGACCAAAATCAGATTATGAAGTTTCATTTTTTCAGGTATATGGTTAAGATCTCATTAATTGTTGAACGAATTTAAAGGATAATCATACAGAAGACTCCCAAATATTTGTTAATCTATCCTTAATCTTCCGTTAAAAATTTCACACTACCTGACTTAAGGTTATTTACGGTTTATGTGCTAGTTGTCGGATAGTATAAAACGTCAAGGAGGTGAGCAAAAAACACAAGTGGAATCGATGGTGCTAAGTTGTGGCTTTTGCCTGTCCCGGTAGTTGGTTGAAAAGTCCTGGTTCATGAAGAAATTTGCTAGACGGTACCAAGTCCAGATAGATGGCCGTGAGTTGTCGTGTCATGATGAAAAAGTCCAGATGGCGAGCAAAAAACCTACCTGCCGGCCGTGCAGGCAGGTCGGCCATCAGCCCAATAGACTTTGTCCAGGGAGACGAAACAGTCAGGATGCCACAGAATTTAATAAATGGGTTAAATTTTTCTCTCATAGGCTTTTGGGGTTAATCAAGAAGCTGTCCGGGCTGTCGAAGGCAACCGGGGACCGACCACAATTTCTTTTGTGAAGCAACCTGAAATGCTCATTCGATCCGAGCTCGGCGAAGCCAATTAATTAAACCGTCCGAGTTAGCTTTAGCTTTTTATTTTAATCGTCTTAAAGAAGTTTGTCTCAGGCGTTTAGAGGAATGATGAACTGTCAAGATATGAACAGATTGTGTGCTAGTAATTTTGTAAATGATTCTGTAATTACCGTAGATAATTTCCCTAATTTTGTCGTGCTTCCTCATTTCAGGAACTATGCGTCCAATTCTTGGATTGGTCTCAAGATATGAGATAACGTTTATGAGTCTCTCAATCGTTAGGGAAGCATATTTTATTGAATCTTGAGAGATATACTCAGCAATAGATTTTAAATCCCTGAGCGATCTTTGAGTCCAGATTATTTTAACCATGTTTTAAGTTCGGTCTTAACTTGATCTGTTGTAAAGACTCTCCCTTCTTCAATATCCTTAAGGCCCTCCTCTATGCGATTCAGAATCACAAGTTCTTCAACTATCTGGTCAACAGTGAAGTTCTCCGGCAGCCTGTCAATGGTCTTTCTAACTTTCTCTTTTGTTAACATAATCCTGTAATTATTGATGCAAAGATACTATAAAACTCAACGAGTTTGTCTCGTTGCAACGAGATTTGTTAAAGCTAACGGTCCGGCGGTTTAATGAATTGCAGCCCTATTGACTTTGTCTCGGTAGCAGGATCAATCCGGGTGCCAGAGGATTTGATAACTGTGTTTATGTTTACTCGCATAGACTCTGGGTACTTATTACAAAGTTGTCATGGCTGCCGAAGGCAACCGAGAACCGACCACAATTTCATTTGCGAAGCAACTTAATAATTTCATCGGGTCTAGTTCATCGAATCCCGCACAAGCGGGATGAGATAATTAATTAAACCGTCCGAGTCAGGACTTGAACTATTTTATTTTAGACAGGAAATTCATCAGTTCTAAATCCTTTTGTGTTCCAATCAGGATTCTTTTCCCGGATTTGAGATATAATAACAATCCTTTGTCCCCTGATAAAGTGTATGCTTTTACATGCTTACTATATTTTATCCCCCAGCCACCATAATCTTTAAGCGGATCATATTTTATCACCATATATTTCTCAATCATATCCCAATAAATAAGACGTGGACTAGAATGAAAAGGGAAAAATCTATATTCAATACCAATTTTATCGATTACTGTTGTCAATTTGGAAAGGCCAAATAACAGGAATAATGAAATGTTGAGAAGCAGTACTAAACAGAAGCCTATGATTAGTCCCCTGTCATTCATTGGGTGATTCCCGAATTTAATTCCTTGGAAAATTTGTCGATAAATTCCAAATCCAAATACCCCAATAGTTATTAGTCCTGTGCCAATTAAAAGAACCCAGACCCAAGGTTGTTTGAATTTTTGTATCTCTTTGAATATCATGGCTATTTAGTTAAGTATTTGTGCTAACGGCTCGGCGGTTTGGTGAGTTGGTTTGCAAGTCGCGGTGCCGCGTTTTTTGCCAGCCCCGGTAGGTGGACGAAGGCAACCGAGGAGACCGCGCAAGCGGGCGACGAGCTCATCGAATCCATTGCACAGCAAAGGTGAGATAATTAATTAAAGCACCGTCCGAGTTAGGCTTAGACTTTTTTTAATCTTGCTAGTTGAACTATTCGCTTTATAAAATCAGTCTTGTATTCTGTATATTTCTCACGATCATTTTTATACTTGTTTGCAAGTGCTCTTTTTAGATCGGCATAGTCAAGAGCTGTTTCAGGGTTAGATTTCAAATAGTCACGGAATAATATTTCGTCCCAGTCACCTGTATATCGTATATGAATATGAAATTTTTGTCCAGAAATTTCTTTTTGTGTGTACCCTTTTGCAAACATCATATGTGGTGGTGGATTCTCTGGTTTTGGAATAAATTCGAATCCAATCTTTTTAAGGTCCTGTTTAATCAAATCAAGGTCAGTGTAGTCCTGAATTTCAATTAAAATATCAATTGTTGGTTTAGCAAATAGTCCAGGGACTGAAGTGCTTCCAATATGTTCAATCCTTAAAATTTGTGAAGAATCTACTGTCGCAATGATTCTTTGTTTCTCGAGCTGATACAATTCCACCCATCTTGGATCGTAGTCAGTCAGGATGATAGGAAATAGTTGTCCAAGTTCTGCAACGGTCAAATTGTTAAGGTCATATGTCATTGGTAAATAACTGTATTGTCGTGATAATTAATATTTACTAGGTCAAAAAGATTAAGAGTATCGGGTTTACATGCAGGCGGCCAATCATTTAAGCCTAACGGGAGTTTGTTCTTCATTTACTTAACCCTATTGCCATTTTATAGGCCAATGCAGCGTCGGGAAGCGGGGTTAGAGAATCTAATAGAATATTGTAAGTTCCTTTTTCTGATAGTTCGTCAGCAACTTTTTTAATTAAAGCTAAAGTAGCTTTCATCAAACTTGAACCTAGACTTAAACGGGCAACACCTAAATCCTGCAGTTCACGAACAGATGGAGGTAATCCTGCCCCAATTCCAGGGTTTGAAAGAATATTAATTGGTGCATTAATTTCCTTAACCAGTGTTGAAATCGTTTCCTTTTCCCATACAGGCTGAATAAATATGCAGTCTGCACCTGCTTCCCGATATTTATTGCCACGCTTTATTGATTCGGATAATTTTTCTCGTTTCGAACCTGACGAAGTATAAAATGAATCAGTCCTTGTGTTAATTACTAAATGAAAACCAAGTGATGCTGATAATGCACGAATAGCTGATATTCTTTCACAAAATTCCATCTCGTCAATTAATACAGGATTTAAATCAAAACTGTCTTCAATGTTTATTCCAACAATTCCTGTTGCAATTATCTTTTTAACCGAATCAATTATTTCATTTAAATTATTTCCATATCCGGCTTCTATATCAACCGTTACCGGAACTTGTACTGCATTTACGATCCCCGTTATAGCTTCAATCATTTCTGACAATTGTATTACCTGGCAGTCAGGATAACCTAAAGAGGCAGCTATTCCCATACTTGTTGTTGCGATTGCTTTATAGCCACATGCTTCTATTAATTTGGAACTTCCGATGTCCCATGAGTTTAGCAGTACCAAAATTTCTTTGTCTTGATGAAATTTCAAGAACATTTCAGCTTTTTCTTTTTGAATACTTGAAACCATAATCTTGTTATTTTTTATTGTTTTATATAAATATATCTAAATTCTCATCATAAATGCTAACGGGAGTCTGTCTAATAACCTATTTTATATACTTTTCTATTTGGATACTTATTCACGAAAAATTTCAAATATTCGATTCTCAGGGACTTCATTTTAGTCATTAGACAGTCTGACGGCCCGGCGGTTTAATGAGTCTGCGGGAGCCTGCCCCGATGAAGGAGGGGTGTCGAGATGCCACATCTTTTGCCAGTCCTGGTAGGTGGACGAATGTTGTCATGTCATGATGAAACAGTCAAGATGACGAGCAAAAAACCTACCTGACGGCAGTCAGGTTAATTAAACCGTCCGAGTTATAGTGCGTTTATTAGTTGTCACAGTGTCAGTAAATATTATCGGTGAGTTAATCTCTTTTTGCTTTGAACAGATTCTAATTTTTCATGCCATTTGGATTTTTTAATCGGTACCTTTTTATTCTCATCCAGTGTTAAAAGCACAGCATCAGTATTAATGAATCGTTTCGAAATAATGTTTTGAGCATAAGTTAGAATGTTTGCAAGGAAATAGTAATAAGTAAGACCAGAGGAGAAATTATTCAAGAAAAGCATAAACATCACAGGCATCATATACATCATTAACTTCATACCTGGTTGATCTGGACCAGGAGAAGATCCAGTCATCTTCATTGTAAGTAAGGTTGATGCTGTCATTAGAAGGGTAAAAAGACTAACATGGTCTCCATACATCGGAATGATGAATGGGAGTTTCAAGATCGAATCATAAGTTGACAGATCTGTCGCCCAAAGAAAATGTTCCTGTCTTAATTCAATAGACACCGGAAAGAACTTGTACATTGCAAATAGGATTGGCATCTGAAGAAGCATTGGAAGACAACCACCCATAGGATTCACACCCGCTCTTTTGTACAGATCCATCGTAGCTTGCTGCTTTTTCATAGCATCTTCCTTATTTGAAAATTTCCTTCCTATTTCTTCAACCATCGGCTTAAGAACCTGCATCTTAGCAGTAGACTGATAAGATTTAAAAGTGAGTGGGAATAAAACAATTTTAATAATTAGAGTTAGAACTAGAATAATGAGCCCATAGTTTTTTATAGAACGACCCAGCCAGTTAAAAATCGGAATAATTGCATACCTATTTATCCATCCAGTAATATTTTTACCAAGGGACACAAGTTTTTCAAGCTCATAACCTTCTTTTTTTAAAGTTGTAAAATGATTTGGCCCATAATATAACATCATGGCTATTGTAGGTGATGAAATTGAATTAAATGGAATGCCAACTTCTGAAGTATAATATCTCAAATATTTTGGTGAGGATAATGTCTTTTTTGAAGAGACTTTGCCAGTAAGAAAATAGTCTTTTGTTAAAAGAACTGATGAAAAGAATTGATCTTGGAATGCAACCCAGGACAGTTTTGTCGTAATATCTTTGTTCACCAATTCCTTGGATTGCGCTAGTCCCAGATCATTAACATCGCCTTGATAGTTTTTAAATTTTATTGTCGAATACCTTTCTTCATTTGTGCGTC
>Ga0302321_100001832_pt1 | contig 18163 bp, 12 predicted proteins | sample Fen_T0_1_FD_202505 | JGI IMG/M metagenome (GOLD analysis project Ga0302321, IMG submission 202505) | Peat permafrost microbial communities from Stordalen Mire near Abisko, Sweden - Fen_T0_1 | ecosystem: Environmental > Terrestrial > Soil > Wetlands > Permafrost | place: Sweden: Abisko...
AACTAAACCTCTGGGCTAACAGCCACGCATTAGCACCCATAGCGCAATGAGCGGAACCAGATAAACGTTACTCCGTGCGCTTTCTTCTAGGACGGAAAATTGGTGGGCCCACTGGGATTTGAACCCAGAACCAAAGGATTATGCTTACCACTTCGACTTTTGCCGCCGGATTTCAGGGGTGAAATCCGTGCGTGGTCTGGACCATGCCTTCACCATGCCGTTGCCGGTTTAGGTGGGTGATTATGGTCTCTACACCTTCATGTATCCGGAAATCCGGTACACGCTTGGCTCGGCGTTGGGTCGCCCTTGCGGGCAGGCCGTTCACCGAATTTACACCTGACAACTGGCGGATTTCCCCGCCAGCGACCCGATACTTCAAGTCCTCTGCTCTAACCGTTGAGCTATAGGCCCACAAAAAATCCAAAGAACGTCGGCACCATGCATGCCCGTCGTCGTCATCTCAACAGCAATTCCCAAAAAATCCTGCGGCCGACGAAAAACTGCTGGTTAATGTCACTCTTGCGTACAGCGGGCGTCACAGCATTAATCCTTCAAAGCGTTCCCCCTATGAAAATGACGCAGTCGATAAAACGTCTCCTCCTTATAACCGGTCTTTTGTTCAGCATCGAGAGTCGCGCTGACGACACTCCGTTCTTGAGTGATAATCCCACACTGCTTCCGGCCATGGCGATTAGTGAAAAGACTACGCGCCGGAAAATCTACGACGTGAAGGTCGAGAACCTTTGGGAAACGAAGCAAAAGAGCAAAACCATCAGCTACGTCGAAGTGCTCACCGCCGCCTACGACACGACTCGCTTTGACCTCATCAAATGCCTGTTGGCGAAAAAAGCTTACCGCGAAACGATCGCCAAAGATCGTCCGTTTTTTTGTAATTACGCAGCGGCGAATAGAGAAGTGAAGATAAACTGGGTGCCTCCGCGTTTGGACAATTTCATGACGAGTCGCGTCAAAGTGGGTGAAGGCACGACAGCGCAAGGCGTGGCTTTTAACTACGCCACACTCGAGATCACATTGGCTTCCGATGCGCCGCTCCCTGCTTTGCTTGCGGCTTCGGGCACCGCGTTGAGCGGTTTTCCGTCAAAGAAATCAGCGGAAGAAATCAAAAGTCTCATCGCCAAAAAAGCTGAAAAAGTCGTCGCTCAACACGTTGAGTTCGAATTGAAACTTCAGGATCTCAATCGCTACTACGCGACCTTCACCGGAACGCCGATCATGAACCCGCTCGAAGCGGTCAACGCGTTGGTGATGTTCGGACATGTGCCGGGAAAGAAGATTGTTACATCTATCCTGCAGCGATATGGCGTTGCCGCCACAGAGGCCCAGATTGATGCCGCACTCAAATCGGGAAAAGTTAAACGGGATGGTCGTACGGAGACTTTTGAGCATGCCTATCGCCTCGTGGATGGAGTGAGTGCCTTCGGTATTGCCATCGACAGCGACGATCTTTCTGACGGGATGACCGCTGGCGATCCCGATAATCTTCGGCGTTACCAAGTCGAAGATGGCTTAAATCAAAAGAGCCACGCGGATTACGACTCGATGCTTGAACGGATTATCATCGAGGCTCCTGGCCATATTTGAGCCGACAGAATAGCGGTTTATCGGATTACTACAGGTGTCCGTTAAAGCTATTGACTTGTTTTTACCAAACTGTTTCAAGTTTTGCGTGCGTTTGCTCCAAGGGCTCTGTGTCCCTATCTCTCGGAGCCCGTGCAAGATAGATATTAACACCAAGTATTCGGTCAACCGCTGAATGCGTTGCTTCAAGCCTAACTCCCCTGATTCCTGAAATGAACTACACCAAAACCCATACGGTGGGCGGGCAATGCCCGTCCATTTTTCGCCGTCTCACAGGATGGCTGTTAGCCTCGATTGGATTTGTTGCTCTGGCCGCTGCGGCCAATGCACAAACTGCCACCATCACCGGCCGCATCATGAACCAGACGACGGGCGAGTATTTGAAATACGCCCAGGTCCAGGTCGTCGGTACTGACAAAAGCGCAATTTCAGAAAATGAAGGCGTGTACACCTTGACCAACGTCCCTGCGGGCGAGGTTAAACTTTCGGTCACTTACACCGGCCTCGATCTGCAAGAGATCACGGTCGTTGTGCCTGCTTCCGGTTCGGTGAAGCAGGACGTCAGCATGACCAACGCCTCGCTTGGCGACGTGATCACTTTGGGTGCATTCAAAGTGGCGACCGCTCGCGAAGGTAATGCAAAAGCCATCGTTGAACAACGCCAGGCCATGAATCTCAAAACCGTTATCTCGGCCGACGCTTTTGGCGACGTATCCGAAGGCAACGTCGGTGAATTCCTCCGCCTCCTCCCCGGTGTGACCGTGGACTACGTCGATAACGACGTCCGTACCACCCGTATTCGTGGTCTCCCCGCGAAGTACTCGAACACGACGATGGACGGCCATGGTATCGCAACCGCCGCTTCGGCCAGCATTACCACGGGCCGCCAGTTCGAACTCGAGCAGGTTTCCTTGACCTCCCTCGACACGATCGAAGTCGCGAAGTCCCCTACACCTGATATGGCGACCGCGGGTCTCGCTGGTAACACCAATATCATCAGCAAGACGGCCTTCAATCAAAAGGGCCGTTCGATCAAATACCTCGCCAATGTCTCGATGAATTCGTGGTTCCTCAACGCCGGTAAGACCAAAGGCTGGGACAACCAAAACCACTACAAATTTTTCCCAGGTGGTAATATCGAGTGGGTCGATACTCTGATGGGTGGTCGCTTGGGCATTGTGTTGTCGGCTGGCCATACGGGCTCTTTTGCCGAACAGCGCGCGGTGACCGGATCGACTGCGTGGGATCGTAATCCCAATAATAATAGTGTGGAAGTTCCGCTTACCACGCAGATCGCGGTTCAGGATGGACCGAAGGTGACTTTCCGTGACACCATGCTGCTCAATCTGCAGTTCAAGGTGACCGACGACTTGAAACTCGCGCTCAATACGAGCTACGGCTATTACCGCGCCGAGTTCTATAATCGTCAATGGAGTGTTAATGCCAACACGACCAGCATGTTGACGAGCACGACTGCTACCACAATCTACCCGGATGCTTTAGATGGTACGTTGTCCGAATCATATTTTAAGCCCGGCGTTTCGAGAACCCCGACCAAAGCTAATTATCTCTCAGTGGCCGCAAATAATACGGCTACGTACGCTTCCATCTACGGCAGCAATCAGCGAAAGAGCGGTGGTACGTTTGTAGTCAGTCCCTCCGCTTCATGGAAAATGGATGACCTGAAGGTTGATTTCAATACGTCCTATTCACAGTCGAAGTCGGCTTATACCTCGGGCCAGGATGGTTTCTTCTCCCAAGTCACGGTCAACATGCCGGGCGTCAGCTGGCAGTACGATAAGGGTGGTGATCGCAATTATCATATTTATCAGACCTATTCAGGTGCGACCAGTAATCAGGGTAGCATCTTCGACATCGCTAACTACAACAGCAACGGTGTTGCGAACCGCGAACGTCGAAATGGTAAGGACCAGATGTGGACTGCGAATCTGAACGTCGAGCTGGATCGCAATAATTGGAATATTCCGGTCAAGTTTAAGGCGGGTCTGGCCACCTCCCTTAACGTATTCGACATCGCCAACTCTCTGCCGACGTGGAATTTCTCTCTCGCTGGTGGTCCGGTGGTGGCTGGCACCGTTGGTGCGATCAATCTTCGTGATTATATCGATCCCTTGCTCCCCTCGATCGGTTCAGGTTTCAGGATCACCGATTGGTATGGCGTCACCGGCAATGCTCCCTCGATCGATAAGTGGAAGCTTTACCAGAAGTTTCTCGCGAACGGGAATACCGATTCCTATTCGCTCGTTTCGAACGGTGAGTTCAAAGCCAACGCGGCTGGTAACTTGCGTTACGATCTGCAGAATCAATTCGATATTACAGAGAAGCAGCAGGCTGCTTTTATAATGGCGACTATTAAACCACTGAAGAAATTGTCGGTTGTCACGGGTTTGCGTTTCGAAAGAACGGAAACCACGGGCAAGTCATTCGATGATAAGGGTACAAATGCCACACTGATGACTATATTAGGTTATACAGACGCTCAGGTCCAAGCTTTAACACCTGCGCAAAAGGCCACTTATACGTCGGGCATGGATTATATTTATTATCGTTATGGTTCACGCGTCGCCCGCACTAAGGATTACGACAATGTACTTCCCAGCCTCCAGGCCCGTTATGAGGTCCAAAAAAATCTGTTGATCCGCAGCGCATATTACAAATCGCTCCTAAGGCCGGATTTTCAGAATGTTACGGGCGGCGTGGCGCTGGTGGAAGACTCGGCCATTGTTAATAAATACACGTTCCAACTCAAGAATACTGAATTGAGGCCTGAGACCGCTGATAATTTCGATGCCAGTGTCGAATATTACTTCGAGCCCGTTGGCACGTTCTCGCTTACCGGGTTCTATAAGAAGATTAAAGATATCCAGATTAATTCGAGCGCGTTGATTGATTTTAATAATTTGCCACAAGCGCTCATCGATTTGGGTATCAATCCGGGTTTTGCGACGACAGACTCTTTGGTGAGTACCGTCGTCAATGGTCCAAAAACTTCGCTCTGGGGTATGGAGGTGGCGTATTCACAGGAACTCACGTTCTTGCCAACTCTCTTTAAGGGATTTGGTGTAACTGCGAATTACACGTACATCGCTCCGAAGGATGCTCGTATTTGGGCTATGATTCCGAGTCCCGGCGATGGTCTTTCGAAGAATGCTTTCAACTTCATTGTGCGTTATAAGCTGAAGAAGTTTAATGCACAGTTTACCTCGACCTGGGCCTCTAGGAAAATTCTTTCCGTTGGTGGCCTAACCTTGAATCCTGATGGTACTCTGCAGCCCGCAAACTCGTTAGGTGTCTTGAGTGCTAATAATAATGTTTATACGTATATTCGCGATCGTTGGCAGTTCAATTTGAACATGAACTATCAGCTCAAGAAGTACGCAACGCTGTTCATAAATCTGAACAACGTACTCAACGAACCACAGTACCGCTACACCGAACAGGAGTACTACACCAACCGCCATGGCCAGTACGGCATGGGTATCACGGCAGGTGTTAAAGGCGCGTTCTAAGCCTCAGTTAAGTTCTTAAGTTTTCAAACCAGCCGCTCCGTCATGGGGCGGCTGGTTTTTTGTGTCTGTTTGCCGGAACGGCATTCCCGGGTTGCCCGTGGCACTCGGTGTCCAACCGCCGCGGTGCTCACTGGTTGGGCAAGCGGATTGGTTGTAGGCCGGCGGGTTGGACTCCATTACCGCCGGAGTTATTTGTGGGATTTAGGATCAATTGGCAGGCAAGCACACCAAAATCCTACGACCCCGGATGTTGCTCCAGATAGGCGGTGATTTTTTCGAGGTTCTCTCGCGAAGCGGAGTGTTTCGGGTCGATCACCAGGGCCTTTTTCAAGGTCGTCACGGCTTCGGCCAACCTGTTTTCACGGGCATAAAGCACCGCCAGATTGCTCAGCAGTTCGGCCGTGGGCGGTGACAAGTTGATGAGGCTTTCGAACAGGGTGATTGCTTCGACGGTGCGCCCGGTTTCGGCAAAATAGATCGCCAGGTGGTAACGAGCTTGTTCGTTCTTTGGGTCGAGGCTGATGGCCTTCTGAAGATGAGTCACGCCTTCGTCGGCTCGACCGCTTTCAAGCAGGGCAACTCCGAGGTTGCTGCGGACCGGGCTTGATTCCGGCTTGATTGCATACGCCGCCTCTAGCTTTTCGAGGGCTTCCGGCAGGCGGTGCATGCGACGCAGCAGGGCGCCGTAGTTGGTGAGGGCTTCAGCGTCTTTGGGTGCCAGTTTTAGCACCTCCTTAAAATGGCGTTCGGCCTCCTCGTTGCGGTCCAACTGTGAGAGCGTGTTGGCGAGATCGAAGTGAAAGCTGGCGTTCTTGGGCTCCAGCTCGACGGCTTTTTGCAGGGCCGCGATACCTTCGTCGGTGCGCTTGGCCAGGAGCAAGCCGTTGCCGTAGATGGCCCGAAACTGCGCGTTGTCGGGTTTCAGGCGCACGGCTTTCGCGAGTACGACCAGTCCTTCCTTTAACTCACCCAGTTGGGCGAGCGCTATGCCTAGATTGGTATAACCCGAGGCTTCCGGCATGAGTTCGACGGCTAGGGAAAATTGTTCGACCGCTTTGCTGACTTCATTTGCGGCTAGATAAGCGCAGGCCAGATTGGTCCGCGCCCGGGAGCTGTCGGGCACCCGGTTGACCGTATCCTGCCAAAGTGAAACATCGGTGCGATACACCGCGTTGCGCTGGTGCGAAAGGACGCCTGCGATCGAAACTAAAGCAATCGACAATCCCAGGCAAAATCGCGGATTCCAACGGTAGGGCAGGATGACGAGCGCGGCCATGATCGACGCCAGCGGCACGTACATCCGATGCTCGGCCAAGGTCTGGGTGGCCACCGGGATGATGCTCGATGTGGGCCCTAAAACCAGGAAAACCCACGTGCCCAGAAAGCCCAGTACGGGCTTCTTCGCGAGAGCCCAGCCGATGGCTGCCATTATAACGAGCATAACTATTACTGAGGGCACCAGCACGGACGGATCTTTTTCCACCACCGCGCCGTAATCGAAAATCAAGTTAACTGGTACAATCGCCCGCCACAAATAGCCGCAAATCCCGGATGCTTGCGTCAGCAAATAATCCAACGCCGATACCTGGGCGAAGCCCACCGTCGCTCCGCGCCCGCCACTCGAAATCACCAGCGTCAGCAACACACCCCAAGTCGCCGCAAGGCTCAGATAGAATTTGCGCCTTAACTGCCAGCTTGCGGCAAAATTGCCGCTCACAAACGTGCGATCATAGAGAAACATGACCAACGGTGCCGTGGCCATGACTTCCTTCGCCGTCATGCCGAGCACGCAGGCGATCACGGTGATCGCCGACCATGTGCGTGACGGTTTTTCCAATGCCCGGATGAACGCGTACAGCGCAGCCAAATAACACAACCCCACCAGCGATTCAGCGCGTTGAATGATATACGTAACCGATTCGGTTTGCATTGGGTGCAACGCCCACAACGTCGCCGTGCCCCACGCTAGCGGCATGGCATGCCGCCCGAAGCGACCAGCCAACGCCGGTTGCTGGAGCGTTCGATGCACGACGCCAAACAGCGCGAGCGCCGCCGCAAAATGGATTAAGAGATTTCCGATGTGATAGCCGATTACTTCGGTACCGCCAAGTCTATAGTTGATCGCCAGGCTCACGTTGAGCAGCGGGCGACCGCTGACCGTGATGCCGCTGTTGCGCGGTGGGAAAAACGCCGTGCTGAAACTTTTTATTGAAGCGTTCTTCTCGATCGAGTCGCCATCGTCGAGGTGGTACGGCGCCTGGAAGGAATTGGAGTACGCCGCCAGAATGGCACCGGCCATCATCACCACCGCCAACACCAGTATCCAGCGGCTTTCCCAGTTCAGGGCCTTTGGTCCTGGCTGTAGTTTCGTATCTGGGGCGATGGCGGACATTCATCGACGTAAACAATCGCCGACTCGCGAGTCGAGCGTTGGTGCTTTGTTATCCTACGTCGCCAACACCTCAAAAGCGCACAGGCCCCACAAATCACCCTTGCCACGCGGACACGTATCTTCGACGTTATCGATTCTTGTTATTGTTTCTCTACGCGGCCGCCTACGGCTGGTGGCTGTAAAAATCTTCGCCTCATGAAATTCTCGACCCTGCTCCTAATCGCCTCCCTGTGGACCGTGGCCACGCTCAGTGCTGCGGAAAAACTCACCATCACCGTTTCGCACGACCTCGCGATCGCCCGGCCATCCGAAACGATCACCGTTCCTTGGAGCGAGGTGAACAATGCTCTCCCGCACGCGCTTCTCCAGCGTATCGTCGTCAAAGACGCCGCCGGTAACAGCCTTCCGTATCAAGTCACCAACATCGCCCCGCAAGCCAAAGACCCCGAGGTCAAAGGCGTCGCTTACGGTGAGCTTATTTTCCAACACGACTTTGCCGCTGGTGAGAAGTTGGCCACGTTTACCGTTGAAAAGTCCGATACCGTTTCTCCCGTGTTCCCCGTCAAGGCCTTTGCCCGCTACGTCCCAGAACGCCTCGACGATTTTGCCTGGGAAAACGATAAGATTGGCCACCGCACTTACGGCCCCGCACTCGGCGCTCCGGCTCCCGAAGGCGTGAAGAAAGAAGTTCTTGTCACCAGTGGACTCGACATCTGGTGTAAACGCGTGAGCTACCCGATCGTCGATCGCTGGTACAACAAAGGCCACGATCACTACCACCATGACGAAGGCGAGGGCATGGACATGTACAACGTCGGCAAATCCTGCGGCTGTGGCGGTACCGGCATTTATGAAAACGGTACGCTGTATTCAGGCCGTAACTACAAGAACTGGAAAATTCTCGCCAATGGACCCATCCGCGCCGTCTTCGAACTCACCTATGACGCCTGGGACGCCAAGGGCGTGCAGGTCTCCGAAGTGAAGCGTTTCACCGTCGACGCCGGCCATAATCTCGACCGTCTCGACAGCACGTTCACCTTCGCCGGTCCGGCAGCGCTCACCGTTGCCATCGGTCTGAACAAAAACAGCGCCGACAAAAACCAGGAGCCCAAAACCGAAGTCATCCAAAACGAGGCCAGTGCCATCCTCGGCCAGTGGATCACACAAAAAGCTAACGAGTCGCTTGGTACTGCGATCATTTTTCCGCCGGGCGCGCTCACTGGTTTCATTGATCAAACCGGAACCACGGACGCCGCTAACCTGCTCGCCCTCACTAAAGCCACTTCCGGCACGCCCGTCCGTTATTACGTCGGCGCCGGCTGGAGCCGCGCTGGTGAATTTAAGACCAAGGCGGATTGGGAAAATTATCTCCAAGCCTTCGCCGCACGCGTGGCTTCTCCGGTGAAGATTTCCTGCGCCGCAACTAAATAACCACGTTCGGTCTCGCTGATTTTGCCCTGCATAAAGGCAAAATATGCACGACGAGCGGACTTGCCCTCACTCCTGCCAACTCAACACTCAACGACTCCCTAATCTGCGATGAAAATCCATTACTTCCCCAGTCCGAAAGACTCCAACGTCCTCAGCACAGAACAGCTGCGCGAGAATTTCCTCATCGGTGGCCTCTTTCAGGGCGGCCAGATCAACGCCCATTATACTGACCTCGACCGCATGATTATCGGCGGCGTGCTCCCCTCGGGCGCCCCCATTGTTCTGCCCAGCTACAAGGCCACCGGCACGAGCTTCTTTCTCGAACGCCGCGAAATGGGCATCCTCAATCTCGCCGCCCCCGGCGTCGTCACGGTAGCCGGTAAACGCTACGAACTCGGCACGCTCGACTGTCTCTACCTCGGTCTCGGCGAAAAAGATATTTCCTTCGAAAACGGCTCGAGCGGTCAGGCCGCGTTCTACTTCGTCAGTACGCCTGCTCACGCCAAATATCCGACCACCGTCATGCGTCGTGCTGATGTTAAGTCCGATCCGATCGGCGACGTCACCAAGGCGAACCGTCGTTGCATCAACAAATACATCCACATCGACGGCATCAAGAGCTGCCAGCTCGTGCTCGGCTTCACTGAATTCGAACCCGGCAGCGTTTGGAACACGATGCCTCCGCACACCCACAGCCGCCGAACCGAAGTCTATCTCTATTTCGATGTGGCCGACCAGATGGTTGTTCATCTCATGGGTGAACCGCAGGCCACTCGCCACCTCATCGTGCGCGACCGCGAAGTCGTTCTCTCGCCCGCGTGGTCGATCCATGCCGGCGTCGGCACCGCCAGCTATCGCTTTGTCTGGGCCATGGGCGGCGACAACCAGGTCTTCTCCGATATGGACCCCGCTCCGATCGCCACGCTCCTCTGAGTTTCCACACAGTATCCAAAGTCTCCCCACCCACCCACCCACACACCACTAAATGAGTTCAATCCTAGAACAATTCAAACTCGACGGCAAAGTTGCCGTCGTTACCGGTGCAGCCCGCGGTCTCGGCCAGGGCATGGCCCTCGCCCTCGCTGAAGCTGGCGCCGACATCGTCGCCGTCGACATCCTCCCGGCTGACGACACCGTTAAACAGGTCCAAGCCCTCGGCCGCAAAGCCGTTGCCATCGTCGGCAACCTCGGCGACCGCGCTGCGATCCCCGGTGTCATCACCGATGCGAAAAAACATTTCGCGAGTCTCGACATCCTCGTCAACTGCGCCGGCATCATCCGCCGCGCTGACTTCGTCGACTTCACCGAAAAAGACTGGGACGACGTTATGGGCATCAACATTGATGCCGTGTTCATGCTCAGCCAGTGCTTCGTGCGCGACGTCATCGCTCGCGGTGCGAAGGCCAAGATCATCAATATCGCCTCGATGCTCTCCTTCCAAGGCGGCGTCCGCGTGCCTTCCTACACCTGCTCGAAGAGCGCCGTCGCCGGCCTCACCCGCCTCATGGCGAACGAGCTCGCCTCGAAGGGCATCAACACGAACGCCATCGCCCCCGGCTACATGGCGACCGACAACACCGCTCCGCTGCGCGCCGATGCCAATCGCGCCAACGCCATCCTCGAGCGTATCCCGGCCGGCCGCTGGGGCACCCCCGACGATCTCAAAGGCGCCGTGGTGTTCCTTGCTTCGCCTGCATCCGATTACGTCAACGGTTACGTTGTTGCTGTCGATGGCGGCTGGCTCGCCCGCTAAGCGAACGCGTCATAAGTTTTTGAATACAAGCCCGGGTTTATCGCCCGGGCTTTTTCATACCCGCCGAAATATTCGGTTTAAAAAAACGAACCACTCGCGCCCGGGTATCAACCGATCAAATTGCGCAATGCCGCGAGATACTTTTCCTGCGTCACGCGGATAACCTCGGCGGGCAACGTCGGCGCCGGCGGCTTCTGGTCCCACTTGATCGCGAGCAGGTGATCGCGCACGAATTGTTTATCGTAGCTCGGGGGTGATTGATCGACCGCGTAGCGATCTTTCGGCCAGTAGCGCGATGAGTCGGGCGTGAGAATCTCGTCGATCAGAACAAGTTTTCCCTCGGCGTCGGTGCCGAATTCGAACTTGGTGTCGGCGAGGATCATTCCGGCCTTGGCGGTGCGCTCGTGACCGAGCTTGTAAAGGCTCAAGCTGGCGGCGCGGACGTGGCGGTAGAGCTCTTCGCCCACGAGTTGTTCACCTTGTGCGTCGTTGATTGGCGCATCGTGCTGCCCCTTCGGAGCCTTCGTGGTGGGTGTGAAGATCGGTTCGGCAATGCGCTCGGCCTGCCGCATTCCTGAAGGAAGCGGAATGCCGCAGACCTCGCCCGTTTTTTGATAGGAGGACCAGCCGCTGCCGACGAGGTAACCTCGCACGACGCACTCGATAGGGAGTGGTTTTAGTTTGCGCACGACCATGCTGCGCAGGCGCAGTTCGCGCGGGAGCTGGTATTTGCGCGACATCAAGCTGGCCTGGTCGGGTAGCAGATGGTTCGAGATAATCTTGGTGGTTTGGGCGAACCACCAGTTGCTCAGCTGGGTGAGGATGATGCCCTTGCCGGGAATGCCGTCGGGAAGAATGACATCGAAAGCGGAGAGGCGGTCGGTGGCGACGATGAGGAGAGCGTCGCCGAGATCGAAGATTTCCCGGACCTTGCCGGAGGCGATTTTTGGGAACGGCAGGTTGTCGATCGCGGTGATGGCTTGGGTGGGAATTTCGGCGGCGATGTCGGCGTAGGTCATGGGAGGTATTTTCTTTCGCTGCAAAGCAATGGGGGAGCGAGGCATTTTTTCAAATTAAGGTGGGGAAAAACGTCTGAAAAAAAACCTTGCGCGGTTTGAGCCCGGACCTAGCGTCGCCCCTCTTCTGCGGCTAGTCCCCATCGTCTAGCCTGGTTAGGACACCACCCTTTCACGGTGAGAACCGGGGTTCGAATCCCCGTGGGGACGCCAGCGAATAAAGCCCGTATTTCTAACGACTTACGGGCTTCGTTGTTTATGGTAGGGTCCAAGTAAGAATGCCAGTAAGAATGATGACGCCGAGATTTCCTTATGTTTGCGATGATGTGGATCACTTTGTGGAAGGAGTGGAACCCGCGGCTCTGCGGTTCGGAATATACGTTATGACTTTGACGAACGGGATCATGCGGAACTTTGCTGCGCGCCTCTTAGCGTTGGGCAAAATGCACGTTGTCGAATTCACGGAAAGGTCACCCGACTGTGGCATAAAAGATGCAAAGGCAGGATACCGTGAACATCATGAAACCATACACCCAGAGCAGTGATAATCATGCGGCGGTGGTTGAGGACGTCGCCGCGATCGAAGGTCTCACGGGCGCGCAAGTTTATGTGCGTCTTGGACGGTATGCAGCGGCGGTCAGTTATCTGGAGCAAGCCAACCCGGGGATGACGGGCGACCAGGCGAAGTCGGTCATCGATTCTTTCGGCTACGGCGTGAGCACGCCCGACGACGAAGACGAAGTCGACTTTACCACGCGCGCCTGATGAGCGGATCTCCATCGCCATGCGGGCCGCGACATTGTCGCGCCGCTCCCGATCAAAGCGCATGCGTTTACCCAGTCGTTTTTCGAATCGTTTGCGCAGAGTCGCCAATTGCGCCACGCCTTCTTATTTCTTTCGCAGCATCGGTTTGAGGCGCGTGCCCATCAACTCGATGGCGTGCAGCGCTCGGGCGTGCGGTAACGCTGCGATGCTCATCTGGAACGTCATTCGGGAAATGCCGCCGAGGGCTTTGCTCACGGCCATGATTTTCTCCGCAACTGTTTCAACATCGCCAATGAGCAGCGCTCCCGTCGGCCCCAGTAAGGCATCGTAGTGCGCCCGCGTGACGGGCGGCCAGCCGCGTTCCTTTCCAATCGCGGTAAAACTTTGGGCGTAGCCAGGGAAAAATTCGTCGGCCGCCTGCTCGGTGCTGTCGGCGAGGTAGCCGAGGGCGTGGATGCCGACTTTGAGGCGCTCAGGCGGATGGCCGGCGCGTTCCCCAGCTTCGCGGTAGAGATCGATGAGCGGGCCGAAGCGATGCGGTTGTCCACCGATGATCGCGACCATCAACGGAAGGCCAAGCGTGCCGGCGCGTTCGAAGGATTCCGGTGAGCCGCCCACACCGAGCCAAATAGGCAACGGGTTTTGCAAGGGCCGTGGATAGATGCCTTGCCCGTTCAGTGCGGCGCGATGCTTGCCGGACCAGCGAACAGTCGTGTTGTCGCGAATCTTCAGGAGGAGGTCCAATTTTTCCGCAAAGAGCGAATCGTAGTCTTTGAGCGCAAGACCGAAGAGCGGATAGGCCTCCGTGAAGGAGCCTCGGCCAACGATGATTTCCGCGCGGCCTTGCGAGATCAGATCGAGCGTGGCGAAATCCTGGAAAACGCGCACCGGATCATCGGCGCTGAGCACGGTGACGGCGCTGGTCAGGCGGATGCGCTGGGTGCGGGCGGCCGCCGCAGCGAGGATGAGCGCAGGCGCAGAGTCGGCGAATTCGGGCCGGTGGTGTTCGCCAATCCCGAAGATGTCGATTCCGACTTGGTCGGCTCGCTCGATTTCCTCCAAGAGATTCCGTAGGCGTTCAGCGGTGCCGAGCGTGGCCCCGGTCAGCGGATCGCGAGAGGTGGCGACAAAACTATCGATGCCAATTTGCATGGCATAGATTCACGAAACGAGTCGGGTTTTGCAAACGGGGCGGCTTGTTCGAATGCCGACCCGGCGCGCAGGGGCAACGGGGATCAGTCTTCGTAGGCCTCGATTTTTGAACCGGTGGCTTTGATGACGTAACCGGCGACGATGCCTGTCACCGATGCCAACACCACGGTGATCACGATGCCGCTGAGCTGCGCCTTCGCGATTCCGGGAACGAAGGCGATGGCGACGAGCCCGCCGAAAAGTCCGGGCATGCCGTGCAGATTGTGCACGCCGCAGGTGTCGACGAGTTTTAGAACTTTCTGTAGTTTCGGCTGAACCCAGGTGTAGCCAACGACGCAGATCGCTCCGGCCGCCGCGCCGATTGCAAAGGCCGCCAGCGGGCTCGCCTGATTGCAGGTCGCACCAACCGATACGCCACCGGCCAGCGCGGCGTTCGCCATGTCGCTGCTGGAGATGCGCCCTTTGCGAAACATCGAACTAGCGACAAACGTCACGAGCGTCGCACCGCACAGCGCCATCAATGTCGCGATGACGGTTCTTGGCATTTGCTCGGCCGGCACCACGGCGCTGCAAAAGCTTGGCCAGAAGATCCACAGCACCATCGAGCCCAGCATGGAGAAACGGTCCGAAATCGCGTCGCTCTCGATGAGCATATCTTTCTGTTGCGGGCTGGTTAGGGCGATGGCCAGGCCCAGTCCGAAGTAGGCGCCAAACGCGTGGATCACGATCGAGCCAGCCGCATCGACAAACCCTTTCGTGATCGCCAAGCCGCCGTCGAGCACCAGCCATTCGTTTAACATGTACGCCGGCACCGCCACCACGGCTAGAAGTGCGTATTGGTACAATCGCAGACGCCCGAGCACCGCGCCCATCGAAATCAACGCCGCCGCACAGGCGAACTCAGCGAGTAAAACCGACTTGATCGAATCCGCTGCGATCGCTTCGCCCGAAATCACGCCCGTGCTACGGAGCAGTAAGTATAAAGGCAAACCAACGCCGACCACCAGGTAGGTGCCGGTGAGCGCGCTGTATCCATAATTCCTTACAAACACCATGAGGAAGCCGAAGCCCATGAGCAGCATCGCCAGAATATGGATCGAGAAGTTGTATTGCTCGACTGCTCGCAGGCCGCCGTCGCCGAGGTGTGTCACCGCTTCCGAAGCGAAAGTAGCCACCGGCGTGGCGAGCGCCACGAGGCCGACGACGGCCGTCTGGAGGGTTTTACTCCAAGGCATCGATCCCTGAGAAGCGCTGCCGTTATTTTGGTTCGAGGCGGTGGCTGTCGACATCTGATAGTTCATGGGGATAACAAAAAACGAGGAAACGAAGCTGCGGGGAACCTCGGTACGTTGGTGAGCGTTTGGTCTGCTATAAAGATTTTTCATACCAGAATCGGTCGATTGATTGCGCCGCGTTTTGGGACCAGCACGAAACACAGAACTCTTGTCATCCAGAGCGCAGCGAAGGATCCACTTGGACTTGGGCAAACCGTATGTGCAACCGCGCCACTGGATCCTTCACTTCGTTCTGGATGACAGGCCAGGCTGGGTTGGATTTCTATTTCCGATACACGGCCCAACCACGGATAGCTCGGATGAACACGGATACGGCGAATGCGGATGCGGAGTTTTGAACACGAAGTTTGCCAAGAGCGCGAAGGGAGGAGGGTATCCTTTGTGAACTTTGCGTCCGGGTTTTTCCTTGGCGGTCTTTGCGTTAAAAAGGTTTGTTAAGCTCGTTCACAAAAGGGTTTCCTCAGCCGCTGCCTCTGTTAGAACAAAAGCCTGATGGCCACCGCCGACTCTGTCCTCACTCTCGCCGATCTAGAAACTTGGACTTTCTCTGGCACCGCGCTCGCCGTGCTCGGCCACCCGATCAAGCACTCCATCAGTCCGGCGATGCACAACGCCGCGCTGGCCGAACTTGCCCGCAGCGACAGCCGTTTTTCCACCTGGAAGTATTTCCGCTTCGACATTCCGCCCGAAGACTTGCCGCGCGCCCTCGATCGGCTTCGCGCCAAGAATTTTCGCGGCCTCAACCTCACCGTCCCGCACAAAGTCATCGCCTTCGAGCGTATCGCCGCGATCGATCTCGCCGCCCAACCGATCGGCGCCGTCAACACGCTCCTGGCCACCGAAAAAGGCTGGCAGGGTTTCAACACCGACGGCTACGGCCTCGCCACCGGCATCCGCGAAGGGCTCGGCCTCGACGTCGCTGGCGCTGATATTATTCTGCTCGGTGCAGGTGGAGCTGCGCGCAGTGCCGCCGTCGAATGCCTGCAACGCCGCTGCCGTTCGCTTTGGATCGCCAACCGCACCGTCACCAACCTCGACGCCTTGCTCAAAGTGCTCGAACCCGTTGCCAGCGGTATTCCGGTGCATGGCTTTGATCCGCACGAGCCGTCAGCCGAACTACCGGTCAACGCCATCATCATCAACGCGACCTCGGCTGGCCTGCATGAAAAGGACGCCCCGCCCGTGAACCTCGTGCAGTTCCCGCGTGCCGCCGGTGTATTTGACATGATTTATAATCCGCCGAAGACGAAGCTCCTCGCCCAGGCCGAATCCCTCGGCATCCCTAACGCCAACGGTCTCTCGATGTTGATCAACCAAGGCGCCCGCGCTCTCAGTCATTGGACCGGCTTGCCGACGCCCGTCGAAGTGATGCGCGCCGCGGCGCAAGCGGCGATGAAGGCGTGACGCGGCGGTTTGTCAGGGCTTCTGGAATACCATCAGCAGAAATATCACGAGATTATGGATCGCGTGTGAACCAGCGGTCATCCACAGCGCGCTCCTAAATGATTTTTGGCTCCAATGCACATAGGTGAACGTGATATAGAACCCAGCGAAAACTCCAGCCGTGATTCCAGTGGCGATCCCTGACGGGAAATGGACTGCAGCAAAAATTAGGACGGATCCCCAAATTTGCATCCAAAACCCGAGCCCGCATTTGCGAGCGATTAACACGGGAAGCGCTTGTAGAAGCAGCGTCTCAAAAAACGGTGCAAAGATTCCTCCGACTACAAACAAATAAATAGGTGTGTATCTCAATAGATCGGTGCGGGGAGATAGATGGAACAGCGCCTTAATCGCGCTACCCAGTAAAATGGGAATCAAGAGTCCCTCGATGGTGATTCGCCAGAAGAACGGCCATTTGTCTCTCCGTGTGTAGGCTTCGAAATGCGCGCGGACGGCATCCGCTAGCTTGGTGATCATTGGGTCTCTTGTGGCTGGATCGTGCTCTTCACGTCAAACGATAAGGGCAGATCCGCCCTTCCGATTCCAGCGTTCCTGAGTTCCAGATTGAATTCTTTGTTCGGTTTCCGTTTGAGCGGTTCTTATACAACTAAGACCGTGATCAACGATACCGAACTGCTTCGTCAGTATTCTGAAAACCACTCCGAGGAGGCGTTTGCGGCTCTCGTGCAGCGGTACCTCAATCTCGTTTACTTTGCGGCCCTTCGCCGAACCAATGGTGATACTCACCTCGCCGAGGATGTCGCGCAGCAGGTCTTCGCTTCGCTCGCGGCCGACGCAGTTTCGCTGCAACGGCACGCGGTGCTCACGGGTTGGTTGTATGTCGCCACGCGTCATGCGGCGGCCAATGCGATGCGGGCGGAGAAGCGTCGTTTCAACCGCGAACAGGAGGTTCATGCCATGCAGGAAAACCAAACCACTCCCGACCCGGAAGCCGATTGGAACCAGTTGCGGCCTCAACTCGATGGCGCGCTCGACGAGCTGGGCGAGCCTGATCGTCTGGCCGTTTTGCTGCGCTATTTTGAGAACCGTCCGTTTTCCGAGATCGGTGCGACGCTGCGCGTCTCCGAGGATGCGGCGCGGGTTCGGGTGGATCGTGCGCTCGACAAACTCCGGGCGCTGCTCGTGCGGCGTGGCATCACCTCGACGGCGGCGGCGTTGGGCTTGGCTCTGTCGAGTCAGTCGGCACTGGCGGCTCCGCTGGCGTTGGCGGCGAGCGTGACGGGCTTTGCGCTCACGAGCACGGTGGCCGCTGGTGCGGTGGGTATCGGCGGCGCGTCGGCGGTCACGAGTGTACTGACTTTTATGAGTACAACCAAAACCATCATTACTGCGGCCAGCGTGCTGGCGGCGCTCGCAGTGGGCACCGCTGTTTATGAAGTGAGGGAAACACGTCAGGCCGAAACCGTTCTCGCGAAGGCGACGCAGGAAAACGCCGCGTTGCGCGAGCGGCTGCAGGGCGAGGCTGCACGAACGGCTGAGATAGAGAAGAAGGCTCGTTCGGCGGAAGCGCTGGCGGCGTCGCTAAAGAAGAGCGCCGACGAAGCCGATGCGGCGAGGAAATTGGTCGAACAAGCAAAACAAGCCGCCGCCGCTAAATCGGGTGCGGGACCAGCTGGAAACTTTTTCGTGGATGTGGTGATGACCAACCCTGAATATCAGGAACTGAATGCTAGGCATAACCATAGCCTTCTTCGCTTCACCTATGGCCCGTTGTATCGCAAGCTCGGGTTGAGTACTCAACAAATTGCAAATTTCGAAGCGGCGAT
>Ga0302321_100001834_pt1 | contig 18155 bp, 16 predicted proteins | sample Fen_T0_1_FD_202505 | JGI IMG/M metagenome (GOLD analysis project Ga0302321, IMG submission 202505) | Peat permafrost microbial communities from Stordalen Mire near Abisko, Sweden - Fen_T0_1 | ecosystem: Environmental > Terrestrial > Soil > Wetlands > Permafrost | place: Sweden: Abisko...
CACGACGAAACCTTCGGGAACAGGACTCGGATTGGCGACCGTCCGGGGTATCATTCGCCAACACGACGGCCACATCTCGGTCCAGAGCGCTCCCGGCCAAGGGACCACCTTTGAGGTTTTCCTGCCCGAAACGCCCGAGATGGAGCAGACCACCGTCGTGAAGCCCTCCGTGGTGCCGTCCGCCAAGGGATCCGAAACGCTGCTGCTCATCGAACCGGATGCCGTCCTGCGCAAAATGATCGCCGGAATCCTCGCCACCGAAGGATACCGGGTGATCGACGTGGCCAATCCGCGCCTCGCGGCTTCAGCCTTGACCAAGAAGAAAGTGAAACCGCGGCTGGTTCTGGCGCATTGCCAGGACAAGGGGGTGGTTCCCTTGGTCGGAAAGCTGCAGGCAAAGAATCGAGATCTCCGCGTGGTGAATCTGTCGATTGAAACACCCGGTTCGCCGGTCCTGCCGTCCGTGCCGGCCAAGGCGATCGTCCATCTGCCCAAGCCGTTTGCCTTGAGTAAACTGGTTTCCAGCGTGCGAAACCTCCTCGACACCAGCGTGCGATGAAGATCGTGGTGTCAGGGGCCTCGGGCCTGGTCGGTGCCGCCGTGGCGCAACAGGCGGCGGCGGCCGGTCACACGGTGATCGGGTTAATCGGTACGTGGACCGGCCGGGTGCCGGGAGCCACCGTACTGCAGTCGTTTGATCTGGCTGATCCCGCCCGCGCCGCCCACTGGGTGGCGCAAACTCGGCCGGACGCGATCATCAACGCCGCCGCGTTCGCCGACCCCGCCAGCTGCGAAAAAGCCCCTGAGCTTTCGCACTCCGTAAACGTGACCTGGCCAACCCATTTGGCCCAAGCGGCCATCGAGACCGGCGCACGCCTGGTTCATATTTCCTCCGAGCAGGTCTTCGATGGTGTTCATGCTCCCTTCGCCCCAACCAGCGAGTGCCATCCGTTCAACCTCTACGGCCGACAAAAACTTGAATCGGAGCAGGCGATCCTGGCCATCGCTCCGGGATCGATTGTCGTCCGGCCGCCCCTGCTCGTGGGAAACAGCTTGTCCGGCCACCGCAGCCTGCACGAAAAGATGCTCGAACTCTGGGCCGGAGGCGGAGTGGCGCGGCTCTTTGGCGACGAGTTTCGGCAGGTGTGTTCGGCCGAAAACCTCGCCGCGGTCTTGATTGAACTGGCCGAGCGGCGCGATCTACGCGGTCCGGTCCATTGGGCCGGCGCCGACTTGGTTTCGCGTTTTGAATTGGGGCGGCGACTGGCGGAAAAATTCCACGCACCGGCGGCGCTACTCACCGAGGTCTGGCGCTCGGCCAATCCCGCTGTGGCGGCGAAACGGCCGGCCAATCTCGCGCTTGATCTGGCGCCATTGGATCGTGAACTGCGCACGCACCCGCAACCCCTCAATGAAGCGATCCGTGGCCTGAGGGTTCCCTCCAGCATCAAATGGCCTCCGGCCGTTCCGTCATGACCGATTTGCATCTCCTGCCCGTTCGCACTGGCGGTGCGGCGGAAAACATGGCCACGGATTTTTTGCTCCTGCAGCGGTATCCGGTCATCGCTCCGCGCTTTCGGCACTATCGCTGGCGGGCTCCGGCATTCACCTTTGGCTTCAGCCAGAAAATTGAATTTGTCCGCGGCGCGCTGCCCGCGGGGGACCGCTTTGACTTGTGTCGCCGACCGACCGGCGGCGGCGTGGTCGACCATCGCAATGACTGGACCTACGCGCTGGTGATTCCACGCGGCCACGTGCTCTACGACGAACGCGCGGCCCAATCCTACCGCGTCGTGCACGAATGCCTTGCGGAAGCCCTGCAAGCTCTCGAGCAGCCGGCCGCAGTCAAGACGGTTTGCGAACCGTCCGAGCCAGTGTCCGGACCCGGTGCCGCCGCGTGTGCTTCAGCCGGCCTTCCGGCGGGGATCTGCTTCCAACGCGCCGAACTATACGACGTGATCAATCGGGATACCGGACAAAAGATCGCCGGTGCCGCCCAGAAACGAAACAAGCACGGCCTGCTTTTTCAGGGGTCGATTGAGCAAGGCAGTGTCGGTCCCATTGCCTGGGATGATTTTCAGATACGCTTCACCGCCGCGCTTGCTCGGTCGCTGGGCGCAAAAGCCGCTGAAACTCCCTGGCCGGATCTGGCCGAAGACGAGGTCATCGGCCTGACCGACCAATATTCGGCCCCCGAGTGGAACGAGTACCGTTAGTCACCCCCATCTTCGCCACTCGAACCGCCGCCCCGTGCGAACCAAGGCGAGAGTGATCAGGGCCGCCCCCCCGCCGGAAACTGACGGCAAAACCGGAGTGGATGAGAGCCTTCGCCTCTTGGCGGACATCTTTGATGTCGGCGGGTTTGATTCAAACACCTGACAACAGACCTAAATACGCTGACCCGGTGCAACCGCACGCAGGTGGGGCGCGAGGAGGCTGTATAGGTAATGGTCGACGTGGTGGTCGTAGAGCCATTCGGCCTTGGGCAGGGTCCGAATCTTGGTGAAGCCGAGTTTTTCCGGGATCTTCTGGGCGCGGAGATTTTCCGTCGCCGCCGCCAGCACGAGCCGGTGAAGCTGCAATTCGCCAAACGCCTGATCGATCACCGCCCGGCAACAGTGCGTCATGATCCCCCGTCCGTCACTCTCCGGCGAAAGCCAGTAGGCGGGAAACCCGATCCGGTTTCCCCAGTCGATGCGATTGTGGCCGATGATGCCGACGATCTGCCCGTTGGACCAAATCCCACAGGTGAAGGCACGAGTGTCAGCATCTTCGCGGATCGTCGCCGCGACGTACTTTTCGGTGTCGGAGATTTTTCGCGTCGCGTCGACCCAGGGAAGCCACTCACGTAGGCGGGCCCGATGGCGGTCGATCACCGCAAACAGTGGCCCCGCGTCCGACGGCTGCACCGGACGCAGTTCGAGTCCGGGATGGATTTTGCAGGAAAACATCGGGACAGTTCGCGGCGAGGTCCTAGGCTTTGACCAGCGTGATCACGCACTCCAAGTGGCGGGTCTGCGGAAACAGGTCGAACGGCTGCACCGCCGTGAGTTTGTAGCCGGCCGCGAGAAATCCCTTCAAGTCTCGCATTTGGGTCGCAGGATCGCACGACACGTACACGACCGCCCGCGGACCGAACGCGAATAACTGGTTGAGGAAGGATTCGTCGCAGCCCTTGCGCGGCGGATCGATGACCACCGCGGTCTCCGCCGGCGGAAAGGTGAGTCCAGCAAAAATCTGGGCCGCATCACCCGACAGAAACGTCGCGTTGCGAATGCCGTTGGCGGCCGCGTTTTCCGTCGCAAACCGGACCGACGTGGCGCTGAGCTCCACTCCGGCCACCGCTTCAAAGGCAGGGGCGCACGACAGGGCAAACAGTCCGCTGCCACAGTAGGCATCGACCAAAAACCTGGCGCCGCTGCCCGCCGCCTGCGCCCGGACGTAGCCCGTGAACGCCGGCAGGATAAATGGATTATTCTGGAAGAAATCGCGGGCGAGAAAATGGAGGCGAAGCGGCGCTGCCGGTTGGATTCCTGTAGCCGGGGTCGCTGACCCCGGTGCGCAGCCGCCATCAATTGCACCGGAGTGAGCGATCCCGGCTACAGCGGTGGAACCGGTCGCGGCGATCTCCTCGGTGATGATGGCATCGTAATCGGTGACGACTCCCTCCTTCGCGTGCCGGAGAAGCAGGGTCGCCCCGCGTTCGTAGTCGCCATTCGCCGCCTTGGCGTGAACCCGGGCGCGCACCTCGGACAACTTGGCGTTGATCTCCGGCGTGGCGATTGGGCACTGCGGGACATCCACCAACTCGAAGCGATTGCCGGTCTTGAGAAACCCAATCGGGTTCAGCGCGCCGGAACCCGGACCGTTTTGGGCGGCATCAGGCCCCGGTGGAACACGCGGTGGACGCGGGGGATTGAAATGCGGCGTGATCTTCGAACGGTAGCCGAACTCGCGGGGTGAAGCGATGACCGGGGCCACGGCAAATTCGACTCCCGCCATGTATTTCAACAGCTCCTCGACCTGCTGGCGCTTCCATTTGAGCTGCTCGGGATAAGTCAGGTGTTGATACTGGCAGCCCCCGCAGCGGCCGAACAAGGGACAGCGCGGATCGATCCGGTGCGGTGAAGGCGCCAGGACCTCGACCAGGTCGGCCTCGGAAAAATTTTTGTGGTTGCGATATACCCGCACCTTTACCCGCTCGCCCGGGAGGGTGAACGGGACCATGACCACCCATTTGCCTTCTCCCAGGGCAACCCGACCCAGGCCGACGCCGAGGTTTGTCAGGGTCGACACCTCGAGCTCAAGCTCGTGGTGATACGGAAAGGGTTGGTCGTTGAATTTCTTTTTGCCCACGGAATACACAGAACACACGGAACGGGCGGGTAAAAGGAAATTGCTGCTCCGATAATCCGTGTATTCCCTGTGTTCCGTGGCCACCTCTCCGGAAAAGATCACCAGTTTGCAGAATCCCCGGGTCAAACAGCTCGTGAAGCTGCGGGACCGTCGCGACCGCGATGACGCCGGGCTGTTTCTGGTCGAGGGCTACCGGGAGATTCGCCGGGCGCTGGAGAAAAACGTATGCCTGCAAGAAATGTACTTCAGTCCGGAGTGGTTTTTGGGCGAAAATGAACCCGCGCTGATCGAGCACGCGCGGCAGGCGGGCGCCGAATTGTTCGAGTTGTCGAAAGAGGCGTTCGCCAAATGCGCCTACCGGGACCGGCCGGACGGATTGCTGGCCGTGGCGCCACAGTGGAAACACAGCCTGGCTGACCTGAAACTGGGCGCATCCCCTTTCCTACTCGTGGTCGAGTCGATCGAAAAGCCCGGCAATCTCGGCACGATCCTGCGCAGCGCCGACGCCGCCGGCGTAGATGGAGTGATTGTCTGCGACGCCGTCACGGATGTCTTCAACCCCAACGTGGTCCGGTCCTCAACCGGCGTGCTGTTTTCCGTGCCGATCGTCATCGCCGACAGCGCGACGGTGCACGCCTGGCTGATCGAGAAGGGCATTCGCATCGTCGCGACGACCCCGGACACACCCAATCTCTACACCAAGGTCGACCTGAGCGGGCCGCTCGCCATCGTCATGGGCAGCGAGCAATACGGTCTCAGCGATTTTTGGTTGAAGGAAAGCCACCTGCTCGTGCGCATCCCGATGGCCGGCCAGGCCGATTCGCTCAACGTAGCGATGGCCACGATCATCACGCTATTCGAAGCCGTGCGGCAGCGGAGCGGTTAACGCCAGGCGGCTGATCCGGCCCGCGCCCGCCGTCCATCGCGCTCAGTTCGCCGGTGAAACCAATCGCGCCACGAGCAAGCGATACGGCGGCAGGAGCGCGAAGGCCATGCCGAGTTTCACGCCGAGATCACCGGCCGCGAGGTGCAGCCAACTGATTTCCGTGCCTGCAAATGCCAAGCCGAAAAAAATGCCGGTATCGATGACGGAGGCGGCCGCGGAACCAAACAGCGGCGCCTTCCACCAACTCTGGCGACGCAGACGGTTGAAGATCGCGACATCGAGCAATTGCGAGACGATGAACGCCGAGGCCGAGGCGGCCGCGATCCGGCGCGGTGACAGACACAGCGAAAGCCCCAGGCCGGTGGCGAAGCCGACCCACGCCACGCGCCGGGCCACAGACGGACCGTAGGCGCGGTTGCATACGTCGGTGACCAGGTACGCCACCGGATACGAGAAGGCGCCCCACGTCAGCCACGCGTTGATCGGATACTGCACCAGGATGTTTGAGAGCAAAACAATCCCCGCCATGGCGAGTGCAGGAAAAATGAAGGAGCGGAGATTCATTGATGCGATAATTTGAGGCACCGGGCGACCGCGTCACGCGAGGTGGGCGAAAGCAAACACGGCAGGCGAAAAGAAGTCGAAGCCGCGCCCGGTCGCGAGCTCCTTTTCAATCGCCGAGGGGGGCGGGTAACCGCCGGCGGTGGGCACCCTAAAACCCGAAGAAACGCTCTCAGCCAGGTTGTTTTTCGATCGCCGCCTGGTGAACGTTCATCTGCTCGATCAGCTCGGCGGTGCCGGCGGCCATCGACACGCGGGGACGATAGCCGAGGTCGCGGCGGGCGGCGGTCAGGTCGAACCAATGGTCGGTGGCGAGCTCCTTGGCGGCAAAGCGGGTCATCGGCGGTTCTCCCTGGAGCGGCAGCACCCGCCAGAGCATTTCGAGCAGGCCGCCGACCAGAGTGGCGTTGCGCAACGAAATATGTTGGCGGACATCGGGCAGACCGATGCCGCGCAACAACTGATTCAGCCACTCCCACAACATCACCGGCTCGCCGTTGGTAATGAAGTAGGCTTCGCCGCCGGCGAGCAGTCGCTCGGACCTGCCCTCGCGATTCGATCCGGCCCGGCCGATCAGGGCGACCTCCCCGAGCAGGTGCGCGTCCACGACATTGGTAATGTGAGTCAGGTCCACGCGATTCTGGCCGTGACCGACGATCTTGAGCCGACGCCGTCGCGCCAAGGCGACAACCCGCGGAATCACGTTCTTGTCACCCGGACCCCAGACCAAGTGCGGCCGCAGTGAAATCGTCGCGAGCTCCGCGGAATGCGCTTCCCGGACCAGTCGTTCGGCGGCGGCCTTGCTGGTCGGATAGGCGCAAGGTGCGCGCGTGCAAAGCAGGGCGGATTCGTTCACGCCCGACAGATCTCCGCCGCTATAAACCACACTGGGCGAACTCGTGTACACCAGCCGCGGCACGCCGGCGGCACGGCAGGCGGCGATCACGTTGCGCGTGCCTTCGACGTTGACGCGAAAGAACTCCGCGGCCGGTCCCCAGATGCCCACGCGGCCCGCCACGTGGAAAACCGTGCCCACGCCCGCGCAACCGCGGTGCAAGGCCGACGAATCGTTCAGGTCGCCCAAAACCACCTCAGCGCCGAGCTTTTCAAATTGGGGCAACGGCCGCCGGGCGAGCACGCGCACGCGCCGACCCTCGCCCAACAGACGCTCGGCGATCTTTCCGCCAATAAAGCCGCTGGCGCCAGTGATGAATACGGGATCAGGTGCGCTCACGGAGATTTATCTGGCTCGAACATCGTCGCGGTGGCGGCCCACTTGGTGAGCGTCAGCCGGTGGATCTTGGCGTTGTGGCGGACATCGACGGGAAATGCCGGGTGAAAGAAATATTTCGTGATGCCCGCAGTATGCGGATGCTCGAGGGCCAGGTCACGGAGTTCCCGCGCCAGGCGTCGATGGTCCTTCACCCCCGGGCTTGGTTGGACGACGATTGCCGGCTTCTGAAGACCACGGGGGCCGAGACCGATGAGTGCGCAACGGACGACCTGCGGATGCGTGCGAAAGACTTGTTCCGCCGGCTCCGTGTGTTGGGTGCCCGCGGCGGTTTCGAGCCTTTCCGCGATGCGGCCGCAAAACCACAGGCGGCCGCTGGCGTCGATTCGCCCGGCATCACCCATGCGGTGCCACGGGCCGGATTCAGTTCTCGGAAGGGAACGAGCGCGCGAAACCGATGATTCGAAGTTGGGAATCTTCGCCCGCGCGGTGGCCTCCGGCAGTTCGTCGTAGGTTTTCGTGACGGTCGGGCCGGATACAATGATCTCTCCGTTTTCGCCCTGCGCCAACTCGCGAGCCTCGGCCAGTGAGGCGATGGAGCCGTCGTGCAGTGCGATAATCTTGACCCGGTTGTCCGCCAATGGACGCCCGATCAGCGACCCCCATTCGGGCCGCGATTCAACTTCGTCGGAGGCGGTGGTGGCAACAGGCAGCACCTCAGTGGCCCCGTACGGGCTGTGCAGCTTTCCGTTCGGCAGCACGAGGGCGGCGTCGGACCAGAGTGATGCCGGGACGGCCGCTCCCGCGCAAAGCACCCGCCGCAAGGTGGGCAGCTGAATTTGGCGCGCGAGGCAGTGGTCGAAAATCTTGCGCCAGAGTGTGGGAGAACCGAAGGAGTTGGTGACGCCTTCCTGTTGGATGGCCTGCACGATCTTGGCCGGGTCAACGGTGGCGGGACGTGAGGGATCGAGTTCCGGAACGACGGTCGTCAGGCCGAGCGCCGGGTTGAAGAGAGCAAAGATGGGAAGCATCGGTAGATCCACTTCGCCGGGCTTGATGCCATAGGTGTCGCGAACCAACCGGACCTGGGCCTCGAACATGCCATGTTCATAGCAGACGCCTTTCGGGGCGCCGGTAGAGCCACTGGTGAACAGGATCGCAGCGAGATCACGCGCTGCACTCGCGACCGGCGGCGGAATCGATGGCGTCGGATCCGTGGGCGAAAAAACGCGGGCCGTGGGCGACGCGCTGACCCAGCAGCGAATCTCCACACGGGCAAAGGCCCGGCGGAACACGTGGCTGAGAATCTGCGCGGACGGGATGCCCAGCAGCACGCGTGGCCGGGAGCGCGCGACGCAGGCCAGAAAGTTTTTCCGCCCCATGCCCGGATCGATGATCACGGGCACCGCCCCGAGCTTGAAGAGTGCGAACGCGGCGGCGATCAGCGGCAGGCCTTGTCGGACGAGCACCAGAACGCGATCACCGTGCTTCACTCCTTTTTTTCGCAGACGGTCGACCCACGCGTTGACCTCCGTGTCGAGTTCGACGAAGGAGAGCGTCAGGTAGTCGATCCGACTCGAGCCCGTGCGTCCCCGGGGAATTTTTACGGCGGGAAATCCCGGCTGGCTGGCCGCCATGAGCGGCAGGTGGCGGGCGATGTTCGCGGACTCAGCCACAGGGCGGCGCTAGCTTTTCCAGGCGGGCTCGGCCTTGAGCAACGCGGCCTGCCACGGCAGCAGCACAGTATCGATGCTGGAGGGATCACGGGCGATCAGCACCAGCTGCGAGCGGGTGGCGATGAGGGTGGGATCGAGGTTGAGTTTTTGCGCCAGCCGGTCGCGGTCCGCCTTGATCCGGTCCTGCCGGGCCAGCTCGTCGGGATTCATCGGGGCAAATTCGCGGCGGCGTTCGCGGCGTGGGAGGGTGTGCGGATCGGTGGCAAAACCCTTCCGCACGGCCTCGGCCAGACTCGGATAGAGCCGGTCGTGCCGGCGCCCCAGGTTGACATAGAGAACTTCCTCGATCGGCCGGTCCTCGTCAGCGGCGCGGGCGATGCGTCCGAGCATTTCGTTGCCCACCACCTTGAAGGGCGGCGTGTTGATCTTTTCCGCCCAGCTTTCGCGCCACTGCCAAATTGCGTGCAGGACCGGCAGGCCGCGGCCGCGCAATTTTTCCGAGCCGGTGATGCGCCAGGCGTTTTCGTCCGGGGCGGAGAAACCATCGCGGCCCGCGACGATCTGCCAGCGGCATTTCTGCTCCATCCATTCGAGGCGGCCGAGCTCGACCAATTGGTCGCGCAACCGGTTGCGGAGGGAAAAAAGATGAAACACGTCCATCGCCGCATAATCGAGCATGGCGCGGTCGAGCGGACGCTGGGACCAGTTGGCTTTCTGGTGGTCCTTGTCGAGGATGACGCCGAAGTTCTGCTCCAGCAGTGCCGCCAGCCCGAAACGGGGAATGTTGAGTAGCTGGGCGGCAAACATCGTGTCAAAGAGGCTCAGCGGCTGGAAGCGGCACAATTCCCACAGCAAGCGCAGATCGTAGTCGCTTCCGTGCATGATCAGCGGTTTGGCGGCGAGGCGCGGCCACAATTGGTCCAGCGACATGTCCGCCAGTAAGTCGACCAGGTAGATTTCGTCCACCGCATGGATTTGCAGCAGGCACACCCGCGTGCGGTACCGGAAAAGATTGTCGGCTTCCGTATCGAGCGCGATCTCGGTGCAACGATCGAGGGCGTCGAAAAGCGGTGCGAGTTGCTCGGGGCGGTCGACGAACTTAAAATGAGGGAGCGTGTTCAAGCGGAGAGTGCGGTGGGTTTGTCCCATGCCGAAAGGAAATCGTCAATCAGCAGTGGCAGGTCGGCGCTGTAGCCGCCTTCGAGGACGGCCGCAACCGGGAGAGAGCTTTCCCGCAGCCAGGCGCCCAACGTGGCGAAATCGGGCCGTTCAAGTGACATTTGGGTGATCGGGTCGCGGGCATAGGCGTCAAAACCGGCGGACACGAGCACCAGGTCCGGCCGGAACGCGATCACCGTTTCCCAAGAAGAAGTCAGGGCCGCCAGGTGGGTTTCGCGCGGCGACCGGGGCGCGACGCGATAATTGTAGCAATTGCTGAATGAGTGGAGGCCGGTGCCCGGATAGGCGGGAGACTGATGGACAGAAGCAAAAATTATATTCGGCCAGCCGGAGAGAATGTCCTCGGTGCCATTGCCATGATGAGCGTCAAAGTCCCAGACCGCCACACGCCGTCCGGTCTTGGCGACCCCCAGCGCTGCCACGGCGATCTGGTTGAGATAACAAAAACCCATCGCCTGGTTGCGGGTACAATGGTGCCCCGGGGGACGCATGAGCGCGAAAGCCGGTTGGCCCGCCAAGGCCACGGTCGCCGCGGCGAGCGCCGCCCCCACCGAGGAGCGCGCATGATCATAGATGCCCGGAAACCACGGGGTGTCGTCGTCAATGTCCGGCGCATGCTTGAGCCGCGATATCAGGCCGGGCGTGTGGGCGGTCAAAAGCGTGGCTTCATCCGCCGTCTCGAAGGATCGCCATTCCCAGTCCGGATGAACGGCCTTGAGGTGGGCCACACTGCGGATGATCCGTGCCGGTTGTTCGGGTCGGAGATGCGAGCCGTATTCGATGCAGGAAGGGTCGTGAAGGAGAATCATGGACAGGGTCCGCCTACGGACCGATGGGAACTGCTAAAAAAGCTAAATCAGGCCCTTCAGCAAGGCGGGATTATCTCCGACCAAACCGTCGGTCCCCCACCCGATCAGCCGGCGGGCGGTCGGCACGTCGTTGACCGTCCAAGCCCAAACAACAAACCCGCGCGCGTGAAAATGGTGCACGAATTCCGGCCGTCGGATGGCCCGGCGATTGACACTTATACCCTGCGCCCCACAGGCCACGAGCTGGCGGCCCAAGCCGGCGACGGAGCCGCGGCCTTCCGAGATCAGCATGCGTGGAATGGACGGCGCCAGGTCGGCGGCTTCCCTGACCAAACTCGATTCGAAGGATGCCAGCACCACCCAGGCACGCGCCCGGGCCTCGGCGACGGCCGCAAGCACCGGCGCCACGGGAGTGCCGCGCTTAAGTTCAATTTGCACCACGATCCGTCCGCGAGTGTAGGCCAGAACCTCGACCAACCGGGGAATGCGGGCGGTACTCCCCAGGACCCGAAGCGGGCGCAGTTCCCTCCAGGTCTTGGCCGTCAGCCGACCCGGTTGTCCGGTGAGCCGCCGCAGATTTGGGTCATGGAATACCACCGGAACCCCGTCGCTCGTGAGTTGCACGTCGAGTTCAATGCCATCGGCTCCCCGCGACACCGCGCGGCGGAAGGCGGGCAGGGTGTTTTCCGGTTTCTCAGCGGAGGCGCCGCGATGGGCGATGATGAGAGGGATAACCACCTCAATCAGAAAAGGCACAATCGCAGGGAAGGCCAGAACGGACGCGACCGCCCAATCCCCGGCCCGGAATATTTTTGGTGCCTTTTCTGGTTTTTCGTGGCCATTCGTTCGCCATGAAAGTCGTGGTTCTCTGTTCGGGTGGCATGGATTCGGTGACGGCGCTCCATTGGGCGCGGGTGCACCAGGCCGTGAGCGCGGTGCTGAGTTTTGACTACGGGGCCAAACACAACCATCGCGAGCTCCCGTTCGCAGTCGAACACGCCCGGCAGATTGGCGCACCCCAGCAGACCATTGCGCTCGATTTCATCGGCAAACTTTTTGCATCGGACCTGCTGAAGTCCGGCGGAGCCATTCCCGAGGGACATTACGCGGATGAAAACATGAAGCGGACCGTGGTGCCGTTTCGCAACGGCATCATGCTGGCCGCCGCGTGTGGCTTTGCCGAAAGTGCGGGCGCGGACGGGCTGGTAATAGCGGCCCACGGCGGCGATCACGCGATCTACCCTGACTGCCGCGAGGAGTTCATGCGCGCGATGGGCGACGCCATGCGCCTGGGCACATACGCGGGCGTCCAGCTGCTGCGGCCCTTCATTGCGATGACCAAGAGTCAGATTGCAGTGGAAGGCACGCGGCTGGGAGTGGACTACGCGCGGACTTGGTCATGTTACAAAGGCGGCCCGATCCATTGCGGAGCGTGCGGCACCTGCGTCGAACGCCGCGAGGCTTTTCAACTGGCCGGACTTCCCGACCCGACCGTCTACGAGGCGACACCGCCTCTGCCCCCGGGGCCGGACGGGCTCCGATAGTTCGCTCCCACCAGTAAATCCTGATGCAGATTGAATCAAACGCCGGGGCGTCCCCGCCCTTTGGACCAAGAACGTCGAATCCTATCGCACGATCCTAGCGGTCCGGCCATTTCCATGCTGATCTCCGAAATATTCCATTCCCTGCAAGGCGAGGGTGAACTCGCGGGTGTGCCGTCGGTGTTCGTGCGGACGAGCGGATGCAACCTCCGCTGCAACTGGTGCGACACTCCTTATGCGTCGTGGCAACCCGAGGGCACCCCCATGAGCGTGGAGGAAGTGGTCGCCGCGGTGCGCGGTTTCCCGGCGCGCCACGCGGTCCTCACCGGCGGGGAACCGATGCTGGCGAACGGCATTCGCGACCTGGCGGCGGCCCTGCGATCACACGGTTATCATATCACGATCGAGACGGCCGCGACGATTGCGCCGGACGGCATCGCGTGCGACCTCGCTTCGCTGAGTCCTAAATTGAGAAACTCCGCCCCGGATGCGCGCCTGGATGAGACTTGGCGAACGAAACACGAGGCGCTGCGCTGGCAGCCGGGCGTGGTGCGCCAGTGGCTTGCGCTGGGCGGTTACCAATTGAAGTTTGTGGTGTCGCAAGCGGAAGACGTGGACGAAATCGAAAACATGCTGGGGCAATTGGGCGGCGACATTCCCCGGTCGAAGGTGCTGCTCATGCCGGAGGGCGTGACGGTGGAGGCCCTGCGGGCCCGGACCGGATGGTTGGCCGAACAATGCAAACAGCGCGGCTACCGTTACGCGCCGCGGCTGCATGTTGAGCTCTACGGCAACAAGCGGGGAACATGACGCCCCGAATCCCGCGCCCGCAACCAGCACCACGAAAGCTGTCCGAAGAGCTGGCGGACCTGCATGCGCGGGCCGGCGACCGGGCCGTGCCTTTGAGAGAAGTGATTTTCGTTCTGCGCCATCGCGCGTACCTGCTGCTCATCATCTTGCTGGCCCTGCCCTTCGTCCAGCCCGTGCCTTTGCCCGGACTTTCGACTCCGCTCGGGCTGGCGATCGTCCTGATCGCCCTGCGCATGTCGCTGGGCCAGCGACCCTGGCTCCCGATGAGGATTCAGCGCGCCAAGCAGCCGGCCGGATTTTTTGGCAAGGTTCTCACCCTGACCGAACGGTTGCTGCGAGTGCTCGAATCAGTGTTGCGACCGCGGTGGGCGTCCTTGACGGGCTCCGCGTGGTTGAATCAATTGCATGCACTGGTGGTGCTCGCCTCCGCCGCCATCCTGCTGCTGCCGCTCCCGATCCCGCTCTCGAACCTGCTGCCGGCGTGGGCCATCTTCCTGCTCGCGTGCGGGCTCCTCGAACGCGACGGGCTGTTCATCGTTCTCGGATATGTGGCGTTCCTGATTGGGGCCGCCTATTTTCTTTTTCTCGGGACGGTCGCCAACGAGGCGGTCCAGCACGCCTGGGACTGGCTGCAGAAGAAGTGGTGAGGCGCCCGAGACGTCAAACGCTCAAGACGACTTTGCCGAAATGGGCCCCGGCCTCCAGGTGGCGCAGGGCCTGATCGGCGGAATCAAGCGGGAACACCCGGTCAACCACCGGCACGATCTTCTTGGCTTCCACCAGGCGCGCCATGGTGGAAAAATCGATCGGGGAACCCATGGTGCTGCCGAGCAGGCTGACTTGGCGAAAAAAACACCGCCGCAAATCGAGGGCCTTGGGATTGCCGTTGGTGGCGCCAAAAAAGACCAGTCGTCCGCCGGGGTTGGTGAGCTCGATCAACTGGGAAAACCCGTCGCCTCCCGCACTGTCGACAATGACGTCGAAGTGGCCGGCGGTCTTTTTCAACTGCTCCAGTCGGTCTCGTGGTAATTCACGCCCCCGGCCGCACCGAGCGCCCGGGCCCGTTCGAGTTTTTCCGGGGAGCCGGAGGTCACCCACACCTGCGCCCCGGCAGCCACGGCGAATTGCAGGGCGGCAAGGGCCGCGCCGCCGCCGATGCCCGTGATCAGGACCCGCTCGCCCGTCTTGAGGTCGGCGCGGGTGAAGAGCGCCCGCCACGCCGTAAGCCCGGTCAGCGGCAGCGCCGCAGCCGCTTCCCACGAAAGGTGGGCGGGTTTTGGTGCGAGGTTGGCCACCGGCACGACAATCTGTTCGGCGAAAGTCCCGGGGTCCGGCAAGCCGAGGATCCGGAAATTCGGTCCTTGGGCGTGGGGATTGCGTCCCCATTCCAGCGCCGGGTTGATGATAACCTCCCGGCCGACCCAGTCGTCATCGGAGGCCGTACCCACGGCGGCGACAACACCGGCTCCGTCGGAGCCAAGGATCATCGGTACCTTGATGTCCTTGTACAGGCCTTGCTGGATCCACAGGTCGCGGTGATTAAGCGCCGCCGCCCGAAGGGTGACCACGGCGTGACCGGCCGTCGCCACCGGATCGGGTTCGGCCCGAATCGCCAGCGATTGTTTCACTTCGACGAGAACGGCGGCTTTCATGACCCTAGTCTGCGCAGAAATGCCGGAACGACAAGGGTGGTTAAAACAGTTGGGACCAAATCCGGGCAAACACCCGGGGGTCACTTGCCGGCAGGGCAAAGATGGGCATTTTGCGGACGTGTCGATCAGCGAAAACAAACCCAGTCAAGGCCGTGTGCACTATGCGTGGATCGCCGCGGGGGTGGCCTTCCTGACCCTGCTGGCGGCGGCCGGGGCGCGCGCCACGCCCGGAGTGATCCTGCAACCCTTGGGCAATGAATTTCAGTGGAGTCGCGCCACGGTGTCGTCGATCGTCTCGATCAACATCTTTCTCTACGGCCTGATTGGACCATTTGCCGCGGCGCTCTACCAGCGCTTCGGCCTGAAGCGGACGATGATGGCCGGAATGACGCTGCTCAGCTTCGGCTATGGCGCCTCCACGCTGGCGACGCACTACTGGCAGTTCGTGCTGCTCTGGGGCGTAGTGGTGGGCGTGGGTTCCGGGCTAGCGGCCACGGTGCTGGGAGCGGCCGTGGCGACACGCTGGTTCACGAAACGGCGCGGATTGGTGATGGGATTGCTCACGGCCAGCACGGCGACGGGACAACTGGTTTTTCTTCCGGCGCTGGCCACTGTGGTGACCTCGCACGGCTGGCGCGGCGCGCCGCTGGTGGTGGCGGGCGCCACGTTGCTCGTGATCCCGCTGATCGGTTGGCTGATGCGCGATGACCCGCGTGACGCCGGGACTCGGCCGTACGGCGAAACGGGGCCCGCGGAGGTCGCACTGCCGACACTAGGGAACCCCGCGACCCGGGCCATCAGGGTCTTGTTCGAAGCGGCTCGGGTACGCGATTTCTGGCTTCTCGCCGGTTCATTTTTTGTGTGTGGCGCGAGCACGAACGGCTTGATCGGAACCCATCTCGTTTCGGCCGCGTATGACTGTGGCATTCCCGAAGTGAGAGCCGCGAGCCTGCTGGCGGTGATGGGACTCTTCGACCTGGTTGGTACGACCGCCTCGGGCTGGCTGAGCGACCGGTATAACTGCCGCCACCTGTTGTTTGTCTATTATGGTTTGCGCGGGCTTTCATTGCTCTTCCTTCCTCAGGCCCTGGTCGGCTCAACCACCATGCTTGGGGTGTTCGCGATTTTTTATGGGCTCGACTGGATTGCGACGGTGCCGCCGACGGTGCGCTTGAGCGCCGAAGTGTTTGGACGCGAGCAGGCGAGCATCGTGTTTGGCTGGGTGGTGGCGGCGCATCAGGTGGGTGCGGCCTTCGCAACCTACGCGGCTGGGGCGTTGCGGACGATTTCTGGCAGCTACACCCTCGCGTTTTTCAGCGCCGGCGCGTTGTGCGTCATCGCGGCGTTCCTGGTGCTACCGATTGGCCTGGGGCGGCGGCTCTCTCCCCAAAACGTTCCCGGGTAAGCGAGATCATCCGATGTCTCCGGCTGAAGGGCTGCAGCCCTGCAACCGCCGGCGATCAGCCGGAAAGAGCGCGACCCGGCTTAACGCTTCAACCGGGCTTGGAGCCGACGGATTTCCGGACTGACCGCACCGCAGGCGGCTCCGCAGCCGGGCTGCTTTTTCTTGCTGAACCAAGAGCGGACGAGAAGCGTCGCGGCAATCGCGACGAGCGCGAGGGCGAGGGCGGTTTGCAGGGGCGGGCTCATGTCAGAATCCCAGAGCGCGACCCACCTGGAAGATGGCGAAACACACGAGCCAAGCCGTGCCGGTCATGTACGCGATCTGGAACAGCGGCCATTTCCAGCTGTTGGTTTCGCGCTTCACGACGGCGACCGTGCTCATGCATTGCATGGCGAAAACATAATACACCATGAGCGTGAAGCAAACGAGCGGGGTAAAAAGCACGGCCCCGCTGGGCCAACGCGCGTTCTTGAGTGCATCACGTACCGGCGTGGTGTCTTCGTCCGCACCTTCGACCCCGAAAATAACCCCCATTGAACTGACGAACACCTCGCGGGCGGCAAAAGAAGTGATCAGGCCGATACCGATGCGCCAGTCGAAACCGAGGGGTTTGATGACTGGTTCGATAAAGTGGCCGGCCTGGCCGGCGAAACTGTGGGCGATCTGGGCGTCGGGCGTCGCGTTAGGATCCGGATGTTTCGGAAACGTGGTGAGAAACCAGAGCACGATGGAAATCCCGAGAATGATGGTGCCGGCGTTTTTTAGAAACAACCAGGCGCGCTCGATCATCTGCCGACTGATTTCCTTGAAGCGGGGCCTCTGGTAGGGCGGGAGCTCCATGATCATGAGTGGCGGCGCGCTCCTGAAGAGCGTCCGCTTGAAAAGCCACGCGAAACCAAACGCACCCGCCGTGCCGAGAACGTACATCAGGAGCATGATGCCAACCTTTGACCACGCCGACACGCTGGTATTGGGTAGCAGGGTGGCGATCATGAGCAAGTAAACGGGCAGGCGCGCCGAACAACTCATCAGGGGCGCGACCAAAATAGTGACGAGCCGGTCCTTGGCGTTTTCAATCGTGCGTGTCGCCATGATGCCCGGGATCGCGCAGGCGTAGGAGCCGAGGAGCGGGATGAAGGATTTGCCATGCAGCCCCACCTTGCTCATCGGACGATCCATGATGAACGCGGCGCGGGCCATGTAGCCGGTGCTTTCCAGCAGGCCGACGAAGAAAAACAGAATCATGATTTGCGGCAGAAACTTCACGATCGGGCTGATGCCGCCGATGACACCTCCGACCATCAGGTCGCGCAGATCGCCCGGGGTCATGGAGGTTTTCACCCAATTGCCTAAGGCCGCCATGTGGGTGTCGATCCAGTCCATCGGGTATTCGGCGAGGGTGAAGATCGAGAAAAACAAAGCTGCCATGATGAGGCCAAAAAACAGCCAGCCCCAAAGCGAGTGGACCAGGACACGATCGATCCGATCGGAAATGGAGGGACCTTCCACGCGGGTGCGGCGGAGCACCTGGGCGCAGAGCTGATTGATCGCTTCGTAACGGCTGCGGATGAGGGTACCGGACCAGTCGGTGCCATTCCCTTCCCACCGTTTGCGCCAGCTTGAGAGAACCTCGATGGTGCGAGGGCTGATCGGCTTTGAACCGGCGACGCGGACACTGTCCAGGTCGGTGAGCAACAAGAGCGCTTCGGCGCGGGCGATGAGCGGGGATCGTTGGTCTGCATCACACAAAGAAGCCTGCAGTTCCGCGACCGCTGGTGCGATGGGGGCGGGAACGTCCCAGCGGTGCCGCGCCAGCGGCAGTTCGATCCGGCTCATCGCCAATCTTAGAGCGACAATCCCTTTTCCCCGGACCGCCTCACACGCGACCACCACCACGCCGAGTTCCTCGGCGAGTTTCTTGGGATCGATGTGCAGGCCGGCACCAGTGGCGAGATCCATCATGTTGAGCACCACGATCAACGGCCGTCCGAGATCGAGGATCTGATGGACGAGGTAGAGATTGCGCTCAAGATTCGAGGCGTCGACGAC
>Ga0302321_100001835_pt1 | contig 18151 bp, 13 predicted proteins | sample Fen_T0_1_FD_202505 | JGI IMG/M metagenome (GOLD analysis project Ga0302321, IMG submission 202505) | Peat permafrost microbial communities from Stordalen Mire near Abisko, Sweden - Fen_T0_1 | ecosystem: Environmental > Terrestrial > Soil > Wetlands > Permafrost | place: Sweden: Abisko...
CCATCCGGTACGATGGTCAACGCTCCGAATACGGATACTACCTATCCTTCCGTGGTGCCAGTTGTGACTGTCCAGTCGCTGCCGCCCAAATCTGAGGGGCGCGGGTTGCGGATTGCGGGCATCGCGGCCACGGCATTCGGGCTTTGTGCAATTACGACCGGAGTTGTTCTCGCGCTAAAGGAACAGTCCCTCACAAACCAGATCAACGCCAAATTCAATGCTGACAAGGAATCGACCCGGGCGTCGTACGTGAACTGGGGCTACGTTAGCTACGGCGTCGGGGCGGCCGCAGTGGTTGCTGGAGCGACCCTCTACGTCCTGGGCTGGCGATCCGAGCGCGCAGCTTCGGGCACGACTGGGATTTCGCTGCTGCCGACCTATGCGCCTGGCATCACCGGCATGGCCTTGCAAGGGAGCTTCTAATGTCCAACAACCGACCAAGGCACGATTGGATTGGCGCGGTCGCACTGGGCGCCGCGCTCGGCGTAGCCGGCTGCTTTACGACACCGACCATCGACGTGAAGACCATCTCGTGCCAACTTCCCGTCGACTGCCCAGACGGGTACGTTTGCAAGTATCCCGGTGTGCCCGGCGGTTGCTGCAAGTCCGGTGATCCGACCTGCGGAGTGGGGATCGATGGCTCGGCCTCGGAGGCGGGGGCAAAATCGATGATCGATGGCGCGGCCATCGACCAAGGGCAAGCGCTGGACCTCGGTTTGCCGGGAAGCAGCCATCTCGATGCCTTGGAACCTGACAGTAGTCTCTCTTTCAGTCTGGACGGCTCGATTTCTGCGCCAGATGTCCCCCTTGTTTCCGATGCTGCCGTGGCCGACTTGAGCGGCGAGGATCAGAAGTCCATTTCCGCGGTAGACCTAGGCTCGAATCTAGACATGCCGCTTGGCTCGACGAGCGACGCAGGCAACACTGTGGACTCTGCCCCCTCCGTCAACTGTGTCGGCCTGGCTGCCGGCACCCCGTGTGGCGATGGCATGGTGTGCAGCAACGGTCAGTGCGTTGCCTGCGCGGCGGGGAGCAGCTGTTCCGTGGCGACTCCGTGCCACAAAGGGATCTTGTCTTGCTCGACGGGCACCTCGGTGTGCGTGGACAACGGCAACGCCGAGGAAGGAACGGCCTGCGGCAGCGGCAACGTCTGCCGCTCGGGCGCCTGCACGGCGTGCGTGGCGGGACAGGCCTGCCCAATCGCCGGCTCGCCCTGCAGAACTGGCATTCTGACCTGTTCCGCTGGCGTGAGCTCTTGCGTAGACAACGGTGCCAAGCCGGACGGCACGACTTGCGACGATGGCAACGCGTGCACAACAGGCGATGCCTGCCATGGTGGAACTTGTACAGGTGGAACTCAGAAGACCTGTACCGCAAGCGACCAATGCCACACCGCCGGTACCTGCAACGCCTCGACGGGCGTGTGCTCGAACCCGGCCAAGGCCGAGGGGGCCGCCTGCGACGACGGCAACCTCTGCACGACGGGCGATGCATGCCACGGCGGCTCTTGCACCAGCGGCACGCCAAAGACTTGCTCAGCAAGTGGCCAATGCTATGCGGCCGGCACGTGCAACCCATCGACGGGAACATGTTCATCTACGCCCCTATCGGGCGTTTCTTGCAATGACGGCAACGCCTGCACGCAAACGGACACTTGCCAATCGGGCACTTGCGTCGGCACTAATCCGGTGGTGTGCACGGCTTTGGACCAGTGCCACCAAGTAGGCACCTGCGACCCAGGAACGGGGGCTTGCTCCAATCCTCCCTTGTCTGGTACATCTTGCAATGACGGCAACGCCTGCACCAGCGGCGAAACATGTCAAAATGGAAGTTGTACTGGGGGAACGCAGAAGGCCTGTACCGCAATCGACCAATGCCACCAAGCTGGCACCTGCGACCCGGCGTCGGGCAATTGCTCCAACCCCGCAGCGCTGGACGGGACGAGCTGCAGCGATGGCAACAGCTGCACTGTCGGCGACAAGTGCCAGAGCGGTGTCTGCTCATCAGGACCGCTCATGACATGTCCCGCACCCGACGACTGCCACGTTAGCCACGGATGCAATCCTGACACGGGTAAATGCTGGTACGACGCAGTTCCGGATGGCTCTAGTTGTCTGTACGATCCAAACACTGGAGAATACGCAACATGTTGCGCCGGTCAGTGCCGGTACCTAGGTTGCTCCTGACCCTAAGCGAGACCGGGAGCAGGGCCGCCAGACAAAACCGAAGGACCCTGCCACGCCATCCGGCCTCCGGGTCCGCACCGAGCAGGTCGCTGCGCCCGTCCTGGATGTGCCACTGCGCCTTTGCTTCGTGCGCACGATGCCCAGGTCGAAAGCCGTGGCTGTGCTGCGAGAAGTCCGGCCTTCGTACGCCCTCTCCATCAGGTCGCTCGCTCCTGAGCGTCCGTTTCCGCCCGTCGCCGTCGTCGCTTCCTCGCTCCGCACTACCGTCGGGGCTTCACCCCTCTTCACAAGCGACAGCACCAGTTGCCTGGTCATCTGAGGCCTTTTGCCTCCGAAACGCATGCTTGTTTCGTTCTCCTTCTCGTTCGGTCCTCCGCGCGGCTTTCGCCACTACTACGACCTCAAGGCCAGATCTTCCTAGGTGAGAAAGTCTTTCTTCGCCGCACGACCGCCGGCTCTATGCCGCCCGAGCCTTGACCATCGAGGCTTCTCGGTCTTTGGCCCGTTCGCCTCGCTCGGCATCGCTTCGTATCCCGTTCTTGTTCATCGGCCCGCGGTTTCGCCCTGCTTCCTTCCCACGGTTGGGCTAGACGCACCAAAGAAAAGGGCGAACCCCGGAGGGTCCGCCCTTTTGATTGCCACTAAGCAGGAAGGTTCTGTCTGCTACTGACTACTCCAGTCCTAGAACTTGCCGTGCGCGACTGCGATGGCTGCGACAGTTCCTGGGCCGTGGCACATCATGCACATCTCGGAATTGGCCTTGGCTGCCAGGCGCGTTCCGTAGAACGTGCCGCCCATGTCGGTCATGTGCTTGATCTCGTTGGCTGAGTCGTGGCAGGTGGAGCAGGCTGCGGTAATGGGCGACTTCACCAGTGTTGTCCCGGAGGGGTCGCAGGGAGAGGCCGCTGTACAGGCACATGGTGCCGCCGTCGTGCAAGCTACGCCGTCCTTGGTTCCGGTCGTCAGGTTTGCTGTCGCATAGTTCGTTCCGTAGTCTGTCACGCCGTCGGCCTTGATATAGGGCGAGTTGCTGATGGCGGCCGTGTACGTCCCGGTTGCCACTGTGCTCATGAGCAGGTTGGGCAGCGCCGCCGCCGAGGCACTGGCACTGAAGTCGTAGGTCCCGGGCAAGTGGCACTGTTGGCAGTTGTTGAGAATGCCTGGGTAGGTGACCTTGGCGAAGTACGGATCCGCATTGTCCTTGGTGCAGGTTCCATCCGCGATGGTGGTGCCTGCCGGGCAGGCCGCGTGCCAGTTGAAGTCCACGGTGCGCTTGGAGGCACCGTGGATTCCGTGGATGAAGGTCGAGGACGACGCCGACCAGCCGCTGCTGGTCTGGTTCGGGTAGTGACAGAAGGCGCATGTCGCGCCGTCGTTGCGCTGGCCCGCGTGGAAGGACGGGTTGGCACCCAGTTGCTCGTGGCACTTGAGGCAGAGGGCGTTGCTCACGATAGGACGGCGAGCAGCATACGCCTTTCCTGTCACCGCATCGGTGCCCGCCATGGAAACGTCGGTGGCAGCGACGACGAGGCCGCCACACTTTAGTCCCGCGGCGCATGTCGGAATCACGCTGGAGTCGCCATACGGATAGGCAGGCAGATTGATTTGTGTGAGCGGCGGCGTAGTTGTTGCGCTGTAGGTGTACCCGATACCACCGGTCAACATAACCGGGCCATCCGGGATGGTGACGCCGGTCAGGGTGACGGTGTAGTAGCCCGAGGCCGCATCGAAGGTCATGGTACCGGCGGCTGCTCCAGTGGCGGTGCCGTTCCAGATATTCTTGAGGTAACCGCCGACTTTCATGTTGAAGTCAGCTGGCGTCTTGATGCCGTCTTGGGGAAGGGCGTAGGCGAAGTACGCGCTTGGCGAGCTCACGAATCCGTCCATCATTTCTGTGACCGTGCCGGCGGCGTAAGTGTTGAAGACCACCGGGGTGCCCTTCGGGGTGCTGTCCTTGACCACAAAGCGGAACGTGATGCTGGGATGCTTGCTAGCATCGCGGGCTACGCTCTTGACGTCGTATGCGATTTGGATCGCACCGGTAGGTTGCGCGCCAGCGGCAGGGACGTACCCGATATTGGTTGTCGTGTTGGAGGTGCTAGCAGCCGGATCCGGCGGAGCGATGGCGACGTGCGAATCGAGGACACCGATGCCGATGGCGCTCTTGGCCGCGTTCGCCGGGTGGCAAGCGATGCACTTCGAGTCGTCGGCTTGTGCGAGACCCTTGTGGGCGACGCGGCCAGCGGGAACCACCGCCGCGAAGCTGACACCGTCGTGGCAAGAACCGCAGGCGCGCCGGCTTGGCTTGGACGCGAAATTCGCGGCTTGGGCTGCTGGGGCGCGGTGGCACTTGTCGCAGTTGCGGATGTCCTGCGGGTAGGTGGTTTCGTACGGCGTGGTGATCGCCGTGTAGGAGCCGCCGTTGAGCGAGAGCCCTTCACCCATGTGAATCTTGTGGATGAAGACGGGAAGATTGATGAAGGCTTCGCCATTCATCGTGACCGCGGTACCGGTCCAAGCAACCGCCTTGCTGGTAGGATCGACCGTGACCACGCCCGTGGCATCCAGGTCCACGAGAGGCGACGTCCCGGTGCCGGGCAGGGCAGTGAAGCGGCGCTGATCGTTGTGGCAGGCCACGCAGAAGCGAACATCGTAGCGAGAGCCGCCGTGGAAGGCGCCGGTTCCGCCAGCCTTGGCGCGGAACGAGCTGTGACATTCCAGGCAGGCAGCGCCGTCGATCTTGTCATTCTTGCCCGTGACATCTGCGCCCGTGGCGGGAACGAAATCCTTCACCACGTTGACCGGCGCGAACAACTGCAGCCCGTTGGCAGATTGCGAAACCTGCATGGCAAAGCGGTGCGTGGCGGCTGCGTCGTAGGTGGTGCCCGCGTTGGCCGGGTCGGTGACGATGTTCTTGAGGAACGTATAGACATAGGTTCCGTCGCCGTTGTCGGTCACCGTGCCACCAGCGGCGGTGGCAGTGGCCGGGCTTTCGGTGCCGGCCACGCTGGTCGCGTTGGCGGCCATGTAGCTGACCCAGGTGTCGTTGCCGCCCGCGACGCCAGGAACCAACTTGAGCAAAGCGAAGCGCATGGCAGCCGGAGGCAAGCCCGAGATCGCGTCGCCGCTGGTGTTGTCCGTGGCCTTGAAGGCGACCACTGGCTTACCAGTGGCGGGGACGGTGATGCTGGTGATGGCGATCTTGAGGTCAAGTGCCGCAAGCTCATCAGCGCTTAGGCTGGCGAAACCCGAAAGGGCGTTCTTGATGGTTGTCGTGACGGTACCGCCGTCGAGGCCGGGGCAGGTCATGGTGCTGGTGCCGTCGCCATTGCTGACCACGGTGCAGGCCGCGCCTGCGCTACCACCCGACGTAGGAATCACGACTTCCGTCCCATCGGGGCATACGATCTTTTTCGCGCCGCCGTCTGGGGCCTGGATGGTGCAGTTGGTGGCGCCGCCATCGGTTTTGGGAATGACGGTTGGGCTGCTCAGCGTGGCGGTGGTGCCATCATCGCATTTCAGAATGCTGGCACCGGCGTCGTTGACTGTGACGGTGCAGGATTTGCCGTTGGTGCCGTTCTTGCCGTCCGAGCCTGAACAGGCCGCGAGACATAGGGCGAGACCGGCGGGAATGAGACTGCGCACAATTAGACCTCGGTTCATTGTCCTCTCCTTGGCGAAGCAGTTGCCGACTGGAAAAGTAGCATGCGAACGTGAAAGTAGTAACGAATAATGACCTTTCGGGTCCGAAATGTCCGCTTTATCCTTTCGCTTTTCGACGATCAACACGATAGAGGTTGTGGGGTTCGGAAGCGTTCCAACGATGGTGGCGGGACAAAAGGACCTGCGGGGTCGGAGAAGCGGAGCAGTGTCAAACTGGGTGAGAATCCCGGGCCGGACAGCGCCGAGGAAACGAGAGCGCTTGTAGTGTCGGCAGTTCCCAGGGAAAACTCAACATGGAAAGCAGATTGAGCCAGTCATGGATTGGCCATGGCCGGCAGCGTCGTTGGCGACTGGCCTGTCGTTGGGTGCCAAGACGGTCGCGACCAAGCCATTCTGATCGAGAAATCCGACTGAATTGGTAGTACCTGTCGGTCACTGGCACGCGGTGCTTGGATTCCAGCTTGCCAAGAATGCGGGGTCGTCCGATGTCGTGATGAGAAGAGTCGTACCGGCCTGGACCACGTGCACTTGGTTCGAAGCAGACAAGGTTGCCAGCAGGTCAGCCCCTAGCGGGCTGGCCAGCTCGATCCGCCAGGCCGTCGCCGTCTTCTGGGTCGTCTGGTTGAAGTAGACGAAGAGGTAATCGTTGCGCCACAACAGGGCGCGATCGCGAGCTACATCGCTCGCCACACCCCAGGCAAAGAGATAGGCGTAGAGCTCGCTCGCCCCGAACTGGTCGAAGCCGTAGGGCTGGTTGCCATTCTTGAATTCACTCGGGATGCTCGGTTCGCAGTCGATGGGCACCGTGGCGGGCGGCGTGACACCGTTGCCAGCTATGTAATCGAGCATGCGTGTTGGGCTCTGGCCGTAGGCGTGTCTGACCGCCGCGTTTCCGCCCTGCTTCCATAGCGTTGCCTGCCAGAGGCCACCCAGGGGATAGACCATCCAGCGCGCAGCGAAGTACGGTGCCCCGAGCGTTGCGAACTCATTCGCGAAGTATTCGCCCCGCCATGACTTGAAGTAGGTAACCGGATCGCCGAGATCCTTGTAGCGGTATCCGTCCGGCAACGCGATCTCGTAGTCGAACAACCGCTCGTAGAGCTCAGCGTCTCCTTCCACCATCGCCCGGTAGGCCAGGCTCTCGTCGGAGCCATGGTGCCCCTTGCGCAGGTCGAGCTCGCGATCCTGAAGCGCATGCACGAGCTCGTGCGCTAACGTGCTCATGTTTTGCACCTGGCCTTGCCAGTCGGAGGTCTGGTTGGGATGTTGGATGATGGTCACAGAGCGGGTGTCCCACGAGTAGAAAGCCCCTGTATTGGTGACCTGGTCGTCGATACTCGTGGCCACGGTGTTCTGTGAAGCTGGAATGAGCTTGAGCAGGGCCAGCGTGGTATCCCACCACGGCTGCGGCGCAGGGGCGTTTGCCGCCGCCTGGCCTGCAGCCGCTTCCAACTCCTGGCGATACTGGTCCTCGGTCTTGGTCTGGATCGGCGGGATGCCACCGAATGGATCATAGCCGTCGCCGCGAACTCTCAGGTCCGCGTAGTAGATGTCCTGCTGGCAGGAAGGATCCGCGATGTCGCATGGCTTGAGGGTTCGGTCCGCGCAGCCTGCGAGAACGAACAGCAGCCCTAGGGAAGTCCGAGTCATAGGTCAAGCTCCTTGCCGAAGTGAATACCCCATGCCTGCGTACCACGACCGAAAACGCCCAGGGGTTCGTCCAAATTGACCAGGATCCCAAGGAACAGTTTTCCAATCGCCGAGGCCCAGTCGGCCCGAAGCACCGCCGCGGTCTGCAAACGATCAACACTTGCGGAAGGCAGCAGGACCGTCTGCACCCTGGGTGTGAGCCAGAAAGTGTTTGCCACCCGGACGCGGATGCCCACGGCGATTTGTGCCAGCAGGTCCGTGCCGCTCTCTCCGCTGCTCACGCCAAAGATGGGCCCGACGGAAGCATCGACGACCAGTGCCGCGTCGTCGTCGAGGTCATAAGACAGGGAGCCCGAGAGCGGGATCGCCAGGCGGCCCGTGGCCCAGCGCCAGTCGTCCCACATGCCCCAGGCGGCGGCACCTTGGCTATACAGCTGCCGCTGCAGCCGACCATCGTCGCCGAGGTTGACCCTGGCAATGGGCGCCGTGATGGCCATGCCGACGCGCCACCAGGCGCTTCCACTGTCGCGTCGATACCAGGCGCCGAGGTGCGGATTTCCCGACCGCGCCGTGGCCGAACCCAATCCTTCACTGTCCAGCATGAGCGCAAGTGGCCATTCGATCTCGATACCGGCGTAGGGCCTCGGTGCAAAGAGGGCTTGCAGGATCGGTGTGGCCACGGTTCCAGACGAGCCGTTCTCGGAAATGTGGGAAACCGCCATGGCTGCCCCCAGCGACATCGTGCGGGTGGGTTCCGCTTCTGCTGCGCGGGCGTTGGCCGGACTCGTCGAAGGTGGCGTGGCCAGAGCGGAACTGCCAAGTTCCAAAGCTGGCACCTCGGAGCCTGACGGTGGCACGGCAACTTGCGGCAGCGCAGCCGGCGAGGGTGCCGACGGTGACGTCGGCGTGCCTGGGTCGGATGTGCGGGCGGATGCCTCGGAGTCGGCCGGCACGGAATTCGGTGCGGCCGTCGGCTGGGCCTGCGCCTCGTCCTCGGCGGGCTGCGCGTGTGACGGACTCGACACGCTCAGAAGGAGAAAGAAAGCACACAGACCCGACTGTCTGCGCGCCATACCCGAGAAGATCCGGCGGGCGTTGGATGGCATAGCTGGCTGCAGTGTATCAGTCGGCGAAAGTTTTGCGAGTCAGCGCCGGCGCGGCCGGCGTCAGCGCAGCGCGAGCTACGCCTGCGCTCCGGTTTTGGCCGCGCGAACCAGCGGCAATTCCAGGGCGTCGCGCAGGGCCTCGCAGCTGGCCTGGATCATGTTTTGCGACACGCCGATGGTGCTCCAGCTTTCGCCGTGCATCTGCGATTCGACGAGCACGCGGGTCTTGGCCGCGGTGGCGGCCTCGGGATCGAGGATGCGCACCTTGAAGTCGGTCAGGTGGACATCGCGCAGCAGCGGGAAGTGTTGATCCAGCGCCTTGTGAAAGGCGTGATCCATGGCGTCCACCGGGCCAGAGCCTTCGGCGACCACATGCGAGATCTCGTCGCCCACCTTCAGCTTGACCGTAGCTTCCACGAACATCTCGCGGCCGCGCCGTTGCTCGGAAAGCACCACCACGTCCAGGATCTCGAACGGCTCGGCATAGCCGGGCTGGGCGCGGCGGACCATCAATTCAAACGATCCCTCGGCGGCCTCGAATTGGTAGCCCTGGTTTTCCAGCTCTTTCACACGGGCGAGCAGGGCCGGCTCGTAGCCGCGCATGTCCATCCCCAGGTCGCGCGCCACCATGCGCACGTTGCCACGGCCGGAAAGCTCGGACACCACGACCTTGCGCTGGTTGCCCACCGCCTCGGGCGTCACGTGCTCATAGGAGGCGGCCAATTTTTCCACCGCGGCCACGTGGGCGCCGCCCTTGTGGGCGAAGGCGGAGGTGCCGACGTAGGGCGCGTGCGCGCGCGGCCGGATGTTGGCCAGCTCGCTCGCCGTGCGCGACAGCTCGGTCAGGCGCTTGAGGTGGCCCTCGGGCACGCAGGTGTGGCCCATCTTGAGTTGCAGGGCCGGGATCACCGAGATCAGATTGGCGTTGCCACAGCGTTCGCCCCAGCCGTTGAGCGTGCCTTGCACCATGGTGGCGCCGGCCTCGACCGCGGCCAGGGAATTGGCCACCGCCATGTCGCCGTCGTTGTGGGCGTGGATGCCGATGGCGGTCTTGGTGACCTTCTTCAGCTCGCCGATGGCCGCCGCGATGAAACTGGGAAGGCTGCCGCCGTTGGTGTCACACAAGGCCAGCCAGTCCGCGCCCGCGTCGGCGGCGGCACGCACGGCAGCCAGCGCGTAGTCGCGGTCGGCGCGGAAACCGTCGAAGAAGTGCTCGGCGTCGAAGATGACTTCCTTGCCGTTCTTTTTCAGGAACGCCACGCTGTCCGCGATCATGGCCAGGTTGTTTTCCGCGGTGGTGCCGAGCACGTGGGTCACGTGCAGAAGCCAGGTCTTGCCGAAGATGGACACGGCGGGCGTACCGGCGGCCACCAGGGCCTGCATGTTGTCGTCGTCGGCCGCCGCCTTCTTGGCATGGCGGGTGCTGCCGAAGGCGGTCAGCTTGGCCTGCTTGAGGCCAAGCTCGGGGGCGCGGCGAAAGAACTCCACGTCCTTGGGGTTCGAGCCGGGATAGCCGCCCTCGATGTACTGGATGCCGAAGCCGTCAAGCAGCCGGGAGATCTTGATCTTGTCCTCGACCGAGAGGGATAGCCCCTCGCTTTGGGTTCCGTCCCTAAGCGTCGTATCGAAGAGTGCGATCTGCATGATGGTGCCCAGCTTTCTTGGTTGAGCCGTGCAATCTACAAAATCGCGGGCGTCGGCGCAAAGACTGCGTCGGTGAAGAGCTATGTATCCAGCAGCCTGCGTACTTGGTCGCGCACTTGTTTGTAGTCGTTGGGCAGGTTGATGGGCGTGTTGGCGAACTTGCACACCGGCACGTCGGCCAGCTTGGACTCGTGGTAGCCGACCTTGAAGTCGGTGAACTTGAGCCCGCTGGCGGTGCTGATGACCACGGTGCGCTCGGATTTCTTGATGGTGCCGGCGGCGACGAGCTTTTCGAGCGCGGCCAGGGCCACGCCGGTGTGTGGGCAGTTGAACATGCCGGTCTTGTCGGCGCGGGCGGCGGCATCGGCCAGCTCGGCCTCGCTGGCCTGCTCCACCACGCCGTCGTATTCCTTCAAGGTGCGGATGGCCTTGGCCACGCTGATGGGATTGCCGATCTGGATGGCCGAGGCCAGCGTGGTCTTGGGAATCACGGGCTCGAACATGTCGAAGCCCTTCTTGTAGGCGGTGTAGAGCGGGTTGGCGTGCGCTGCCTGGGCCACGCAGATGCGCGGGCGCTTGGTGACCAGGCCCAGCTCGCGCATCATGTTCAGGCCAGCGCCCAGAGCGCTCACGTTGCCCAGGTTCCCGCCGGGAATGATGATCCAGTCGGGCACTTCCCAGTCGAACTGCTGGACGATTTCGATGCCCACGGTCTTCTGCCCCTCGACGCGCAGGGAGTTCATGCTGTTGGCCAGGTACACGCCCTCTTCGTTGGCCAGGCGCTGGACCACGGCCATGCAGTCGTCGAAGTTGCCGTCGATGGCCAGCACCGAGGCGCCGTTGGCCAGGGGCTGCACCAGCTGGGCCGTCGAAATCTTGCCCCGCGGAAGAATGACCATGGCGCGAATGCCAGCCGCTGCCGCGTAGGCCGCCAGTGCCGCCGAGGTATCGCCCGTGGAGGCGCAGGCCACGGCGGAGATCTTCTTGCCGTCGGCGATCATCTGTTTGACCGCTGAGACCAGCACGGTCATGCCCAGATCCTTGAACGAGCCGGTGTGCGAGTTGCCGCACATCTTGACCCAAAGCTCCTCGACGCCGAGCTCGCGGCCGTAGCGCTGGGCCCAGAACAGGTTGCTGCCGCCTTCGAACATGGACACCACGTTCTCGTCGCGGATGCCGGGGTGCACCCATTCGCGCTTGCCCCAGATGCCCGAGCCGAGGGGCCACTTGGTGCTCATGAAGCGGCCCTCAAAGACCTCTTTCCACACCTCCGGGGTGTGGCGCTTGAGGGCTTCCATGTCGTGGATGACTTCGAGAAGGTTGCCGCACTTGGGGCAACGGTAGATGACTTCGTCAAGCGGGTATTCGCCCTCGCAGCGGGCGATGCAACTGAAGTGGGCGCGGTACGGGATCATGGGCGCACGATAACACCAGCGCGGGTCCGGATGGGAGCCCGAAGAAGCCAACAAGCGACGGCTTGGGGTTAGGGTTGAACCCGGCAACTACCGAGGTTGGCCTCGTCGGTGGAGCCTCCCAGGGCCTGGCAAAGCGTTCCGCCGGTGCTGGCACCCGAGCAGCTTGACGTCTCCCCATTCGCGGTCGAGCAGAAGGACGAACAGATGCCCGTCGAACCGACCACGAGGCAGGTGCTGCCCTTGGTGCAATCGTTGGCGCTGGCGCATGTATCGCTGGGTTGCTTGGTGCCAGCTGGCGCGCACACCGCGCCCTTTGTGCCGAAGTAGCAGGCTTGATCCGACGGACACCCGGTCTGTTCGAGCGGCTGGCAGGTTGTGGATTTTTGGCAGAAGGCCAGGTTAGTCAGGCCGGGAACCACCAAGCTGCAAGTATCGGTTCCGGGGCATGCATTGGCGGTTCCTATAGTTGGACAGATGCGATGGCAGGACGCCGCCGTCTCGGTGGCCAACTTGAAACAGGCCAGCTGGTTGCCGCAATCGTCCCCGGTTTGCGAGCCTCCAGTCATGACCGGGGTGCAGGTCTGTCCCTCGCCTTGTCCGCCCTTACTGCCACAGCCCAGGCCCAGCGCACTTCCGCTTTGCAGAGCGATGCACTTATCGCCACTGGAGCAGCCCGAGTTCGTGAAGGGATCGCACGAGCCATACACCACATCGCCTGCCGGCCCGTCATTCTTGGAGGTTGTCTTGCCGTCCGTGCCCGGCGCGCTGTCGGCCGTCCCGGCATCGGCTTTGGGCGCCTCCTGATTGACGTTGGCACTTGCGCACCCCAAGGACTGACAACCCAGTGCAGCGACCAGAATGGACAGCAAGCGCGTTGCGCCAGTGCTGCATTTCACGGAAGGTGCGTTCCATTGGCGGATAGGCATTGGGTTACTTCCTTTCGTACCTGTCCCTTGCCGCGCGGAGTTTGTCCGAACTGCGCGCCGATTGCACGCACTAAACGCTGCCCCGCGGTAGGAGGGGCAGCGTCTGCGGGACAGTCCTAGGGGCGTTGGCGGTGGCGCGTCGCACGTCGGATGGCGTGGGTTGCGGCGCGCTGTTGCCCTGCTGTTACAATTCAGGATTCAGGACTCCATTATTCCTCAATTGGCTGCCTGATAGTGAGACCCAGGAGGTACGAAATACCCATGAAGAAACTGACTCTGATCGTCATGATCACCCTTCTTGGCTGCAATGGAAGCTCGATCTCGAACAGCTCGAGCACGGGCGGCTCGACCAACGCCACATCAGGCGGAACAACCGGAGCCCCGAACGGCGGGACGACCGGAACTGCAAACGGCGGAACCACAGGCAACTCCAGCGGCGGGGCGACTGGTAGCTCCAGCGGCGGAACGACTGGAAACACGAACGGCGGAACCACCGGCAGTTCCAGCGGCGGAACGACCGGTACCTCCAGCGGTGGGTCGACGGGAACGGCCACCGGTGGAACAACCAGCAACGGCGGAGCAACCGGGACTGCGACCGGCGGTTCGACAGGCATATCCACAGGTGGAAGGTCTGGCGGAACGGGTGGAGTTCAAGGCAGCGGCGGAAGCAGTGGCATGGGCGGTGCGGGCGCCCCAGATGCCAGCCCGGACGCTGGTGGCAAGAGCGACGCGAGCCCGGCGGACGCACGCGGCAACAGCTCAGGCGGCGTGCAGGGGTCGGGCGGCACGCAGGGCACGGGTGGCGCAACCGGGACAGGTGGGTCGTCAGCCGCCTGCGTTCCCGCGGCCAGCGGCGGCCCCGGCGGAATGAACGACGGAAAGCCATGCGTGTCGTGTCACGGTTCGGGCCAAAGTCCGAAGATGACCGCTGCGGGTACCGTGTACTCGAGCGCGACCGGTGGAAAAGGTGTCTCGGGCGCGACGGTGACCATTACCGGCAACAACGGAACGAAGATCACCATGGTGACCGGCAGCTCGGGCAACTTCTACACCGGCAGCGCGATTACCTTCCCCGCCACCGTTCAGATCAGCAAGTGTCCAGACATTGCGACCATGCCGGTGACCCTCTCCAGCGGCGACTGCAATAGCTGTCACGGCTCGTCGAGCGCCGTCCTCCATCTGCCATAGTCCCAGTTTCCAAGGGCGGCCGGCCCCCTGGCCGAGAAGGCGTTCCGACCTCCAAGCAGCCGTGGGTCGCATGGATTCAACCATGCGGTCCACGGCTTTTCGTTGTCGGCTATCGTTTTGCCGGATCGTGGTATCGTTCCAGCCCATGCCCACCGAGACCAATCCGTATGCGGCACCGCGGGCGGATGTGAACGCCGGTGCCGGTGGTCAGCACATCGCATCGGGTGCCTATTGGCGGTCGGGTCCGATCCTCATGACCCGCCACGCTGCGGTTCTTCCCGCCCGTTGTGTGAAGTGCAACGCCGCTCTGGAATCGCCTCTGAAAAAGCAGCGCTTCTACTGGCACCACCAGGCCTGGTTCGCGCTGGTGCTCCTCAACGCCATCATCTACATCGTGGTTGCCTTGATCGTGCGGCGGCATGCCGACGTCACCTATGGGCTTTGTTCGATTCATCGGCGGCGACGCAGACGCAACATCCTGCTGGCCGTCTGCGCGATCCTGCTGTCGCTGGCGCTGCTCTTCGTCGGCATCGCAAACAGCCTGCCTGCCCTGATCACGAGTGCGTTGCTTGTTTTCCTGATGTCCATCGTGATTGCCATCGTGAAAGGTCGTACGCTTCTTCCTGTGCGCATCGACAAATCTGGCGCCCGGTTGAAAGGGTGCGGCGAGGCCTTCCTGGCGAGTTTGCCAACGTCGTAGGCCGCCCATCCTCATCGCCAGCTTGCTGGCTAACTTGGTGGCCAAACTCGGCGGTTGGCTTTCATTCGCCCCGCATGATAGGCAAACGAGATTTCGAGGCATCCCGTGACCAGCAAAGAGCCAAATCCCGCCGCTAGCGTCGTAATCCTGGGCGGAGGTTTGACCGGAATCTCTGCGGCCTTGCATTTGCGCCTGCCGTGGCTGCTGTTCGAGCGCGAGCGAAACCTTGGCGGGTTGGCCATCACGCGCGAGCGCGAGGGCTTCAGGTTCGATCGAACTGGCCACTGGCTGCACCTGCGCGACCCTGGGATGAAGAAGTTGGTGGCCGACGTTCTGCCGGATGAGATGGTCCAGGTCGAGCGCAAGGCGCGCATTTTCTCGCACGGGGCGACCACGCTGTATCCCTTCCAGGCCAACCTCTTCGGACTGCCGCCCGACGTGGTCAAGGAATGCCTGCTCGGCGTGATCGAGGCCAAGCTGCAGCCGCCTGGCGCGGCCGAGCCGAAGAATTTCGAGGAATACTGCCTGCGCCATTTTGGCGCCGGGATTTCCAAGCACTTCATGATCCCCTACAACGAGCGGCTGTGGGGTGTGCCACCGCGTGAGATCACGGCCGCCTGGTGCTCCCGTTTCGTGCCCTTGCCCAACCTAGAGCAGGTGGTGGCCGGTGCGGTGGGCGCGAACGCGGGCGCCCTGGGCTACAACGCATCCTTCATGTACCCCAAGCAGGGCGGCATTCAAACCTTCGCCGCCGCCCTGGCCGGACGCTTGGACCCCACCCGGGTGCACACCTCGTCGAGCCTCGACGAGCTCGATTTCCAGCGTCGCGAGGCCGTGTTCGGCGGCGAGCGCGTGCCATACTCCGCGGTGGTGGCGACCTTGCCACTGCCCGAGTTGCTCAAGCGCATGCCCGGCCTACCCAAGGACATCGAAGCCCACGCCAGCCGCCTGCGCTGCACCACCTTGCGCTACCTGGACCTGGCCACCCGTTCGAAACCTCCGGCCGACTGGCACTGGGTGTACGTGCCCGAAAAGCGCTTTCCCTTCTACCGCGTGGGAATCTACAGCAACGCCGTCCCCAGCATGGCGGCGCCTGGGGGTGGTTCGTTCTACGTCGAGCTGGCGGATCGCGGTCCGGTGAGCGCGTCCGTGGTGCGCGAATCCGCCCAGGGCCTGGCCGCCATGGGCGCCATCACCTCCCCTGACGACGTTTTGTTCGCCGACGCGCGCGAGATCGACTACGCCTATGTGGTCTTCGACGACCACTACTACGCCGCTACCAGCGCCATCTTCGCGTTCCTTGAATCGCACGCCATCTATTCGCGCGGTCGCTACGGTTCGTGGACCTACAATGCGATGGAGGACTGCCTCATCGCCGGACGCGAGGTCGCCGCCACCATCGAAGCCAAGCAATATCGAAAGCAAGATCGAAAGTAAGACCCCAGGAGTTATTACATGAGCCAAGCCGACGCCCCTCCGAACCCCGACGTTTCCATCGTGATCCCGATCTACAACGAGGAGGGGATCTTGCGCGGGTCGGTCCTCGAATTGCGAGAGAAGCTTCGCCCCTTCGGCTTCAGCTACGAACTGATCTTGTGCGAGAACGGCTCGCGCGACCGCACCGTGGAGATCGGCAAGGAGCTGGAGGCCGAACACTCGGTGGTGCGCATGATTTCCATCGGCCAGCCCAACTACGGTTTGGCCATGAAAACGGGGATTCTCGAAGCTCGCGGCAAGATCGTCATCTGCGACGAGATCGATCTGTGCGACACCGAGTTCTACGCGCGTGCCCTGGCCTTGCTCGAACGCACCGACACCGAATTCGTCGTGGGCTCGAAGGCCATGGTGGGTTCGAACGACGCGCGCCCCATGGTGCGCCGGCTGGGCACGCAGGTGTACAACGGCCTTCTGCGCGCGGTTTGCCACTACCGCGGCACCGACACGCACGGGCTCAAGGCCTTCAAGCGCGAGGCGCTGCTAGAAACCGCCAAGCGTTGCATGCTTGACCGCGACGTCTTCGCCAGCGAATTCGTCATCCGCGCCCACCGCGAAAAGAAGAAGGTGGTGGAGATCCCGTTCGCCGTGCACGAGAAGCGGCCCCCGTCCATCAACCTGCTCAAGCGCGTGCCCCACGTGCTCAAGAGCGTGGCCCGGCTCGCCATTTCCGTGCGCAAGAACGAAACCTAAATTCCCCAGCCGCCACTAACTTGGATGTTGGTGCCGTTGACGTAGCCGGCTTCCTCGGACAGCAAGAAAAGGGCGGCGGCCACCACGTCGTCCACGGTGCCCACGTTGCCCGCCGGGATGGATTTCACCATCTGCGATAGTTCGGCCAGATCGGCGGAGCCAGAGTCGATGAAGCCGGGAGAGATGGCGTTGACCGTGATTTGATGCGGGGCCAGCGCCTTGGCCAGACTGCGCACGAGTCCAAGCACCGAGACCTTGGCCAGGTAGTGGGCGGTGATTTGCGTTTGCGCCATGATGCGATCGGCGTTGGCCATGCTGAAGGCCAGGATGCGTCCCCACTGCCGCTCCATCATGCCGGGCGCGACCAAGCGGGATAGAAAGAACAGGCTGTCCAGGTTGTTGGCGAACATGGCCCGCCACCCGTCCACGGTTTCGTCGAGAACATCGACCCGGTGGAAGGGGCCCGCGCTGTGCACGAGGGCGTCGATGTGACCGCGCCAGGCCAGCACCTGGTCGAAGAGCTCCATGCAAACGTCGGGTTGGGATACGTCAGCACACAAGCCGAGCGCGGCGCCGCCGCTTGCCTCGATGGCCTTGACCGCAATTTGGGCATCGTCTTCGCTGGTGCGGTAGCAAAATGCGACGTCCCAGTCGCGTTCCGCCAGGGCCTGCGCAATGGCCCGGCCGATACCGCGGGCCCCGCCTGGAATCAGTGCTACCCGCCGCACGACTACTTGCCCATGACGATGGCCAGCGCGACGGCGGCGGCCACGATGATGGCGAAGGCGAGGATGCGCGGCCAGGATCGCTCCTTGGACGCACGGACGGCGGCGACCTCGCTGATACCCGACAGCGATTCCGCGGTCACCAGGAACAGCTGGCGCGTGACCCTTGGCAATTCGCCGCCCAGGCGCTCCGCGATGCGGGCGAGCTGGCGGGCGATCTCGTCGAAGGTCGGCCGTTTGTTGCGATCCTTGGTCATCATGGCCGCGATGGTTTGGACCAATTCCGCATCGGCGTTGGGGGCGTCCGCGCGGGGGTCGGGAACCGGCGCCGCCAGGTGCATGCGCATGACTTCGAGATATTCCTTCACCGATGGCCCCTGCTGGGCCCGATAGGGTGGGTGGCCGGTGAGGAGGTGGAAGAGGGTGCAGCCGAGGGAATAGACGTCGGCGCGCTCGTCGAGCTCTTCACCGCGCGCCTGTTCGGGCGCGATGTAATCCGCCGTGCCCACGACCATGCCCCGGGCGGTCAGGCTTTTGTCGGCGGCATAGGACTTGGCCAGTCCGAAATCCGTGACCTTCAAAACGCCGTGGCGGGAGATGCCAAGGTTCGCGGGCTTGACGTCGCGGTGGATGATACCCGCGTGCGCGGCCTCGCCAAGGCCGGTGGCGGCTTCCGCGCCGATCAAGGCAACCACGGGGCTCGGTAGCGGTCCGCGCTCTTCCAGCAGCTTTTGCGTGTCGCCGCCTTCGAGCAGCTCCAT
>Ga0302321_100001838_pt1 | contig 18129 bp, 15 predicted proteins | sample Fen_T0_1_FD_202505 | JGI IMG/M metagenome (GOLD analysis project Ga0302321, IMG submission 202505) | Peat permafrost microbial communities from Stordalen Mire near Abisko, Sweden - Fen_T0_1 | ecosystem: Environmental > Terrestrial > Soil > Wetlands > Permafrost | place: Sweden: Abisko...
CAAGACCGGATCGCCGCCGCCCACGCCGGCCGACAGCAAGAGGTTCCCCGGGTGCGGATCCGCGTGGTACACGCCGTCGACGAAGATCTGTTTGCAGTAGGCCTCGATGCACAGGCGCGCCGATTTCAACCGGTCGATGCCCGCGCTGGTGATGCCGGTCAGATCGCCGACCTTCACCCCATCCACCCACTGCATGATCAGCACCCGCCCAGTCGAATAGTCGCCAAACACGCGCGGAATCAGTACGTCGGTGCGGCCGGCGAAGTTGGCCGCGATGGTGGTCATGGCCTCGGCTTCCTGGCGGTAGTCGAGCTCGGACATGACCATCTTCTGGATCTCGCTGTAGATGACGTTCCATCCCCAGTCGGGCAGCAGGCGCGCCGCCAGGCGTGAGATGCGCTTGAGCGCGCGCAGGTCGGTGGCCACGATGGTCTCGATGTCGGGATACTGCACCTTGACCGCGACCTTTTCGCCCGAACGCAGGCGCGCCACGTGCACCTGTCCGATGGAGGCGGAGGCCACGGGCGTCTCTTCGAACTCGGCGAAGATCTCGTGTGCAGACTTGCCACCGAATTCCTCGCGCAGGCGGATCTCAATTTCCGAAAAGGGGCGCGGAGGTGCGCTGTCTTGCAAGGTTTCCAGTTCCTTGCGAAAGGCATCGGGAAGCAAATTGGCCATCACGCTGATGAGCTGGCCCACCTTGATGAAGAGGCCCTGCAGATCGACAATGGCGGCCAGCACGCGCTGGGCGTTCTTGCGGTGAACCTGATCGGCCAACTGCGCCGCATTCTCGCTGTTGCGCAGGCGGCGGCGCAGCGAATAGAGGGCGTAGGACAACACCACCTGCATGGTGACGAAGTAGGCGCGCATCAGGCGCCTGATGGGCCGACGAAGCGCCGCAGTCCGCGCCATGCGAGGGTTGGCTGTCATGGGGCACGCAGCATATCCCGGTGCCGGTGTGCATGCACGCACTGGCCGTGGCCAAGACCCGCAGGGATCCCCGCGCGGTCGTGCTGAAGACTTTCGCCTTGGCGTGTACTAGGCTTGCCGCATGGCAGACGATGCGAAGCGGGACGAACATCCTACCGGCGAGTCCACCGACAGCGACGCGCGTTCTGATCGTGGGCTGTCGGATCGCGTACGGCGGGCCATGGCAGCGGGGCTGGGCGTGGCCTCGCGTTCGAAGGACGATCTCGTGCGCGCGGCCACGTCGGAAATCGGCTCGTGGCTCGACCGCCTGGACGTGCAGGGCGAGCTTGCCAAGGTGCTCGCCAAGATGGTGGTCGAGGTCAAGGCCGAGATCCGTTTTCGGCCCAGGGAAGACGGCACGCTAGAGCCCGAGATCACGAGCGACCTGCACGTGAAGCCTCCGGCCAAGCCTTAAGATTTTCACCACAGAGAACACAGAGGGCACAGAGACGGACGAGGATAGGAAGGGTTCGGTCCTAGGCTCCGAGAGCCCTTCCTTTCCGGCCTCTGTGTTCTCTGTGTCCTCTGCGGTTCAACTCAGGCTTTGGGGGCGCCGCTGGGGCGGCCGGCGGTGGTGCCGATGCCGTATTTTTCCAGCTTGTAGTAGAGCGCGCTGGTTTTGATGCCGAGCAAGCGCGCGGTCTCGGTCTTCACACCGCCAGTGCGATCGTAGGCGCGCTGGATGAGCTGGCGTTCGAGATCGTCGAGAATCTCGGGCAGGCTCATGTTGTCGCCGGGCAAGGCCAGGGTGGTCTCGCTGGCGCCCTCGCGCAGAAACGCAGGCAAGGACGCGATGTCGATGCTGTCGCCGCTGGCAAATACCAAGGACTGCTCGATGGCGTTCTCCAGCTCGCGCACGTTGCCGGGCCACGCGTAGGTCGAGAGTCGCGCGAGCGCGGATTCGTCGATGCGGCGAACGAGTGGATTGGCCCGCGGCCCGAGCTTCTTGATGAAGTGGCTGACCAGCAGTGGGATGTCTTCGCGCCGCTCGCGCAAGGACGGCACGCGAAAGGGGATCACGTGCAGGCGGTAGAACAGGTCTTCGCGAAAGCTGCCGTCCTCGACCGCCTTCTTCAAATCCCGGTGGGTAGCAGACACCACGCGCACGTCCACCTGCACGGTTTCCTCGCCGCCCACGCGTTCGAATTGCTGCTCTTGCAACACGCGCAGAAGTTTGAGCTGCAGGTTGGGTGTCATGTCGCCCACTTCATCGAGGAAGAGCGTGCCCTTGTCGGCCAGCTCGAAACGCCCCAGCTTGCGCTTGATGGCGCCCGTGAACGATCCCTTCTCGTGCCCGAACAGCTCGGATTCGAGCAAGGTGTCGGTGAGCGCCCCGCAGTTGACCTTGACGAACGGACCGGCCGCGCGCCGCGACCGCTGGTGAACCGCACGTGCCACCAGCTCTTTGCCCGTGCCCGATTCGCCGGCGATGTGCACCACCACGTCCGAGGCCGCCACCTTGGCGATGGACTCGAACAGCGCGAGCATGAGCGGCGACTGTCCGACCATCTCGTTGGGCACGTAGTCGGCGGCGGCGTCGGCGCGCAAGACCTCGACCTCGGCCTCGGCGCGCTGGCGCGAAAGCTTGTCCTGGCGCATCTCCAGGGCACGCTCGACCTTGAGGCGCAGCACCTCGGGCGCGAAGGGTTTTTGTAGAAAATCCATGGCCCCGAGGCGCATGGCTTCGACCGCGGTCTCCACCGTGCCGTAGGCGGTGACGATCAACGCCGGGCACGCGGGGTCGATGCGCCTGGCGGCCTCGACGACCTCGAGGCCGTCCACGCCTTCCATTTTCAAATCGGTGATGAGGAAGTCGGGCGCCTGCTTGCGCATCTGCGCCAGTCCCTCGGCTCCGCCACTGGCCACGTGTGCCTCGTGACCCATGCGCCGAACCGTGGCGGCCATGCCTTCGCGCATGGTCTCGTTGTCATCGATGATGAGAATGCGAGCCATAGCGTGACGATAGCATCGCCCCGGCCGGCAGGTCGCGCTCGTTGAGATGGAAACCCTGGGAGGGTTTCCAAACCCGAGGCACCCACCTCCCACCCTGCCGCACCCTCGCTGCGCTCGGCCTCGCGCGCTCTGGCGGAGCCGCGAGGGGCGCGTCCGAAGGACGCGAGGGCAGGGGTGTGGTGGGGGAGGTCCCGAAGCACCGACGGAGTCGGTGGGCAAAGCCCGGCTTCGCCTACGCGACTAGCCAGCGTCGGGACGCGCGCACACGAAGGGGTTGTGTTCACGTTCGTGTTCGATGGTCGTCTCGGGACCGTGGCCAGGGATCACGCGCGTGTCGCCAGGTAAGACGTACAGCTTGGAACGTATAGACAGCGCAAGGTCGGCGAACGATCCGTTTGGAAAATCCGTGCGGCCCACCGATTCGGCGAACAACGTGTCCCCCGCGAACAGAACCGGAGCGGATCCAGCCAGGAAGAAACCGACCGAGCCAGGCGTGTGCCCAGGGGTGTGCAAGACCTGAAGCCCAAGCTTGCCCACGGCGATGGTTTCACCACCCACCAGCAGCTGCGTGGGGGCTGGCGGACGCGCGGCTCGAAACCCGAACATAGAGCCCTGACCGGGCAGGTTTTCGTACAGGCTAAGATCGTCGCAGTGAATGCAAATCGAGGCTCCCGTGGCTGCGGCCACTTCACCCGTGGCAAGAATGTGATCGAAGTGCCCGTGGGTGTGCAGGATCTGCGTCACCGTCACGCCCATGTCCTTGACCGTCGCCAGGATGGCTTCGGTATTGCCGCCAGGATCGATGATCGCGGCCTGGCTGGTTTCAGCGCACGCCACGATCCCGCAAGTGCAGGCCACCGGCCCGACCGTCAGCGTACGTATCGTCCATGGGGCCATTTTGGCGTGAAGTATAGCGCCGTCCTAGGCTGCAATGGCCGGAGTTTTCACCACAGAGAACACAGAGGTCACAGAGACCGGAAAAGCGAGGCCGAGCGAGCGAAGAGGTGAGGCCGGGTGGCCGTCGGGTACCGAGGGTCCGGATCTTGGACCCGAACCCTCGCTTCCTCCGACCCCTCTGTGTCCTCTGTGGTTTTCTTCAGACTACGAGCATCCGCTCGTCGTACCGCAGTTGGTGCACTTGTGGCAGCTGCCGTTGGGCACCATGATCGAGCCGCACTCGGGACAGGTCGGCGCATCGGTGCGAACCAGGAATCCGTACATCGACGGAGCGCTGGGCTTGGCCACGGTTTGCGCGATTTGCAAGGTTTGATCAAGGACCACCACGGGGTTCGACGATGGCGGCGCGGCCGGTGCGGCGCTGTCGACGGGCTTGGCTTCCTCCGTCCCCTCGGACTCGTCCTCGGAGCGCAGGAACTTCGACCCCAACCAACGGAACAGGTAGTCCATCACCGACGTGGCGCGCGGGATCTCGGGATTGCCCGTGAAGCCCGAGGGCTCGAAGCGCATGCGCGAGAACTTGTCCACCAGCAGGCGCAACGGCACCCCGTGCTGCAAGGCCAGCGACACCGCCGTGGCGAAGCTGTCCATGAGGCCCGAGATGGTCGAACCTTCCTTGGCCATGCGGATGAAGATCTCGCCCGGCTCGCCGCTGTCGTACAGGCCGACGTGAATATAGCCCTCGTGGCCACCCACCGAGAACTTGTGGGTCAGCGAATGGCGCTCGTCGGGCAGCTTGCGCCGCACCAGCGACTGTGCCGCCGCGGTGGCTTGTGCGCGCTGCAGGCCCGGGTCGGTCTTGCTGGTGGACACCGGCTGCGTGCGCTTGCAGCCCTCGCGGTAGACGGCGATGGCCTTGAGCCCCGCCTTCCACGCTTCCATGTACGCGTTCTCCATGTCCTCGACGGAGGCATCGGCGGGCTGGTTAACCGTCTTGGAAATGGCGCCGGAGATGAACGGCTGGGCCGCCGCCATCATGCGGATGTGGCCCATGTAGTGAATGGAGCGCGTGCCGTTGGCGGCGCGGAAGGCGCAGTCGAACACCGGCAGGTGCTCGTCGGAAAGGCCGGGCGCGCCCTCGATGGTTTCCTCGCGATCGATGTACTCGACGATGGCCTTGCGCTGATCCTCGTCGTAGCCCAAACGCGCCAAGGCTTCCTCGGTCGTGTTGTTGACGATCTTGATCATGCCGCCACCAACCAGGCGCTTGTACTTGATGAGCGCGATGTCCGGCTCGATGCCGGTGGTATCGCAATCCATCATGAAGCCGATGGTGCCAGTGGGCGCCAAGACGCTGGCCTGGGCATTGCGGAAGCCGTGCTCGCTGCCGACATTAATGGCCTCATCCCAGGCCGAACGCGCCGCGGACAGCAAGTCCTCGGGGACGTAGGTCGCGTCGATGCGCTCGGTGTGGTAGCGGTGCTTCTTCATCACGCCCAGGAAGGGCTGTTCATTGTCCGCGTACCCGGCGAAGGGGCCGGTCACGTCGCGCGCGATGACCGCGGAGGTGCGGTACGACCACCCGGTCATGAGCGCGGTGATGGCGCCGCACCAGGCCCGCGCCGGCGCCGAGTCGTAGGGCAAGCCCAGCGACATGAGAAGCGATCCCAGGTTGGCGTAGCCCAAACCGAGGGGCCGGAAACGCAGCGAGTTCTCCTCGATGGCCTTGGTCGGGTACTTGGCGTTGCCGACGATGATCTCCTGCGCCAGGGTAGTCACCTCGACGGCGTTCTTGAAGGAACTGGTATCGAACGTTCCGTCGCTGCTGGCGAACCTACGCAGGTTTAGCGAGGCCAGGTTGCACGCCGAATTGTCGAGGAACATATACTCGGAGCATGGGTTCGAGGCGTTGATGCGATCCGTGCCCGAGCAGGTGTGCCAGCTGTTGATGGTGGTGTCGTACTGCATGCCCGGATCGCCGCATTCCCAGGCGGCCTGGGAAATCGCCCGCCAAAGCTCGCGTGCCTTGTAGGTGCCGATGGTACGGCCATCGCGCACGGCCCGCGTGGTCCACTCGCGATCCTTCTGCACGGCCTCCATGAACTCATCGGTGACGCGAATCGAATTATTTGAATTTTGGAAGAAGACCGACTTGTACGCCTCGCCGTCGAACGAGCCGTCGTAGCCGGCGTCGATGAGCGCCCAGGCCTTCTTTTCTTCCTTGGCCTTGCACCAAATGAAGTCTTCGATGTCGGGATGGTCGATGTTCAGAATCACCATCTTGGCCGCGCGGCGGGTCTTGCCACCCGACTTGATGACGCCGGCGAAGGCGTCGAAGCCCTTCATGAAGCTGACCGGCCCCGAGGCCGTGCCGCCACCGACCAGCAGCTCTTTCGACGAGCGCAGCGGCGACAGATTGGTGCCCGTGCCCGAGCCGTACTTGAACAGCATGCCCTCGGTCTTGGCCAGGCCGAGGATGGATTCCATGGTGTCTTCGACCTGGTTGATGAAGCACGCCGAGCACTGCGGATCGGCCTCGATGCCGACGTTGAACCACACCGGCGAATTGAACGACATCTTCTGCGACACCAGCAGGTGGCGAAGCTCGGCGCGGTAGTTGTCCGCCGATTCCTGATCGGCGAAGTAGCCGTCCTTCATGCCCCAGCTGGTGATGGTGTCAGCCACCCTGGAGATGAGCTGGCGCACCGAACGCTCGCGCTCGGGCGTGCCGAGCTGGCCACGAAAATACTTCTGCACCACCACGTTCGTAGCGGTCTGGCTCCATGGCTTGGGAACCTCCACATCGCGCTGCTCGAAGACGAGCTTGCCACCCTCGCCCACGATGCTGGCGGTGCGCAGCTCCCATTCGATGCCGCGAAAACCATCATCGCCCGGCCGGGTGAAGAAGCGTTCGATCTTCATTCCGGGTGCCACCTTGCGGTTGCGCCCGCGCTGAGCACGGGCGTCGGTTGCCGTGCCATTCTTTACGTCTTTTGCGTCTTTGCCCGTGCCCTGATTCATTCCCTGGTCACTTATCTGAAACTCGACTCCGTTCGGCCTGGTGCCACGTTGACGTCGATTGTCATGTTTTTCAAGCATCTGAACTCCTCCTCCAACAATCCAAATTGTCAGTGCCGTACCGGAGGGCCCTGACCGTTGGCCAAAGCATGTGCACTCCGATGCGACGGCTGGTCAGAATAAATCGTCCCAAAATGGGGACGTGTCAATAAAAAACACAATAGGTAGTGTTGTAAGACATGCTACCACACTACCTATTGTGTGTTAGCAGTCTGTGGACAGTCTCCGAAATTGCCTTCACAGTCGCCTATTTCGGGCCCATGGTGCCTGTGGATAGATGCAGAGATTGGCCATACGTTGCATTACCCGTATGGCTCGCTGCACACGAGAAGCGCAGGCCAGAAAGTATCGGCTTAGCACCTTCTCGCTTATGATCATTGGGTGATTTGGCTGGAAGGAGTCAGCTGCCAGCGCGACGGCGCCATGGTGCTCGACACGGTAACCCTGGGGGTTGCCAGGAGCGAGCTTATCGTCATCGAAGGCGCGGCGGCCTCGGGCAAGTCCACGCTGCTTGAATTGGCCGCGGCCGTGCGCATGCCCGACCGAGGCGCGGTGTGGTTCGCGGGTCGGAACACCGCAGGTCTGCAGCGCGCGTCGCTGCCTTTCGTCCGGCGCAACATCGGCTACTACAGCCCGGATTCGCTGCTGCTCCTCGAAGACAGTGCCCTTGCCAATGTCATGATGGCGCTGGCCGTGCGCGGGGAGTCCCTTGCCCGAGCGGAGCAGTCGGCGCGCGACGCCCTGGCGCTGCTGAAGGCAAGCGAGCTCGAAAACCGGAAAGTGGCCTCCCTGTCCACGGGCCAGAGGCGCATGGTCGCCTTGGCGCGCGCCGTGGCCGGACCTCCGCCCCTGATTGTCGCGGACGAGCCCGCCGCGGGCGTGGGCGACGAGGCCCGTGCGACCGTAGCGTCTGCCCTGTGCGCGGCCCGCGATGCCGGCGCCGCGGTTCTGGCTGCCACCACCGACGCGGCCTTGGCCGACCTGCTGGTTGGCAGAGGCGGTCGACGCGTCCACCTTGAACAAGGACGCATCGCAGGCGCACCCGCCATCGGCCTTGTGCCTGCCCTCACGCCCTCGCCGTCGCTGGCCGAGCCGTTCCAACCCAGGATCATCACGCTCGAGGTTGACGATGGTGAGGCGGAGGCTCTGCCGCCTGCCACGCGAGGTCCGGCATGAAGGCGGTCTGGCTCGGCCACCAGCTGCGCCGTCAGGTGCAGGTCCACCGCTGGGTCATCCTGGCGGCTAGCGCTGCGTTCTGCTTGCTCACCTTGGTTGCCGGCGGGGCCAGACTGGGCGCGCGTACCGTGGCTCGCTGGGGCGCTTGCGTGGGTCAGAACGTACACCTCATCGTGTACCTGACCGACGACGTGGACCAAGATCGGGCGCAGGATCTGGCCGAGCTTCTACGCCGCGTGCCCACGGTTGCCCAAGTGACTGCCATCGACCCCGCCACAGCCCTGACCCGGCTCACGGCCTCGGCAACCGCCTTCGGCCTGGACAGCAAGGCGCTGGACGGGCTGGAGCCCGCGTATTTTCCCCGCTCACTCGAGGTCAAACTAGCGCCGGCGGCCGATCTCAGCGAGCGCGCATGCGACCTGGCAAAACGCCTGCGCCCCGTGCCGGGCGTCTTGCAAGTCGATGCCATGGGGAGCGGGCTGGCCCGACTATCGGTGTGGGTCAAGCTTGGCCGCAAACTCGGCGCCGTGGTGCTTGCCGCCTTGGCGCTGGTCACCCTCGCCGCCCTCGCGACGGTGTTCCTGCGCAGCCGTGGCGCCGTGGCCCGCCGGGCGGCCGTGCTGGTGCAACTGGGTGAGACGGCCGCTGGGATCCGTCTGCCCGCGAGCCTATGGATGGCCGCCGCGGCCGCCGCCGGCTGTGGCATGGGCGCGCTTGTTCTTGCGCTCGGCTGGCAACCCTTCGTCAGCCGGCTTGAACGCAATCTCGGCATCGCAACCAGCGCGCCCTTCCCTGCCCTTGGCCGCGCCGAAATCGCGATGGGCTTCGCCGTCGTGATGCTGGTCGGACTTGCCATGGGCTATTTCGCCACGCCGCTGCCTCGGACCTCGGATCGTGCTTAGCAGGTGCTTGCAGGCAGCGTTTTTTATCCTGCCCATCAGCGCGGTGGCAGCCGAGCCTAGCGCCGACGAAACCGCACTCTTCGATCGCCTGGGCGCGCGCGAGCAGATCCTCGACACCCAGGCAGCCGCGGCCGAGAGCACCACACGCCAGCGCGCCCAACTGGCCTACCGATTGTCCCAGCGCCGCGAGCTTGGCTTTGCCGCCAACCCTGAAAACCGTCTCGACGACGCGCGGACCTTCGACCTGGCCTTGGTAGCTTTGCGCCGCGGGCTCGAGGAGTCACGCACCCTGGCGCGCGAACTGGACCGTGTGCGCGCCGAGCGCAGCACCCTGGAAGCCGCGCTGGTCACGCGTGCCCTCGCCGAGGCTGGCCAGGACAATGCCGAAACGCTCGCCAGCCCGGATCGCGGCCTGGCACCTGCGCGCTTGCTGCGCCCGGTGCGCGGAACGCCTGTGGCCGTCCCCGGCGCGCGCCGGGATGGAACCACCAAGATCGAAATCCGCCACGACAGCGTGGAGATTCTTGCCCGCCTTAACGAGCCCGTGCATGCCATCGCGCCCGGCGTGGTCAAGCGGATCGAACCCTTGGCCCAGGGTGGATTCGCGGTGATGACCGCGCATCCCGGCGGCATCACCAGCATCCTCACCGGGTTGCGCGACATCGCGGTCAAACCTGGGGACGCCGTGCTCGCGGGTCAAACCCTGGGCCTCACGGGCAGAAACCTCGACGGAGCAGCTGTGATCTCGGTGGAAATCTGGCGCCAACGCCAGGCGCAAGACGCCGGCAAGCTCCTGCACATCCGCCTGGCGCCAAGCAGCTGACTACTTCACGCCCTTGGTGGACAGGAAGTCCTTGTACTGCATGTCCACGCCTAGGATGTGCTTGGACAGCCAGTCGCGCAGAAAATCGAGCGTCGATACCGACAGCGCTACCGTGCCCGCCTTGACCTGCGTATCCAACTCGCCGAGCTTGGTGCGAAAGATCTGGTGCAGCTTGAGGTGGTCGGCCAGCCCAGGATAGCCATGCATGCGCAGCAATTCCTCCTCGTGGCCAAAGTGGAACTTGGTGTATTCGGCCAGATTCGCCAACACCGGGCGGAGGGTCTGGTTGCCACGTCCCGCCAGCATAGCCGCGTGGAGTTGGTTGATGATGTCGAACAGCCCTTGGTGCTCCTTGTCGATCTTGGCCATCCCGACGGACATCTTCTGTGTCCACGCAAACAACGTCATAGCGCCCCTCCACACTGGGTGAGGACCAGGCATCGGCGGCTGTAGAGGCGAGCTTGAATGTCGGTGCAAGAACCGCTAAGCGGGCTTGCTGCCGCGGAAGACGCCCGCCACCACGCTGACACCAAAGCCAGTCCCGGCGAAGTAGGTGTCGATGGCCTCTTTGACGGCGAGGAAGACGTCCTGCACCTCGGCCCCCTTGCCAGCGATGGATTTCCAGCGCGCCAGGGGACCGAGCTCAATCACCGGCGCATAGAAGAATTCCCGCCCGGTGCGAAAGACCAGTTCCCAATGCGTGGTTTCGACGGCGACCTTGGCCATGCCTGCCGCTTCCAACTGTTTGGCCAGCACCTCGGGCTCTGGATACGACTTGGCGTAGGCCGCCAAGGCCTCGGCCGACGCGTGCCTGCGCAAGCGCACCAGCACGTCCGAGTACACGTCGAGAAACTCGCGCCACGTTCCCGCCAGCGGGGTGGCCAGGCGCAACTCCCCGCCTGGCTTGGTGACGCGCACGAGCTCGGAAACCAGCGCGCCCGGGTCAGCCAAGTCGGCCAGGGAAATGTTGGCGATGACGTGATCGAAACCGTTGTCCGCGAAAGGCAGCTTGCCGTCCAGGCTGTGCGCGCGGAAGAAGACCCTGCGGCCAAGGTATTCCGCGGGCACGTTGGCGCGCGCCCGTTCGATGAGGGTGGGCGTGGTCTCGACCGCGATGAGACGGCTTTCCGCATCGGTCTGTTGCAAGATCTCGGTGTTGGTGGTGCCCAGTCCACAGCCCACCTGAAGCACATGGCCGGTGCGCGAAAGCACCAGGCCGGCCATGAGCAGATCCGCGAGTTTCTGGCCGAACAGCGGATAGACCTCTTCCTCGAAGACCCGAGCCAGCTTTTCCTGCTGCGTAAGCAGCCGCGTGGGACGCATCTGAGACGGCGAACCTGTCGAGGACATAAACGCCGCAATCTACCATCGATCCCGCGCAGGAGCGGTGGCGATCGAAGACTAACGATCGAAGACTAGCCGTCCGCGCCGGCGAGAATGATGATCTCGCCCGAAACCCCGGCTGGGCTCACGTGCAACTTGGCCAGCGAGATGGGCCGGCCATAGCGGCGCGGACCGGCGCTGCCCGGATTGAGGTACAAAACGCCGTCTTGCAACTCCTTGCGCGGCTGGTGGGTGTGCCCGGAAATCACCACCGCGATGCCTTGCGCCTTGGGATCGAACGTGAGGTGCTCGATGGCGTGAACCACATAGATGCTGATTCCTTCCACCGTGATCAGCGCATGGTCGGGCAGCGTGCTGGCCCAGGAGCCGCGATCGCAATTGCCCCTCACCGCGGTGAGCTCGGCCATGGCGCAAAGCCATTGCATGGTTCGCCGATCATCGAGATCCCCTGCGTGAATGATGCGGTCCACGGAAGATAGCGCGGCCCGTGCCTCGGGCCGCAAAAGGCCATGGGTGTCGGAAATGATGCCGATGGTGGCCACGGACCCAACCATAGCAGTCCCGAGCGGTTCTCCGCACGCGCGCCATGAATGTCTTGCAGTAGGACAGCATCCATAGACTGTCGCGCCATCTGACTGGCGATGTGCCATGGCGCACATGGAAGCCAACCACGACGCCACCCACCACGCCTCGTTGGTCGGTGAGGGCGAGAATGCCTATTCTCGTGCGCCTTCTGCCGCGACCGTCACTGGATTCCACGCGATCCATCGTAGATCTCGGGCAAAGCTTGCTATAGTTTTGCAGGTTCGAACCCTCGAGGCTCCGCCCGAGTTCCCGTTCCCCGCACGGTGAGGTAAGTCGATATGACAAGCAATAGAACGTCCGACCTCTTGGATGGCAGCGCGCCCAGCAAACAACCGGCGCATGGTTTTCTGGCCATGGGTCTGGTGGCCATGGCGGCGATGGCCGCTGTTGCCTGCAGCAGTGCCCAGGTCATCGACCCGGGTCCGGGCGGATCGAGCGGCAAAGGCGGTGGCGGTGGAAAGGGTGGCACCACCTCCGGCACCGTCGGTGGCGCGGGCGGCGGCATCGTCATCACCATCCCCGACGCCAGCGTCGGCGTGGATCGCCCCAGCGGCGGCAACTGCGGCGACGGCGTCATCGAACGCAACGAGGGCTGCGACGACGGCAACACCACCAGCGGGGATGGTTGCAGCCGCATCTGCCAGGTCGAGGCCAACTGGCTCTGCAAAGAGGAAGGCAAGCCCTGCGAGAACCTCGCCAAGTGTGGCAACGGTGTCCTGACCTCCGACGAGACCTGCGACGACGGCAACACCTCGGACGGCGACGGCTGCTCAAAGGACTGCAAGACGGTGGAGAAGGGCTGGCAATGCCGCGTGCCCGGCAAAGCCTGTACGCCCAGCTGCGGTGACAGTGTCATCTCCGGCTGGGAGACGTGCGACGACGGTAACACCAAGTCGGGCGACGGGTGCTCGGCCACGTGCCATCTCGAGCTCGGCTACAAGTGCGACGGCAGCCCGAGCAAGTGCGCCAAGACCACCTGTGGTGACGGCAAGAAGGAAGGCGCCGAGAGCTGCGACGACGGTAATGCCATGCCGTTCGACGGCTGTTCCATGGATTGCCAGATCGAGCCCAAGTGCACGGCGGGATCGGGCTGCGCCTCGGTATGTGGCGACGGCATCGTGCTCGGCGAAGAGTGCGACGACGGCAACGTGGGCAAGGGCGACGGCTGCTCGGATGCATGCAAGGTCGAGCCCGGGTGGACGTGCAGTCAGCCGGAGATCGGCGATACCATGAAGGTGCCGGCGATCTACCGCGACTTCAGGTTCCAGAAGCCGGCCGACTTCGAGGCAGGCGTGAGCGGCTCGTTCGACCCTACCACGGGGATCGTCAATGCCAGCCTCGACAGCAACGGCAAGCCCGTGTTGTCCGCGAGTCCTCCCGCCACCGCACACGTCACAAGTGCCGATACCTTCAAGCAGTGGTACACCGACGTGTCCGGCGTCAACCACGCGACCGCCTCGAAGCTGACGCTCTGGAACGACGGCAAAGGCAACTATGTGAACCGCTACGGGGCCAACGGCGAGCAGTGGGACGTCACCGAGATCGTCTACTGGTGTGGTCAGAAAGGCCAGGAGAAGACCGATGCGACCACGGGCGATCCCATCCCGTGCACATTCGCCCAGGGGACTACCGACTGCGATAAGGCGGACGCCCTAGGGTACGCACAGCTCAAATGCTACCTGGACGGTACCACCTACAAAGCGATCTACAGCACCGGCAAGATGGACGGAAACCCACTGTTCTTCCCCGTCGACAAAGACACGGTCATTACCCCAGCCTCCGAATTCACCTTCGCTCAGGTTCCGCCCTACTACGAAAAGTCCGGGACGTGGCCGCATGACGTGGACTCGAAAGGCAACGACGTCATGCATAACTTCAGTTTCACCAGCGAAGTCCGCTACTGGTTCCCGTACGACAAGAGCAAGTCCTACACCCTCGACTTCGTTGGTGACGACGACGTTTGGGTGTTCATCAACGGCAAGCTCGCGGTGGATCTAGGCGGCGTCCACACGCCCGTGGACGGCAGCATCGTCATCAGCTCGAACGGCAACGGCAACACCACCGTGACCTCGTACGACGCCACCGCCACCAAACCGACTTCTGTCAAGTCGACCGCGAGCCTCGGGCTGCAGGACGGCAAGGTTTACGAGATCGCAGTCTTCCAGGCCGAACGCCAAACCCACGGTTCGTCCTACAAGCTGACCTTGAGCGGATTCAACGCGGCCCCCAGCAATTGCACCCCGAAGTGCGGTGACGGCGAGGTCGTCGCCGACGAGGAGTGCGACTGCGGAACGGATGCGAACAAGTTCCCGAAGGATCGCTGCCCTGGTCCGAACGACGACAGCACGTACGGCGGCTGCAACACGCAGTGCAAGTGGGGCAACTACTGCGGCGACGGCCAGGTCAACGGACCCGAGGAGTGCGACGACGGCAAGAAGAACGGCACCGACGGCAGCCCGTGCACCATCGGGTGCACCAAGCAGCACTACTGCGGCGATGGCTTCTCCGATACCAATCGCGGCGAGGAATGCGACCTGGGCGATAGGAATGGCAAGACCTTGGACAGCCAGCTGGTCCAGTCGTCCGACCCCACTGCCCAGATCTACTGCACCGCCGATTGCCTGATTCCGCCCGGCATCGTCTATTAGACGTCTGTCATGGGAACCCTGGGAGGGTTCCAAACCCTCCCGCGACGCTGCGCTGCCGGCAAAGCCAGCGGAGCGTAGGCTCCGCACGCGTTAGGACTACTTCGCTGAGAGGATGCGCTGCCTCTCGGCGCGGGCGCTCTCGCTGAGCGGCCCGCTGGGGTAGCGCGTGACCAAGTCGTCGAGTTTGCGAAGCGCGAGGTCGTGCTGCCCTTGACGTTCAGCCGCCATGGCTGCCGAGAAGAGATCGTTTTGCTCGGCTAGACGCGAGACCGATGGAGTCAGAGCCGCGTTGGGTGCCGGTGCGAGCCCGGGGACGATGGGCAATTCCATGTCGCCAGGGGTCGGTGCGGCCGTGCCGAACACCCTGGCCGTAGGGGCCTTGTGAACCGCGGATCGCGCGGGGGTGCCCACCTGACTTGGCATCGCCACGGGCGTTCTCCCCGCGACTTCGGCTGCCTTGTTGCGCGGCTCATAGCATGGCGTGGCCCACGATTCGCCCGGCTGAAGAACGACCTGCTTGTCGCCCGAGCGCACCCACACCGCGCCCTCGCTGACCGATACCGTAGAGCTGCTGGCGGAGTCGCGGCAGCGCGATGGCGAGCTGTCCACCGCCACGGTGAACACGGTGCCGCGCACCTCGACCTCGCTGTCAGGTGTGCTCACCACGAAGCGCTCGCCCTGGCCCAGCTTCGCCACGTGCGCTTGCAGTTGCCCGCTGGAAAGCGAAAACCGTCGCGTGGTTCCCAGATCGTCAACGTGCAGGTGCGCCGAGGAAGACAGGGTGATGCGGGTACCGTTGGCATACCCGAGTGTGGCCAGGCCGTCGTTGCCAGAGCGCACGCTGTCGCCCACGGCCAGCACGCCCAGGTCCAGCAAGGGCTGCGCAGAGCCCGCACGCACGAGCTGATTGCCACTGCCTATGGCGTGTTCAACCACGAGCTCCGCGCGCGCGGCGCTGACAGGTTTGGTGCTCGACTGGTCGCTGCCGCCCGTCAGTTTCACAACCATGACCACGCCCGCGGCCAGCGCGAGCGTGGCTGCCGACAAGGCAACGACACGCTGGCGCCGCGCCTTGGCCGCAATGGCCAGGGCCAGAGCCGCAACCACGGCGTCGCGACGGACATCGGCCGGTACCTGGGGACTTTCCGCCTGCTGCTCATTCACCAGCCGCGCAGCCAGCCGCGCGTACCTGTTCTCGCCCTCAATCATGACTTGTCCTCCAGCCCATCGAGCCCGCCGGCAAGGTCGGGATCGTTTGCAATGCGTTCGTGCAATTCGCGCCGCCCTCGCACCAAGCGCGATTGCGCTGCGGCCACGCTGGCGCCGGTGATGTTCGCCACCTCGTCCAGTGAATAGCCATGCACATCGTGAAGCAGGAACGTCCAGGCGCGTTCGTGCACCATGTCCCCAAGGTGGCGCATGACCTGCTCGACCATGGCGCGCAAGACCGGACGCTGATGCGCGGTTTGGGGAACATCCTCCGGGGCCAGCTCGCGGGCGAAGATGGTGCGTTCCAGGCCGCGCCGGCGAATGTGCTTGTAGACCACGTTGCCCGCGATGGTGGACGTCCAGGTATCCAGCGAGCACTCCCCGCGGTAGCGATCGAGCGAGTGCAGAAGCTCGATCATCCCGACCTGGACCAGGTCATCGAAGTCGTTGTCAGAGGCGCCGAGCAGCCGATTCACGGTCCGCGCCACCACCGGGCGCGTGCGGTCGTAGAAGGGACCGGCCATGGCCGAGTTGCCGCTGCGCACGGCTGCGATCAGGCGGGCATCGTCGAGGGGCTCGAGTGTCCCCGGGGATTCCCCTCCTTTGACGATCCGCAGCCTTGTCATGCTCTCCGTCACATCTTGCTTGTACCGCCAACCACCCAAAGGCAGGCCAGCCCGTCACAGTGCAAATTCTAGTCCTAGTGCGAAAACCGGCCGCCAGCGCGAAAACGTGTGCTGCGTCCGGTTCGCGTCATCACCGACGGTCACCGTCATGGTTCCCGAGGTGGCGCGCAAGTCTAGCTCGCCCACGATGCGCAGCTTGCGCCAAACCGTCATTCGGCCGCCAAGGCTTGGGCCAACGACAAGGTTCCACATGGAGGCATTCTTGGCATTGTCTGACGCGACTGACGCGGATTCGTGGAGGACGCCCAGCTCCAGCCCGATGCCCAGGGCGTGGCGGCCGTGGTCGGAAGTAAGAAAATCCCAGAACAGGCCCACGTCGGCCCCAATGCCGGTGTACTGGTCGGCCGAACCAAAAAGCGCCGTGCCCGAGGCCTGCAGGCGCAGGGACTCGCTCAGCCCGAAGTCATAGGTCAACTCCGGTCCCATGGCCCAGTTGCCCGTGCGCACGCGCGCCATGGCGAACATTCCGCCTAAGACAAGGTGCGAGGGCGAGCTGAGCGCTTGGGTGGCAGCATCACCGACCGGCACGCCAGCGGCCAAGGCAGCGGCGGGAGACTCGCGCAGAAGCTCCGCCACCACCAAACCGATGGCGCGCCCGCGTTCGGCTTTGCTGTCTTGCTGAGCAAAAACCAGCTCCCTCTCCCGACGAAAACCTCCGGCGTCCTTGGCCGAGGTCGGCGAGAACACCTCGATGCTGGCCGTGTCCTTCTTCTTCCACACCAGATGGACGACGAAGCGCGCGCGCATCGAGGCCTTCTCGCCCTGCCACATGGCCGGCGTGACCAGGGTATCGGGCGCGATGGCCATGCTCACCTCGCCCAGCTCTCGTCGCAACGAAGCCGTGACGGCGGTGGCCATATCGCCGGTCGCGTCCGCGGGCGGAAGCAGAACGAGAAGGAACAGGCTGGCGAGCTCCATGGCCCTAGTAAACCACGAACTCGTCGGCCGCCAAGGCGCCTTCGCTGGAATCATCTTCGAGCGCAAGCTCAACGGTCTTGCCCACCCACTCGCTGGTGTTCCACTCCACCGCACGCGCGGCCCCGGTCGGGCTGGCGCTGGCCAGAATGGTCTCGCCCTCGCGCAGGATCACGCGCAGCCCAGCGTCGGGCGGACCGGCCAGGAAGAAGCGCAAGTGCGCGGTGTCGACCACGAAGGGCTGGGCGCGCAGGACGCCACGCGCTTGCACGCCGGCACGCCCTGAATCCGCGGCAAAGCGTCCGAACAGGCCGATCGGCGCCGGCGCCGGGGCGGCGCCAAAGGCCGCGCCAAAGGCGGTGAAACCGGCAAAATCCCCGCGCTCGAAGTCGGCGATGCGCCAGCCGCCCGCTGGAACGGGCGGCGGATCGCGCGTGGGCACGAGCAGCGCGCTCGGCGAGGTCTGCGCGCCCGCGAACGTACGCACGGAATCCACGCCCTCCGCGAAACTGTGAATCACGTGGTAGCGGCGATCCAGGTTCAGCCATTCGCCGGGATAGGACTTCCAATCGAGAACGACAGCGGCGAAGTGCTGATCCAGGATCGCCTGATCCAGCCCCTTGGGATGGCCGAGCGCGGCCTCCACATCGCGTACACCCATGCGGTGAACGAACGGTCGCTTGCCAACCAGCACGGCGTAGTAGGTGTGGAAGGGAATGAACAGTGGCTCGGGCAAGGCGCGTAGCTCGTCGAGCAGGCGGCCGGCGGCCACGCGATCCTGGGCACTCGGAACCGCGCTCGCGACACTCGGTAAGGCACGGCGTGGCCAGCCGGTGAAGATGGGCGGCTTGACCTGGCCACGCACGGGCGTCGGCATGGCGGTGTGTAGGCTTTGCGAACCGAGCAGCAGCGCCACCACCGCGGCGACCATCAAGGCGCCCCAT
>Ga0302321_100001839_pt1 | contig 18121 bp, 11 predicted proteins | sample Fen_T0_1_FD_202505 | JGI IMG/M metagenome (GOLD analysis project Ga0302321, IMG submission 202505) | Peat permafrost microbial communities from Stordalen Mire near Abisko, Sweden - Fen_T0_1 | ecosystem: Environmental > Terrestrial > Soil > Wetlands > Permafrost | place: Sweden: Abisko...
CCCGGGATGATTTGCTTCGGCTGGCTGGGGCTGTACCAGTTCAGATGCACCTCGCCCTTGCCGCCGGCCTGCAGGTATTCGAGTTTTAAATCATAGCGTGCGCCTGCCAGCAGCGTGACATTGCTCACCACATCTGAGGCGCCCTGCGATTTCCAGCCGTCAATCACCAACTGATCGCCCACCCACAGCCGGCAGCCGTCGTCCGAACGCACATCGAACGAATACGTTTCAGAGTATTGCGGCAGCACCTGGCCGGTCCAGCGCACGGAATAAAGCCCGTTGCTCAGGTTCGGCGACGCACCGTTCGTCCACACAAAATCCACGGTCGAATCCACCCGCGTGAGGAACAGGTTCGTCGGATTGAAATTCGCCTGGTTGGTGTACGTGGTGCTGGCGTTGGTAAAATAATAGCCCGTCAAGCCGGTGCCGTTCGCGGTGGTGGAGGGATAGATCACGACGCTCGCATTGGTGCCGGCCCCCAGCGTGTAGCCGGCGCCCGGCTGCAATTGCAACTGCGCGATCACGGGCGCGTGCCGGTTTGTATTCGCCAGCGGCGTCACGGAAACATTCGTGAAGCCCATGCCCGCCGGCAGCGTCACCAAGCGCGGCAATGGCGCATAATCCACCCCTTCGGTGGCATAGCCCGGGCCGGAGCCGCCAAGGGCCAGATTCACCTTAGCGGTGCCCAAGGGGAAACCACCGCGCGCCACGGTCAGGACCCCCAGATCCATCGGCGAGGCGCCGGCGTCGGGTGCGATGGTGACCGGATCGGTCGCCGCAATCGTGAAGACATTTTGTGACGCCAGGAGGTTGGTGGCGTAGGCGTAGTCGCTCAGCAGGTGCCCGCTGCCGTCCAGCGTTCCGTTGCTGAAGGGATTCAACGGGTCGAGGCCGAGCTGATATTTTTCCCAATCATTCATCATGCCTCCGTCCGTGTTGGTGTCCGTAATGGCGATGCGGAAAAACTTCGACCCCGGCCCGGTGGGAGCCGACAACGTCAGCGCCGCGCCCGCGCGCACAACCATGCCCGTCTCCAAGAGCCAGTTGGTTCCGCCCAGCGCAGCCACGCTCTGCAGTTGATACACCTTCCCCGGCGAGCAGGCAAAGGTCACGTTGAAATCGGTGGCCGTCCAACCAAAGAACGCGATGTGCGGATATGAATTTGAATCAAATGGGTTCGTCCCCGCCAGAGATTCCTGCAAATTAGAAAAGCCATCGGCATCGGCATCGGCCTGGGGATTGAGGTTGGTGGTGGAATAAATTCCTGACCAAATGTCGCTGAGGCTGTCCTGATTCAGGTCAATCATCTGGGCTGGAAGCGAACCGGCCGAAAGCGCCAGCAAGAGCGCAAACAGCGGGCGTGAGAGCTTCAGAAAAGCGCCTGCGAGCGCGCTGGCAACCGGTTTTCGGTGGCAATTGAAATTACAGGCATTCATTGGCGTTTAAACAAACCAACCGCAGGATAGCAACTACCGTGCCTCACTCATGAGATGCCGTCAAGTTATAGAGAAGTAATACTTTTGACCACTCGGCCACGCCAAACCGGGCGAGAAATCGGTGCCGCCGCCACCGTCACTGGAGCGCGCAGGTCCACGCGGGCAGCAAGGTCGCGAAGCAAGGCGCCTTCGGATTATGCTGAGCCAAGCAAAGTAAGGGCTGTATGGCGCAAGCGGTTTTGGCGCCGGGCCAAGTGCCTTCCCGTACGTGTGGCAATCATTTGGACAGAGACTGCTCGATTGCGGTGCAGTCGGCAGGGCGGCAGGGGCTGCGAGTTGGAAGCAAAACCCGGCGGTGCGCACCAAGGGCTTGCTTCATTTCTGCGTCTGACCGGTTTTAATGACTGGCGGGCAGGGCCGTTTCGGCGGGCCAGAGGTAGCCCAGTTCTTTGCCTGAACCATTCACCGCAACGATGGTGTCCAGCACGATGCCGGGGTCGACCATCCAGATCTTGAGCGTATGTTTTCCGGGCACACCGATCGAATGATTGCTAATGGTCAAAGCGGCGTTGCGCAGGACGTTTTTCTGCCAGGCCGGGTCATTCTCGGATTTGCCGACGGGCAGCGAAACCACCTGCGGCGTCTGATCATCGAAGGCGATGGCGTAGCGCTGAGGCTGGCCGGCCACCACCGAAAACGTGGGCAATGCGCGCACCGTCACCTGCCAATCGCCTTCGTGCTGGAGCCAGAGATTATATTGCAGGCACGGTGATTCACCCAGGATTTGCGGGGCCGAATTCCTCACGGCGGTCGTGGCGGGAAACACGGTAACGGCCGTGCCCAGATAGCCCAGCCCGCTGATTTTTCCCCACGCGGCATCGCTGCCGGGCAACCATGCCGAGGCGTGGCTGGCTTGCATGACGACACAACGGTTGGCTTCGATAAAATCGACGCCAGCGGTGATGGCACCGGGGTCCTCCGGATTGAAGGCTTGAACGCCCACGACGATATTCTGCCCGGCGGCGGCGAAGGTGATTTCGCCCGCCACGGCTTCACCCTTGGGCGCGCGTGACCAGTCAATGCTCACCTGCACGCGGGCATCGCCCTGGCCGGCAGCGGTGCTCAACTGAATCCAGTCTGTCGAAGCGGCGGCCGACCAGGTCTGCGTGCCGCTGCCGCCGTTAAAGACGTCCACGAAATGGGTTTGCGGAAGCAGCACATTAAACGGTGGCAAGGCCAAGGGCGCATTCGTCGGTGCGGCAAAGACGGATTGGGCCATGCCTTCAATGGCCAATCCAAGGCGCGCGGGCGAAACAGGAACCTCCGGAGGTGGAATCTTGGGCAGATTAAACACCTCCAAATCGCGCGGATGCGACGACATCATATAATTCCATTTGCCACCCGCGACCTGACGATTGTAGCGATCAGTCAGGCGCTGAATCGTGGTCTGCGCCTGCCGGGCGATTTCGAGCTGGGTTCCCGCCTGCGCGCGACCTTGCGCGGTGTAGGTGTAATAGCGGGTCAGGGCCAGGCTCTTTTCATTCATGGCGGCCGCGGCCAGCACTGGATAACCGAGGAGCTGGTAGCAGGCGTCCTGGGCGGACGACGGCAAGGCCGCGGCCACCGCCTCGACGCGCGGCACCAAGTTACGCCAGGCGTCCAAGCGCTGTTCGGTTTCGTCGCCGTTGACGTTTGGCGCAAAGACAGGCTGGCCGAGTTGCGACTTCATTCCGGGAAAGCCCATATGCTCGGGCTTCCGCTGAAAGCCCAGGCGATAGTATTCGTTGAGAATCGTCACCATTTCCGGGGCGATGGCGGGGTTGAAATCCCGGGCGAACTGTTGCAACAGCAGGTCATCGGTGTTCGTGCCCTGCCAGACATGGGGATTCCACGCCAGCTTGAGAAAATATTCCAAGCCAACTTCGCCGGGCTTCAGATCGCCGACGTTCAGCATCCAAACCTTGCTGGCGCCGTAGTCGAAGGCCTTGACCATTTCTTCCGCCATGAGTGCTGGAGGCGTGGAATTTAGCCAGAGATAATCATACGGCGTCCCCCAATAGGAAATATGGTAATACACCCCGGCGCCACCCGAACGCTGCTGTTCGCGCGCGCTGGAAAATTGCCGGATGTAACCGTAGTTGTCATCCGGCCAGACGAGCGTGATGTCATCGGGAATGTTGGGCGCCAGGCGATAGAGCGGCAGCACTTCCTTGTAGACGCAAAAAATCTGCGGCACCTGCGCGAGATTCGTGTTCACCTGTCGCGCCAGGATATCGCGCTGGGCGGCCATGATGCGGTGCAAGCGAACGGCTTTTTCGGAATCGGTGCCGCCGCCGGGCATGGCGCCATCGTGGACGCCACGCATGCCCAGGGTGTAGATGTTTTCAAAGCGGCCATTGTCGCGGGCGCGTTGCTCCCAATATTTCAGGACGCCGTCCGGGTTGGTGACGAAGTTATAGTCGCCAAATTTTTTCTCGTCCCATTCGCCGACATTGTCGCGCAGCATCTGTTCGCAGTGCGAGGAGCCCATCACAATGCCGTAGGCTTCGGCGAGTTCCTTGTTGGTGGAGAAGTCGTTGAAAGCGCGGGTGCCGGGATGCATGGCCGGCCAGAGATGATTGGCCCGCAGACGCAGCAGCAGTTCGAAGATACGGGCGTAGGTCTTAGGCCCGATGGCGCCGGTTTCGGGTTCGAGTGTCCGGGCCGACCAAGGCCGCAGGCCCCAGTCCTCATCGTTGAGGAAAATGCCACGATACTTCACGGCCGGGGCTTCCTGACGCAGCAGGTCCCCTTGCAACGCCAGCGTGCCCTGCTGCACCACCGGAACATCCGCCCACCAGTGCCAGGGCGAAACGCCGATCATTTCCGATAACTGGTAAATGCCGTAGATGGTGCCGCGCCGATCGCTGCCGGCGATGACCAACGCGCGGTCAATGCCCGGCAGCGGATGATCCACAACCTGGAGCACATAGCTTTCCCATTGGCCGGCAATGCCATTGGTCGCCAGCTTCCCGTCGGCGGCGAGCTGATCAATCAGCGGACTGTGCCCCAGGGTGCCGATGATGAGGCACTTTGATTCAGCGCCGGCGGCCGAATCGAGGAGCGCGGGCAAGGCACCGCAGACGGACTGGATATCGGTCGTCAGATCAATCGCCGCCCGGCGCACGGCAGCATCGGTTGTCGCCATGATGACCGGCACCGACTTGCCATTGGCGGCGAGCACGAAATCATTCATACCAACGGCGGTGGCCAAACCCAGTTCGGCCGCGGGCAACGGTCGCCACAGGCAAACGACGACCAGCGCGGCGATGAGAATTTTATGGTTCAGGAGCAAGCCAAACAGTTGGCGGAGCTTTAAGCTGGTTACGGCTCGTATAATGGGGAGCATGGTATGTAAATGACGAAGGCTAAAGCATTGGTGGCGGAGTGTAAACCCCGCGACTAGCCGGGGTTGTTTGGCGTTGTCGGCGCGAGCAAGTCCATGCCGCCCATGACGATGGACAAAGTCCCCAGCGGTGGAGACTCCGCCGCGAATCACGCCAGCAACTCTTGAATCTCATCCCAGCTCAGTGACTCGGCGAAAGCTTCCTCGCCGCCGAGGGTGGCTTGGATGATCTCGCGCTTGCGATTTTGCAGGATCAGGATTTTTTCCTCAACGGTGTCCCGCGTGATGAGTTTGTAGCTGGTCACCACCCTGGTCTGGCCAATGCGGTGGGCGCGGTCGGTGGCCTGATCTTCCACGGCGGGATTCCACCAGGGATCAAAATGAATGACGGTGTCCGCCCCGGTCAAATTTAAGCCGACACCGCCGGCTTTGAGGCTGATGAGAAAGACGGGAATGGTGGCGTCGGTCTGGAATTTTTCCACGACAGCCTGCCGGTTGGTGGTGGAGCCATCAAGATAACAGTATTCAATTGCTTCCTCGGCGAGCCGTTCCTTCAACAGCGTCAACATGCCGACAAACTGGCTGAACACCAACAGGCGGTGGCCGCCATCAATGACTTCCTCCAGCAACTCGTCGAACATATCGAGTTTGCCGGACGCATTGGCGGGATTGACGTTTTCCAGCTTCAACAGGCGCAGATCGCAGCACGCCTGACGCAGGCGCAGGAGCGCGCTCAAGACGACCATCCGGCTTTTGGCCAGACCTTGCTCGCCAACTGCGGCCAGCACTTCTTTCCGGCTGGCCTCGATGATCTGCTGGTAAACGCCGCGCTGATCCGCCGTGAGTTCGCAATAGGAAATCTGCTCGATCTTGGCGGGCAGATCCGCCGCCACATCCCGTTTGAGGCGGCGCAGCATGAACGGCCGCAGCCGTCGTGCCAGCCGCGACTGGGCCCCGGAATTCTTGTCCTTGGCGATGGGCAGCTCGTAACGTTCGCGAAAATCCGTGGCGGTGCCGAGATAACCCGGCATAAGAAAATCAAAGATGGACCACAGATCGAACACCGAGTTTTCCAGCGGCGTACCAGTCAGCACAATGCGATGTTTGGCCTGCACCGCTTTCACCGCCTGCGCGTTCTGCGTCTGCCGGTTTTTGATGTGTTGGGCTTCGTCGAGCACGACGGTATCGAATTCTAATTCGCGGTAACGGGCGGCATCGCGGCGGAGGAGTGCGTAGCTGGTTACGATGATGTCGCTGGCGGGTATTTCGGCATAGCGGGCGTGGCGGTCCGGGCCGTGCAGGGCGAGGACTTTTAGTTCGGGGGTGAACTTCTTTGCCTCGGCCAACCAGTTGTAAACCAAGCTAGTAGGACAGACGATCAGGTGCGGCTTGGCGGCAGGCGGGGCCACGGCGCCCGGATGAGATGGAGCTGCCTCAGGCCGGGGTTGACACAGTTGTAGCAACGCCAATGTTTGCAAGGTCTTGCCCAAGCCCATTTCATCGGCCAAGATGCCACCGAAGCCGTTTTCGCGCAGAAACAGCAGCCACGCCACGCCTTGTTTCTGATAGGGCCGCAGGACGGTTTCCAGGGCCCCGAGCGGCGGGCAAGCCGGTTTCACTTCGCCGCATTGGCTGGCCACCCGCTCGCGCCAGGCCGCCGGGGCCTGCACCTGCCAACCGGCATGTTGTTGCAGGGTCGCGGCAAGAAAACCCGCCTGTTTGCTGCTAATGCGATAACCCTGAGGGTTTTGCTGCGGCGAACAGTCCAGCAAGACCTCCTGCAATTCCTCGACCGCCCCGGAGTCGATCACCGCCATTTTGCCATTCTTCAGGCGGGTATGGTTTTGCCCGGACAAAATCAGCCGCTGAATCTCCGCCGCCGAAAACTGCTCGCCGCTGCCGGCGGCAAACACCACGCCCAAATCAAACCATTGGACGCCCGACGGGGTGATTTGAAATTTGGGCTCGACGCGTTCAAGGTTCTTCAGCGTGCGGTTTTCCAACTGCTCATCCAGGGTGACCAGCCATTCCTTTTGCAGCCTGGGAAATTCGCGGGCGAGGAAATTCAGCACCGAGTTCTGCCCCTGCAACAGCAGTTTTCCCTGCCCGTCGGGCGTGGAAAAACCATGCCGTTGGAGGCGCGCCACGGCGGCGCGTTCGGCTGTAAAATCGCGGGTGGAATAGCGCGTGGGCACTTCGGGGTCGGGCAGCCAGACGCCTTCGCCGGCATCGGTCACGCCCACGGTCATGATCCGCGCGCCATAGGCACATTGCAGCCGCGCAATGAGTTGCGTCAGACCGCCCTTCAGTTCCAGCAAAAAGCGCGGGGCCTGCGGTTCCAACGTGAAATCGGCGGGCTTAAAATTCGCCTCGATGCCGCTGGCGGACAACTGCGGCCAATGCTGGCTGAGAAACGCGGGCACCTGGAGGCGCGTCACGCGCACGGGCGCTTGAAAGACATCTTTCACGACTGGCGGCAACGCGAGCGGTTGCAACGAGTTATTACGCCAGACCCAGTCGCCCACCCGGACGAGGGGTACGGACGGTGCTGGCAGCGAAACCGTAATTTCGCCATTGGCCTCCAGCACGGCGCGCAGCGGCAGGGCCAATGGCGTGGTGGTGACGGTCACTTGGGCGGCCTTGCCCAGCGTCAGATGGGGATGCCCGGCCAACGCGGGCAGGACGGCCGCAAAATCCTTGGTCTCGATTTGGAAAACGCCGGGCGTTTCGCCGTCGGTGATTTTTTCAAACGCATCCAACACCGCGCCATCCTGCGCGCAAAAGGCAAAGGACCGGCCCTTTGGCAGCGCGTTCAGGGGACAACGTCCCCCACCCCACTTCGCCTCCACGACCAGCATGAAACGTCCGCGGGCCACCGCCTGGTCAAAGTTCGGCGGCAGAATGACATACAATTCCGCCGGCTCGCCAGATTCACTGCGCAACAGTGCGGGAGGTTTCTGGGCCGGCGACCTCGTCGGGAGGGATGACGAGGAGGTTTTTGCCGGCACTGGTGTGACTGCTGGTTTTTGGGCGGCCAGCCAGTGCAACCCCACGGCGACACTGTGAGCGCAAATCTTGCCCCATTCCCGCGCGTCGCGGCAGTTGCAGAGATTCTCGATATCCACGCCGTTATGAATGACCATTGAAGCGCGGAATGACATGCCTTCGGTCTGCACCACACCCCGGAGCAGCGGCGGTGCCCAATACGAGCTAAGCACCTGGCGTTGCTCGAGATAAGCCCGCGCCCGCTTCATCACGTCCCAGCCTGCGGCGTTGCTCAGCAAGGCTTCTGTTAGTTCAACCGGCATGGCGACAGTATGCCGGGGACGGGGGCGGATGAAAATTACGAATCTCCGGCGGGGAATGACGAATGACGAATGTCGAATGAATTACAAAGCACGAAGTACGAATGGGCCGAGGCGCGCGTGGCAAAAATGGTTTCTCGCCGTGGGATATGCCAGACTGCGCCTCGTTGCGTTGGATGCCTTGTTGGAGATGATTTCCAAGAACGGGTAATGGTATAGTTTCAATCTAGGAGGCTGACAATCTCATTCAGCGTCCAAACGTGGTTGGCGACTCCCGCTTCCATTGCTGGCGTCACGCGCAAGGTTTGGTGAACGCGGGCAAAGTTGTAATACATATAATGCAGGGCAATCGCCGCTTCGTGGTTTTCTAGCTTCTTTGAAAATGCGTTTGTCAAACGGGTAAAGCGGCGCATGGACATCCGCATTGTGAGATTTTGGCGTTCCGTGTGACTGGTGGAAACATGGCGGAAGTCGGGCGTTCCTGAAGTCACCGTCTTACGCGCTTCCATACATTGCGCCGGAGAATAGCGATGCTCGCCCTGCAACTGCTCGTTGCCGTAAATCTTCACCAGTTGCGCGAAATCAATGTCCGAACCAAACGCATCTTCAACCGCCGTCAGATAGGGTTTGTGGCCGTCTGTTGTTAGCTGGACGCGATTTGCCAGCCGTCCGGCCAAGTCATGCATAAAATAATAGGCCGCGCTCGCATCGCGGCTGCTAACAAACCAGCAGGGGACAAGTTTCGTATCAGGATCAAGCGCAACCCAAGTCCACACACTGCCGACACCGGTTTGATTCTTCAAATCTTCCGGCAAGTTTTTGTCCTTCGCATAAACAAATGACCAGATTTCATCACACTGGACGCGCTTGCATTTCAAATTACGGAAAGTCTTGTCCTGACGTAGAGCAGGCCCCACCAAGTTCAACGAGCAGTTTTTGAATTGTCGTGCGGTGAACACCAGTCATGCGGACAGTGGCGCGGAGCGAATTATCTTCAACCAAACAGGCAACCACGCGCACTTGCTGTTCCTTTGTTAATTTATTCATAAACGCATTATGCTTGAGCGGTCATACATTGTTAAATAGAAAATTAGGCCACGCGAGGGTTTGCCCCGCGTGGCTCGTTTGCCTCTTAGTTGAGGCTCAGGTTAAGCTGCTCCCCGCTGGATTTAACCCAGATGGGAAACACCTTGCCCCGCTTCGGATAAATGATCTGACCCGTCTTTGGATGATGAATCCACGGACGGAAAATCAGGGCATAACCCGGACGAGACCGACTTGGCTTTGTGGCCATACGGTTTTCCTTTTGAATAGAACTCTATGCTTGACCGAAGAAGAAGCCTGTGGCAGTGTAGAAATGTTATTACACACTGCGGGCTTCGCCCCAGTTCCACCCGTGAGTTCATTACGGTTGGAAAAGCTCAGCGGTGGTTTCAGCCATCACTGAGCCTGCGAGTTCACCTCGCCCTGTGAGAGAGTTCCCTAGACAGTTACACTCTCACAGGACTTTTATTTTCGCCTCGCCGCCGGCAATTGGAGCGGTTTGGCTTGATACCCTTCTTTTCATATTATTCATTGCTTATGTGTTGAACAGGCGGTTAAACGTCAACCGCCAAATTATTGCTGATCTGGATTAAGGTTTGTTTCTTCAATAATTAACTGAAACCCAAGCCAAGCTCGGATGCGCTCCAATTCATCTTTTGTTACAGTAAATGGAGCCTTAATAGTTATTTTTCGCTTGCGCTTACTGTCCAAAAATAAAGTTTGAACCTGAGATTCATCGTCGCCTTCAATTTCATCCGGCTTGGGCGACTTTGTTGGCAACGAAACAACGGGGGGCGCAGTTGTTTCAGTCGAATTAATCCCATTAGGAATTGCAATGGTTCCATCCGGCAAAATGAATCCGGCAAACTTAATGGAACTTAAAAAAACAGCCGCGCAGGTTTTAGCGCAAGACTTTGAAATTGATAGGGAATCGTCTTTCTCAAGCTTGTTAGCTAAAAGATCGGCATTAATTTTTTTACCAACGTTCAGATTAACAATATCGGCATAAGTTTTAATGCCCATTATTGATTGCGTTAATGCGGCTTGTTTTGCGCCATCGGTGTCTGGCTTTAGATAGTCTTTTGCCAGAGTAGTGAGTTCGGGTTTTGGAGAGCCAATAAGCTTAAAAAGGCGAGCTGCTGCTATTCGCCGATAAAAAGGTGTCGATGTTGGATTTGCATACCCACAACCCTTTGCAACATCCGGCATCGCCGCTGTTTCTAGGGCCTTTTCGTGGATTATGCTTGCAAGATTAATCGCCTCCCCGATGTCAAACATCGGGATATCATTCGTTGAATCCTTCTTGGTCGTATCAGCCATGTGATTAATCTACACATAAAAACCAAAAAAGCAACAAGAAAAAAAATAAATGATTAGACTCTACTTTTTATTGTTTTTCCAGCGCGATTTTGCTGCTTTTTGGGCTATTTCACTGCGTTTTTTAGGTGTTAGCGATTCCGCCCTAGCTTTTCCGCCTTTTAAGCCGCCAAGCCTACCCAGCGCGACTGCGGCAGGATTTTTCTCTTTTGAAGGAATTACTGAAGCTTGACCAGTGGATTGCTGGACGATGTTGAAAGCTGTCTGGTTAATGTCTTTGCTTGAGCGTTTAGGCATAGCGCAACTTTGACCAGTCGCGGGGGAGATTCAAGCCAAAAGTGAGATTTAAGGTTTCAAACTATACCACCATATACCACCACCCAAGAACGCAAAGACTTGCGTTTTTGAAGCAGATCCCAACCACGGCCTCTTGTATCGAAATGCTGATCCAATCGGGGTGATTCGTGATCCCTGATCCGTGACAAATGTCGAAGGCTATTTGAGGTTTGTTAAGCCGCAGCAATGGCGGACGTCAAACCGCTGGTGGCGGCGCACATTGGCGGGCCCAGCCCGCGAATCCTTTCGGCCGGGCCGCAAAAACTGAAATCCAAATCTCCGATGACATTGAAAAGGTGAAGAACCCCAAATTTTAATAACTCTCTGCGAAGTCAGGCCAGCCATCGGTCGGACGTGGCACCGAGGTGAACTCAGTGATCTGCTGCCACCGCTTCAGCAATGATCGCCAGCATGCGCTGGTTGGTGGCGGCATCTTTCACGGCGATGCGCAGGGCGCGATCGCCCAGGTTGGTGCCCATCGAGGAGACGTTGCGGAGGAACAACCCGCGTTCACGGCAGCGGGCGATGACGGTATCGGCAACCGGCCCGGAGTCGGGCAGATGACAGAGAATAAAATTGGCGACGCCGGGAATGATTTCCCAGCCAAACGATTTCAGGGCGGTCATCAGGCCGGTGCGCAGCGCGCGGGTTTCGGCATATTTGGCGGCGTAATAACCGGCATCGGCCAGGGCGTTCACAGCGGCCACCTGGGCGGGCAGGCTCACGGCCCAGGGCGGATTCAGCGGGCGCAGCGATTCGAGTTGCGCGGGTCCGGCGCAAAGATACGCCACCCGGGCGCCGCTTAAGGCGTGGGTCTTGGACAAGGATTTGCAGACCACGACGTTTTCCGAGGCGGCGGCAAAGGTTTCAAGCGATTCTTCCGCCCCAACATAATCAAGGTAGGTTTCATCCAGCCAGATGCGCGTGGCGGCGGGTACCTTGGCCAACACGGCGGCCAGTTCCGCACGCGGAACATGCCGGCCGGTGGGGCTGTTTGGATTGACCAGCACCACCAGGTCATAGCCGCCCTGCATGGCCTGCTCCAACTGGCGCAAATCGACGCCATATTGCGCGGCGCGCAGCAGCGGCAGGCGGTCCACCTGGCAGCGGATGACGCGTTCGAGCACGTGCGCATATTCGCCGTAGGTCGGATCCAGCATCAGCACGCGGGAGCCGGCGGTGAGCCAGTGGCGCAGCGCGAGAAAAATCAAATCCGACGAGCCGGCGCCAACGAGAACATTCTCCGGCTGGACGCCGCGAACGCGGGCAACGGTCCGCACCAACCCTTCGCAACCGGTCGGCGGCGAGGTGCGGAGGAGTTGCGGCAAATGGTGCTGCAGCGCGGCCACGGCTTTGGGCGACGGCGGAAACCACGCGTCGAGCACATCGGCGGCAATGACGGTGGTACCGAGCCGTTCGAGCGAATTAAATTCATCCCCCACGGCCTCAAAGAATTTCCCGCCGTGGTAACAAGGCGAGGGCGTGTTAAAGGCCACGCCGATTTCCCAGGCCATTTCAGCCTCGATGCGGTCCAGCATTTTGCGAATGCCGCCGAGTGAAGCCTGGACGTCCGCCATGGTGGCCTGCAACAAGCCATAGGTGACGGCGCCGCATTTGACATCCTGTCCGGTGGGCTTGAGTCCGACGCGGACGTGCATGGAGCGAATTTCGCGCCGGCCAATGGCCATGATGCGCGTGCCACCGCGGGCCTCGACCCAGCGGAAGGAAGCATACATCAGCGCCAACGCGAGCAGGCTGCGGCGGGAGGATTGCGGCACGGTGAGCAGGCGGACTTCATATAGTTTTTCATCCACCGGAAACGGCAGTTCCGCGCGCTTGAAATATTTATCAATCGAATAACTCGGGCTGCCCGGCAGCGTTATGGAAACAAACCCCACGAGGCGGTCGCCGTCGGCGATGACGATGTAGTGGTTGAAGGCGTCCAGCGCATCGGTCAGGCGGCCGGTGGTATTGGGCGAGTATTGCCCCAGCTCCCGCGCATACACCTCGTGGCGCACCTGGTAAATCGTCTCACGATCACGATCGTTGGCCATGCGCACAACGAGCCGGCGGCCGGAGGTTAAATCGGCCTCGGTTTCATCGCCCGGCGCGCTGGAAAGTTGGACGGGTTCGGCTGGCACAATAAAACTTTAGCCAAGACGCGCGGCCATTTCAACGCCGCGCAGGTTGTTCAGGTTGAAAATTTTCACGTCGTCACCGAACCCGTTGGCGCGCGCCAAGCCGGACAATACGCGTCCGGGCCCGATTTCAAACAGCACCGGCCGGTCCGCGCCACGCAAGGTTTCCATCGCCGTCCGCCAGCAGACCGGCTCGCTGAGATTGCGGGCGACCAGCCGGCGAATCTGCTGCGGATCGGTTTCGGTGGCGGCGGTGACGTTAAAAACGAGCGGGGTCCTGGGCGGGTGAAACTCCATGGTTTCAAGCCAGCGGGAAAACTCCGCCTGGGCCGTTGCCAGCAACGGACTGTGCCACGGCCCGGCCACGGCCAGCCGGCGACACTGGCCGAGTTTTTCCGCTACAACGAGCGTCGCGAATTGATCCAGCGCGGCGATTTCGCCCGAAAACACGAGCTGGCCTGGCGCATTGTCGTTGGCGAGGACCAGTTGCGCGCCGGTGAATTTTTCCGCCAACAACTGCAAAACGGCTGCGCGCGCGGTGGAAATCACCGCCACCATGCCGCCGGAAACGCGTGCCGCCGCCGCGTCCATGAGTTCGCCGCGTTTGACGGCAAGGTCGACGGCGGCTTCAAAACTGACGACACCGGCCGCGGCCAGCGCGGAGATTTCGCCCAGTGAGTGGCCGAGGACTTGATCCGGCAGCATCCCCTGCTCCGTCAGGCAGCGGAGGTAGCCGAGTGAGACACAGACAAGCAACGGCTGCAGATTTTTGGTGCGGGTCAGTTCGCGGTCCGGCCCCCGCAGACAGATTTTTTCCAAATCGGTGCCGGTGCGTTCGCTGGCGCGGCGGACCAGCTCACGGAAGGGCGCATTGGACTTGAACAAATCCGCCGCCATGCCGGTTTCCTGGGAACCCTGGCCGGGAAAAAGGAAGACGTTCATCACCAATCAGGCGGCGGTGCCGGTGAGGCCGCCATCCACGACGATGGACTGGCCCATGATGTAGCTGGCGCCATCGGAGGCAAGAAAGGTGACGACCGAAGCCACTTCCTCCGGCTTGCCAAAGCGCTTGAGGACGATGTGATCCAGATTCTTTTGTTTGATCTGGCGCGGCACGCGCGCCGACATGTCGGTTTCCACAAAGCCGGGCACGACAGAGTTGACGCGGATGTTTTTCCCACCGAGCTCGGCCGCCAGGGCGCGGGTGAAGGCGAGCAACGCGCCCTTGGAGGCGGCGTAATTCGTCTGCCCCATCACACCGACGAGCCCGGCGATGGAGGCGAGATTGATGATGATGCCGCGCCGCGCGCCGAGCATGGGCCGCGTGACCGCCTTGCACCAGCGATAGACGCCATTGAGGTTCGTATCAATGACGCGGTTCCAATCCTCGGCGGGCATGAGCATGAGGAAGGTGTCGGCGGTGATGCCGGCATTGTTGACGAGCACATCAATTTTGCCCTCGATGGCAATGATCTTGTCCACCGCGGCGCTGATCGCGGCAGCATCGGTCTGCGAGCATTGGATGGCCTCGGCCTGGGTGGCCGCGACCACGTTAGCGGCGGCCTCGGCGTTTTGGTGAAACGTGAAATAAACCTTCGCGCCCTGCGCGGCGAAGCGTTCCACAATGGCGCGGCCGATCCCGCGTGAGCCGCCGGTGACGACGACGACCTGTCCGGTAAATTCGCGGTTCATAGTTTTTGATTTATTTTAACTCCTGATAGCGCTCCCAAAGGCCCGGCGGCCATTCCTTGATCAGCTTGTTCGTGGCCGCAGCCACAAAGGTCATGACGGTCTGGCCAAAAGCCATGGCGGTGCGCTGTTTTTCGTGAATGAGATAATGGCTGAACACGAGCCGTCCTTCGTAGGCGGGCTGGAGGTTGTGCGAGGTGTACAGCAGCAGCGGCATGCCGAATTTCACCGGCTTGCGGTAGTGACAGATGTTTTCCACCACGGGCATGAACAGGCCGAGCTTGAGGGCCTCCTCGAGCGGGAGCACTTCAAACATGATCTGCAACCGGCCCTGCTCGAACCAGCGGAAGTAATTCGCGTTGTGGATCACCCCCATCATGTCGGTCTCATGAAACGCGGGCTGGATGGCCAGCTTGCGCTTGATCAGACGGCCTTTGGCTGGGGGCGATGGGGGCAACATACGCCGCGGGCATTACATTTCGTCGAGCTTCACGGTGAGGCTTTTGGGCATGATCGGCGGCATGGAAATCGAACGCACCACGGCGCCAGCGGCGGCGCCGACCCGGAATTCGAGACCGGCAAAAGCCAGTTCCAGAGGCAGCAGACCCAGCGCCAGCGGCTGCTGCAGCACATGCGAAACGCAAGCGGTCACGACTTCACCCACCGCCCGGCCTGCGTGAAAAATCGGGGCGCCAGCCGCCAGCGTGGTGCAACCGGCGTCCGCCGCGAGACCGACGATTTTTTGTTTCAAGCCCGCCGCGCGCCGTTCCTTGATGGCGACGCTGCCGCTGAACGATTCCTTTTCGAGGTCAATCATCCATTGCAAGCCGAGCGGGAGCGGATCCTGCACGCGCTCGCCTTCGCGGAAAATGTTGAAGAACCGGCCTTCGAGCCGCAGGGCGTCATGCGCGTCGACGCCCACGAGGCGGCCGCCGCGCTCCTCGACTTCCGCCTTGAGCGTGGCGAACAACTGCGCGGCAATGGACACGGGTGCAATGAGCAGATAGCCGAACTCGGAGGTCTTGCCCGCGCGGATGAACCGCACCGGCTCGCCCGCGAAGTGGTAATTCTCAATGGAGAGATACGGCAGGCCGATGACATCGGATCCGAAAATTTTCTTCACGATCTCCCACGACTTGAAGCCATCGAGGCTCAGGACGACGTGGTCGGCGGACAAATCTTTGGCGCCGGATTCCGCGCCTTTGGACGCGAGCAGCGCATCCAGTCCGGCATCCGGCAGAATGCTTTCGCAAAGGAAGACAAACTCCTGATCGTTGTTGGCCACGAAACAATCGGCGGCCAGCCGACCATCCGGGCCGGCGAGGAAGGTGTGCAGCACGCGGCCAAAGCGGATTTTCGGCACGTTGCCGGCGAGCAAGGCATCCAGAAAATCGATGCCGGGCGTTTCCGGCAGCGAGAAGAGGCGGACGAAGGAAAAATCCGCCAGCGCCGCCGCGTCGCGCACGGCGCCGCATTCAGCCGGAAGATCGCCGAAATGCGAAACGACCTCGACCCCGTGGCGTTCGCGAAAGACCGCCCCGGCGGCGGCCAACTGGTCTTTAAGCGGGGAAGTTCTCACGCCTGGCCTCCTTTGGCGTCTTGTTGTTCGATCACAAAATCCACGACGGTGTTGATGGAGCGGAGCACGGCAATGTTTTCATCGGGAATCTTAATTTTGAAGCAGGTTTCCACGCAGAGGACGATTTCCAGCGCATCCAGCGAGTCCAAGCCGAGGCCGGAGCCGAGGAGCGAGACATCTTCATGCAAATCTTCCGGGGTGTAGGGCAAATTCAACCGGCGGATCAATTCCTGTTTGAAGGTGTCGATCACCTGCCGCCGCCGTGCAATGGTTTGATTGATTATATCTGACATTCTGCTGGGTTCCGTTGGTTCCGTTGGCGGTGATTTTTGCCGTTTGAGGCGGGATTATCAAACTGAAACTTGAGGTTGTTGCGCCCCCTAAGGACCATTGCCCGGCCGGATTCGGGCAATAAAAAAGGTGGCGACGCCGAAGCATCGCCACCTTGTGAAAACTGTCAGCTCACCAGAAGCTGATGTAGAACCAGACCACGCAGGCGACGACAATCAAGCTGAGCACCACGTCGAGGGCGTTCCAACTCTCGCGCGTGGCGGCTTTTTCCGCCGCCGTGGCCCCATACCAGGTGTATTTGACCGTCTTGGCATCCGGGGCCTTGGTCAGCAAGCTGATGACCACCATCAGCACGACAGTGAGCACAAACAGACCCTGGCAGAAATACAGCCAGTGAATGTTCCAGAAGTCAAAGATAAGCCCGTGCTTCGCCTTGATGGGGGCGATGCCGGCCGCATATTGATCGGCATTGATGAGGCCTTTGTAGAGCTGCTGCTTGAGTTCTTTCACGGTGGCACCATCGACGCGCATGACGAGATCGGCCGCCAACCGGGCGAAACCCGCCACCACGCCCACGACGAAGGACCAGAGCGCGGCCGGAGCGGTGGCGCGTTTCCAGAACACGCCCACGGCGAACAACACGGCGATGGACGGCGAGAGATAGCCCTGTACGCTCTGCAGATACTCGTAGAGGTTCGAGTGCAGCGCCTTGATCACGAGCACCCAGCAGATGCCCATGAACACGATCACCGCCGTGGCGATACGACCGACGAGCACTTCCGTCTTGCCGGTGGCATTCGGATACCATTCGCGATAGAAGTCCATCGTAAAGAGGGTGGCCGAGGCGTTGAACTTGGAGGCCAGCGAGGCCATGAGGGCCACGATCATGCCGCAGGCGACGATGCCTTTGATGCCGTGGGGTAGAATCTGCGCCACGAGCGTCGTGTAAGCGGCGTCACCGCTGGTGGTAAAGGTGCTGCCCGGGGTCTGGGTCAGGGCGTAGGCCACCATGCCCGGAATCAGGAAGATAAACACGGGCGTAAGCTTGAAGTAACCGGCCAGGATGGAACCCCGGCGGGATTCCTGCTGGTTTTTTCCGGCCAGCACGCGCTGGACGATGTATTGGTCGGTACACCAGTACCAGAAACCAATGATGGCCGAACCCGGCAGAATTGCCAGCCAGGGCCATTCCGGATCCGCATTGGCGCGGATCAGGTGGATATTCGGGCCCACCGAGGCCTTGGTGATATTCCAGCCTTCAATCAGGCTGCCATGGCCCAACTCGCGCAACCCAACGAAGAGGATGCAGAGCGAACCGAAGATCAGCACCGGCGACTGGAGCACGGCCGTGTACATGATGACGCGCATGCCCCCGAAGATGGTGTAAAGCCCCGTGGTGAAGGCCAACCCCAACGCAATGACCCAGAAAATATCAATGGTCTGACCAAAGATATTAACCGACTCGACGCCGAGCAAGGTGCGGATGACCACGTCGCCGGCATAAATCGTCGCGGCAATCTTGGTCAGGACGAGGCTCGCCATGGTGAGCAAACTCAACACATTCCGGGAGCCGCGGCTAAAGCGCAGTTCCAGGAATTCGG
>Ga0302321_100001840_pt1 | contig 18121 bp, 12 predicted proteins | sample Fen_T0_1_FD_202505 | JGI IMG/M metagenome (GOLD analysis project Ga0302321, IMG submission 202505) | Peat permafrost microbial communities from Stordalen Mire near Abisko, Sweden - Fen_T0_1 | ecosystem: Environmental > Terrestrial > Soil > Wetlands > Permafrost | place: Sweden: Abisko...
CGGCACGCACCTCGACGACAACGGTGGGCACGCCCTCGACCAACTCGTAGCCCGCCGTGACGTCGGACCCGTAGCCGGCCGGGAGAGTTTGGGCGATCAGGGCTCGGGTGTGCTCCGCGCCGTCGAGCGGCTCCTGGTTCTCCGCCGCCGCGAACCGCGCTCCCTCGGCGGCGGCAGCGACCAGCGTGTTGCGCACGTACAGGGCCAGCGCCAGCTGGACGAGCGCCATCACCAGCACGACGACCAGAACCGAGACGAGAACGAACTCGACGACTGCCGATCCGTTGTCGTCCTCGCGCCTCATGGCCCGTTGACCCGACCCAGGGCGTCAGTGAAGATGGAACGAAGCTGATCGTCGGCGACGATCCATAGGGCCGTCACGAGGCCAGCCGTCATCACCGTGATGAGAACCCATCCAGGAACGTCACCGCGGTCGCGGTGACCACTCCCGACGAACCGCGCAGCCCACCGGTTGGTGGCGGCCCGAATCTGGTTGGTCATAGCTCCTCCTCGTTGCCTGCCGACGTCACGGCGACGTCAGGGACAGTCCGTAGAACCCGGGGAACAGGGCGAAGACGACCGACACCGGCAGGACAAGGAACACGACCGGCACCATCATGGCGATTTCCTTGCGGCCGCCGGACTCGATCAACGACCGTCGACCGGCTTCTCGGGCGTCGGCAGCCTGCGCCCGGATGACGTCGGTAAGAGGCGTTCCTCGTTCGACCGCGACTGCGAGACCGTCGACGAATCGGTGGACCTCGGTGAGGTCGGTGCGATCTGCCATTCGCTGCAGTGCGGCGACGAGGCTCGCCCCGGCGCGGACGTCGGCCAGGGCGCGCCGCAGTTCCTCGACGAGTTCGCCGTGGCCGCGGGCGGCGACCCGCTCGATCGCGGCAGCCGCACCCTCGCCGGCCGCCACCGACAGGGCGAGGAGTTCAACCAGCGCAGGGAACTCGGCCAGAATCCGTGCTCGCCGCCGCAGCAGTTCCCGAGTCAGGGCGCGGTCGCGCACCATGACTCCGACGACGAACCCGATCGTGCCCAGCACCAGCGCGGGCACGAACACCCGCGCCTGCGCCCCACCAAGTGCCACGCCAGCCAGCAGGGCCGCGACGGCGCCGGCCGCGCCCCAGCCGAGCTGTTCGAGTCGAAACGTCTCGAGAGTCAACGGTCGGCCCAACTGGTCGAGCCGACGGGCCACCGAACCGCCGCCGCCCAGCGCCCGGTCGAGGGTTCGAGCCTGGTCGCGCAGCCACGGCCGCAGCAGCCGCTCCAGCGTCGGGAAGGGCGTCACTGTGTGACGTTCGAGCAGGAGGCGCGACGGGCGGTTACGATCGGCCAGGTACGGGGCGACCCGGTCGACGAGCGTCGGCTGGCGCAGGCGGGGCCATCGGTTCCAGATCGTCGCCAGTCCGAGCCCCGCGGTGAGACCCAGGAGGGCGACGGCGGGAGTCATCGCAGCACCCGTTCGTCCTCGGGCAGCCGTGCCAGGCGCACCATCAGCCGATAGGCGACGACACAAGCGAGCGCCCCACCGCACAGCACCACCAGTCCAGCCGCCGTGTCGTAGGCGGCGACCGCTTCGGGGCGCAGCGAAAGCATGGCCAGCAGGATCCATGGCGCGGCCACGGCGAGGCGCGCCGCATTCACGGTCCAGCTCTGACGGCTCTCCAGCTCACCGCGGGTTCGGGCGTCGTCACGCAGGAACGCGGACAAGGTCCGCAGCAGTCGGCCAAGGTCGCTGCCACCGACGTCTCGGGTCAGGCGCAGGGCTTCGACGACGCGATCGCCGACCGGATCGGCAAGGTCGTCCTTGAGATGGTCCAGGCAGGCATCGAACCTCCCGGTGACGCGGTACGCGTCGGCGAAACGACGAAACGGTTCGCGCAGGGCCACCGGACCTCGGTCGCCAAGCTGGATGAGCGCTTCGGGCAGCGACAGGCCGGCCCGCACCGCCGAACTGAGGCTGTCGATCACGTCAGGCCACAGGAGGCGCAACTCCTCACGCCGTCGATGGGCGCGGTTACGGACCAGTCCAAGAGGCGCGAGTGCGGCGAAGATGCCGAACACCGCCGCGATGGCCGGAGACCGCGACACCGACGCCACAGTCACGGCGACGGCGCAACCGCCGACGGCCGAGCCGACGATGAACTGGACCGGACCGAGGTGACCGATCCCGGCTGCGACCAGCTGGTCGGCCAGACGCATCCGTCGTCGGTTCCACCAGCCCGTTCGCGAGACGTCCGTCGTTGCTGCCAGGCGCCGGCGCGGACCGACGATCAGCAGGAGGGCGACACCGAGGAGCAGCCCCAGGAGTACGGCCATCAGGCTGCTCGATCGTCGAGCAGCCGGACGAGGTCGACCCCGATCCGCACGAACCTTTCCGCATGCGGCGGGAAGCCGTTGGCCCGCACCAGCGCGCCGTCACGGGTGACGAACAGGTCCTCGATCTCGATGACGCTGCCCTCGACCCGTCCGGGTACCGCGACGATCTCCCTGACCCGACGCTGACCGTCTGGCTCGGTGGCGATGTGGACGACGAGGTCCACACATCCGGCGACCGTCGGAACGACGAACCCGTGTCCGACGTTCTCGCCGGCGAGAAGTGGGAGCGTGCACAGCTTCGTCACGGCTTCATGAGCACTGTTGGCGTGGATGCTGCACATGCCAGGGAGACCGGAGTTCAGGGCGATCAACAGATCGAGGCATTCGGATTCGCGGACCTCACCCACCAGAATCCGACTCGGTCGCATGCGGAGGGATTCCTTCACAAGCCGTCGCAACCGAATCTCACCGGTGCCTTCGAGGCTTGGCTGACGGCATTGGAGCGATACGACGTCGGGCAACGGAATCTGCAGCTCGAAGACTTCTTCGCAGGTGATGACCCGTTCGTAGGCAGGGATTGCCGCGGCCAGGCAGTTGAGCAGGGTTGTCTTGCCGGCTTGCGTTCCCCCAGCGACGATGACGTTGAGTCCGGCGGCAACCGCAGCCTCGAGGAATCGGGCGGCCGGGTCGGTCAGCGTTCCGAGGGAGACGAGTTCGTCGAGATGATGGGCTCGCACCACGAACTTCCGGATGTTCACGGCCCAGTGAGCTCGAGTCACGTCGGGGATGACGACGTGCAACCGACTGCCGTCGGGGAGAGTCGCGTCGACGAAGGGGCTCGCCAGGTCTACGCGACGGTTGCTGGACTTGAGCATGCGTTCGACGAGGTCGCGTACCTGTCCGGCGTCGAGAATGGTGTTGGTCAGCTCACTCTTGCCGCGTCTGGCCACGAAGACGCGTCCGGGTTCGTTGATCCACAGCTCTTCGAGCTCTGGGTCGTCGAGGTACCTCTGCAGCGGTCCGAGGCCGGCGACCGCGTCGTGCACGCGTTGCGCGACGGCGCCGGGGTCGATCAGAGGCGGCAGATTCCCGGACAGGCTGCGCTCGTCGTAGTCGCTCAGCACTTCGGAAACCACGTCGCGCACGGCCGATGCGTCGACCAGCGGATCGAGGCCGCGTCGACGGACGAGCTCACGAACCTCGGTCTCCACCACGTCCACGACGTCCATGCCCGACCCCCGTTCCCTCGGGTGCATGAAGCCGCGTTGCCGAGGCGTCGCGGCATGGCGAGGGACGGTAGGGGTGGTCCGTGGGGGTGGACAACCGGTTCGGCGAACCTGTGGACAACGTCACGCGACCGGAGCACACGTCGTCACGCGTGGTGATGCTGTCCTGACGTCACGTCATGCCCAGTGGTGCCGGCTTCCCTGGGGCCATCGCCCACCAAGGGGACCCGGTCAGCCACCGAACCTCTCGCTCTGGGGGAAGTTGATCAAGGAGAAGATGCTGGGTCTTGGTGATCAACTTGCACATGAAGTCCAAGATCAACACAGTGGTCGTGCGGTGGTGGGGCAGCGGGTCAGAAGGTGGCGAGGACGTCGAGCAGGGCTTGGACGTCGGTCGCGTCGCTGTAGTGCGACAGGCTGGCCCGCACCGCACTGCCGGAGTCGCGGATCCCCAGTGCCGCGGTCACCTCCCACGCGTAGTTGTGCCCACTCCACACGTTGACGTCCGCAGCCGCGCAGGCCTGCGCCACCTGCTCCGGAGGGAACCCCGCGACGGTGAAGTAGACGGTGGCGGTGCGGTGGGCGGCATGTCCATAACAGGTGATCCGCGGGTCGGCGTCGAGCGCCGCCAGGAGTTCCCCGAACAACTCGGCCTCATGATTCTCGGCGGCCCGCAGAGACGTCACCAGGCGATCGCGTCGCGACCCGTCGGACTCGTCGTCGAGCGCAGCGAGGTGGTCGACGGCAGCCGCCACTCCGGCGAGGTTGTGGTACGAGGGTGTTCCCCACTCGAACCGGTCGGGCACATCGTTCGACGACGACGCCAGCTTCATCGGTTGCAGCGGTTCCCACACACTCGGTGACGCGACGATCGCGCCGACGTGTGGACCGTCCCACTTGTACGCGCTGGTGGCATAGAAGTCGGCACCGAGCTCGACGACGTCGACCACCCCGTGCGCGGTTGCGTGCACGCCGTCGACGAACGCCAGCGCCCCGTGCGCGTGCGCCACGTCGGTGATGGCTCGGACATCTGGCCGGGTGCCCAGGACGTTGCTGGCCGCCGTGACCGCGACGAGCCGCGTCCGGTCGTCGACCATCGACTCGAACTGGTCCGCCGGCAGCTCGCCCGTGGACACGTCGACCAGCGCCATCCGCACCTCGACGCCGGACCGCTGCGCCCACTGGACCCACGGTCGCACGTTCGCGTCGTGGTCCAGCTGGGAGACCACGACGTTGTCCCCCGTCCGCCAGGTGTCGGCCAGAGCCTGCGCCACGCGGTACGTCAGCGTGGTCATGTTGGGTCCCAGCACCACGCCCTCGGCCACTCCGTTGACCAGGTCGGCAACGGCCCGACGTGCGCCATCGGCGTACGCATCGGCCCGCACGCTGCTGGCGAACGCTCCCCCGCCGTTGCTGGTGCCGACCCGGTAGGCGTCGGCGATGGAGTCGATCACCGACGACGGCGACTGGGTCCCGGCGGCTCCGTCGAGATAGGCCGTGCCGGACTTCAGGGCGGGGTACCGGGCGCGGATCCGCGCAACGTCGTAGGTCATGACGCGATTCTGCCGAAGTCACGCGGCGCCTGTCGCCCCCCTCTAGGCTCGCCCCCCGTGAGCCGGACGCACAGCTACCGGACGGCGCGACCCAGGGTCCACTGGTCGGCAACTGGTGTGAGCCTCGGAGCGCTGGCCTACCTCGAGTCGCTGCGTCCCTCCCTCCTGGCGCGCAGCACGACGACCCAGATCGCAGTGAGCACGCTGGCCCTCGTCACCGGGTACGGGCTGGGTGCGGGAGTCGGTGCCATCGCGCGAGCCGTCGTCCGCGGCGGCGGCTACCCACGCCCGTCGGCCCCGACCCGTCACTGGCTGTTGGCGTTCCTGGTGGGGCTCCCCGTAGCGGTGGCGTTGGCCGCCACCTCGTACCGGTTGGGTTGGCAGGCCGCGCAAGCATCGGTCGACGGCCTCGCCGACACCCCGAACGCATGGCTGACCACCGCCGGGACCCTGCTGCTGAGCACTCTGGTCGTGCTCGCCGCCCGCGGCCTGCGCTGGGCGTCACGGAGGGTGGGGCACCGCTACTCCCGCCACCTGGCCTCGCGTGCGTTGTCGAACGCCCTGGGTGGCGTGACGATCGCCGCTGCGGTCATCTGCGCCGTCGTCATGGCGACGTGGTTCTTGGGCGTGCGGGGCGAACCGTCAGCCGCCCAAGCTGGTGCCGTGCCGCCACCGACGTCGTTCCTGCGATCGGGCGGTCCGGGTTCGGAGGCCGACTTCGCATCGCTTGGTGCGCAAGGCCGCCGGTACGTGACCGGCGGACCGGGCGCCGTGGACATCGACGCCGTGCTGGGCATCTCCAACGCGGTCGAGCCGATCCGCGTGTACGTCGGCATGCAGTCCGCAGGGACGACGGGGGCGCGGGTCGCGTTGGCGGTCCGGGAGCTGGAGCGAACCGGGGCGTTCTCGCGACCCGCGATCGTCGTGATCACCGCCAACGGCGACGGATCGGTGGACCCGGTCGCCGCCGACAGCTTGGAGTACGTGCTGCACGGTGACGTGGCGAGCGTGACCGTTCAGTACTCCACGGCTCCGTCGTGGTCGGCCTTCCTCGGCGACCATGCTGCGGCCGCGGACGCAGGCGTCGCCCTGCTCGAAGCCGTCGACGCGAAGGTCGCGACCCTGCCGGGCGACGAACGGCCGAAGGTGTACGCGTACGGACAAGGTCTGGGCGCCTACGGGTCACAGAGCCCGTTCGCCGACCACGGTGTGGCCGGAATCGCGCGACGAAGCGACGGAGCCCTGTGGGTGGGCCCACCGCACGCCAGCCGACTCCGGTCGCAACTCGTGGCGCGCAGCCACGAGGGCCCACCCTGGGCGCCGATCGTCCAGCACGGGAGTGTGGTGCGGTTCGCAGCCGACGCCGACGGGCTCGCCGTTCCGGCTTCGACGTGGGGAACGGTGCGCGCCGCCTACCTGCAGCAGACCACCGATCCGGTCGTCTACTTCGCGGTACCCCTGCTGTGGTCGCGCCCCGACTGGCTCGACGAGCGCGGTCCGGGAGTGCCGACGCAGATGTCGTGGCGCCCGCTTCTCACCTTCTACCAGGTGGCGGCCGATCTCCTGTCCGCCGACCGGGTCCCGCCGGGGCAGGGACACGACTACGCCGACTCGATCACCCAGGCTTGGGTCGACGTGCTGCAGCCGTCGGACTGGACGTCGACCCAGACCGATGCCGTGCGGCAGGCGGTGACCTGAGCCGTTGGTCAGGCGCGCAACCCGGATCCGCTGGCGACGAGCGTGCGGATCACGCGCAGCGCCACCGACAAGGTCGCCAGGTCGAACGACTCCGACTCGGCGATCTCGTGCAGGGTGCTGCGCGCCCGTGCCAGGCCCTCTGCCGCCGCCTCCTCCCACCGGGCCACACGCTCGTCCGGATCGAGCTCGGGAGACGTGGCGGCCAGGACGTTCGCGGTGAGACCGGCCAGCGCCGCGTAGAGGTCGTAGCGCAAGGCCATACGAGCCAGCGCGTGCCACCGTTCGTCGCGAGGAAGGGCGGTGATCCGGGTCAGCAACTTGTCGACGTCGAACCGGTCGGACAGGACGAAGTAGAGCCGCGCGACCCCGTCGGCGTCCTGACCGCTGGCCTGGGCCAGCTCCACCACGTCGAGCAGACCGAAGGCGTCGAGGTGGGCGGCGGTCTCCAACGCCAGGTCGGCGGGGATTCCCGCGTCCTCGTACTCGGCGGCGCGGCGGTGGAGCCGTTCGGCCTCTGAACCGCGCAACATCGCCGGTATCGAGGGAGTGAGGTCCTTGACCTGCGCGAAGTGCTCGATCTCGGCGTCGATGTCGACAAGGGAGTGCCGGTTCTGCAGGAGCCAGCGAGCCGATCGGTCGAGCAGACGTCGCGCCTCCAGGTAGATCGCCGACTGCGCGTCCATGGGCGCGGAGTTGCCCAGGTGCTCGACGCGCCGCCAGAAACGCGGCAGGTCGAAGACCTCCCGGCACACGGCGTACGCACGGGCGATCTCGGCCGGCGTCGCGCCGGTCTCCTCCTGGGCCCGGTACACGAAGGTGATGCCGCCGCGGTTGATGATGTCGTTGACGGCAACCGTGGTGATGATCTCCCGTCGCAGCGGGTGGTCCTCGAGGATCGCGTCGTAGCGCTCGACGACTTCTTCGGGGAAGTAGCTGCGGATCAGGTTCCGTGCGTACGACTCCTCGGGCAGTGAGGTGGCGAGCAGATCCGCGGCCAACGTCATCTTGGAGTAGGCGACGAGCACGGACAGCTCCGGTGAGACGAGTCCCAGGCCGACGGCGTCGCGCCGGTCGATCTCGGCGTCGCTGGGCAGGAACTCCAGCTGGCGGTCGAGCTCGTCACGACTCTCGAGCTGACGGATGAAGCGCTTGTGCACGGGCAACATCGAGTGCGTCTGCGCGCGAGCGTTCCCCAGTAGCACGTTCTGCTCGTAGTTGTCGCGCAGCACGTGGTGGGCGACGTCGTCGGTCATCTCAGCGAGCAGGCCGTTGCGCTGCTTCTCGGTGAGGTCGCCACTGCGGACGACGGCATCGAGAAGGATCTTGATGTTGACCTCGTGGTCGGAGGTGTCCACGCCGGCGGAGTTGTCGATGGCGTCGGTGTTGAGCCGAACACCGTGTTGCGCAGCCTCCACCCGTCCGAGCTGGGTGAGTCCGAGGTTTCCCCCTTCGCCGACGACCTTGACCCGAAGGTCCTGTCCGTCGATGCGAATCGCGTCGTTGGCCTTGTCGCCGGCCGCGGACGACGTCTCCGTGGCGGCCTTCACGTACGTGCCGATCCCGCCGTTCCAGAAGAGGTCGACCGGTGCCTTCAGGATCGCCTTCATCAGTTCGAAGGGCGTCAGGTGCACCACGTCGTCGGACAGTCCCAGGACCGCTCGCACCTCGGGGGTGATCGGGATCGACTTGGCCGAGCGGGGATGCACGCCACCGCCCGGGGAGATCAACGAGGCGTCGTAGTCGGCCCACGACGACCGGGGCAGGTCGAACAGTCGGCGCCGCTCGGCATACGAGGCGGCCGGCTCGGGTTCGGGGTCCAAGAAGATGTGGCGGTGGTCGAAAGCAGCCACCAGTCTGATGTGTTCGGACAGCAGCATGCCGTTGCCGAACACGTCGCCGGACATGTCTCCGATGCCGACCACCGTGAAGTCCTGCGTCTGGGTGTCGAGACCGAGATCACGGAAGTGTCGCTTGACCGACTCCCAGGCACCACGCGCCGTGATGCCCATGGCCTTGTGGTCGTAGCCGACGGAGCCACCGGACGCGAAGGCGTCACCGAGCCAGAAGCCGTACTTCTTCGCCACACCGTTGGCGATGTCGGAGAACGTCGCGGTGCCCTTGTCGGCTGCCACGACGAGGTACGGATCGTCGGAGTCGTGCCGGACGACGTCGCGCGGGGGGACGATTCCACCATCGACGCGGTTGTCCGTGATGTCGAGCAGCGCACTGATGAAGGTGGTGTAGGACGCGATTCCCTCGGCCAGCCACGCCTCGCGGTCGACGGACGGGTCGGGCAGCCGCTTGGGGACGAAGCCGCCCTTGGCGCCGACCGGGACGATGACGGCGTTCTTCACCGCCTGTGCCTTGACGAGGCCCAGAACCTCGGTCCGGAAGTCCTCGCGGCGGTCCGACCAGCGCAGACCACCGCGCGCCACCGACCCGAACCGCAGATGAACGCCCTCGACCTGGGGCGAGTACACCCAGATCTCGAACTTCGGCCGTGGCAGCGGAAGATCGGGGACCATCAGAGGGTCCAGCTTGAAGGACAGGTACGAGTGTGGCCGACCGTCCTCGGCATTCTGGTAGTAGTTCGTGCGAAGCGTGGCGGTCAGCACCGTCAGGAACGACCGCAGGATCCGGTCCTGGTCGAGGCTGGAGACGAGATCCAGCTCGGTCAGGATCTCCGCGTTGAGCCGCTCCTGCACCGCATCCCGGTCGCCGGCGTAGGTCGGGTCGAAGCGGACCTCGAACAGCTCGGCGAGCTTCGTGACGATGTCGGTGTGCGTCGTCAGGGTCCGCTCGATGTACTCCTGGCTGAACGTCGAGCCCGCTTGGCGAAGGTACTTCGCGTACGCCCGGAAGACGGAGACCTGTCGCCAGGTGAGCCCGGCCAGGATCACCAAGGCGTTGAAGCCGTCCGACTCGGCGCGACCCTCCCACGACGCGTCGAAAGCGTCCTGGAACAACCCCTTGACCTGTGCGACTGGAAGGTCCGGGCCGTGCGCGGGACTGCGCAGACCGAAGTCGTAGAGCCACAACAGCTCACCGTCGGCCCGCTCGATCTCGTACGGGCGCTCGTCAGTGACCTCGACCCCCATCCGCTGCAGGATCGGCAGGATGTCCGACAACGACACGTCGCCGCCGGACCGGTAGATCTTGAACCGCTTCTCCCCCGGCTCCGGGTCGGCCGGCTCGTACAGGTTCATGCCCATCCCCGACCCCGACTCGAGGCTCTCGAGTCGCTTCAGGTCGGCCACGCCGGTGCGAGCGGTGAAGTCCTCCTTGTACGCCTCGGGGAAGGCGTTGCCGTACTGCCGGAGCAGTCGCGTCCCACGTTCCTCACCCACCTGCTCGATCAGCTCCTGGGCGAAGTCGTCCTGCCAGCTGCGCGTCGCCTGCGCGAGCCGCGCCTCCAGGGCCGGAACGTCGATGTCGGCCAGCTCGACACCGTCGTCTCTGCGCACCACGAAGTGGAAGCGGGCGAGCACGGACTCACTGACTCGCGTGGAGTAGTCGACCGAGGTTGCCTGGAAGGCATCCCGCAGGATGCGTTCCATCTCGAGACGGACCTTCGTGGTGTAGCGGTCGCGGGGCAGGAAGACCAGCGCGGAGACGAACCGACCGTAGACGTCGCGACGGAGGAAGAGGCGCACCTGGCGTCGTTCCTGAAGATGCTGGATCCCCAACGCGATTCGGATCAGCTCGTCGACGGTGACCTGGAACAGCTCGTCACGGGGGTAGGTCTCGAGGATCTGCATGAGCGCCTTGCCGTCGTGGCTCATGGGCGCGAAACCACTCGCCTCCATGACGGCCTTCACCTTGCGCCGCAGGACGGGGACGCGCGTGACGCTCTCGCCGTACGCCGATGCCGTGAACAGCCCCAGGAACCGCCGCTCACCGACCACCTTGCCCGCGCTGTCGAAACGCTTGACACCCACGTAGTCCAGGTAGGCCGGCCGGTGGACCGTCGATCGGCTGTTGGCCTTGGTCAACACCAACAACCGCGGTTCACGGGCGAGAGCGCGCACCTCCAGGGGCAGGAGCTGGAACGACTCGGACTGGGTGCTGTCGAACCGGAGGATGCCCAGTCCGGTGCCCGGCACCGCGGTCAGCGCCTCGGCCCCCACGTCGCCATCGAGGGTGTACTCGCGGTAGCCGAGGAACGTGAAGTGGTCGTCGACCAGCCAGCGCAGGAGCTCCCAACCCTCGGCAACCTCGGCGTCGGGCAGGGCCGGAGGGGTCTGGGCCAGCTCGTCGGCCACCCGCATGGCTGCCTCACGCATCTTCGACCAGTCCTCGACGGCCTCGCGCACGTCACCGAGGACCGACTCGAGCAGCGTGACCAGGCGGTCCAGCCGGTCGGGATCGCTGACGCGGTCGATCTCCACGTGCATCCACGACTCGAACCGGGCGTCATCTGCGTCGCCGCCGTCGAGGAGCACCTCGCGCAAGTCACCGCTCAGACTGCGCCGCACCCGCAGCTGGGGGTGGATCACCGCGTGGATGGTGAGCCCCTCGTGGGCCAGAGCCGACGTGACCGAGTCGACGAGGAACGGCATGTCGTCGGTGACGGTCTCCACCACCGTGTGCCCGCACGACCAGCTGTGCTCCTCCTCCTTGGGATTGAAGGCACGTACCCGGGCGGTCCCGGCCGGTCGCACCTGGGCCAGCCGACGGTGCGACAACGCAGCACCGAGAACGTCAGCCGGGGTGCGATCGACGAGGTCCTCGGGTGCGACGTGGCGGTAGTACAGGTCGAGGAAGGCGGGGAGGTCAGGAATCTCGCCGTGACCGGCGAGGTCGCTCGCCTTGGTCAGCAGGTCTGCCTTGGCGTCGTCCAGCTTGGTCAGCATCGTCGTCTTCCCGGGATCGTGCTCGGCGCGGATCCCATCAGCGAGCCCCTCCCCGGACTCGGTGGCGAGTCCCGCGCGGGGCGGCATTCGTCGGCCTGATCGAGGCTACTCGCGAACCGCTGCCGATCGTGCGAAGGGGCGATGATCAGCCCATGTGGGGGTACCGGTAGTCGGTCGGCGGGACGAAGGTCTCCTTGATCGCTCGCGGACTGACCCATCGCAGGAGGTTCTGGATCCCACCGGCCTTGTCGTTGGTACCGCTGGCCCTTCCCCCACCGAACGGCTGTTGCCCGACCACGGCCCCTGTGGGCTTGTCGTTGACGTAGAAGTTGCCGGCGGCGAACCTCAGGCGACGCGCGGCCGACGCGATCGCGGCCCGATCCTGGGCGATGATCGACCCGGTGAGTGCGTAGGGGGACACACTCTCCATCTGGTCGAGCATCGAGTCGTAGTCGGCATCGTCGTACACGAACACCGAAAGGATCGGACCGAAGTACTCCTCACGGAAGATCGCGTGGGTGGGGTCGCTGCCGACCAGGATCGTGGGACGGACGAAGTAGCCCATGGAGTCGTCGGCGGTGCCACCGGCGACGATCTCGATGGTCGGGTCCGCCTTGGCCATCTCCAGGACCCCAGCCAGCTTCGCGAACGCGCGGTCGTCGATCACCGCGCCCATGAAGTGCGAGAGCTCGGTCACCGGGCCCATCGTCAGGCCGTCGACCTCGGCGGCCAGGTCGTCGCGCAGGTGCTGCCACAGGCTGCGGGGGAGGTATGCCCGCGACGCCGCCGAGCACTTCTGGCCCTGGTACTCGAAGGCGCCACGCGTGAGTGCCGTGCGCAAGGCCGCGGGGTCGGCCGACGGGTGGGCCACCACGAAGTCCTTGCCACCGGTCTCGCCGACGATCCGCGGGTAGGCGTGATAGCCGCGGATGTTCTGCCCGACCCGCTCCCAGAACATCTGGAACACCGCGGTGGAACCGGTGAAGTGGATCCCGGCTAGCTCAGGATCGGCCAGCACGACGTCGGAGACCTTGGCCCCGTGCCCGGTCACCATGGAGATCACCCCAGGCGGGAGCCCGGCCTCCTCGAGCAGTTCCATGAGCAGGCTGGCGGCGAACTGCTGGGTGTGGGCGGGCTTCCAGACGACCGTGTTGCCCATCAAGGCCGGGGCGGTGGGCAGGTTCCCGGCGATGGCGGTGAAGTTGAACGGCGTCACCGCATAGACGAACCCTTCCAGCGGTCGCTGGTCGAGGCGGTTCCAGACGCCCTTGCTGGACTGCGGTTGCTCCTCGAGCAGTCGACGCCCGTAGGCCACGTTGAACCGCCAGAAGTCGATGAGCTCACAGGCGGCGTCGATCTCGGCCTGTTGCACCGTCTTGGACTGGCCGAGCATCGTCGCGGCGTTGAGCCGTTCGCGCCACGGGCCGCTGAGGAGCTCGGCCGCCTTCAGGATCACCGCAGCGCGGTCGTCGAAGGCGAGGTCACGCCAGCCCGGCGCCGCCGCCCGGGCTGCGGCGATCGCGTCCTGGGCGTCGTCGGGGGTCGCGTCGGCCAGCCGACCCAGCACGTGCCGACGGGCATGTGGCTGCACCACGTCGACCTGGTCGCCGCCACCCATCCGCCGACGGCCACCGATGACCATCGGCAGATCCGTGGGGTCGGCCTGCAGGTCCTTGAGCGCCACCTCGAGGCGCAGCCGCTCGGCGGACCCTGGCGCGTAGGTCAGCACCGGCTCGTTGATCGGGACGGGAACGTGGCTCACGATGTCCATGGCGCTCCTCGCGGGTGATCGCTTCTGCCAGCCATCCTGGCACGACGCCGACCGCGCCGAACCGCGGGTCAGACGACGAGGTCGACCAGCTCCGAAGCGGCGAACCACAGCAGAGCCACTTCGTCCATGGACTCGAGGTCCTTCGTCTGTGCGGCCAGCGCCACCTCGCGCTGCACGTCGGACGCGTCGACGAGCAGCGCGGCCAACCGGTCACGGCCGGGTGCGGCGGTCACCTCGACCGCCGCTGGGCTCGACGAGACAACGCTGACCGACATCGACTCCGGCTCGAGATCGACGGCGAGCACGACGCGGCGCCACGGGGTGGCCGGGTCGGACACGACCTGTTCCAACGACGCCTGAGCAGCGGCGAGGGTCACCAGGTGCTCGCGCTGCTCGTCGTCGTACTCCGGGGTCTGCGCGACCACCTCGGGCGTCACCGTGAACGCGGTGAACGGGGCCGGACCGATCTCCCCGCTGCTCACGACGGACGCCAACCGGTCGAGGGTGAACGGGACGTAGACCCGCGCCACGCCGGTCAGCCCGCCCACGACATCTGGTCGATCGTGGCGCGGCGCAACGCCTCGGTGCTCGTGGCGAGCGACGTGGCCAGCACCGGCTCGCGACGCGCCGGATCCATGAGGTTCGCGCCGATGGCCGTGAGGTCGCGCCTCCCGGGGCCGAGCACGACGACTTGCGTCCCGGTGGCCCGCACCTTGCCGGCCTCGTGCCAGACGCGTCGGGTGAGCCGCCGGCGGAAGGTGCGTTCCAACCGGGCGGCCACCGAGGTCGGCTGGTCGTACTCCACCGAGATCATCGGCGCGAGCACGTACACCTCGTCGAGCTCCTGACCGGCCAACAGGTCCAACGAGGTCGGCGAGCACGTCCCGCCGTCGACGTACCGATGTCCATCGACCGCCACGGACTCGTACCACCCGGGGATCGCACACGACGCCCGGACCGCGTCGGGCAGGTCGATCTCGGGCGACCCGGGCCGACCGAAGACCACCCGACGTCCGGTGTCGTAGTCCATGGCGACGATCCACGTGTTCGGGTGCGTGGTCCACGTCTGGCCGTGCGGCGCAACGGCCGCAACGAGTCGAGCGACCGAGCTCAACGACCCTCGACCGGGCGGGAGCATCGACGACACCACCGCGGTCGGGGGGTAACGCTGAGGCTGGCGGAGGGATCGCAGGAGCAACCGGGCCGACCCGATGCCCGGGCGTGGCAGCATCGGGCGAGCCGAGTCGGCCGGGCCCCGTGGATCGACGAAGACGTCCCGAAGCGGGCCCTCGGTGGGCTGTCGACCCAGCTGCTGGTCGCGAAGCTCGGCCACCGACACGCCACAACCCAGCAGGGCCGCGAGGACCGATCCGGCGGACGTACCGATCAGGTGCTCGACGGTACGCACGTCGATGCCCAAGACGTCCTCGAGGGCGACGAGCGCACCCGTCGTCCATGCGGCGCCGAGGACTCCCCCAGCCCCCAGAACCAGCCCCCGCCGCTTCGCCATGCCTCAGCCTGCGGTGTCGAGCAGCTCGACCAACGCGTCGTGGATGAGCTGACCGAGCACGTCGAGGTCCGGCATCGCGTCGCGGTCGGCGTTGAGCCCGAAGAACACCTCGCCGTCGTACGAGGTGACCCCGATCGACAACGCCTGCCCGCGGGCCAGAGGCACGATCGGGTAGGCGGCCAACATGCGGGCGCCACCGGCGTACAGGGGCACCTGGGGGCCGGGCACGTTGGTCACGACCAGGTTGAACAGCCGGCGGGACCAACCCGAGGCGGCCCGAGCACCCAAGGCGTGCAGTGTCGGGGGGGCGAATCCGGCGATGCCGAGCAGCGCGTCGGCGCCGACCGCCTGGCCGGTGTCCTTGACCGCCTTCATGCCGTAGCTCACCTGGTGCAGGCGCATGACCGGGGACGGCTCGCCCACGGGCAGGTCCACGAGGTAGGCCGACACGTAGTTCCCGGGCAGATCGTGGTCGTCGTCGGGCCGCACGCTCACCGGGACGAGGGCCCGGACGTTCGTCCGGCCGGTCACCGCCTCGCCCCGCGTCATGAGCCAGGAGCGCAGGGCCCCCGACACCACCGCGAGCACGACGTCGTTGACCGTGCCGCCGTGCGCCTTACGGATGCGCTTGAGGTCGTCGAGATCGGCGCGCGCGGTGCCGAACCGACGGGCCGAGCCGACACCACTGTTCAACGGTGACGTCGGCGCGGTACGCGCCACCGTGCGGGCCATGGCCAACACCCCGCCGGCTGCACCACCGAGGCGGCCCACCGTTTGCCGCACGTCGGACAGCCCGCCGCGAACAGCGTCGACGAGTGCCCCCGGCCGCAGGGCGAGCTCACCGACTGCATCGACGAGGAGGGCGACCGACGAGGGTTCCCGCCGTGGATGCCACTCGACCACCTCGGGCACCTGCGGCTCGGGGGTGGTCTCGAGCAGCACCTGTCCGATGTCGACAGCGGCGATGCCGTCGACCATCGCATGGTGGGTCTTGGAGATGACGGCGAACCGGCCGCCGGAGAGCCCCTCGACGACGTACAGCTCCCACAGCGGTCGTTCGATGTCCAGGGGCCGACTGCCGACCCGCGCCGCCAGCTCGAACAGCTGCTCGTCCCGGCCCGGTCGAGGAAGAGCGGACCGACGCACGTGGTAGGTGATGTCGAAGTTCTCGTCGTCGACCCACACCGGTGCGGCCAGATGAGCGGGGACCCCCTTGACCCGCTGGTGGTACCTGGGCACCAGGCCGATCCGGGCCTGGATCAGGTCGACCATCGCCTCGAAGTCGAACCCCGACTCGGGGGCCTGGAAGATGGCCACTCCACCCACGTGCATCGGGGTGTTGGCCTCCTCCATGTAGAGGAAGGACACGTCCAGCGAGCTCAGTCGGTCGGCCACGACACCATCGTCCTCCACGGGTGGTCAGCGAGCCAGCGGTACCCCGAACAACGCCTCGAGCTGGCGAGCGGTCTGTTCGTACGAGCGGTGGTGCACGCCGAGCAGACCGACGTCGGCCGCTGCGCGGATGTTGACGTCGTGGTCGTCGACGAACACGCAGTCTGCCGGCGGCAGGGCCAGCCGCCGGACCACGAGCTCGAAGATTCGGGCCTCCGGCTTGCGCATGCCCACCTCACCTGAGATCACGACGACGTCGAACATCTCATCCCAACCGTCGCGCAGGTAGTGGTCCCCCCACGAGTTGGAAAGCAGCGCCGTCGCCAGTCCCCGGTCGCGAGCCCGACGCACCAGACCGACCATGTCCGGCGCGTGGGCGAAGTGCTCGAACATGCGAGCGAGAAGGCCGTCGGGCGAGACCGTCGAGCCCCCGCGGTTGAGCCGCTCGGCGAGCGCGACCTCGAAGTCGGGCACTTCGAGCTCACCGCGCTCCAACGCGTGCACCGGGTTGATCGTGGCGTCCACGTAGCCCAGCGGACCGAACCACTCCCGCATCGAGTCACGCCAGGTGGAGAACGAGATGCCGTCGGCCTGAGCCCACGCGCCGATCGCCGAGTTCAGGTCCTGGGTCATGACCCCGTACCAGTCCACGACCAGCGCGCGCGGGGGGTGGGTCACCAGGCGATCGTAGACAAGGCGCCTTAGGGTCCGAGTCATGACCGTCGACCCCACCCGCCAACCGCCGGCGCCTTTGCCGGCCTCGTCGCCGCCGGCGCACCGTGGGGGCAAGTGGCTGCCCATGCCGTTCATCGCGTTGGGCGTGGCGATGATCATCGTCGACGCGACGATCGTCAACGTCGCGATCCCGTCGATGATCCGAGACATCGGGCTGACGACGACCGACGCCGAGTGGGTCAACTCGATCTACGCGCTGGTGTTCGCCTCGTTGTTGCTCACGACGGGTCGGCTCGGCGACATCGTCGGCCGTCGCAAGGTCTTCCTGATCGGCACGATCGTCTTCGTCCTCGCGTCCCTGGTGGCGGCCGCCAGCCACAGCGCCGACTCGGTGACGGTCCTGATCGTCGGTCGACTCCTGCAAGGACTCGGCGGGGCCATGATCCTGCCGTCGTCGTTGTCCACCGTGAACGCGATGTACCAGGGCAAGGACCGCGCCATCGCGTTCGCGATCTGGGGCTCGACGATCGGCGGGACGGCGGCGCTCGGACCGCTGCTCGGCGGTTGGCTCACCACGTCGTACGGCTGGTGGTGGGCGTTCCTGATCAACCTGCCCCTTGGTCTGCTGATCGCCTTCGGGCTGTGGCGCTACGTCCCCGAGACCAACGACCCCGCCGCGCGACGGGGCATCGACCTGCCCGGGATGGTGGCGTCGATCATCGGGTTGGCCGCGCTGGTGTTCGCCTTGATCGAAGGTCAGCGCTACGGCTGGTGGCGGCCGATCGAGGCGTTCTCCGCCGGTGGCTGGACGTGGCCTTCGAGCCGGGTCTCCCCCAGCGGCGTCGCCTTCCTGGTCTTCGTGGCGGCCCTTGTCGCGTTCCTGGTCGTGGAACCGCGCAGGGCACGTGCCGGCCGCATCGTCCTGCTCGACTTCGACTTGTTCGACATCCGCAGCTTCCGCTATGGAAACGTCGCGGCCCTGATCGTCTCCCTCGGCGAGTTCGGGTTGCTGTTCACGCTCCCGCTCTTCCTACAGAGCGTGCTGGGCTACTCGGCCTTCGAGACCGGGCTGGTGCTGCTGGCGTTGGCGGTCGGCACGTTCCTCGCCGGTCCCG
>Ga0302321_100001841_pt1 | contig 18110 bp, 14 predicted proteins | sample Fen_T0_1_FD_202505 | JGI IMG/M metagenome (GOLD analysis project Ga0302321, IMG submission 202505) | Peat permafrost microbial communities from Stordalen Mire near Abisko, Sweden - Fen_T0_1 | ecosystem: Environmental > Terrestrial > Soil > Wetlands > Permafrost | place: Sweden: Abisko...
TTTTTTGAAGTATTTCGTTTTCTGGTATTTGACTTATCTCAAGCCCAGGCATTGCCTTACCAAGTTCTGTTGACACATTAGCTATAACCTCTGCGTCCTGATAATGAGTTGTTGCTTCAACTATTGCCTTAGCAACTAAAATTGGATTTTCTGATTTGAATATTCCTGATCCTACAAACACACCGTCTGCACCCAACTGCATCATAAGTGCAGCATCGGCTGGTGTTGCAACACCACCAGCAGCAAAGTTCACTACTGGAAGTCTACCTAATTTCGCTGTTTCTTTTACCAGTTCAAGTGGCGCTTCTATTTCACGCGCAACGCTCCAAAGTTCTTCTTCTGTCTTATCTCGCAGTTCCCTGATAGTTCCCATGATCTTTCTCATATGACGCACAGCTTCAACAACGTTGCCTGTACCTGCTTCACCTTTGGTACGGATCATTGCAGCTCCTTCATCTATCCTCCTTAAACCTTCCCCAAGGTTTCGAGCACCGCAAACAAATGGTATGGTAAACTTCTTCTTGTCCACATGGAATTGTTCATCTGCTGGAGTTAAAACCTCACTTTCATCTATCATATCAACCCCCAGATGTTCGAGGACTTGTGCTTCAACAAAATGGCCAATACGTACCTTGGCCATAACAGGAATGCTAACAGCGTCCATAATCTCAACAACCTTAGATGGATCTGCCATCCTTGCAACCCCACCAGCTGTACGAATATCGGCAGGCACTCTCTCAAGGGCCATAACAGAGACTGCACCAGATTCTTCAGCAATTACAGCTTGCTTTGCATTCACAACATCCATAATAACTCCGCCCTTAGTCATCTTAGCAAATCCTTTCTTTAAAACTTCAGTTCCATGTAACATAAGATTCCTCCTTATCAGGGTTTATTTTTAATTTAATCGATAAAAATTATTTCAATAAAATAAAAGTCAGAAACCCCATATTCGAACTTTTTATAACTCAAGACACTATTATAAAATTTTTTCATTATCATATTTAATTCTGTTTTGAATATATTAAAAATTTTGTATTTATGGATTATAAGAAAAATCACTAAGGGTGTTTCATGTTGATTTTACATAAGCAATAAATAGGCTTAAGGTAAACAAGAATTATGCATAAATTGTTGAAAGGTAGTTTCATAATACTTATAGGGACCATAATCTTTAGGATAGGTGGCTATCTGTACGTTGTTTTAACACAGTCACTACTTGGTATACAGGGTTATGGTATGTTGAGCCTAGTAATGTCCTTTCAATGGATATTGATTTTAATTGCTGTTGCTGGACTTCCACCTGCCATTGCAAAGTATGTTTCGGAGTATCTTGCTAAAGATGACAGATTTATGGTGAAACAAGTTATTAAAACATCGTTTAAGATCATGCTCACCATGAGCCTCATATTTACTACTGTATTTTTCTTCCTGGCCACTCCGCTAGCAAATCTTTTTCATGGTGGCCCAGAAGTTGCGATCTTGTTCCAAGCAGTAAGTTTTATAGCTCCTTTCAGTGTTATTTTAGGACTGTTCAGAGGTGTTTTCCAGGGATATCAACGCATGACGGACATTATGGTTACAAGGGCTGTTGAGCAGATATTCATGATAAGTATGGCCGTTGTATTCATACTAGCAGGATTTTACGTTTTAGGGGCCGTTATAGGAACATTGATAGGTTTTGGAATTGCATCTGTCTCTGCACTTTTAATATTCAAATTTTATATATGGGACGGTTTGAAAGATGTTAAAAAACCAATAATTCCTATTAATGAATCTAAACTGGCAAAAAAACTTTTGATATTTAGTTCGCCTATAATAATCACTGGATTAGCTGAACTGACATTATTTCAAACTGGAAACTTCATTATCCCATTATTTATGAACTTCTCCGCACTTGGTTACTATAATATAGCCAGCCCCATAGCAAGACTTCCACTTATTATATCATCATCTGTTGCTGTAGCACTTCTACCAGCTGCATCAGAAGCTTTAGCATTAAACAGTGGAAATCTAGTAAAAAGATATGTTATACACTCTTACAGGTACTTGTTGATAGTCCTCCTTCCACTATGTGCTGTTGTGATTATATTAGGACTGCCAATTATGCATCTCTTGTTCCCAAGAGCCCCTTTGGCCTATAGCTTTGCAGGAACTGCTCTGAGTATTCTGGTAATTGGTATGGCTTTCTTTTCAGTCTACGGAATATCAGCAAGTGTTCTCCAAGCTGCAGGAAAACCATATCCTGCTATGTTCTTCCTAGCGATAGGAACAGCTAGTAATCTAATTCTAACGGTGATATTGGTACCAATGTATGGTTTAAATGGGGCTGCAATTGCAACTATGCTTGCTTCTTTCATGGTTATGGTTCTTACAACCTCAAAAACCATTAAGGTAACGGAAACAAAATTACCATACATAAATCTGCTAAAAATAACAGTTTCATCATTTATATTGGGATTATGTCTCTTATTAGTGCCTAAAACTATTCTAGGACTTTTAATATCACTTTTAATAATGCCAGTAATATACATATTTTTACTTGGGTTTACCCATGCACTTGAGATGAGAGATTTGTTAATCCTGAATAAGTTAGGGAATCGTCTTGGACCCCTATCAAATCCCATTATAAAGTTTACTGGATTTTTAGAGAGATTTATTAAAAAACCTGATTAATAATTCATATATTATTTGGAAAAACTTATTTTCCATAAATATTAACATATTACTTCTATTAAAAAAATAAAAAATTGATGAATTATAATTATAAAAAAAGCCATTTATATGTTTCCAATTAATCTAAAATCTTATCAATCTCGTCTACAGCTTCCGGATTTGCAAGTGTGCTTATATCACCGACAGGTTCACCTTTAACTTTAGCTTTAATAACTCTTCTCATAATCTTACCTGAACGCGTTTTAGGAAGATCTGAAACCTCATTAATACATACAGGTGTTGCAATTGGACCTATTTCAGTTCTTACATGATTTCTAAGTTCAGATTCAAGGTTTTCATCTGATTTGTAGTTTTCTTTAAGAATTATAAATGCACATATCTCTTCACCCTTTATTTCATCAGGTTTTCCAACTACAGCTGCCTCGGCAACACCAGGATAACTTACAAGAGCAGATTCCACTTCTGCTGTGCTTATTCTGTGTCCTGCAACATTCAGAACATCATCTTCCCTTCCCTGAATCCAGAAGTAACCATCTTCATCCTTTCTTGCAACGTCTCCACTAAGGTACATGTTCTCAAAACTGCTCCAATAAGCCTCAATATACCTATCAGGGTCTTTATATAGAGTTCTGAACATTGATGGCCAAGTTGATTTGATAACAAGATGTCCACCATGACCCACCAATGATCTACCATTATCATCCACAACATCAGCCCTTACAGTTGGGAATGGTTTGACTGCTGAACCGGGTTTTAGTTTAGAAATGGGTAGGGGAGTTATTAGGTGCATTCCTGTTTCAGTCTGCCACCAAGTATCCATAATAGGACATTCTCCTCTGCCTATAATTTTATGGTACCATATCCAAGCTTCAGGGTTAATGGGTTCACCTACACTCCCTAAAAGACGAATTGAATTGAGATCATATTTTTCAGGCCATTTTTCACCAAATTTCATGAACATCCTTACTGTAGTTGGTGCAGTATAAAATACAGACACTCCATATCTCTCAATCATACTCCATATTCTTCCAGGATCAGGAAAGTCTGGTGTTCCCTCGTAAATTAAAGATGTCACACCCATAAGAAGCGGTGCATAAACAATATAACTGTGGCCTGTTATCCAACCAATATCTGCTGCACACCACCATACATCATCATCTTTAATATCAAAAACAAATTTTAAGGTAGTATAAACTCCAACACCATAACCACCGTGGACATGAACTACTCCTTTAGGTTTTCCAGTTGTTCCTGATGTGTATAAAATAAATAATGGGTCTTCAGAGTCCATTTCCTCAGTTAAACATTCAGTATCCATATCTTCCATAATTTCATGCCACCAGACATCTCGGGGACCTTCCATATTTACTGGGATTTTAGAATGATTAACAACCACTAAATTTTTGACTGATGGTGTTTTATCCATTATTTTATCTACATTTTCTTTAAGTTTTAATTCTTTGCCCCTTCTAGTAAAACCATCAGCTGTGATTGCAACCTTTGATCCTGAATCGTTTATTCTATCTTGAAAAGCTTTTGCCCAAAATCCTGAAAAAACAACAGAATGGATTGCACCTATCTTTGCACATGCTAACATTGCTATTGGAAGTTCAAGTATCATGGGGAGGTATATGCTAACAGTATCTCCCTTTCCCACTCCTAGACTTTTTAGAGCATTTGCAAATTTGTTGACCTCAATGAATAACTCCTGATAACTTAAACTACGGGTCTCACCTGACTCTCCCTCCCATATATAGGCAGTTTTATCTTTATTAGGTCCTTTAATGTGCCTATCTAGTGCGTTGTGTATAATGTTAAACTTTCCGTCTAAAAACCATTCAGCATGGGGAGGATTCCAAGTAAAGGTTTTTTTATAAGGTTTAAACCATTCAAGTTCCCCTGCAAGATCATCCCAGAACCATTCCGGATTTTCTGCTGCCCTTTCTAATAATTCATTGTAATTTGAAATATCATGCTTTTCCATCCATTTTTTGATATTTGTTTCATCAACTAAAATTTTTGAAGGCTCAAAAATCCTTTTTTCTTTGAGTAAAGAATCTAAATCCCGTGACATTATATATCCCCTCTCAAATCTTTTAATACCCATTAATGTATTCTATGTACTATTCAAAAGAATTTATGATGGATTTTAAGGTACCTTAAACATTTTATGTTCCATTATAACTGACAATTAGATTTTCTATATTTATTATCTAATTTAAAACATTAATATTTTATTAATTAATTTACAGCCCCAATATTTATAAAATGTAAAAACAATATACAAGAATTAATGGAATCCCATACGCTACGATGTGCAGATGCACTTGTTAAAATTTTAGAACTAAACAATGTGAAATTCATTTTCGGACATCCTGGAGAACAGATACTACCATTCTACGATGCAATGCGCAAATCCAAAATAAACCATGTATTAATGAGGCATGAACAAGGTGCTGCTCATGCAGCAGATGGATATTCAAGGGCATCAGCCGGTGTTGGTGTTTGTGTAGCAACCGGTGGTCCTGGAGCTATGAATCTTGTCATGGGCGTTGCAACAGCCTATAAAGATTCGGTTCCAATTATTGTTATAACAGGTGATGTTCCAACTGATATAAAAGGTAGAAATGAGTTTCAAGACATTGATATTTGTGCAGTATTTAGACCCATCACCCTCGAAACCTTTGATATTAAAACTCCAGAAGATGGTATTTTAGCACTGAAAGAAGCTTTTGAAACCATTAAATATCACAAAAAAGGCCCTATACATCTTAATTTTCCAAAAAATGTGCTTGAGAGCTACGTTGACGAATCTATATTTGATTCTATGACAGAAAGAAATTGTCGTCAGAAAATCGATAATGATAGTATAAATAATGTCAAAAAACTGCTGGAAGATTCTAAAAATCCTCTTATTCTTGCTGGTGCCGGAGCTGTTTGGTCACATGCTTCTGATATTTTATTGAAATTTGCAGGAGATAATGAAATTCCTGTAGCAACCACCTACCATGCCCGGGGCGTTATATCTGAAGAAAATCCTTTAGCTATTGGAATGATTGGATTGCGTGGTACGGATGCTGCAAATTATGCAGGAAAACACTGTGATCTACTTTTAGGTTTGGGATGTAGATTTTCTGAGAGAACTGTAATCGGGATTGGAAACTGTAAAATAGTTCATGTTAACCTTGATGAAGGAGTTTTAGATGGTGATATTAAAATCCAAGGAGATATAAAAGAATTTCTGGAGATGATAATGGATATTAAGATTAATCCTAATGAAAAATGGTTATCGAGTGTTCAAGAACATTCCAGTCATTTTCACGTTGATACTGATTACTCTGAAATCCCTATCAAACCCCAAAGGGCCATCAAAGAAATATTGGATGCTTCAAGAGATTCTGTGATTGTAAATGATGCCGGAACACATACTACATGGGTCACTCTTTTGATATGCGCTAAAACTCCATCTTCACTCCTTTTTTCGGGAGGTTTCGGTCCAATGGGATATGGTATTCCCGGAGCGATAGGTGCAGCCCTTGCAAATCCTGATAAGAGCGTTGTTGCAGTGGTTGGTGATGGAGACTTTCAGATGACATCACAAGAACTTGCAACAATTAATGAACTTGATCTGCCAATATTAATCTGTATTATTAATAACAGTTCCCTCAGAATAATAAAACAGTGGCAGGAAATATATTATGGGAAATGTTACCAAATTGAACTTGAAAATCCAGACTTTATAAAACTTGCAGATGCATATCATATACCTGCTATGCAAGTAGATTCACCAGGAGAAGTTTCAAGTTCTGTACAGATAGCTTTAAGTTCAAAAAAACCATACCTCATTGAGATTGTAGTTGATAAAAAAGAAGAAATACCACTTCCAGAGGTTTTAAAATGAAAGTTCTAATGATAAACCCACCGTACAGTTCGTCTAAATACAAATTTATTGGCCTTGTTGCCCCCCCGTTAGGTATAGCTTATATTGCTGCCATGCTTGAAAGAAATGGTGTTACAGTAAAGATATTAGATTCACCTGCACTCGATATTGGCCATGAAACAGTGCAAAAAGAGATTCAATCTTATTCCCCAGATATCGTTGCAGTGACATCTGTAACCCCTACTATTGAAAGCGCTCTTAAAACAGCTCAAATTTCGAAAAAAGCTTGTCCAAATGCTATTACTGTACTTGGCGGCTATCATCCTACTTTCACTTATCAAGAGGTCTTGAAAAATGACTTTGTTGATATAGTTGTTTGTGGTGAAGGGGAACAGACCATGGTAGAAATAGTGGATGCAATAGAAAATGGTAAGGATTTAAGGAAAGTTAATGGAATAGCTACAAGAAACTTTAAAACACCACCTAGGGAAATAATAGAAGATCTAGACAGCATTCCGTTTCCTGCAAGGCATTTACTTCCTATGGATGAATATAAAATTCTTAATATGAAACTTACAACAGGTACAATAGTATCTGGGAGAGGATGTCCGTATAAATGTTCTTTTTGTGCATCATCTGCAATGCATGGTCAAAAACTCAGATTAAGATCCGCTGAAAATGTTGTTGATGAAATGGAACATCTCGTCAACGATCATAATATTGAAATGGTGGCATTCATGGACGATACATTCACCCTTAACAAAAACAGAGTGTACGAGATATGTGAAACAATTAAAGATAGGGGACTTGATAACTACTGGGGGTGCACAGCCCGTGTTGATACAATATCTGAAGAACTTCTAAAGACCATGAAAGATGCTGGGTGCATAACCATGTTTTTGGGAGTTGAATCTGCTGATCAACAATTTTTAAACGAAATTAATAAGAAGATCAACATAAACAGGATCAAAAAAACCTTCGAACTTACAAAAAAATATGATATGAGGACCATTGCATCAGTAGTGCTTGGAATGCCTGGTGATACAAAGAGAAGCATATTAAGTACTATTAAATTCGTTAAAACTCTTGAACCATCATATGCTGTTTTTTCATTAGCCACACCTTATCCTGGAACAGATTTTTATCTTAAAGCCGCCAGCGAAAACCTAATAAAAATAAATGATTGGTCTAAATATACCCTCTTGAGTCCAGTGCTTGAAACAGTTGATTGTTCATTAGAAGAACTTAAAAAACTTCAAAAAAAAGCTTTTAAGGAATTCTATTTGAGACCTAGCTATATAGCCAGACGAACTTGGACAGACGGGCCAATAATTCTTAAAACAGTTGCATCCATTGTTAAGGGTGTGTAAAGAATGATTTTGATTTGAAGTCAGATACTAATAAAGAAATTTGTTTAACTTTTTTTTAATTTATAATCCAATTAAAAATTATTAAAAATGAGATTATTCAAAAAAGGAAGAAAAAAATTTAAAAGAATTCCAGAATATTATTTCCAGGCATATAAGTTTCTTGTACCGCAGCAACTCCAGATCCTAATTCCACTTCATAACCATATTCTTTTAGAGCCATTTCAAGTGCAGCTATGGTAGAAATTATCTCCCTGTGTGTGATATTTCCCATATGACCTATTCTGAAAACATTACCTTTTAAATGGTCTTGGCCTCCTGCCAGTTCTATCCTATATTTATTGCGCATAGTACCCCTGAGGTTTTTATCTGTCATTCCTTCAGGGATTTTAACCGCTGTAACAGTGGTGGATGAAACCTCTTCTTTGGCAAAGAGCTCCAAACCCATGGCTTTAACTCCATTAATAGTGGCTTTGGCAGCTTGTTCATGTCTTTTTATCCTTGCTTCAAGACCTTCTTCCATTATTATACTTAATGCCTCGTTCATAGCATACATGAGTGATACAGATGGAGTGTAAGGTGTTTCTGGAACATTTTTATCCCCACTTTTCCTGTAACTCTTCATATCAAGATAATAGGTTTTGGATTTGGTTTTATCAACCACATCCCAAGCATCATCATTTAAAGTAATTGCAGCCATTCCAGGTGGTGCAGCAAGACACTTTTGAGAGCCAGTTACACATATGTCAATACCATAATTATCTACTTGAACATCAGCTCCTCCTAAAGAAGATACTGTGTCGACAACATAAAGTGCATCAAAATCTTTCAGGATCTTACCAACCTCTTCTATTGGATTTGCAACACCTGTAGAGGTTTCATTATGAACGATTGTAACGGCTTTAATATCTTCCTCTTCTTCAAGTATGTAACGAACATCCTCAGGATTAACAGCGTGCCCCCATTCTACTTCGAGTTCTACAGGAATTCCCTGGTATGTTTCAGTTATCCTCATAAACCTCTCACCGAACTTTCCACCAACTACATTAAGAACTCTATCGCCTTTCTCAATCACATTTCCTATTGCTGCCTCCATTGCAGCTGTACCGGAACCTGTAATTAAGTAGGACTGGTTCTCTGTCTGGAATACCTCCGACATCATATCATTGGTGTCGTTTAGGATTTCACCAAAAACTGCACTCCTGTGATTCACTATGTTCTTTGACATGGCTTTTAAGACTCTTGGGGAAACCCTTGTAGGTCCTGGTATCATCAGCAACGTCTCATACATCTAAAAAAACCTCCGATTTTGTAGCTAGAAAACTTTATTTATATTTGATTTAACAACTCATCTATATGAATCTTGATGTTTGGTTTTCATGGTATAAAGAGATATTGGAAGAATTCAGCTTCGACAGGGAAATGGATGAAAAGTCTGCAGAAATGCTTAGAAAACTCCTTGAAGACAGAAATAGTCTTTCACCCGAAGATATATCAATAGAATCCGACACAATTATCTTTGGAGCAGGACCATCACTCAAAAGAAATATAAAAGAACTTAAAAAAGTGGGAATGGACTATTTAACCCTCATATGTGCAGACGGTGCAGTAACAGCTCTTTTAGAAGAAAAAATAATTCCAGATATAGTTGTTACAGATCTAGATGGTAAAATAGAGGATATTATTGATTCCAATAGAAATGGAGCCATAATGGTTGTGCATGCGCATGGGAACAATATGGATAATATTCAAAGATATGTTCCAGTACTTGAAAATGTTTTAGGGTCTACACAAAGCATTCCTCTTGAAAATGTGTACAATTTTGGAGGATTCACAGATGGTGATAGATGTGTGTTCCTTGCTGTGAAACTAGGAGCCAAAAATATATTCATGGCGGGTATGGACTTTGGTAAAATTATAACACGTTATTCAAGACCAAATATCAAGGAAGAAAAAGGCCAGGCCGACTTAATAAAAGAAAAGAAACTTAGATATGCAAAAAAACTTGTTGAATGGGCAGCAAAAAATGAAGATATCAAAATTTATAATTTGTCCAATGGAGAAAAGGTTTGTGGTGTTCCGGATATCAAAGTAGATGAAATTTCATTTATTATCAAATAATTTATTCAAGTTTAAAACCATAAAGATTTTTTTTTATTTTTACCAATATTTTTATAATCAAAGCCACCAGATAAGAAAACATGGGTATCGATGATATACTGCTCTTTGATGAGACAATATTCAAAAATATAGATGCTTTTAATCCAGATTATGTACCTGAAAATTATCTTCACAGAGAATCTCAGATGGAAGCACTTGCAATATGTTTACGGCCAGCTCTTAGGGGTGGAAATCCTATCAACACAGTGGTTCTAGGCTCTCCTGCTACTGGGAAGACAACTGCTATAAACAAGATCTTCAACATAGTCGAGGGAAACTCTGATAAAGTTGTATGTGTCTATGTAAACTGCCAGCTCCATACTACCCGTTTCAATATATTTTCACAAATATACAACAAAATATTTGGACATATGCCCCCTGAAACAGGTGTACCTTTCTCACGAATTTACGGTAGCATAATGAAACATCTACAAAATGAAAAAAAATCTATGGTAGTTGCACTTGATGATGTTAGCTATCTCTTTCACAGTAAAAATGCTAATAAGATATTTTATGATATTTTAAGGGCTCATGAGGAATATAATGGAGTTAGAACCGGCATATTTGCAATTTTATCTGATATAGAATTTCGTTACATGCTTGACAAGAATGTTAACTCAGTTTTCATACCCCAGGAAATAATATTCGAACCATATACAACCCAAGAGATGTTTGACATACTAAAAGACAGAATAAAAGCAGGATTCTATCCAGATGTGATATCAGACAGCTTATTGGATCAAATTGCCGAACATGCATCTTCTGCAGGGGATCTGAGGATGGGAATAGATCTACTAAGGGTCAGTGGAAACTTTGCAGAGGCTGATGCTTCCAAAACAATAGAAAAAAAACATTTGACGGAGGCGCTACAAAATACCGGTTCTGAAAGTCTTAAAAGTACACTTAAAACCCTTTCTCAAGATGAAAAAATTCTACTAAAGGTTATAACAAAATTCAACACCGATGATTTGATTGCTGGAGATCTTTACAAGGGTTTCATGAAAAAAACTTCGACCAGTTATGCTTCTTTCGATAGATCACTGAACAAACTGGAATTTTTAAGACTGATAGACACTAAGTTTACTGGTAAGGGTGTTAAAGGAAATTCAAGAATAGTAGTTCTGAGATTCGACACAGAAGAAATATTGCAGTGTCTGGAAAGGCTTTAATAGAATATAAAAACAAAAATAATGATACTTAAATATTCACAGGCATATTAGAGCTCGGATAAGCAGCTACACACATTATACTTGCTACAAAAATCATGATTATAAAAAATAGGATCAAACATGATTTTGGATCTAAATATTCTATACCTAGATATTCTATGATTCCTGATTTTTTTCTTAGATTTGGTATCTGATTTCTTCCATAGATTTTCTGCATAAACATTCCCCCATTACTATAAGAGCATGGTAACTTATTTAAAAGAAGAGATAGAGAGCGTTTGAGAAGTAATAGATCATATATAATCGCTTTATAATCTCTAAAACGAATTAATAGTCTATATAAAAAGAGAATATATTTAGAAAAGCTATTTAGAGGTTAAATATTGGATGCAAATGAAAATAATTTAAAGGATCTGAAATTCGAATTTTTCGATGTTACAGCAGACGTTGGATACAGAGCATATGGTAACAGTCTTGCGAATGCTTTTGAAAATGCTGCAATTGCAATGTTCGAGGTTATAACTGATACTTCTACAGTAAAACCACTAATAAAAAAACAAATTAGATTAGAAGCTGAAGATGAGTGTGCTATCCTTTATGACTGGCTTTCAGAACTCCTATTCGTACATGACACAGAGTATCTGGTGTTTTCTAAATTTGATATTAAAATTGATTCTAAACTTGATGGGGATATTGAAAGATATATACTAGATGCGTCAGCCTTCGGTGAAGAATTTGATCCTTCAAAACACGAGAGAAGGTCCGAAGTAAAAGCAGTTACCTTCCACATGATGGATATAAAGATAGAAAATTTGAACATAATATTACAAGTCATTCTCGACATTTAAAAATTCTAATAAAAGCTTTATTATAAAAATTTATTAAAAAGGAATAACTAATTGATTTACGACCGAAAAACAGGGCATTAATTGGGGATTGTAGATTCCATTATATTAAAAACTATTCTAACTGGTAGTTTTATTCAAATATAGATAAACCACCGAATTTACCCTATTAACATTGACCTTAGATAAAGATTAACCATGAATTGGAACAAGCTTACAATACTTTCGTTATTATATTATATTTTTTCAAAAATTATGAAAATCAAATCAAAATATATATAAACCATGCAAGATAAGATGTATTAAGATGAAATAGAATGATCATTTTAAAAAAATTATTTCAATAAATCATGATGTGTTAGGAGGTTATCATATTGGTCGAAGTTGTTAAAAAAGGAGGAACTAAAGAACAATTTGATAGTAAAAAAATAGAAACGGCAGCTATTGATGCGGGTTATAGTTTAGGAGAATATTAAAAAAATAGAAGAAAAGATTATAGAAGATATAACCAAAGAAGCCAAAAAAATTGGAGAATTAAATACAGCAGCTATTAGGGACAGTATATTCAATAACTTAAACGAAAATAAACCTTCCATTGTTGAATCTTGGAAAAAATTCGATGCACGATATAAACCCTAACTTCAGAATATATATTTTAATTAGAAGGAGTTGAATTGGATGATGGATGAATTGATGGAAGTAGAAGAATGGATTGAAGATGAAGAATTTATCGAAGACAGTTGGATGGAGCTAGAAAAAGCCAGGGGAGAAAAGGTAATAAAATGCACCAAAAAAAAGCAGAAAGCTTCTAAAAACAACTCTTTTGAAGAACTTATCATAATATTTGAGGATACAGACAATTTAGATATCGAAGAAACCTATGGAATAAAAATAAATGGAAAAAGCATAATCGCAGGTCAACACGATAGAAACAACACTTCTTTCAAAGAAATTAATCTAAAAAAGCTCAAGGGAAAAAGATTCCTTGAATATGTAGCAGGTCAAATTGAAGACATCTCAGGGCCTGAATTAAAACTCACACTAGCATTTGAGAAGGGCTATTCTATAGAAATATCAGATTACAGCTTAATTGAGGAGTATAAATAGTTCGATCATATTTACTCCTAAATTTATTTTTTATACAATATCAAAAATAATGGATTAAACATCTTTTCCTAGAGTTTTAATCCAATCAAGAACTTCATCGGCAATATCTTCAGAAATATCTTCTATCCAGTCTTGTTCACTCCATCGACATACATCTTCTTCTGCAATATCCCCAACAACATCTTGCACACGATCATTGTCACTCCAACCCCCGACTTCTGATTCGCAGAAATTATAAGATTTATCCTGATTTTCAAATAGTATATCCCATCTTTGAGAATTTCGAAGCTCCCAGTACCAGTAATAATTCTTCACATTTTCTTCTTCGGGATCATCTTCTTCAAATTTCTCTTCTTGGCTATAACCTACAATTAAAACATTATCATCGTCTAAATAGATTCTTTTTTCATAGGAATCTCCTAAATCCCGCGTTCGCTCCAGTTTTGTATTTTCAATTTTGTCAACAAGTTCTTCTTTGCTAATCATTATTTTATTCCCCTGAAACAATTCTTCCTTATTTAAATATAGTCACAACTGCACTTATCTTTATCCATGAAAATGATATTTAAAGAAGATTTAGAACTATGTATCTGTGCTTAGATGATTTTAAATAGTCTTTAAGACCGTTTAAAGTTTGTATCAGAACTTTTTTATGCTTTGGATTATATATTATAGATAACCAATATCTAGAATTCACTTTTAATAGACACCACAATCATTTCCTTTATCATTTCTATTTACGTTTAAAACCATTTATTAGCAGTAAAATTCTATAAGATCGTTTAAAACAATAAATGAAAAAAAAGTATAAGTAGGATAGTGTGAGTTATTCTGGACTTTAAGGATTTCAGAGTTTATTATATTGGAAAAAAAGGATTGAAAGCTATTAATAATATGATAAAAACAATAAAATGAGATATATGGAATTAGAGGTGATCTTAAATGATTTATAGGATGTTAAAAGAGGATGTATATTCTGTAGGCGTGATTGACTGGGATAGGCGAATTTTTGATGAACTTATTCAAATTCCAAATGGAACAAGTTACAACTCATATATTATAAAAGGCAATAATAAAACAGCACTCATAGATACAGTAGATCCTACTAAAACTGATGAATTATTGGACAATCTAAAAAAATTGAATGTAGATATTGATTATCTTGTTGTTAATCATGCAGAACAAGATCATTCTGGAACCATACCAGATATTCTTAAAATTTACAAAAATGCAATTGTTGTGACCAATTCTAAATGCAAGGAACTATTAAGCGAATTTCTCCCAATTCCCGATGAAAAATTTAAGATTGTAAGTGATGGGGAAACATTGGACTTGGGAGGTAAAGAACTTGAGTTTATTATAACTCCATGGGTGCATTGGCCAGATACTATGGTAACATATTTGCATGACGTTAAAATACTATTTTCATGCGATTTTTTCGGCTCTCACAGAGCAAGTAGCGATTTATTTGCCTGCGAAGATATATACATGGCAGCTAAGAGGTATTACGCCGAAATAATGATGCCTTTCAGAGCAATAATAAGAAAGAATCTTGAGAAGCTGAAGAACTTAGAAATTGATATTATAGCACCAAGCCATGGACCACTTTACAAAAACCCGGCATTTATAATGGATGCCTACAAAGATTGGACTTCTGACAATACAAAAAACGAAGTTATCATTCCTTACATATCCATGCACGGGAGTACCCAGCGTATGGTCGATTATTTAGTGAATTCTCTGGTTGAAAGAGGAGTAAGTGTTAAACCAATGAATTTAACCTATACAGATATGGGAGAAGTGGCTTTGAACCTCGTGGACGCCACAACTATGGTTATTGCTTCACCAACAGTTTTAACAGGCCCTCATCCAAGTGTTGTGTATGCAACCTATCTTGCAAATGCACTTAGGCCCAAGTTGAAATTAGTATCTGTAATGGGTTCCTATGGATGGGGAGGGAGGATGCTGGATCAGATCAGAGGAATGATAGATAGTTTAAATGTGGAAATTATAACACCATTAATTATAAAAGGATTTCCAAAGGAAGAAGATTACAAAAAATTAGATGAAATGGCGGATGAAATAACTTCAAAACATAAAATCCTTGGGATAATAAAATGATCGTACCCTAAGAAAGTGGAAATTTTCTATTTCAGTATATATTCCATGCGGGAAATAGGATATATGAGTTTGATCATAATCTAGATAGATGTTGTTAAGATTATTCAAGGTAGATCTAGTTTGTTCTAGTCCATTATGAGTTAACTGATGAATAATAATTATAAAAATTATTTCAATGGTATAAAAAATTATTATTACAGATTATTAATTGATGAATTGTACTTTAAAATTAGAATAAAAAATAGATAAGATTGTAAAAATGTAAGTTGTTTTGGAGAGTTGTTTATGGTAACAGAAGAATTGAAAAAAATCAGAGACTGTGTATGGGAAATTCCCTCAGATTATAAAACAGGAATGAGAGTTCCAGGAAGGATCTATCTTGATGATGATGCTGTTAAAGTCGTTGAAAAGGGTGCTATTGATCAGGTAGCTAATGTTGCATGTCTTCCAGGTATTCAAAAGTTTTCAATAGGACTTCCTGATATTCATTTTGGCTACGGGTTCAGTATTGGTGGTGTTGGAGCTTTCAGTGCTAAAAATGGAGTTATCAGCCCCGGAGGAGTTGGATTTGATATAAACTGCGGAGTAAGATTATTGAGAACCAACCTCACAGAAGACGATGTTAAACCGAGGATAAAAGAACTTGTTGATGCGCTCTTCAAGAATATTCCTTCTGGAGTGGGAAGCAAAGGAAAACTGAGGCTTAAAGAAGGGGAAATAGACAACGTTCTCGATAATGGTGCAGAATGGGCTGTTGAAAATGGCTATGGATGGAATTCGGACCTTAAATATCTGGAGGAAAACGGGAAAATGGATGCAGCCGATTCAAACAAGGTGAGTGACAAGGCCAAAAAGAGGGGAATTCCCCAACTAGGATCACTTGGTTCAGGTAATCATTTTCTTGAAATCCAAAAAATGGAAGAGATATTTGATGAAGAGGCTGCTAAGGTATTTGGAATTGAGGAAGGTCAAATTACAGTCATGATACATTCTGGTTCTAGGGGATGCGGACATCAAATATGTGCAGACTACCTCAGAACTATGGATAAAGCTTACAAAGCATACAACATCAATCTTCCAGACCGTCAGTTAGCATGTGCACCTGTAGACTCAGATGAAGCTCAAGACTACTTCAAGGCGATGGCCAGCGCAGCCAACTATGCATGGACCAACAGACAGATGATAGTACATTGGGTCCGTGAATCGTTCGAACAAGTGTTTAAGAGAGATGCAGAAGATATGAATATGGGCATAGTATATGATGTAGCACACAACATAGCTAAAAAAGAATCACATACCATTAAAGGCAAAGAAACCCAGGTTTATGTGCACAGAAAAGGTGCAACAAGGGCATTTGGACCTGGTAGAGATGAAATACCCAAAGATTATAGGGCAGTTGGACAGCCAGTTATGATTCCAGGTACAATGGGAACAGCTTCATACATCCTCCATGGAACACAAAATGCAATGGATGAAACTTTCGGATCAACTGCTCACGGTGCTGGGCGTAAAATGAGCCGAGCCGGGGCAAAAAGGGAATATAATGGTCAAGAAGTAAAACAAATGTTAGAAGCAAATGGGATCACGATAAAAGCTAATTCATTGCCGGTTGTTGCTGAAGAAGCACCTGGAGCCTACAAAGACGTTGACCAAGTAGTAAAAACATGCCATAAAGCAGGAATATCTCTTTTAGTCGGTAAAATGGTGCCAATAGGTGTGGCAAAGGGATAATAATTTCAGTTTTTTTGACCCATTATATAATAAAAAAATTTGCAGGTTAGATGAAATGATAGGCGTAATTGGTGGAACTGGAGTATATGAAATTGTTACCATGGGTGATGAAATCGATAAAAAGGTCTTAAAAACCCCATATGGTAATTCACCCGAGGTTTCTATATTTAAACTTCATGAAAAAGAGGTGGCTTTCATGCCGAGACATGCAAAGGGCCATTCGATACCCCCTCATATGGTCAATTATAGAGCAAATGTTTACGCGATGAAAAAACTCGGTGTAAACAGAATTATTGCAACCAATGCTGTTGGATCCCTTGAAAGAACTGTGAAACCTGGAGATATTGTTATACCCCATGACTTCATAGATTTTACCAAACTTCGAAATGGAACTTTCTATGATGATAAAACTGTCCATATTGACGTTACAGAACCTTACTGCAATGATTTAAGAAAGATAATAAACTCTTCTGGAAGAGTTGTTGATGGTGGCGTTTACGTGTGCACAGAAGGTCCCAGATTTGAAACACCAGCTGAAATACAAATGTTTAGGATGTTAGGAGGTACTGTGGTAGGTATGACAGGAATACCTGAAGCTGTACTTGCACGTGAACTTGAAATGTGTTATGCGAGTATATCTACAGTATCAAACTATGCAGCTTCAATATCTCCAACAAATCTAACCATAGATGAAGTTTTTGAAATTATGGATAGAAAGATGCATGATCTGTTGGCACTCATAGATACTACTATATCAAAATTGACAGATGGAAGAAGTTGCCACTGCATAGGTGCACTTAAAGGCGCAGAAATATAGGTTGGAAATAATTCAATCTATTTAATCAATTGTAAATTGAATTTTATGATAGCTCATTAAAGATGTAAATACAACAAATATCAACTCCAAATTAGGTTGATAATCTATTATTAAATGAAAATAGAAAAAATATTAGATAAAAATGTATTTTATTATAGCGTAAGTTAAATTAATTAAAATAAATTATATTCATCAAACTAATCAATTTTAAAAATTAATAAAAAAATTAAGGCGATA
>Ga0302321_100001842_pt1 | contig 18110 bp, 12 predicted proteins | sample Fen_T0_1_FD_202505 | JGI IMG/M metagenome (GOLD analysis project Ga0302321, IMG submission 202505) | Peat permafrost microbial communities from Stordalen Mire near Abisko, Sweden - Fen_T0_1 | ecosystem: Environmental > Terrestrial > Soil > Wetlands > Permafrost | place: Sweden: Abisko...
GCCACCAAGGCGGATCCTCCGCCGCTCGTTGTCCTGCCTCACGGCGGTCCGTGGTTGCGCGATACCTGGGCGTTCGACGGTGAAGCCCAATTTTTGGCGAGCCGGGGTTACGCCGTGTTGCAGCCGAACTATCGCGGCTCCACCGGTTATGGCTGGATGTTTCCGGAGGAAGATGAATGGGATTTCCGCAAGATGCATGACGATGTGACCGATGCCACCAAGACCATGATGGCATCGGGACTGATTGACCGCGGGCGGATCGCCATCATGGGTGGCTCCTTTGGCGGCTATCTGGCCGTCTCGGGGGTCGTAAACGAACCCGCGCTCTATCGCTGTGCGGTTTCCATCGCCGGGGTTTTCGACTGGGAGCAGCAGATCAAAAGCAAGAAGTACGACCGCTACGAAAACCCCGCCTTCGACCGCCTGATGCGCAAGCTCGGCAACCCGAAGCTCCAGCACGAAAAATTCGATGCAATTTCACCGCTGCGCCATGTGGAGCAGATTCGAGTTCCAGTATTTGTTTCCGGTGGCAAGGACGACCAGATCGTTGAGATCCAGCAATCGAAGCGCCTGATCTCTGAATTGGAGAAGAATCATGTGCCGTTCGAGAAACTTCTCGTCAGCGACGAAGGCCACGGCATGGGTCATCTGAAGAACGAGGTTGAGCTCTACACGCGGATCGAGGCCTTTCTCGATAGATATCTGAAACCGGTTAAGCCCGCCTCGTGAGGCAACGCGGCGAAAGATGCAAGCAAAGCGGACTCGCCCGGCACGGAGGGCGTCTGCTTCAGCCTCCGACCAAACGGCGCTTGCGCGCATGCATTTTATGTAGTGTTTTGAGGCTCAGCTGAGCGTCAGAGTTTGTCGCTTCTCTACCCCTACCTGTCATGTTCATCGGCAAATACTATTCCCTGTCCCGTTTATCATTGCTGGCGCTGACGACCCTTGTGGTCTCGGCCGCACCCAAATACGACTTGGCGCGTATCACGCCGGTTCCGGCTACGGAACCAATTCCCACGATGGATTTTTTCCGTCCGAGCTTATTGTCCCAACCCGAATTGAATCCTTCCGGCACTTACATCGCCGCGGTCGTCACGGCAGGGGAAGACAAGCATGAGTTGCAGGTTTATAACATCGCCGACCATATGATCGAGATGGTCGGTGGCGCCGGAGATAGGGATGTCTATGATGTCAACTGGCTGAATGATTCGCGGCTCATCTTTGGGCTCTCCTCGCGCAAGATGTATGGCCTCGGATTGCTGGCCGCGGATGTCGGTCGGCTGCGTGAAGCCTATCCGCTATTGCAGTATTTCAGCTCGCACCTGGTTTCGGTCCGCCTAAACAACCGGCTTAGTCCATTAGTCTGGAATCGTGGTGATATTGAAACGGACAAAGACCAGGGCGTGGCAGAGATTTATTCCGATATAAAGACCGGAAAATTCGTGGATCTGAGCTCTACCACCATTGCCAATCCTTGGTCGGCCGCCATGGATGTCCGCAACAATAACCTGAAGCATATCAACAACAGGTATCCGCTGCCACCTAGCGGCCTGGCATATTATTATGGCACCGATAAGGCGGGTGAACTCGCCTACTGCTACACGGGGGATGGCGGGAATCTGGCCATGTTCCGATTGGCCGGAAACCAATGGGTTAAATGCCCCGTCGACCTCGAGCACATCGACATTCAAGGAGCGGGCAACGAACCCGGCCAATTATGGGTCGTCGGTCCACGCCAAGAAGGAAAACCGCGAGCACTCCAAATCATGGATGCTGCGACCGGACAGCTGGGCGACGTCGTATTGCAGGATAAGAATTATGACTTCAACGGTTGGCTCTACCGCAATCCTTCGACCGGTGATGTGCTCGGTGCGATCTTCGATCGGAACGGTCCGCGGGTGTTTTGGTTCAACGATGAATACGAGGCCCTGCAAAAGATCCTGGACGGAATGTTCCCCGGTCTCGTGGTCCGCATCTATGGTAGCGACACGAAGCACAGGATTTTTCTCGTTGCCACGTACTCGGACAAACAGCCGGTGATCTACAGCTGGGTGGATCTGGAGAAGCGCAAGTCCGGCCTGTTTAAGAATTCCGCTCCCTGGATCGATCCCCAGCGGATGCAGGCGATGAACATCATCAAGTTCAAGACGCGCGATGGCCGGCAGCTTGATGCGTATTTGACCATGCCGGCCGGCGCGACCAAGGAAAATCCGCCGCCCTTGGTCGTCCTGGCCCACGGTGGGCCATGGGCGCGCGACCAATGGGGATTTCGTGGGGAGGTGCAATTTCTCGCCAGCCACGGTTATGCCGTCATGCAGCCTAACTATCGCGGTTCCACCGGTTATAATTGGATGTTTCCGGAGGAGGATGAATGGGACTTCGTGAAGATGCACAATGATGTGACGGATGCGACCAAGGCGCTCATTGCCTCAGCGCTGATCGACAAGAACCGCGTCGGCATTGTAGGCGCCTCGTTTGGCGGCTACCTCGCCGTCTCCGGCGTGGCCCACGAGCCCGATCTCTATCGTTGCGCGGTCACCAACGCGGGCGTTTTCGACTGGGCCCTGCAGGTTCAGAGCGAAAAGTATGATCAATATGATCGTCCCTTCTACGGGCGCATGATCAAAAAGCTGGGCGATCCGAAAAGTGAACCGGAAAAATTCGCCGCCATGTCCCCCATCAATTTCGTGGATAAGATCCGCGTTCCGGTGTTTGTCGCCGGAGGCAAGGACGATCAAACCGTCGAGATTCAACAATCGAAGCGATTGGTCGCGGCCCTCGATAAATATAAAATTACCTACGAAAAACTATTCGTCGGCGAAGAGGGTCACGGCATGCGGCACCTAACCAACGAAGTGGACCTCTATGACCGGGTCATAGTCTTCCTCGATAAATACCTGAAGCCCGTGCGACCGGGCTCTTGAAGGCGGCGGGGCGGGCGCACTTTGACTTAGGTCACCCATTCGGATGGAGTGGTCACGTGCGCTCAGCGTGAGATTGCCAAACAACGCTTGCACGTCCGCACCGCTTTTGGTGTTTTTAGTTCCGCGCAGTAGTAAGTCCGCAGTCAATTTACCCCTTCTGTTATGAACATCGCTTCGTCTTCGCTCCGCGTATTAATATTTGCCCTCGCGACGGTCTCGGTCGTGGCGGCTTCCAAATTTGATTTGGAGCGGGTGACGCCCGTACCCGCCACGGACCCGATTCCCACTATGGATTTCTTCCGGCCGCTGGTGCTTTCACGCCCGGAGCTAAATCCTTCCGGTACTCACGTGGCAGCCATCATCACTGCGGCTGAAGACAAGCACCAACTGCTGGTCTATGACATCAATAGTCAGAAGATCGAGACCGTCGCTGCAGGCGGTGACGAAGATATGTATTATGCCCACTGGTTGAACGACTCCCGGTTGATTTTCGGTTTAAGGAAGGGAAAGATGTATGGCCTTGGTATGCTCGCAGCCGAGGTCGGTTCGCTTCGATCAGCCTATCCCGTCCAGCAGTACGGCAGTTCTGTGTTGGTCTCGATCCGGTTGAAAGACCGACTCCACCCGCTGGTGTGGAACCGCTCGGATATTGATGTTGATCGCGATACCGGTGTAGTGTCCCTCAAGACAGATAGGACCAGCGGGATCATGATCGATTTATATCGGGCTGACGTCGCTGATAGCGACTTTTTGCAGGTCAGGGAAAACAACGAAAAGCATACCGCCGATAGCTATTCGGTCCAGCCATGGGGAATCTCCTATGGATATCTGCCGGACAAGGTCGGCGAACTGGCCTACAACTTCGCTGCGTTGAATGGCGATCTGACCATGTTCCGTCTGTCGGGCAAGCAATGGCAGAAGTGTCCGGTCGACATGGAGCAAGTCGACGTTCTGGGAGCCGCCAACGAACCGGGACAGGTCATCGTGCTAGGGCCGAGACAGGAGGGGAAACCGCGTGCCTTGCAGCTCATGGAACCAGCCACGGGAAAGTTGGGTGAGGTGGTTTTGCAGGACCCGGGCTACGATTTTGACGGTTGGTTTTATCGCAATCCGGCGACCGGGGATGTGCTTGGCGCCGTTTACGAACGCAACGGCCCGCGCGTTTTCTGGTTCAACGAAGACTACCGTGCTCTCCAAAAGACGTTGGACGGCTTTTTTCCCGGTTTGATTGTACGCATTTACGGCAGCGACACCAAGCACCGGCTGTTTTTGGTTGGCACCTATTCCGACAAGCAACCGATGTCCTACAGCTGGGTTGATCTGGAGACCCGCAAGGCCGGGCTGATCAAGACTTCCGCACCATGGATTGATCCCCAGCGGATGCAGCCGACGAACATCATTAAGTTCAAGACGCGGGAAGGCCGGCAATTGGACGCGTACCTTACTCTCCCCGCAGGGGCCTCCAAGACCAGTCCGCCCCCGCTGGTGGTGCTCTGCCATGGCGGCCCATGGGCCCGGGATACGTGGGGTTTCGACGGTGAAGTGCAGTTTCTGGCCAATCACGGCTATGCGGTGATGCAACCCAACTATCGTGGCTCTACCGGATACGGCTGGATGTTTCCTGAGGAGGATGAATGGGACTTCCTGAAGATGCACGACGACGTCACCGCTGCCACCAAGACACTGATCGCCTCAGGCCTGATCGACAAAGAGCGGATCGCGATCATGGGTGCATCCTTCGGGGGCTATCTCGCCATCTCGGGCGTTGCGCACGAACCGGACATCTACCGCTGTGCGGTCACCAACGCGGGAGTTTTCGACTACGCGCTTCAGGTGCAGAGTGAGAAATACGGCAAGTACGACCTTCCATACTACGGACGCATGCTCAAAAAGCTGGGCGATCCCAAGAAAGAGCCGGCGAAATTCGCCGCTATGTCTCCCATCAATTTTGTGAACCAGATCCGGGTGCCCGTCTTCGTTGCCGCCGGCAAGGACGACCAGACCGTCGAGATCGAACAATCTAAGCGCCTGGTCTCCGCTTTGGAAAAGAACAAAGTTCCATTCGAGAAGCTTTTTGTTGGAGAAGAAGGCCACGGCATGCGGCACCTGAAAAACCAAGTGGAGCTGTATGACCGGGTCATCGTCTTCCTCGATCAATACCTAAAGCCGTCCAAACCGGTCGCCGACGCACGTTGAAGCCAGGGCGGAGCCATTGCCCCCGGCGCGTTTGGCTTTGGCCGCGCGTCTTTACTTCTTCATCAGCGCTTCGCGCGCCTTCTCCAGTTTCGCCTTCTCCTTCGCGGTGAGGCTTGCAATGCCCGACCGTGCGATCTTATCGAGCAAAGCATCCATTTCAACCTGCGCGTTTTCTTTCGCCGATTCCGCGCCGTTAATTTTGGGCAGGTCTGGCAACACCCGGAGCTTCGGGCTCCGGCGCCAAAATCTGAGATCAGGCAGACTGATGTGCCCTTGGTGGTGGCGCACAAAAACGTAGGCAAATCCGCAGGTAACCCAAAGCGAGATGAGGCCGGTCGTGTCGTGGTAGGCGAGAAACATCAGGCTGTAGATCGCCACGAGGATCAGCGCGGCCCATTTGGCCAGGATATTGAACATCAACAGCGCTTCCGGATAGATCGTCGCAAAAGCCACGAAGACGGCAAACGAGCCCGTTTCACCCAGCAGTCCCATCGGCCAACGGAAGCCGATAAGAGTAAAGAGAACGGGAGTTACCAAATAGATGGTTAAATAGAGCCAGAGGTATTTGCGGCGTCCGAAATGCCTTTCCACTTCACGGCCGAACCAGACGAACATGAGCATATCGATCACGAACGGCATCAGGCTGGGTGGATTCACCAGCCCGTAGGTGAAGATGCGCCAAACTTCGCCCCGCAGCACCGCCGGACTCTGAAACGCCAGCCAGTCGAACAGCACGTTGCTGTGAAAAAGCATCGTCGCCGTCGTCACGAGCATCGATGCCGTGAACACCACGACAATGAAGTGCGTGGCATACACCGGATAGCCGCGCAGCCACATCAGCGGCTGGTGTTCGTCGTCACTGGAGGTCTGGAAATCGTACATGGTTGCTTTCCTGAGTGAAGATGTAGGTCAGCTGTATTTCGGCAAGCGGGGAGCGGAATTAATAGAGGAATGCCGAATCCTCCGGCAACGGGCGGTTTCCGGCAACCCCGCAGGCTCGTCTTGATCTCTCTTGGCTGGTCGGGCACAAAGGCTGGGCATGCCGCCCCTGCGCCAGACTATCCTCGTCGTGGAAGACGAGGCCGCTATCGCTGAAACCATCGTTTACGCGTTGCGGACCGAGGGGTTTGAGCCGCTCTGGAAGACGACCGGACGTGAAGCGTTGACCGCACTCGGCGCCCGGCTCATTGCGCTCGTAGTGCTCGACGTCGGCCTGCCTGACATGAGCGGATTCGATGTTTGCCGCGAAATGCAGAAACGCGGCGCCCCACCGGTCATCTTCCTCACGGCCCGGAGTGGAGAGGTGGACAAGATCGTGGGCCTCGAACTGGGTGCCGACGACTATCTGGCCAAGCCATTCAGTCCGCGCGAACTCACCGCCCGCGTGCGGGCCATTCTGCGGCGTACCAACGGTCATGGCACGGCTCAAACGCCGCCCGCTTCGGCGACAGTCTGGCAGCATGATGAAGCTCGTTGCCGGATCAGCTACCGCGCAAAGCCGCTCGATCTCACGCGCAACGAATACCGGTTGCTTTGCGCGCTGCTCGCGTCGCCCGGCCGCGTTTTCAACCGCGATCAGCTGATGGCAGCGGCGTGGGATGACCCCGGTGCGGCATTCGATCGCACGGTGGATGCGCACATCAAGACCCTGCGCGCCAAGCTCCGCGATGCTTCGCCGGAAACTGATCCCATCGTCACGCACCGCGGGCTGGGCTATTCATTGCGGGAGGAAACGTGAGGATCCGTACCGCGATATTTGGTGTGTATGTGGTCGCGTCGGCGATCGGGTTTGTTGGCATAACGGGTCTGGTGCTGCGCGATGTGAGGCTGCGCTATGTGGAATCCATGCGACGCACGCTGGGCGACACGGCAGCGTATATGGCGGCGTTCGCCGCTCCGGTCGCATCCACGGATGACTGGACCCAGAAGCTCGCGACCCTACCATCAAGCGCGAATTTGCTGCGCGTCTTTGCCTGCGACCGCGCCGGACGCGTGTTATTCGATTCGGCGGGGCATGACGTGGGCCAGACCTACCTCTGGCCAATGACCGGAGCTGGCCGGAATGCATCAGAGAATTACACGGTGCCAAACGTCGCAGTAGTCGATGGCGAACTGCGTGTGGCGGCCCGAGTGATGCGCGAGGGCGAATTTTTCGGCTGGGTGGGTGTTGGCCGACCGCTCGCCACGGTGGCGGAAGGGGTGCGCGTCGCGCGGTGGCGGCTCGTGATTTTGATGGGGGCAGTTGCGCTCGGAATGATTCTCGCCGGATGGTGGATCGCGGCGCGGCTCACACGTTCGCTGGAGCGGCTGACCGTGTACGCCTTGAATATCCGCGACGGACGGCCGACCCCGCCACCAAGATCGAGGGCGAAAGAAATCGCCGAGCTGAGCCGCGCCTTTGAGCAGATGCGTGAGACGCTGGAGGGCCGGCAGCACGTCGAGCGCTATACTCAGGCGCTGGCGCACGAGGTGAAGGCTCCGCTCGCGGCGATCCGGGGTGCAGCTGAGTTGATGGACGAAACCATGCCGGCGGAACAGCGGCAGAAATTTCTGGCCAACATCCGCGGTGAATCCGCGCGCATCCAGCAGATAGTTGAGCGCTTGCTGGAGCTTTCTTCACTGGAAGCCCGCAAGACGCTGCGACAAACGCAGTCGATCAGTGTGGAAAGTCTGCTCGGTGAGGCCACCGACGTGCTCCGACCAGCCTGTGTGGCCGCTCGGGTGAAGCTGACGTCTGCGGGCGATCCGGTAACCTTGCGAGGCGAGCGCGTGCTGTTGCGCGAGGCGTTGATCAACTTGCTGCAGAATGCGCTGGAATTTTCTCCGGCCGGTGGTGAGGTCACCTTGCATGCGAAGTCCGAAGCAGGGCGAGTGATTTTTACGGTGAAAGACAACGGTCCCGGCGTGCCTGACTACGCGCTCGCCCGGGTCTTCGAGCGCTTCTATTCGTTGCCCCGACCGGGTACGGGAAAGAAAAGCACCGGTCTCGGCCTGGCGTTGGTTCGCGAAATCGGCCACCTCCACGGTGGCGATGTTACACTGACCAACCGGCCTGAAGGCGGAGCCCTCGCGACGTTTTGGGTGCTTGATTCGGGTTAACCACGGAACACACGGAATACACGGAAAGGTTGGGCCCTGAATGGTATTTGGTGGATTTTATTCGGTGTATTCCGTGTGTTCCGTGGTCAACCAAAGGTTGGTTTTCCAGCCGAATTCATCGTCGCTTCATATTGGCTTCACATAGCCCGGGCAGGATAGGGGCATGAACCCTGCACAACCTCCCCTGCTCTCGGCCCCGGTGACTCCGGGTGTGCCTTCGCCAACCTCGCGCCGGCGCCATACCGTAACGTTAAAACTGTTCTTCATCGCGGCGCTGGTGTTGCTGCTTCAACTGCCGCTTGGTTTGATCAACAATCTGAGGGAAGAGCGCAGCCATACCCGAGAGGCGGCCGTAATGGCGCGGGCGGGTGCGACCGAGCATGCGCCTGCCCCTGAGGAGGGATATCGCATGGTCTACCGCTCGTTGAAATACAGCGTGCTCGTGATGACACTCGTTTTCGCGGCATTCTTCATTTTTGAGATTCTCGCGGGATTGCGGCTGCACGCCGTGCACTATGGTCTGGTGGGCGGCGCACTGTGTCTCTTTTATCTCGCCTTGCTTGCTTTGGGGGAAGTTTTGTCCCCGGGCCTGGCCTATATCGGGGCGGCAGTGGCGTCTTCGCTTCTCATCACGTTGTACAGTATCTCGATCCTCCGCAGCTATGTCCGGGCCTCGACGATTGCACTTCTCCTGACAGTCGAGCACGGCGTGTTGTATGTGGTGCTCCGGATGGAGAACTTTGCGCTGCTGGCCGGAACGACCACGCTGTTCGTCGCTTTGGGCGCAATCATGTACCTCACCCGGAACTTCGATTGGTTTTCCCAAGAGACCAATCGTGAAGCCAACGCCTGAGGCGAGGCTAACCTTCGGACCTCCGTTCGGAAAAATCATCAAGGTACACTCTTATGATCACTTGGACTGAAGCGGCCAATGAAGCCTTTGAAGAACACATGGCAGTCATCACGCCGGAATTGCCGGCTCTTGGGATTGCACCGGCGCAGGTGGCAATCAGGCTTCGAATGAGTATCAATGACCAGTTGGCGGGGGCCGGTCTGACGGTCGCGGGGCGGGCGGAAGTCTCGGCGGCAATTGCAAGACTCAGTCCGGATTTTTTGAAGGATATCCGACAAACCGACCAGAGCTCCGAGGTGCTGGGCTGGGGAGCAGCGATTGCCGCTGCGATTGCGGGCGTGCTATTGCCGTTGATCGCTTTGGTGGTGGAGGCGTTTACGTCAATGTCTGCGGCGGAGATCTTCGATCCCATTCCGACCGTGTGGCACATCCTGGCCATTGCGTTCGTCGCGTTCAGCAACGGTTGCATGACGGTCCTGCTAACCAGGCAGAGGCTTGACGAATCACGTTGGCTGGCGGCCGCGACTTTCTGTAATGCCATCGCGATCGGCATTGCGGCGTACTACGCGGTTTGGTTCCTTCCCATAATTCCTTTTGCGGTGATCGGCATAATTGCGTTCGGATTGGGTCTTCTGCCGCTCTCGCCCTTGGTGGCAATGATCACTGCTCTGGCTTTGCGGTGGAAACTGAAGAAGCGAGCAGCGACACGCGCGGCGGCTTGGCCGAGACTGTGGATGGGATTCTTGGCCGGGTTTACCGGGTTGCTGGCGTTTGAGGCGCCGACTGTCCTGAGCCATTGGGCCGCAACGCAGGTGGCACGTGGTACAGCCGACGAGCAGCAGACGGCGCTCTGGCGACTGAGGAAATTCGGCGACGAGGCGCAGCTGTTGAGAAATTGCCGCTGGGAACGCCATGCCGATTCCTATCGCATGCAGGTTCTCCGGGCGCTTTTCGGATCGTGCGACTTGCGGACCGCACAGGAGGTTTACTACCGGGTAACCGGTAGGACTCACAATTCTGTTCCTCCACCAAGTCGCCGCGCCAATTGGCGTAATGATAATCGGGAGGATTTCAGGTGGGATGAAGATCTCGGTGGAGACGCTGTGGGCGAGCGATTCGAGGAACTTCGGTTGAAAGAGTCGCGACTTGACGCTTCGCTCGATGGTGATGCGGCCACCGGCTACGTCGAATGGACCATGGTCTTTCGCAACGAAAATTCCGTTCAACAGCGGGAGGCCCGTGCTTTGGTGCAGCTTCCGCCTGGTGCCGTGGTGTCCCGCCTCACGCTTTGGATTGATGGCGAGGAGCGCGAGGCGGCGTTTGGCGGTCGCAGCCAGGTGCGGCAGGCATATCAAGCCGTGGTGCAACGACGGCGCGATCCGTTGCTGTTGTCCCATCGAGGTGCCGAACGGGTGTTGATGCAATGTTTTCCCGTGCAACCAAAAGGAGGCGAGATGAAGGTGCGGATCGGGATAAGTCTGCCACTGGTGCTCGATACCTGGGGCGAGGCGAAAACAGGATTGCCGCGGATCATCGAACAGAATTTCGCGGAGGCGCCCGGCTTGAGTCATGCAGTGTGGTTTGAGGCGAGAAACAAACTTGCGACGACGGCTGCTGATCCGCGCTCGGAGCAAACCGCCTCGGGCAGACAGGCCGTGGCGTTCAGTCTGTCGCCGGTGCAAATTGGTGTGGATCCGGTCAGCGTGTCGGTTGAGCGCGCTCCAGATTTAATTGAGGTGCTGTCGGCGGATCGCCGCGACCCTACCCGAGTGGTCAGGCAGGAATTTCGACGCACGGCGCCGGGAGAAATGCTCTGCATCGTGCTGGATGGTGTGCAGGGCATGGCTCCGGTTGCTGAGGCGCTGGCGACTGCTCTCGGAAAATTGCCCACTGAGACACCGGTTCGACTGTTTCTTGCCGCAGATCGGGTGCGGGAATGCCCGGATCGGACGGTGGCTCTGGCCGCTGGTTGGGTGCAACGGCAGGAATTTGTCGGCGGCCAGGATGCGACGGATGCTTTGCTGGCTGCGAGCATGGCATTATCCCGGCAAGGAGGCAGCATTCTCTGGATTCACGGAAGCCAGCCGATGGTCTGGAAATCGGCCACGGTCTTGGAGCAAAATTTGGCGCGGTCTGGTGCAGCCCTCCGTTTTCTCACCTTGGCTGCGGCGACGGGCCCCAACGAATTGGTGGAAAAGATGGCTGCAGCGGGAGCCGTCGTGGTCCAGCCGAGACTGGGCCAATTGGACGCGGATATCGGTCGCGTGCTGCGCCGGATGCGCGAAGGCGGCATCGAGCTGCATCGCGCATTGGCGACGGATGGGGAGAAATCCACGCTGAAATTTGTCTCCTCAGGTCATGTTGTTCGTCTCTGGGCGGCCGATGAAATCAACCGTCTGATACATGGCCGCCAGGAGCAACAAGCGGAGGCCGTCCGACTGGCGGTGGCCATGCAATTGGTGACGCCGGTTAGCAGCGCCGTAGTATTGGAAACACGGGCGCAGTTTGATGCAGCGGGATTACAGCCCGTGAGCGCCGACACGGCTCCCAGCGTTCCCGACATCACGCAAACCCTCTGGCTCCTAAGCATCACTATCGCCGGATTGTTTGGCTTTGCACGGTACTACAAATGCCGGGCCGATTGAAAGGGAGGTGTCACTGGCCCTCGGGGCCGAAAGTTGGCGCTTTCGAAAAGTGCCTTCTTTCGGTCCCGAGTGGCTAACGGGCCGAGCAGATTTGAACCGCGAATGCACGCGAAGATACGCGAATCAAAAGGCGCGGATGATCGAAGGTCGCCGCGGAATGAACGAAAAGCCGGGCCCTATTCTGGCGCCGACTTCGCAACCCGTGCGAGACACTCACAGAATAGTTTCTCGCGAAGGAGTCGACGGGCACGACGAGAAGGCGCGCGCCGCAGAGGGCGTAGTCACTTGGGACGCGGAACAATGCCGACGTAGTTTCGAACCGGCCAAAGCTCTTGCAGATAGAAATCGTCGGGCGATTGTTTGAGCCACAGGCCAGTGGAGGGGCCGCCGTCGAGATTGAGAGCCGACTGGACGTCGATCACCGCAAAAACTTCGGATGCACGCAGGGCGGCCGCGAGTTCGTGCAGCGTGCAGGGCGAACTGGCGCCCAAAAACCAGCGGCCATAGGCATCGTGCCCGATGAAAGTACGGCGCGCGATCTTCTCGCGGCTGTTGTCGGTTTCCGATTTTCCGTTGCGCACCAACCAGGTGCCGGATTGCAGGAGGTCGGAGATGCCCTCAGTGGTCTCGATGCTTTCGCCTTCCTCCAAGGCCGGCCGACCGGCGCGTACCACTAGGGCGCCCTTCATCCAACTACGACGGTTGACGCGGCTCACCTTTATCCCGCCGCAAATCATTCCCCCAACGGGAGCGAAGGGCTTGCGCGAGAAGAAACCGCCGTTGCAGCCGGCGACGCAGCCGTTCGTTTTCATGGCCATGGCCATGTCTGGGAACTTAGCCGTGTCATTCTCGCCCGCGTTATCGATGACGTGGAAAGAATAATCCTGCGCGGAGAAGACGATCAGCGAGAGTGCGATGGGTCGGTTGCCGTCGACCACTTGCACTCCATGGAGCACAGGATGCTGGCCTGCTTTGTCTGGCTCACCTGCGAAGCCAGCGAGCGCACCTGCGAGCACGAGGATGATCAGCCGTGACAACATGGACAATCGCGGCGTGAAGCCGCTCCTACAGTAAGGATTGCTGGTTGCCGCCGGCCGCGGCTTTCAGGCCGATGGCGCGATAGCCTCTGGCGGTGAGGACGCGGCCTTGCGCGGTGCGGGCGAGATATCCTTCCTGAATTAGAAACGGTTCATGCACTTCTTCCAAGGTCTCGGCTTCCTCGCCGACGGCGATCGCAATCGTGCCGAGGCCGACGGGGCCGCCCTTGTAATTTTCGGCCATCAAGCGGAGAACGCGCTTGTCCATTTCGTCAAGGCCGGCGGCATCGATTTCCAAAAGCTCGAGCGCAGCCGCGGCGACGGGTTGGGTGATCTTGCCTTTGGCTTTTTCCGAGGCGTAGTCGCGGCAGAAATTAATCAGATTATTGGCGATGCGCGGGGTACCGCGGGCACGGGTGGCGATTTCCTGTGATCCAGCGACATCGATCTCTACTTTGAGCAAACCGCAACTGCGACGGACGATGCCTTCGAGGGTCGCGTGGTCGTAGTAGTCGAGCCGGGTGTTGAGGGTGAAACGACTGCGGAGCGGCGCGGTGAGGAGTCCGGAACGGGTGGTGGCACCGATCAGCGTAAAGCGCGGTATGGAGAGGCGAACGCTGCGGGCGTTCGGGCCTTGGTCGATCATAATATCGAGCCGGAAATCCTCCATCGCGCTATAGAGATACTCTTCGACCGTCTTTGGGATACGATGAATTTCGTCGATGAAGAGGATGTCACCTTCCTCCATGTTGGTAAGTAGTCCGGCGAGGTCGCCGGCTTTCTCGATGACCGGACCGGAGGTAACGCGGACGGTGCGACCGAGTTCCTGCCCGAGGATGAAAGCGAGCGTGGTCTTGCCGAGGCCGGGCGGGCCGGAGAGGAGAATGTGATTGAGCGCTTCGCCACGACGCTTGGCGGCGCCGACCATGACCTTGAGGCGCTCGACGGTCTTCGGCTGGCCGGCGAAATCGGAAAAGGAAAGCGGGCGCAGCGCGGCCTCAACGGGCGAGACCGGCGTGGCGAGGGCGGAGGTGATGAAGCCGGTGCCTTTGGGGGCTTGGTCAGGAGAAGCCATATTATTAAACCACGGAAAACACAGAAAACACGGAAGCAGGCAGAGTCATCACAAAATTTCTGTGTATTCCGTGTGTTCTGTGGTTACTCAATTTTCTATTTCCATTCTACCTGCGCGCCGATGCTGCGGAGGTTTTCGACGAAGGCGGGGTGGGCGCGCTTGATGGTGTCGGCGTTCTTTACGACGGATTTCCCCTCGATGCTGGCGGCCACCATGTAAAGTGCGACGGCGGCGCGGATGATGTAGGGCGCTTCGACGACAGTCGGGCGGAGCGGCTTGGCGCCGAAGACGGTGATGCGGTGCGGATCGCTGACGACCACGTGCGCGCCGAATTTTGAGAGCTCGGACATCCAGGTGAAACCGCCTTCGTAAACCTTGTTCCAGAACATGACGGCGCCTTCCGCGCGGACGGCGAGGGCGATCATGCACGGCAGCAAATCCACGGGGAAGTAGGGCCACGGAGCCGCCTCGATCTTCGTGAGCAAGTTGGTGGTGAACGGCTGCTCGACCACCAGCTTCTGATTCTTGCGGACGATGGCGGTGTCGCCTTCGTATTCGATCTGAACGCCGAGCTTCGCGAAAGAGCGGTTGATGAGATCGAAGTGGTGCGGGAGGGAATTTTTCACACGCACCTCTCCGCCGGTGATGGCGCCAAGCGCGAGAAAGGTGACGACCTCGTGATGATCGGTGTTGATCGTGAAGGAACCGCCGTGGAGCTTTTTCACGCCGCGCACGGTGAGCTTGCTGGTGCCGATGCCTTCGATCTCAGCGCCCATGGCAGCGAGCACTTCGCAGGCATCTTGCACGTGCGGCTCGCTGGCGGCGTTGAGGAGGACGGATTCGCCGTCGGCGAGGACAGCAGCCATGACAAAGTTTTCTGTGGCGGTGACGGACATGTAGTCCGGCCAGTGGCGCGCGCCCTTGAAGCGTTTCTTCAGGCGCATGATGAGATTGCCCTTATGGGTCACGGAAGCGCCCAGCTTCTCGAGGATTTCCAAATGCGGATCGAGTTCGCGGATGCCGAGCGTGCAGCCTTTGGCATTGGTCGGGATCACGAGTTTCTTCATCCGCTGGAGCAACGGTGCGAAGAGGAGAACGGCGGAGCGCATCCCGGAAGGCAGTTCGCCATCAAGGCGGGCGGCGTCGAATGAGGCATGATCGATGTCCATGCGGCCGCCGCCGCGGTCCCAGTTGATGCGCGATCCTTGGTCGACGAAGAAGCCCACGAGCTTCTCCACGTCCGTGATGTTGGGGACGTTGAGCAGCGTCACCTTTTCGTCCGTGAGCAACGTGGCGCACAGGATGGGCAGAACGGAATTCTTGTTGCCGGACGGGGTGATGGTTCCGCTCAGGGGTTTGCCACCGTGGACGATGAGGTCAGCCATGGGGAAAATAGAAAGTGAAGGTGAAAGGGTGCAGGGGCAGGGACATCATGGGCAGCTCGACCCGCCTTCGCTACAAGGGAGCTACGGCGTGGTTGTTGCTACGCAACAAAAAGGCGCCCGCCGTGAAGCGGACGCCCGATAATGCGAAACGCGCGAGGCGCGCCAAGGATTAAGTGGCCGAGGAACCGCCCCGATCGCCGCCCGGACCTACGCCCCGGTCGCCACCTTGACCACCGCCGCGGTATTCACCGCCGCGATTTCGGCCGCGACCGCCGCGACTGCGACGTTGTCCGCCGCCATAAGGCTGACCTTGACCGCCACCTTGGCCGCCTTGACCGCGATTGCGGTTATAGGAACGGTCACCGGTTGGTTGATCGGAGGAACTGCCGGCAGCTGGTGCCGCGGGCGAGGAGTCGCTGAACAAGGATTTGATCCAACCGAAAATGCCGCCGGAAGCTTTGGCTTCGGGAGCAGCGGCCGGAGCCGGACGGAAAGCAGCGGGTTGGCTGGACGAAGACTGACTTGCGTGCTGGCGATTTTCACGTGGTGCGCCGCCGTAGTTGGACGGAGTCGGCACGTAATTATAGCCGGGACGCACGTAGAGAAATTTCGCCGGGATGGACGCGATGTCCACAGGGGCGGAACGCTCGGAGCGCTCTTCCTGACGCGGACGCTCCTCGCGGGGTGCACGCTCTTCACGCGGGGCGCGGTTGGCTTTGAATCCTTCGCTCTCCCACGTCTGGGCGGGAGTGATCTTCGCGCGCTCGGGCGGGAGAATGTTCAACTCAGCGGGCTCTTCGGTTTCGGCGGAGGCCGAGGCGGGAGCGCCGTCGAGCGGGAACATATCGTTGCTGGGTTTCACGTAAACGCGGGCAGCAGCGGGTTCGCGCGGAGCGGATGCCACAGGCGCAACCGCTGCGGGCGTTTCTTTGACGACGGGCGGGATAGGAACAGCAGCGGGCGTTTCGACACTGGCGGTGGGCTCAGTGGGCGCCGGTGCGACGGGCTCAGGATTAACCGGGGCAAACGGATTCTGGTATTCGCGCGGGGCGTTGAGGATCTCGATCGCGGTCGGTTTGTAGCCGCTGGGGGTAGCCGAGGCGGCGGTGCTGGCGGGGCTGACGGACGGACGTTTACCGCGGGCCAGGCCCGAGCCGCGCGTTGAGCCGAATGTTGCAGCCGGGGCGGAAACGCCGGTCGGCTGGCTGGTCGCGGTGGCTTCGGCTGAAGCACCGGACGATTCTGTGGAGGACATGTCTATGTTGTTGGTTGAAAGCGCCTGACCATAAGGCGGCGCGGATGAAGTGCCGACCGGAGTGCGTGAATCGCTCTCGAACGGTGGCAATAGGGAAGCCACCCTCCTGTAACATCAGGATGCGCGCAACTGCAAAAATTAGCCGCGTGCCGGGGCTTGCTAGTCACCGCAGGCCGCTTCACGTTCGCGAAATGGATAAATTTGAGGAGATCTTCAAGATGCAGGATGCGTTGAACCGGCGCATCGGAGTAAATCTTCCCCCGCCCACCGATGAGGAAAAGGCGAAGTGGATTTTGAACTACACGCGTGCGATGCAGCAGGAAACCGCCGAGCTCATCGACAGTGTGCCGTGGAAATGGTGGGCCAAGTATCAGAAGTTCGACGAGCAGAACGCCAAGGTCGAGGTCGTCGACCTGTTTCATTTTCTCGTGTCGCTCGCACAGACGCTCGGTATGACCGCCGACGACGTGTACCAGGCATACCTGAAGAAAAATGCCGTCAACCATCAGCGGCAAGACAGCGGCTACGTGAAGAAAGACGAGGCGGACTCGAAACATATCTGAGCGGAGCGGCGGGCCGCGAAGGCCAACGAGCCAAACTACCAGACGCCGCTCCCGGGTGTCTCCCTTTCGTAGGCCAGCCAACTTGCTGGCACGATTTGGGCACGCGCAAGCGCGCTGACGTACAAGAAACTAACATTTGCGACTTACCCCAGTGGTTGAGGTTGGCAGTGGCTTTTATGTCCGGACAACCGGTCGTGCCGCACGAAAGCAAGAGGACCAACAGCACTTGTCCGACGCTGGTCTAACGTATGATAGTATTCCGATGTTTTAATGGTCGACGAGGCTCTAGAGGCAGTGCACAGAAATGGTTTCGCTGCCCCAGCCCCGCAACTCCACGCTTCTGTGTTTTCTGATTTCCGTCTCGCCTTTCGCTCGCTGCTCAGGACTCCCGGATTTGCCGCGGTGATCGTGGTCACTCTCGCGCTGGGAATTGGCGCGAACACCGCGATCTTCAGTTTTTTCCACGCGATCTTGTCGCAGGAACTGCCCTACGCGGAGGCCGACCGCGTCGTGATGCTGAAAAAGGGGGCCCACGACTACGGCGAATTGATGGGCGCAGACACCGGGTTGCTTTCGGCCGATCTGGCCGATTTGCGGACCAACGCCAAGTCGGTTGAAGATTTGGCCGCTTACACCCTGGATGCGCCCACGCTCACCGGCCGCGGCGACCCGACGCTGACGGTGGGTGCAGTGGTGACGCACAATTATTTTTCCATGCTGGGCGCCCGCGCGGAGTTAGGCCGGGTGTTCACCCCGGCTGATGCGGGCGGCGCCTCTGGCCGCCTGATCGTGCTCTCCCATCGGTTGTGGCAGACCCGCTTGGGCGGCGACCCGGCGATCATCGGTCAGATTCTGTTGCTCAACAAAGTGCCTTTCACGGTCGTGGGCGTGGTGGCGGGCGAATTCGAGTTTCCGCGTGATGCATGGTTTTGGGCGACGCCGGCCGACATCATTCCCGAAAGCGTGATAGGATCGGTATCCAGCGAAATCGGTGGACGCGGGCACTATCTGCGCACCATTCTCGGGCGTTTGCGTCCCGGAGTTTCGCGGGAGCAGGCGGAAAAGGAACTCGCGGGCT
>Ga0302321_100001843_pt1 | contig 18109 bp, 9 predicted proteins | sample Fen_T0_1_FD_202505 | JGI IMG/M metagenome (GOLD analysis project Ga0302321, IMG submission 202505) | Peat permafrost microbial communities from Stordalen Mire near Abisko, Sweden - Fen_T0_1 | ecosystem: Environmental > Terrestrial > Soil > Wetlands > Permafrost | place: Sweden: Abisko...
GGCCAGGGTTGCCCCGACGGGACGTGAGGCCGCGCTCTGCGAGCACAGCGAGCAGACGCCAGCGGCCGACCGAGTCCCTCATGGCCGCGCACCACGCGGCCGTTGAGGGACGTTCCCGGAGGGGCAACCCTGGCGCAAGCCCGCATCAGCCGAGCGGCCTTCCACTCCGATCGACACCGCTAAGCGAATGGCATTGCGGCTAGGGGCTCATCCGCCGGCGGCGCGGTTGAGCGCGATCTGAGCGCGGATCTGATCGACCTCGGCGGCGGTGGCGTCCGTCATCAGCGTCAGTTTCCACCCCGGTGTCGCTTCGATCTTGGTCCCGGCCGCGAGCGCCGCGGGCAAGGGCTGTGGCATCTTGCTGGGATCGACGAGTGGAAAACGCAAGACCAGGACAGAACCATCCAGGCTCACGTCGGGCAAGGGCAGCTTGGCTGCGACCAGCGCGGGGACCAGGTCGGTGTCGACCCAAGCCCAGTGCCGGGCTTCTCGCGTCCACACGGAATTCTCGACCGCATCGTGGACCCAGGCCTTGTTGCGGGCATCCGCGAAGGCGTGCGCGTCCTGCGGTAGCGCGAAGGCCGCGACCAGTCCCTCGACGAAGAGGTCGAGTCGAGGTTCATTGTAGGTGCTCCAGCCCACGGAGACGGGTTGGGTGGGCAAGGGGATCCGCCAGGTGCTCTTTTCGCCCAGCTTCTCCGGTGCGGCGGGCGCGGTCCAGCCACTGCCCATCACCGACAGCTTGTCCGGATCGAGCACGGTCATGGTGACCGTGATGGTGCCGTCGTCGTTCTGGGCGGTGGCGAGGACGGGCTTAACCCCAATGAGGCAGCCGCGCACGTGGGTCGAGCGGAGCATGTTCAGCACGTTGGTCAGTGGCTCGCGCGGTGGCGTGGGCGGCGGCGGCGTCTCGCCTTTGATCAGGGCGAACACTTGCTGGCACAGCTCGGGCACGCTGTTCAAAGCCGCGCCCGGATCCTTATCCTTGTAGGCCTTGAGCAGGGCCAAGACCTCATGGTCGAGGGCATTGAGGATGAGCCGCAGACTCTGGACCTCGGCCGGTGGCGGCGCCGTGTTTCGATCCTTCCAGGCGAAGACCGCGTCTTCGATGGACTTGCCAAAGCCCTGCATCTTGGCCCGCAGGGGTGAGCCCTTGGGGATGGCAAACTTGGCGTCGAGCAAGACACCGGTCGATTCGACTTCGAGAGAGCCGATGGCCGCGTGGGCCTTAACCTGGAATCGGTCATCGATGTGGAAGGTGACGTTCGGCTCGATGCGATCCAGGATGCTGGCCCCTGAAGCCGACGGGCGCGCGCCCGACATAAGGAGATCCAGCAAAGGCGCAAGCAGGGTTGCCAGCGACACCTTGCCGCGGGCCTTGAGCGCGGCCGAACCTTCAAGGCCAATGCCAAGCTCACCAGAGGCGGCGGCCGACACGTCGAAGCCGAACTCGAATTCGAGGTGTTCGAGCAGCCCGACCACAAACGCCGCGTGATCGTTCGCGATATCGTTGAGCGCCTCTTTGACCGCCAATGCCGAGAAGACATTCGTCCAAAACAGCGCACCGAAATAGGGCGAGATCTTGTCGTCGTCGCTGACCGTGCGTTTGGCCCAATCGATGGCCACCTGCCAAGCGTCGAGCGCGTGGTAGAGAAAACGTAGGAAGAAGCGCACGGCGATCGCCGCGGAATCCGCGTTCTCGATCAACTCGACGGAGAATTGCGGTTTGATGAAGTGCAGGCGCGCGTTCCCGGTCGGCGCGGCGCTGGCCCCGGTTCCCGCCGTGGCGCCCCCACCCGCGCCGCCGCCCGCCTCGATGGACCACGTGAAGCCAAGCTTGTCGCGCCCGAACTTGATCTCCATGTCGCCGGACGCGTACTTCTTGTCGATCTTGCTGATGCCATCGGTATCGACCGGCGCACCGTCCTTGCCCTTGTCCTGGGCGGCCGCGACGCGTTTCCAATATTCCTCGCGTTGCGGCCACGACATGGTCCTGGTCGCCGCATAGTGGTCGACGCCATTCCCTTCGGCCGCTCCACAGCGCTGCTTGTAGGCCTCTTCTTCCCAGTAGTCGCGCCGCTGGGTCCAGGACATATCCTTGGTCGCCGCGTAGCCATCGTCGCCGACCTGGCGCTGGTAATCCTCTTCACTTGGCCAGTCGGGGAGAATGGGCTTAAGCCCCATGGACTCGTAGTCGACCGACACCGTGATGTCCGCGTTGGCGCTTGCGCCGTGTTTCTTGTCGGGATCTTTGATCGTGTTCTTGTCGGCGCCCGGGGTACCGCTGTCGTCCATGAGCAGCCGGAAGATGTAGGCGCCCAGGTTGCCAAAGTCAGGGCCCGAGGTGTCCGTGTTCGCAGTGTCGAGGGTCTCGGAACCCTTGCCCTTGCCTTTGCCGCCCGACACCACGAAGTCCTTCGCCGAGCGCATCTTCTGGCACATGTGGACGATGGCGATCACGGCCTCCTTCACATAGGGAATAGCCTCCTGGGCGGCGAGCGCGGCCTCTTCGGGCGTGAAGTCGGCCATGTTCTGCAGAACGTCCTTGAAGATCGGTGGCAGCGCGCCGAAATCGCCCTTGAACAGCGGTGGCGCGATCTTGTCGACGAAGTCGGTGGCGATGCGCGGGACATAGTACATGCACTTGAGCCAGGCACAGGCGTGCAGCCAGAAGTGGGCCTGCTTCGACTCACTGAGCGCCTGGACGATGGGACCGACGTCGCTTTCGGGATGCGCGTCGCCATGCACGGCCCCGAAGACGCGCTGGCGAAGCTCGGTCATGCACTCGTGGTAGATGCGCACGATGTGCTGATCCGCCACGGTGGCCTGGCCGAGTGCATTTCGCGAAAGCGCCCGACGGCACAGGCTGGCCCAGCGGACGTCGTCAAGGGAGTCGAGCGGCGAGGCCAGAAACCGCGTGACGCTTGCCGGACGGCTTACGGCGCCGGGTAGTTTTCCGAATGCCAGGTCGTACCCCGTTTCAAGGGCTTCGGGCGCCAATGCGCGCACGGCAATGTCGAGCCCATCCTGAAGGTAGTAGCGGATCTGTTCCCTTACGTCGGGCTCGACCAAGTGGAGCCAGCCATAGAACGCACCCTCGGCCACGACGGGGCCTTGCTGCTCCGCGTGCGCCTCGGACTCGCCGAGCGAGCCATCGATGGTGACGTCCACCGAATCGTACTGGGGCAGTCCAGCCTGGCGGCGGCGCTCGTCCTCCCAGTACGCGATACGCTGGGCCTTGTTCATGTCCTTCGTCGCCGCGTAGGCATCTTCCCCCACCAGCTCACGGTAGGCGGTCTCGCTGTCGGGGATGGTCGCTGGGTTGACCTCGCGGGTTTGGCGGATGGTGAGGTTCTTGAGCTCGGGGCCCTTGGGGTGAACCCAGGCGCCAGCGGTGCGGACCAGAAACCACCAGGACCCATCGGGATCCTCCAGGGCGCAGACGCCGGCCACCACGCCCTTGGCCTTCGCCTCGACCTCGCCCACCACCAGGTCGTCCGACGCCCGCGGCGCCGCATAGAGCTTGGCGCCCGGTTCGAAAACCACCGTCGAGTTGTAGATCGATCGCGTGAGTGGGTTGCCCACGATGGTGTCCCAGTGGTCGATCATGTCTTTGTTCGGGATCTGCCAGATCTTGGGGTCGAAGGCGGTGAAGGTGCCAAGCCCCAGGATGGTGACGGGGTAGCTGTCTTGACCTGCGACGTTCTTCGGTCTGGCCACGCTGCCGCTTGTCCCCAGGTCGCTTTCCCCGGGCAACCACCCGGGCAAGGACGTCGAGACGTCGATGAGTTGGTCGAGGCCCGCGACGAAGCGCTTGCGCGACTCGGGCTTTCCCAGCAGGCCAACAAGCGCGGCCTTGGCCTTGTCCTTGGGCGTGGCCGGGGAGGCCGGCGCGGCTGCACCATCGACGTGCGCCACGCGCATGAGACGGGCCGGAGGAGAGACGATCGGCTCGACCTTTTCCAAACTGGCGCGCGCTGAGGCTTTGGCCATGGGTTGCTCGAGCGGCGGTCTGAGGCGAGGCGGCAACACCGCGTCCACGGCCGCAAGCAAATGCTGGAGCAGCAAACTCGGCAGGTACATGGGGGCGTCGCCCGGCATGCCCAGCCGGATGGCCAGCGCTGCCACGGCCGCGACCACGGCGTCGCGCAGGTCTGGCGCCATTTGCTCGTCGGTCCAGGACCCCAGCTCACGCGCCATCTCCTCCCAGGTTGGGCACGGCGTGAAACCCTCGAGTACGGTCTGGTGGATGTAGCCCAGCGCCGCGCGCAGGTGGCGTTCGGGATCGGTCCAATCGAAGAACAGATCCAGCACCGGACCGGCGATGCCGATGAAGGCCCGGCAAAGCCGCGGCAGCTCGGTGTATTCCATCACCGCGGAGATGGCCTTCCAGGGCACGGGCAGCTTGGTGATGTCGGTGTGCCGTAGCTCCTCGAAGCGGTCGTGCCATTCGGCGAGCACCTCGACCATGTTGGCGCCCGACTCGTAACAGACTTGCAAGCGCAGATCCGCGCGGCCTGCGACGCCCGCGCCAGCCTCGGCGCCGACCCCGAAGTAGGCGCCGCTGATCATCCCGCGCAGACATAGGCTGCCCTTGATGGTCCACGTGCGCAGAAGGGGGTTCCATGGCTCGCTGGTGGCGTAGATCTGGAAGTCGCGCGCGGTCTGGCCACCGACGACCACCAGGTCATAGCGCGCGGACGGAAACCCTGGCGGGGCGAAGCCGAACTCGGCCAGGCGCGGAAAGCGATCCATGTACAGGCGCTCTTCGAGGTGAACCCGCACGGGATAGTTCACCAGCGGGACGACCAGTTGCATGTCGTAGACATTGAGCAGTCCGCGACGTTCGAGGCGACCGGGAATGCTGTCGTCGTCGATGGGCGCGCCAAAGCTCAGCAGCGCCCACAGCTCGGCGGCCGGCTGAACCCAGAAGGCCAGCGCCGCCGTCGAGGGACGCCACATGAGGCCGTTGAGGAAGCGCGACTTCTGCTCGATCACCAGTTGCAGGTCGGCGGCCGTGACCTTGCCGTCCCCGTCGGAGTCGAGGTTGTCCTTGTAAGCATCCTCGTTGTCGACGGCGGCGCGCACGGCCTCGACATCCGCGTCGACAACCTTGCCGTCGCTGTCCCGGTCGGCGACGTAGTAGCGGGCCATGTCGCCATAGGGCATGTGGTAGCGCATGTCGATGACAGAGATCTCCGCCAGGTGGGCGATGGCGATCGTGGCGTCACCGGGAAATGGGAAGATCGTGGGAACATCGACGAACGTGACCCCATCTTGTGACAGCACCACGCCACCGGGCTCGCTGGGCGGGGGGATGCAAAGGGCATCGCGACGTCCCTCAAGGGACAGAAAAGACACGGCGCTGGCCAGCTGGGTGCCAATGCCGGCCACGAAGTTCTCGCCCGCGCCGAGCAGGCTGTCCTGGGTCAGATCCTCGCCGACCTGGATGTCCCCCCCTGCTGCCTGTAGACCCTGCGTAAGCAGGCCGTGCATGCGGGCGGCGACCGAAAAGGGTCCCTCGCCCCCGCCGCCGGCGAAGACGATGTCCCACAGGTCTCGTTCGATCTGATCGAAGCGGGCCATGCGGGACTCGGCGCTCTTGAGCCAATCATCGGCCTCACCGGATAGGGGGCCGAGAAGGTTATTGATCTGGTCGCCGATACGCTTGAACCAAGCGAGAATTTCGTTGCCCTCGCCCAGCAGCTTCTTGGCGTGGGCGACCATGGTGGTGCCCCCGCCCTCCGTCGCTTGGGCCGCGGCGTGCAGCCAATTGATCCAGCCCTGCTGCTGGGCCGCGAGGGCGGCGTGATAGTGGTTGGGCAGGTTGGCGAGCTCGGCCGCCCCGAAGACCGTGCCAGGGAGCTGCTGCAGCCAGAGAAAGACGCTCTTGAGGCGCGCCATCTGTTCGGCGATTTCGCCCGGCGCCTCCTGCACAAAGCCGGCGATCTGGTCGATGAGACCCTTGATGTCGTCGATGACTTCCGTGCAGGCGGCGACGACCAAGTGCCAGGCCTTGTTCATCCACACCGCGATCTGCTTGACGAGCGCATTGTCGCCGACGTGCCGGAGGAAGGTAAGCAACTCATCCTTGCTCCACCGCACCCCGGAGCACAGCGCGGTCATCACGTCGGGAAGCTTCGCCACAAGGGCCGCCACGGCTTGCAGAACTTCGCCAAGCAGTGTGGCCACGGCGACGGCGGCGTTGGTCACACCGGCGGCCGCGCTGCTCACCACGAGCAGAACCTTGACCACGGCGTCGGCGGCGATGTCTTGGGTGGCGTTGGCGATCCCGACCAACACCTGTTTGGCAAATGACAAGAGCAGCGCCAGACGCGCCTCGACGGTTTGCGCCGCTTCGCTCGCTGTTGATACGATGGCGTCGAAGATGGCGCGCTGGAACGTCGCAAGCTCAGAGGCGATGGTGTCCAGGAAGCCGAGGCACGCGCCGACCAGCGCGGTGTTGGCCGCGTAGAGGGCATCACTGCCATTGAGGAAGGCCAGATCGAGGCACTGCCCGAAAAACGTAAGCGCCTGCTTCGCCGCATCCGCCGAACGCGCGGCTGCCTGGCTAAGCCCGCCGATGAGCAGGTTCGCTACCTCCATCGCCGCCACATTGCAAACCCGCAGGGCCGAGGCCGCCAACCTCACCAGGGCCGTGCCCCGGTCGAGCGCGTTGGCGAGGACGGTCTGGCAAAATGCGTAGAGCACCTCGCGCAGGGTTTGCTGAACGCTGCTCAAGGCGGCCACGGCGGCGCGCCAGGCATTGCCAAGCTGCGTGCTGATCTCGTTGATGAGCTTGTTGACCTCGGTGCCAAGCGTGCTGGCGATGGCGATTTGGGCGGCGTTCGCCAAGTCGCCGAAAAAAGGAAAGCCCGACGTCCCGATGGCGCCCGCCACGGTGTCGAGCAAGGCGCCAGCCTCGGCGGCCAAAGCAGCGGGGATCGACGTGGGCAGATCGTCGAGCGCGTTCCACACATCGTTGGGCCCCATCGCGCGCAAGAGAGCCGGACAGATGTCTTCAGGTTTGATCGTCAGTTGCGCCGTCGCGGATCCGGTCACGCGCACCTCTGGCGCGGCCCTGGGATCTGGCGCGTCCCAACCGTCTGAATGGAACGGGCCAAAGTCGCCCGCGCCGACCTTGACGGTGGCGATGCTACCGTGCGCCGAGATGGTGAGCGTGCAACTGCCGGAGATCGGCGCTTGGAAGGTAACGCCGGCATAGGTGATCGTGGCTGGCCCGTTGATGGTGAAGGTCGCGGTGGTGTCCCTGGAAAAGTCGCCGCCATCGACGCTGACCGAAACGCAATTCATGGCTTGGCCTTTCCACCCACGGTTGTGGGCAGTTTCTTATTCACCTGGACGTCGACCTTGGTCAGCCCCGCCGGACCAGGCGACGACGTCGCGGTGGCCACGGCCGCCTCGAACTTGCCACCGGCCGCGGGTGTTACCAGTTTGTCCGCCGGATCCAGTCCGACGGTCGACAGCCCGGCAAGACTCAACGCTGGGCCGCCCCGGCCCGGAAACGCAACCGTCACCTTGCGTGCGAAGAAGATCGTCCGGCGGGGTTGGATCGGGCCTTCGGGCTGGGTCTCTTGGGCTGTCACCAGGATCTTGTGTTCGCCCGGCGATACCGGGAATTCGACGTGCCATAGGGTCGTGCTGGCCACATGGACCTGGCAGTCAGCCGAGAAGCCATCCACGTCAACGCGCATGGGATGCCGGCCAAGGAAGCCGCGGGCAGTGGGCAGATCGGCGAACTTGACCGCGATGGGCAGCACCAGGTTGATGCGCATGACTTGCAAGCAGGGCGAAGTCAGCCCGGTCGCATGGTCCATGAGCGGGACGATGGTCCCCGGTTGCTGGTGCTGCTCGGGCGGCGGATCGGCGCTGGTTGCCAGATCCTCCAGCAACGCGACGGTGATTTGCGTTGCGCTGGGGTCCAACCAGATGGGCTCGCCTGGCTCGGGCGGAGGCGCAGGCGTCGGCCTCTTGCTCACGCGCATGCTCACCAGACCTGGCCGCCGTCCCTTGGGGCTTTTGGTCTTGCCCTTCGCGTTGCTTGGAAGGGTCGCGATCAGCGCACCGCGGGCGCTGGTCGCGAAGCCATGCCACGCCTCCAGTTGGACGGCGATGGATCTCTCGCTGACGGGTTTGTCGGGAGCATCGACGTACACGACGCGCACCGCCCGCGCCACCAAAGGATGACCTGGGCTGCCGTCGAGGATGAGGTCGGCGTTGTTCAACGCAGGCGAGGTGAGAACCCGGTACACCACGCCACCTGTAGTCTCGATATCCAAGGTGTACTTCTGGTGCGCGGTCACCTTCTTGAATCGCACGAAGTAGAGATTCTCGCGTCGTTCGGCTTTATCGAGCGCCGAGATCTGGGCCCAGCTCCCGTCCTCGGCGGACAGCGCCACCCGTCCGCTCGGCCCAGCGCCACCAGGCAATGGGATGAACTCGACCTCGAGATCTCCGACCTTGGGCTCTTCGATGACCAGGTTTTTCCCAGCGCTGATGGGGACCATCGTCACGCTGGCGTCCTGGGTCTTGTTCAGTGTCTTCTGCGGTATCAGGGATTTGAGCTGCGATGGCGTGAGCGCTGGCTCTTGGGGTTTGGCCACGGCCACGGGCCCGCTGATCTTGCGCAGCAGAATCAGACCGTCAGGCTGAAGCGGTGGCTTCCAATCATGCGCTATCCTCGCGCCCGCAAGATCGAGCAGTTCCGCCACCCCTGGTACTCTCGCTCCATGCTGTTTCGCCAAGACCTCCAGGATCTGGACAGCTTCACTTCGCTTGACGACCTCGTAGCCGTCACGGTTAGACATCCCGGGAAGATCGCTGTCCGCCACCAAGGTGTATTGCCTGCCGGCAACCTTGAGCCGGCGAGATATCTTGGCCTCGACTTGGCGAACCAGTCGACGGTGCGACAGCTTAGGTCCGCGGCTTTCTGCGTGGGACTCTCCCGACGCGCGCAGGACGACCAAATCGCCGTTCCACAAGCACCTCCGGAGCACGTCGAGCACTTGCCTGTCCGAGAGTCTTGCCAGTGGGAGATTCGTCAGGCGGCTGCGCGTGACGAAGTCCCGGCCGGCCGCCAGGCGCTGCCTGTCTAGACTTTCAAGGTGCGCGACGGCTCGCCCTCTCGGAATCCTTTCAAAGCCGCCCGCGCCGCACAAGCGAAGGGCATCGGTGACACCGAACACGACGATTTGGTCTTTGTGCCAAGCGGGGGTCAGTGCCAGTGAAACGCAGGCCAAGCCCATGGAACTGCGCGAAGACATGGCCGGGTATCAGACAAGTGTCCAGGGGCTCGGCGCGACAGGTCCCGACGATCGCTGTGAACAGCCCGCGGTCAGTGCAACGATGTCATGCATCCGGACTCGGCCAAGGGTTCGCATTTCATCCCCATCCAAGAGCAAGAGAACGAGCAAAAGGAATAGAAAGAAGACTGAGTACCTCTTCTTATGACACAAGCGAATGCCATGGCGCAACGCAAACAGCGCGGGACTTGCGGGTCGACCATCGGCCATACTCCCACGTCATGCGACCCCTTCGGTATTCCATCAATATCAACTCGGTCGGATGCTGCGATCAACATGCGAGAGGAGAATCATGAGTCAAGTATTCGTCAACATCGGGCTTAGTCTCGACGGCTACATGGCACCGGAAGGAATGACCATGGAAAATCCCGGGTACAAAAACTGGGGCGCCAAGTGGGGTGCGCTGATGGCCTGGCTCATCAATCAGCAGTACTTCCGCCAGAACCTCAAGTTCGGACCAGGGGGAGAGACCGGCCCGGTCAATGACCTGGTTCGCAGCACCACCGAGCGCATCGGTGCCAACATCATGGGCAAGCGCATGTTCGACCAAGGCGAGCGCACCTGGCCAGCGGAGGCTCCATTTCACACACCGGTCTATGTTCTTACCAATGAGAAACGCGAACCCTGGGCGCGTCCCGGCGGAACGACCTTTCACTTCATCAATGACGGGCCGGAGCGTGCGCTTGCACTGGCTCGGGAAGCTGCGGGCAGTCGTGATATTCGCATCGCGGGTGGAGCGGATGTGATTCAGCAGTACCTGAACCTGGGTGTCGTTGACGAGCTGGAAATCGCCTTGGCCCCCGTGTTGTTCGGCGGCGGGCGGCGCCTCTTCGAGAACCTACGCGAGCCCGGGCCGCAGTTTCGCATCGACAAGGTTGTTGATGGTCCTGCGGCCACCCACTTGCGCTATGTCCGTCCGTGAGGGCGGCTGGCGCCCAGGGTAACGACAAACTCGTCCAGCTGCTCGAGCGCCTCGGGCATTCCACCCTCCATCCCGACGAAGGCATCGTCGAGAGCTTCCTTCGAGGGATAGAGGTCATGCATAACCAGCAGCGTTTTGCCGGCCTTCTCCTCGAAGGTCACCGTGGTCACGGCCCCGTCGTCCTCACCTTCCTCGTTGGTCCAGACCAGGCGTGAATACGGTGTCACTTCAAGATACCTACCGAAGAATTCCATGGGCTTGGGGGAGGCGTCGTACACCAACCGGTACCTGCCCCCGACACGAACGTCCGCCTCGCAGGAAAGCAGGGACACGCCACAGGACTTCGGTACCCACCACTGCTTGAGCAGCTCGGGCTTGGTGAACGCCTCGAACACGATGCGCGCCGGGCCGTTGATAGTTCGCGTGATGACCAGCTCACGCTCGGATTTCCGTTCCACCGTCGTCCGGTTCTTGGTGAAAGCGGGCTCATTGTCTCTTTTTGCGTCCATCGATCTTCTCCTTCCGTTTCAGTTCTTCGACAACCTTTTCCAGCGCGTCGAACCGTAGGTCCCAGAGCTGGCGATACCTTTCGAGCCATGCGGTCTCTTCCTGCAATCGGCACTTGCCAAGCTTGCAGGTCCGCACGCGCCCGACCTTCTCCGTGGTGACCAGCCCGGCCTGCTCCAAGACGCCGACGTGCTTCTTCATGCCCGTGAGGGTCATGCGGAACTTCTCGGCAAGGTCGGTGATCGAAGCGTCGGAACGTCCGAGCTGCTCCAGAACGCCCCGCCGCGTGACATCTGCGAGCGCGGCGAACGAGGCATCGAGGTGGGCGGGCGCATACTGAACCATACGGTTCAGTATGTGACACGCGGACTGGCAGTACGCAAGGGGAGGCCAAGAGCGCGCACCGTGTGCATAGCCTAAACGGACCTACGCCGATGGCCACAGCGCCTGGAACCTGTGCGGGCATCAGGGCGGTGGCTAGCTGCTATCTCAATCCTTCCCCTTGACGTAGCCCTGGCCTCGCCGGAGGCTGTGGCCGCGCATGGATCTTTTCGAGCGCTCTGCCAGCAAGCGTCCGGACAACGCCAAGGAGGAAACTCTCGAGGGCACCCTCGAGCGGATCGTCTTTGCGGGCTCGAACGGCGAGTTCACCGTGGTGCGCTTGAAGGTGGGGGAACAAACCGAGCCCGTCACCGCCGTGGGAACCCTGCTGGGCCTGCCCGTGGGTGCGCGGCTGCGTGCCACCGGCTACTTCGAGGTCAATCCGCGTTTTGGCCGGCAGTTCCGCATCGGCACGTACACCGAGCTGTCGCCGCAAACCCTTGAGGGCATCAAACGCTACCTCGGCGCGGGACTGATCAAAGGCATCGGGCCCGAGTTCGCCAATCGCATCGTCGCGCGCTTCGGTGAGAAGACCCTGGAGATCCTTGATGCTCATCCCAACCGCATCCGCGACGTGCCCGGCATCGGACAATCGCGCGCCGAAGCCATCAAGAAGGCCTGGGCAGCCCAGCGCGGACAGCGCGAGGTCATGGTGTTCTTGCAGGGATACGGCGTGTCCCCTGCCCTGGCCGCGCGCATCTACAAACGCTATGGCGCGGCGGCCATCCAGCGGGTGCGTGAGAATCCCTACCGCCTGGCCTTCGACGTGTGGGGCATCGGATTTCTCTCGGCGGACAGGCTGGCGGCCTCGTTGGGCATTGGCAAGGAAACGGACATGCGCATCGAGGCTGGCGTGCGCCACGGCCTTGAAGAGGCCGGCGGCCAAGGCCACGTGTACCTGCCGCGCGACAGGCTGGTCCAGGACGCAAGCGTGCGCCTAGAGGTGGACGCGGCGCTGGTCGAACCGGCCATCGATCGGCTTGCCATGCGCGGCGACATTGCCATCGAACACACAGGAGATGCCGTCGCGGTGTTTGAAACCACCTTACTGCGCGCCGAACGGGCCGCCGCGACGGGATTGCTGCGCATCCTGCACGCCACGTGCAAGACGCTGCCGGTAGAGCCCAATGAAGCCATCGCCCGCTACGAGAAGGACGCGGACTTGACCCTGGCGCCTCGCCAGGCCGAGGCTGTCCGCCGCGCGCTCATCGAGCCGTTGCTGGTGATCACGGGCGGGCCCGGCGTCGGCAAGACCACCATCGTGCGCGGGATCGTGTCGACCTTCCTGCGCTGCAACCTGCGCGTGGCCTTGGCCGCGCCCACTGGCCGCGCCGCCAAGCGCCTGCAGGAAGCTACCGGCCAGCCCGCGGCGACGTTGCACCGGCTGCTCGAATGGCGTCCCAGCGAGGGCATGTTCGGCCGCAACCGCGACCGGCCGTTGGAAACCGATCTGCTGGTTGTCGACGAGGCGTCCATGGTGGACATCCGCCTGTGCGCGGATCTGGTGGCGGCCGTGGCGGATGGCACGCGCCTGCTGCTGGTGGGCGATCAGGACCAGCTTCCGTCGGTCGGCCCTGGCATGGTTCTGCGCGACACCATCGCCTCGGGCGCGGTGCCCGTGGTGCGCCTGGATGCCATCTTCCGCCAGGCCGCGCAGAGCTTGATCGTCATCAACGCCCACCGCATCCACGCCGGTGAGTTGCCCGAGATCGGCGGCGGGCCCTCGGCTGAATCCGCGGACACAGAGCCGACGCCATCGCCGTCCGCGAAAGACACGCGCGACTTCTTCTTTCTGGAAAAAGACGATCCCGCCTTGGCGGCCCAAACCATCCGCGATCTGGTGGTCACCCGCCTGCCCGGCTACTACGGCTTCTCGCCCTTCGACATCCAGGTCCTGACCCCCATGCACAAGGGCGACCTTGGGGCCATGCACCTTAACCAGCTTCTGCAAGAGGCGCTGACGGCTGGGGCCGAGCAACTGCAAAGTGGCAGCCGCATCTTCCGCACCGGCGACCGGGTCATGCAACTGCGCAACAACTACGACAAAGACGTCTTCAACGGCGACGTAGGCCGGGTGATCCGCGTGGCACGCGAGGCCGGCGAACTGGTCGTCACCTTCGATGAGCGCGAGGTGCCCTACGCCAGCGACGAGCTCGACGAACTGTCCCTGGCCTACGCCGCCACCGTGCACAAGTCGCAGGGCTCGGAGTACGCGGCGGTGGTCATTCCCATCCACACCCAGCACTTCGTCATGCTCCAGCGCAGCCTGCTGTACACCGCCGTCACGCGCGGCAAGAAGCTGGTGGTCCTGGTGGGCACGCGCAAGGCCCTGGGGATCGCCGTACGCAACGCCGAGGTGGCCCAGCGCTGCACGCGGCTGCAAGACCGGCTGGCCAATCCGGCACAGGCGCACGCTCCCTTGACAACCCCCAGCATCAGGTAGACTACGCCTCCCCATTGGGGAATGGCGTCTTCGGACAGAGGGATGGAATGTTAAGGGCAAGCCATGAATCTTGAGGTGACGGTCGCCGAGCGCAAGAAGGCGGAGGAAGATCTTAAGGCCTCTGAGACGCGTTACCGGCGACTTTTCGAATCGGCGAAGGATGGCATTTTGATCCTTGATGCCGATACCGGACAGGTGGTCGATGCCAATCCCTTTCTGATTTCCTTGCTTGGCTACAGCCACGCAGATCTTCTCGGCAAGACCTTGTGGGACCTCGGTCCATTCAAAGACGTCACGGTTTCGCGGGACGCTTTTAGGGAATTGCAAGAGAAGAACTATGTCCGCTACGAGGACTTGCCGCTTGAGACCCGCGACGGGCGGCTCATCAATGTTGAATTCGTCAGCAATGTGTATCTGGTTGGCAAGACCAGGGTGATCCAATGCAACATCCGTGACATCTCCGAACGCAAGCGCACGGAAGAGCAACGCAAGAAGCTTGAAGGGCAGCTCCAGGTTTCTCAAAAGATGGAAGCCATCGGCATCCTCGCAGGCGGCGTGGCCCACGACTTCAACAACCTGCTCTCTGTGATCCTCAGCTACACCGAATTCGCGATGAAGGCGCTTCGGGAGGGCGACCCGCTCAAGGACGATCTCCTTGAGGTGAAGAAGGCCGGCGATCGCGCGACTGTGCTGACCCGGCAACTCCTGGCCTTTGGTCGCAAACAGTTGCTGCAGCCCGTGCCGCTGAACCTGAACCAGGTCGCCGAGGGGGTCGAGAAGATGCTTCGGCGAATTCTCGGGGAGGACATCGACTTTATCCAGGTGCTCGCGCCCGATCTCGGTGTGGTGCGCGCCGATCCGGGTCAGATCGAGCAAGTCCTGATGAACCTGGTGGTCAACGCCCGCGACGCCATGTCCGAGGGTGGCAAGCTGACCATCGAAACATCCAACGTGGATCTCGACGAGGAATACGCGGTCCACCACGTGGGCGTGAAGGTTGGGGCCTACGTACGGCTCGCAGTCACCGACACGGGTTGCGGCATGGACGAGCAAACCAAGACCCAACTCTTCGAGCCATTCTTCACCACCAAGGAGAAGGGCAAGGGGACCGGACTTGGCCTGTCCACGGTGTACGGCATCGTCAAACAGAGCGGAGGCAACATCTGGGTCTACAGCGAGCTCGGCCTGGGCACGACCTTCAAAATCTATTTCCCGCGCGAGCTTTCGGTCAAAGCGACGGCCGCCCGTCTTCGAGCGATCCTGGAGCCGGCTTTGGGAACCGAGACCATCCTCGTGGTCGAGGACGAGGAGGCGCTCCGCAAAGTCGCTAGGCGATTCCTTGAGGCCGCCGGTTACACCGTGCTGACCGCTGGTTCTGGGGACGAGGCCCTGATGATCTCGGCGCAACACGCGGGAACAATTCATCTCCTCCTGACCGATGTGGTCATGCCGCGGATGAGCGGCAAAGCACTCGCGCAAGCGCTTCTGAAGATGCGGCCGATGGCCAAGGTTCTCTACATGTCTGGCTACGCGGACAATGCATTCGTCCACCATGGCGTGGTCGATGAAGGAACACACTTCATCGGCAAGCCGTTCACCGCAACGGATGTAACTCGGAAGATCCGGAGCGTGCTCGACAGCGATGTCGACAACATTCCTGGCGAGCACGCGCAAGCAGTTGGCAAGGCCGATGGTGTGGTGAATGGGCAACCAATCGATAGGGCAACACTCCAGGCACTTTCTGAAGATGTTCTGGGTGAGCTCCGCAAGGCAGTGGCCGCCGCGCGCTACGACGACATCGTTGAGATCGTGGAGACCATTAGAATCACAGAACCGGATATGGCCACCGGACTTCGGCGGATGGCAGAGATCTTCGACTACGACAGCCTAAGAGACCTCCTGGGTCGGTGAGGGAGATAATGGATAGACTGGCAAATGATGGGCGAGGCAGCAGCATCCTTGTGGTGGACGATGACCCCGAGAACCTTCGTCTCCTGGTCGCAGTATTGAAACACGGCTGTCTTGTACCTCGGCCGGTATTGAGCGGCAGGCTCGCCATCGAAGCGGCGGTCATCGAGCCTCCCGATCTCGTGCTTCTTGATATGAGCATGCCTGAAATGTCCGGATTGGACGTCTGTCGGTGGTTCAAGAGGGATGAGCGACTGCGGAATATCCCTATCATCTTCATCAGCGGGCTCCAGGAAACCGACGACAAAGTCGAGGCCTTTCGAGCGGGTGGCATCGACTACCTGTCCAAGCCTTTCCAGGAACTGGACGTCCTGATTCGGGTCAAGACCCACCTCCGGCTGCGACAGGTTCAGACGAACCTGGCATCGCGCAACACGCATCTCGAGCAGCGGGTTGCGAAGCAGGTTGAGGCGATATCGGAATCCCAGATGGCGACCATCTTCGCCCTCGCCAAGCTCGCCGAAGCTCGCGACGACGATACGGGCAGGCACCTAGAACGCATTCGGAACTTTGGCAAAATGCTGGCCGAGCAAATGCGAGAAATGGGACTGCACGTGGCGGAGCTGACCACAGTGTTCATCGACAATCTGTACCAAACCGCCGCCCTCCACGACATCGGGAAGGTCGGTATTTCCGATGCCATTTTGCTGAAACCTGGAAAGCTAACCCTAGAGGAGTTCGCAGAGATGAAGAAGCACTGTGCGATTGGCGCCCATACGCTCGCCACGGTGCTTAAACAACACCCTGACAACCGGTTCCTGCGCATGGGCGTAGACGTGGCAAGGTCGCATCACGAGAAATGGGAAGGCGGCGGCTACCCCGACAGCCTGAAAGGGGCGACCATCCCGCTCGCGGCACGCATTGTCGCCGTTGCCGATTTCTACGACGCACTGACGTCGAATCGTTGCTATCGACCTGCGTTCAGCCACGAAGAGACGTGTCGGATGATCCAGAAATCGAGCGGGACCCATTTCGATCCTGATGTCGTGGCTGCCTTCAGTACCTTGGATAGTCAATTCAGACACACTCGGCGCGAGATGCAGAACTGATGAGTCGCGCGCCGGAATAGTTGATCTGGACCTAGACGCCTTCGGTCCATCTGGGTCCCTGCGGCTTCTCCATTTCTCCGCTATCGAGCCTTTCATATTCCGCAATGACCTGCGCGCCCAATAGCAGCAGCGTCGCAGCCATTTCCAGACTGAGCAGCACGATGATTGCCGTGGCCAGCGACCCATACACCACGGTCACTTGCGACAGGGTGCCGAAATACCAGCGCATCCCATAGCGGATGAATTCCCAAAGCAGGCCCGCCGTGGCGCCACCGATCAGCGCGTGTTCCGCCGGCATCCTGCCGACTGGCATGAAGTAGTAGATCGCCGAGATGAGCAGGATTTCCACGGTCACGCCTGCGACATAGATCAGCAAGCGCGAGAATCCACTCAGCGACCACCTGTGCCCCAGGATAGCGAGATTCTCACCGCCTATGGTTACCAGGTCAGTGATCAAGAACGTGGCCACGAACAGCGCCGCAGCGATGAAGGCGATGTAGCCGAAGGGCAGTAGGAGGGAAACCAGGAGGTGCCGCCTGCGCTTGGCCACACGGTGCAGAAAGATCACGGAGATCGCGGTTTCCAGGACCTTGAAGCCGAGCGAGCTGAAAAACAGCATCGTGATGAGTAGCACCCAACCGAGCACCTCGCGGTGAGCGAGGAACGTCCGCAACTCGGCCACCACTGCCTTGCCTTGGCCCGGCACCGCGTATTCCAGTGCCTGGCGCAAGGTCGCCAAGAGGACATCCTGGTCGATCACCCGCGACAGCGCGATGACCACCAGGATGAGCAACGGCACGATGGAGAGCAGCGCGTAGTACGCGACTGCGCCGGCGAGGAGCAGGCCCTGGTTTGCCTGGAAGGCCTTCAGAACCTGGAGCGTGAAGGCGACTGGGTTCTTGAGGACGTAGACGGTGCGTGGATCGACGACGTTCATGGAAGCCCGTCATGTGCAAGACACGCCGAAAAGCGCCCAACTACGGCTTCGTCCGCCATGAACACTCCCGAACATTCTGCGGATTGGAGGCGAGAATCGCCTACGGTGCGGGTTCGACCACGGTGCTGCCGTCTAGGTTGACCGCGGTCTGCGCGAGCAGCCGTCCGTTGATCGACGCCCCTGTCCGCAGTGTGACTGAGGTTTGGGTCAGGACGACACCTTCGATGTGCGCGGTCGTGCCGAGATCCACAAGACCGGCGACCTGCCAGAATATGTTCTTGGGCTTTGCCCCACCTGCCAGGAGGATCTTCGAGCCGCTGCTCATGGTGAGGTTTTGCGCGATCTGGAATATCCAGACGTCGGTCGCGGTGCCCGTGAGGGTGACATCCGTCGGGATGAGGAGCCCCGTGCCCCATTTGTACACGCCCGGGGCCAGGTTCATGCCGCCGATGTTGCCGGCACCGAGTTCGGTGACACCCGGGGCGCGTCCTGCGGCATCGGTGAATGCAAGCTGCATATCGGCGATGGCCGTGGTTAGGGCGGAGGGCGTCGGCGCGGTGTAGTCGGCAGCCTGCACCT
>Ga0302321_100001844_pt1 | contig 18105 bp, 17 predicted proteins | sample Fen_T0_1_FD_202505 | JGI IMG/M metagenome (GOLD analysis project Ga0302321, IMG submission 202505) | Peat permafrost microbial communities from Stordalen Mire near Abisko, Sweden - Fen_T0_1 | ecosystem: Environmental > Terrestrial > Soil > Wetlands > Permafrost | place: Sweden: Abisko...
CGCTTCCCCAGTCACACCCGCGGGACCAAACAATAACATCCTGATCGTCCAGACGCCGGACCCGGTCCCAGCCGCCCTCGCCCAGGCCAATGCGTCCCGCGCATTCCAGCCTGACCCATCACCGGGCGGAATTCCCTTGCCTTTTCCGCTCCCCGAGCCGATATACGCCTCGGCTTCCGTGATTGCGTGATTGCCGGTCCCAAAGGGACCGTATTCCCGGAAAATCTTAGTCGTAACTCGTTCGTCCCCATTATCGCGCGGGGCGATGGACACCGCGCGCACGCCATTGGCGGCGCTGGAGCTACCCATACCTGTGACTCAAACGACCTTCGCGGCACTCGGCCTCGCCGAACCGCTGTTGCACGCCCTCGCCGCTCAGAAATTCGAAATCCCCACACCAATCCAGGCTGACGCCATCCCACCGCTACTCGCGGGTAAGGATTTGCTCGGCATCGCACAGACCGGGACCGGCAAGACCGCCGCCTTCGCCTTGCCGATGCTTCAGCATCTGTCGGCCGAAGCCGCCCGTCCCATGGCGTTCGCCACACGGGCGCTGATCCTGGCTCCGACGCGCGAACTTGCTCTCCAAATCAGCGAGAGTATCCGTCTGATGGCCAGCCACACGCGCATCCGCCAAGTGGTGATCATCGGCGGCGCCAGCCGCTTCCGCCAGACCGAGGCGATGCGCCGCGGCGCTGACATCGTCATCGGCACCCCCGGCCGGGTGTGCGACCTGATGGCGACGCGCGAACTGAACCTCAGCATGGCACGCTATTTCGTGCTGGATGAGGCTGACCGGATGCTCGATCTGGGCTTCATCAACGACATCCGCCGAATCGCCGCCGCCGTGCCGAAAACGCGTCAGACGGCGCTGTTCTCCGCCACGATGCCAGTGGAGGTCCTGAAGCTTGCCGACGGCATGCTGCACAACCCGGTCCGGGTTGAAATCGCGCGCGCCGAGGGGACCACGCCGAAGATCGACCAATCCGTCCACCACATCTCGCAATCCGCCAAGCAAGGGCTGCTGAAGGAAATGCTGGAAGACCCGGCGTTCTCCCGTGTCATTGTTTTCACCCGTACCAAGCACGGCGCGAACCGGTTAGCCGAGAATCTGGAAGCCAGCGGGCTTCGGGTGAACGCGTTGCACGGCAACAAGAGCCAGTCGCAGCGGGAAAAGGCGCTGGATCAGTTCCGGTCCGGCCGGGCGAGAATCCTGATCGCGACGGATATCGCCGCCCGCGGCATCGACGTGACCGCGATTTCGCACGTGATCAACTTCGACCTACCGGTCGAGGCGGAAAGCTACGTCCATCGCATTGGCCGAACCGCGCGGGCGGGCACGACGGGAATCGCGATCTCCTTCTGCGACCCGTCGGAGCGTGGTCAGTTACGCCAGATCGAACGGCAGATGGGTGGCCCGATCCCAGTGGTCGGTAACGCGCCACCGGATAATGAGCTACATCGTCAGCAGCCACGCAAGCCGAATGGCGGACCCAAGGGCGGACCTGGCGGTGGACGCTCGTCGAGCCAGGGGTTCCGTCCCAGGCAAGGCAGCGGCGGCCGTGGCGGGATGCGTTCGGCCGCCTGATTGGCGACGGCCGGATAACCATCGGCGGAGCCAGCGATGGGTATGGACGAAGGGAAGATTCTCGGGGTGCTCGGCGGCATGGGACCGCTCGCCAGCGCGCAGTTCATGCTGCGCCTGACGCTTCTTACCCCGGCGAGCCGGGATCAGGAGCATATTCCGGCCATTCTTTGGTCCGACCCCAGGGTGCCCGATCGAGGACGAAGCAAGCTGGAGGGAGGGGAAGATCCCCTCCCCTGGCTCCTGCGCGGGATCGCGGGACTGCGGCGATCCGGGTGCGGTGCGATCGTCATCCCCTGCAACACCGCGCACGGCTGGTACGATGACATGGCGCGCGCGGCCGGGGTGCCGATGCCGCACATCGTCGACGCGGCCGCGGCTGACTTACGCCGGATTGGCGTGCCCCATGGCCGCATCGGCGTGATGGGCACGCAAACAACTCTGAACATGCGGCTATATCAGGACCGCCTCGGTGCCCAGGGCTGGGATTGCGTCCTGCCGGATCAGGGCCAGATGGACCGCCTTGTCACCCCCGCCGTCGCGATGGTTAAGGCAAACCGGGTCGCGGAGGCGTTCGAACCCCTCGCCGAAGTCGTGAATGAGCTGGCCACGCGCGGCGCGGCGGCAGTGGTTCTCGGTTGCACCGAAATTCCCCTCGGCATCCTGGCTGGCCCGGCCGAGGCGCTCAAGATACCCGTCGTCGATACCATCGACGCCCTGGCGCGTGCCGCGATCGTCTGGGCGCGGGGTTGATGACGCGCTGAAGGCTTGCGGGCTGGACCCATTCGCGGCGACGATCATCCGATGCGGGTTCTCATCACGACAAACAACGCCGTCCGTCTGTCATTTCTGACCGCTTTGCTGGCGGACGCGGGGATCGAGACGTTCCTGCTCGACCTTCATGCCAGTATCGTGGAGGGCAGTATCGGTGCGATTCCCCGGCGGCTGATGGTCAGAGAGGAAGACCACGAACTGGCCTTGCGAATTCTCCGGGACGCGGGCGAAATCCCATGACCGGCATGCGGATTCCCGTCACGCATGGCCATCTCTTGGACGGGCAGGTGAAATACGCGCAACCGCGGGATGGGTTTCGCACAGGGATCGAACCCGTACTGCTCGCCGCCGCGGTTCCGGCACGGGCGGGCGATCTGGTCCTGGAAGCAGGAACCGGCGCGGGCGCGGCACTACTTTGCCTCGCGGCCCGCGTCGCCGGCGTATTTGGCCTTGGTCTGGAAATCGATCCCGAACTGGCACTGATCGCGGCCGGCAATGCCGCGTCCAATCACTTCGATGGGACGCGGTTCGCCGTCGCCGATGTCGAGCGTCCCCCTTTGACAGGGGGCGTCGATCATGTTTTCGCGAACCCGCCCTATCATCCTGAAAACGGGACCCGGTCGCCCAACCGGTCCCGCGATACCGCGAAACGGGCGGATGATGGCCTCGTCGGCCGGTGGGCCATGGCTATGGCGGCGGTTCTACGGCCTCGCGGCACGCTGACCGTCATACTTCCATGCGGGAAGATCACGGAATGCCTGGGTGCGATGGCCGCCGGCGGATGCGCCTGTGACGCGATTGTACCGTTGTGGCCAATGGCCGGCAGGGCGGCGAAGCTATTGCTGATTCAAGGCATCAAGAGCGGGCGGGCTGCCACGCGTTTGCTGCCCGGCCTGACGCTGCACGCCGCGAACGGAACCTATACACCCGAGGCGGACGCCATTCTCCGGTCCCACGCACCGCTGATCCCACGGTAACGGAAGTTCCGGGACAACGCCGCGTTCCTCTACCCCGCTTCAGTGTAGGGATGACGCAGATGCCATAGCCGCTCATGCGCGGCGACCAGGCTTTCCATATTGCGCCGGCGCGTACCGTCCGGCGTAATCGGACGCCGCGTCAACATCATCTCCAGAATGTGGAGAAGGTGCTCCGCTACCTCAAAGTCACCTTGATCACATGCGTGGTGGAACGCGATCAGAATCTTGTCTGACAACCTACGGCTGTACCGCGGCGCTGTACTGACGCTAGACTCCCGCGCCCCCTCTTCATCCGAATGAACGAATGCCCCTTCGATTGCGTCGGCGTCCACCATTACCATCCCCAATTGGTACCCAATCCCGCAGCCTACCTACGCCCCACGCGTTGGCCTGCTTCGACTCAGCGTCAGCATCAAACACGACAGTGGGTTCGCGGACCAGTGCCAATATCGTCAACCCGCGATCAACCTTCTGTATAAATAGTGGCTTCGTGGCTAATTTTCATGAGCAAATCGTCATCATTGCGTGATATCGCCAAAGAGTCATAATGACGTTCAATTCCCAGCCGTGTCATCTGGCTGCGCTCCGGCGGTGGCGCTAATAAATGACCCTTTATTATATGCTTTTTATCAAATCACCTGCCCTGCCTCTACCGGCAAGTCGTCGAAAGCCTCTTCCCAGGTACCCGTGGTCGAAGCCTTGCTGTATTCAGTGGCGCGGTTTTCAAAGAAATTCGCATGCTCGACCGCGTTCAGCATCTCATCAAGCCAGGGCAGTGGATTCCTTGCCACGTGAAATAATGGCTTCAATCCCAGTTCGACCAGCCGGCGATCGGCGATGTAACGGATGAATTGTTTGACCTCGTGCGGCGTCAGACCTTCTACCGCGCCCTGCTCAAAGGCCAGGTCGATGAACGCGTCCTCGTGGTCGACGATGGTCGCGCAGGTCAGGTAAAGTTCGCGTTGAAGGTCCTCGGTCCATATATCCTGGTTTTCCGAGACAAAGGTGCGGAACAGCCGGATGATCGACTGACAATGGAGGGATTCATCGCGGACCGACCAGGAGATGATCTGTCCCATTCCCTTCATTTTGCCGAAACGGGGAAAATTCAGAAGAATGGCGAAGGATGCGAATAGCTGCAGCCCCTCGGTGAAGGCACCAAAGGCCGCCAACGTCCTGGCTATCTCGACCCGGGATTCGACTGAAAATCCCTGCATATAATCATATTTTGCTTTCATCTCCTTATATTTGAGAAAAGCCTGATATTCGATCTCAGGCATCCCAATGGTATCGAGCAGATGGCTATAGGCCGCGATATGCACGGTCTCGATGTTCGAAAACGCCGATAGCATCATCAGCACCTCGGTGGGTTTGAACACCTGGGCGTAATGCTTCATGTAGCAGTTGTTCACCTCGACATCGGCCTGGGTGAAAAACCGGAATATCTGTGTCAGAAGGTTGCGTTCCGCATCATTCAGATTGCGGTGCCAGTCCTTGACGTCGTCCGCCAGCGGCACCTCCTCCGGCAACCAATGGACTCGCTGCTGCGTCAGCCAGGCTTCGTAGGCCCAAGGGTAGCGGAACGGCTTGTAGACAGGGTTCTCCGTCAACAGATCGAAGCGGACGGGATGTTCGTCGGCGGCACGTGTCGGTCCGTCCATACTGAGTTGGCTCCGTCGATTTCTTAGTCCGGCCGACTCGCGGCCATTTCCTAGGTATTGTGGTCGGAGGGAGGGTTGGACGCAAGCAATAGTAGCGCCACACCGGACCTCGGGTCTCAGAACAGCGAATACCCGCCATCGATCACGAACGTGTCGCCCGTATGGTACCGCGATGCCGCGCTCATGACATAGACGGCGATGCCGCCGAAATCATCGCCCTGGCCCCAGCGCCGCATCGGAACCCGCGGCAGGACCTTGGTCCGGAAACCATCGCTGGCGATCGCGTTGGCGGTCATGTTCGTCTCGATCCAGCCTGGTACGATAGAATGCGCGCGGATGCCGTACCGGGCGAATTCCACCGCCATGGCCCGCACCATGGAGATCATCCCGCCCTTGGTGGCGGCGTAATGCTCACCGCGGGGCGCCGCTTCTATGGCCGCGAGCGACGCCGTCCCGACCAGCACGCCATCGCCGCCGCGCTCCACCATATGCCGGGCGGCGGTCCGGAACGTGTAAAACGCGCCGTCCAGGTTGACCCGGGTGACGCGGTGCCACTCCTCGCTTGTCATCGCCAGGAACGGGCCGCTATGCACCCCGGGGACCCCCGCGTTGGCGAAGCAACCATCGACCCGGCCGAACGCATCAAGCGTGCGAGCAAACGCCGCTTCGACCGCCGCTTCGTCCCCCACGTCGCATTCCAGCGCCAGCACGCGGCGGCCTGCACGCCCGATCTCCTCGGATGCAGCCTGGTTCTTGCCCGGGTTCGTGCCCCAGATCACGATATCCGCGCCGGCCTCCGCCATGGCCTTGGCCATGCCGAGGCCGATACCGCTGTTGCCGCCGGTGATCAGCGCTACCTTGCCGGTCAGATCGAAGGGGCTGTAACCCATGGGTGCGACTCCTGATTTGCCGCGTCACCTCTATTCACCCACACCGGACGGAGCAACTCATGCTTGAGACGACCATCGCGGGCAGTCTGCCCAAACCCGCCTGGCTGGCCGAACCCGGGAAGCTGTGGCCGGCGTGGCGCCAGGAAGGAGCCGCCCTGGGCGCGGCGAAACATGATGCGACGCTCCTGGCACTGAAGGAACAGGAAGACGCCGGAATCGATATCGTGACGGATGGGGAGCAGTCGCGCCAGCACTTCGTGCACGGGTTCCTGGAGCGGGTGGAGGGAATCGACTTCGGCCAAAAAGTCGAAATGGGCATTCGGAACAACCGGTACAAGGCCATGGTGCCCACGGTGACCGGCCCATTACGTCTGACCGGCCGCGTGCATGAGACCGAGGCAAGGCTTGCCCGTGCTCATACGGTTAAAAAACTGAAATTCACCCTGCCCGGCCCGATGACCATCGTGGATACGATCGCAGACGCTCATTATGGCGACAAAGTCACCATTGCGATGGCCTTCGCGGCCCTGCTCAACGAAGAAGCGCGCGCCTTGCAGGCGGATGGCGTTGACGTGATCCAGTTCGATGAACCGGCGTTCAATGTCTACATGCAAGAGGTGGGGGAGTGGGGGATCGCGGCGCTGCATCGCGCGATCGAAGGCCTGACCTGCACCACCGCCGTGCATATCTGCTACGGCTACGGCATCCAGGCGAACATCGACTGGAAGAACACGCTGGGCGGTGAATGGCGGCAGTACGAGCGGACATTCCCCGCGCTGGCGGCCAGCCGGATTGGCCAGGTCTCCCTGGAGTGCCGCAATGCGAGGGTGCCGATGCAGCTGCTAGGGCTGCTCGCGGGAAAGGACGTGCTGGCGGGGGTCATCGATGTCGCGTCGGACATCGTTGAGACGCCCGAGGATGTCGCGTCGGTGATCGCCGCGGCAGCCGAATTCGTGCCGTTGGATCGGCTGTTCCCCTGCACCAACTGCGGCATGGCACCGATGGCGCGCGATGTGGCCATGGCGAAGCTCGGCGCGTTGGGACGAGGCGCGGCACTGGCGCGCCGGCGAATGGCGGGTTAATGTGCCGTCAAATGGAATCGAAAAGGTGACGTCATGATCCTTACAGCGGACAGCATCGCCGCGCTCCAGACCAATCGCCGGAAGACCGGCAACGGCTGGCTCACCACCTATATTGGCAAGAACCGCAACACGCTGCGGGACGGTGAACCGGCTCCCGCCGATGACATCGTCTATCCAATGGCGTTCCTCGTGGAGAAGGAGGGCGCCGCGATTGTCAAGCCGCACTTCCATTCGGCCGACCAGTATCAGGTCGTCGTACAGGGCAGCGGGCGCCTTGGCATCCATGACATCGGCACCGTGGCGGTCCACTATACCGACGCATACTCGGCTTACGGCCCCATCATCGCCGCCGATGAGGGTGTGTCCTGGTTCACGCTGCGCAATGCCTGGGATCCTGGCGCGCGCTACATGCCCGCGGAGCGTCAACAACTGCGGGAGGCGCGGGCGCGGTTCCAGCATCGGGAAGCGACCTGTGGCCCGTTGCCCCCTCTTTCCGATCGGGAGCTCGCCGCCCTCACCGGCGTGACCAGCAGCGAGGTCATCGAGGAGACCAAGGACGGCCTCGGCACTTGGCGTTATACCGTGCCGGCGAACGGCAGCTTGACCGGGCCCGATCCGGCACGCGGCGGCGGCCAGTTTTGGGTCGTCACCGCTGGCACGGCCGCGGTCCTGGGCGGCTCGCTTCTTTCCGTCCAATCCTGTGTGTTCGTGGGACCGGACGACGAAGCGGCACGTCTTACCGCTGGTCCCTTGGGCGCTGACTTGCTTTGCATGCAGTTCCCCAAGCGCGCGCGAGACTGACGGCACGGCCTTCTCGCGCCATGGCGTCCAGGGTGTTGTGTTCTGGACGCCGCGCATGGCCGGACAGCCGATGAAACACCTTCTGCGTGGCCACGCCGTCCAGGTCTGCTTGGCGTGGCTGGCCGGCCGCTATCTGGCATTCACGCTGCGAACCACGCGCTGGACCCTGGAGGGCATGGACCACCTGGCCCCGCATGTCGCCGGGGCGCCGATGATCGTGGGATTCTGGCACGAGTTCCTACCTGTGATGCCGGGGCTGTTGCTACTTGGACGGCGGCTGCCGGGCTATCGCGCGACAGCGGTGCACGCATTGGTCAGCCAGCACCGTGACGGTCGCTTGATCGGGGAAATTCTGCGGCAGTTCGAAGTCATCCCGGTTCATGGCTCGACCACCAGGGGTGGTGCGAGCGGGCTGCGTGAATTGGTGAAGCTGCTGCGGCGCGGCAGCATGATCGCCATCACACCCGATGGTCCCAGGGGACCTCGCCGCAAGGCCGCCGAAGGCATCGCGACCCTGGCGGCGCTGGCTGGCGTCCCCATAATCCCCTGCGCTGCCTGGACATCGTTCCGGATCAAGCTAGGCTCCTGGGACCGGATGTCGGTTCCCTTGCCGTTCGGGCGGGGTGTCATGATTTGCGGCACCCCAATCGCCGTGGCCCGGGACGGCGCGTCAGGTGGCGTTGCCGTCATCACCGCCGCGCTGAACGCGGTGGCTGATCGGGCGGAACAGGCGTGCCACGCATAACCCGGCCTTGGGCCGGTGTAGTGTGGGCTCGCGCCGCTGCGATCGCCGCGCCAGCCCTGTTGGCACACCTCCGTCGGAGGGCCCGGATAGGCAAGGAAATAATCACCCGCTTGCCAGAACGTCAGGGAAAGGAGGTGACTCATCGCCCCTTTGGGCTGGTGATCTGGCTGCACGCGGCGAGTGTAGGAGAGGCCGTTTCCATTCTGCCCGTGCTCCGGCAAGCCGCCATGGCGGAGCGCGGAGCGACTCTGCTGCTCACCACTGGAACCGTCACCTCGGCTGAACTGATGACACAACGATTGGAGGAGCTTGGACTGACGCACCGCGTCGTGCACCGGTTCGTGCCTCTGGATGTTCCGTCCTGGATCGAGCGATTTCTCGACCATTGGCGTCCGGACGCAGGGGGACTGGTCGAGAGCGAACTCTGGCCGAACCTCCTTCATGCGTGCCGGACCCGTTGCATTCCCATGATGCTGATCAACGCGCGGATGTCAGCCCGCAGCCATCGCGCCTGGCGCCATGCGCCGGCACTCGCCCGTTACCTTCTGACAAGTTTCGCCCGTATTCACGCCCGTGGGGCCGAAGATGCCGGACGGCTGCGAAATCTCGGGGCGAGTGTGATCGACGAATGGGGGGATTTGAAGGTCACGGCCGCCCCACTGCCGGTGGATGACACGGCTTTGGCCCACCTTCGGGCGATGTTGGGCGATCGTCCCGTCTGGCTGGCCGCGAGTACACATCCCGGCGAGGAGATCCTGATCGCCGGGGCGCATCGCCGCCTCGCGGTGAATTACCCGCGACTATTGACGATCATCGTGCCTCGGCATCCGGAACGTGGACCGGCGATCGCGGCTGAACTGTCCGCTCCACGCCGGGCGGCCGGTGAACCCCCGCCCTCTGAAGGCATTTGGATCGCCGATACGATCGGAGAATTAGGCCTTTGGTACCGCGTCGCCTGGGCCGCGGTGATTGGCCGGAGTCTCATCGCCCCAGGCGGCGGACAGAACCCATGGGAAGCAGCACGTATCGGCTGTCCGATCATTGTTGGGCCACATATGACCAACTTCGCGGAACCCGTCGCGCTGCTGCGCGACGCGGGCGGACTTCTGGAAGCGCATGACGAGGAAAGCCTGGCATTGGCCGCCGGCGAACTCCTTGGCGACGCCACCGCGCGCAACAGTCAGGCCGCGAGGGCGGCCCTGGCGCTTGGTGACAACACCGAATTGCCCGCCCGGATCGCACGGGCGCTGCTGACCTTGGCGGGGCGGCGCTGATATGCGCACGGCTCCCGCGTTTTGGCGCCATGATGGAGTCCTCGCACGCCTGTTGACGCCCGTGGCGGCCGTGGTGAGCGCGGTAACCGCGATGCGAATCGCCCAGCCGGGATGGCGCGCTCCCGTCCCCGTCATCTGCTGTGGCAACGCGACCGTTGGCGGCGCGGGGAAAACTACTGTCGTACTTGATCTCGCCGAGCGCCTGCAAGCGCGAGGTCTCGCGGTGCACATTCTCTCGCGGGGCTATGGCGGATCGATCCGCGGGCCACACCGGATCACCACGGACGATTCCGCGGACAGAGCCGGCGATGAGCCCCTTCTCCTGGCGGAACGTGCTCCCACATGGATTGGCACCAATCGGCGGTCGACCGCGGAACTGGCGGCCGCGGCCGGTGCTGACATCCTGCTGATGGATGACGGGCTACAAAATCCCAGTTTGTGCAAAGATTTATCACTGCTGGTCATTGATGGTCTGTCCGGTTTCGGCAATGGGCGCACGCTTCCGGCGGGACCGCTGAGGGAACCTGTAATCGCCTGCGCGGCACGATGCCAAGCGGCCGTGATCATTGGCGACGACGAGGCGGGCGCCTTGGCGCTTCTTCCCCGAAATTTGTCAGTTCTGCGCGCCGGCTTGGTACAAACCGGGCCAATCGACGACCTTCGCGGCCGCCGCGTTCTGGCTTTCGCTGGTATCGCCGTACCCGAAAAGTTCTTCCGTGGCCTCGAAGCCGCGGGGGCCGTGGTCGCGGCCCGAATTCCCCGTCCAGATCATCAGGCATACACCGGCGCGGAGATCGAAACCTTGCTGCGCCAGGCGGAAACTCTTGATGCCGTTCCGGTAACAACGCCGAAAGACGCCGTCCGGCTACCACTCGGCATTCGCGCCAAGATCAAAGTGGTGGGCGTCGAACTGGCATGGAAGAACTCCCAGGCGATCGAACGGCTACTGGATCGGGTCACGGCGGTGCGGGGTGTCTGATTCGATCCGCCCGGCGTGACAGGAACGTTTGGCCCAGGGCGTTAGCGCGGGATGACTCTCACCGTTCCAGCCTCAAGTTCAAGATCGATCTCAGGAAATCCAGTTCTACCACGCCTCATTGGATTGATGTCATACTCCATGGTCATCCGATATTTATAGCGGCCCGATGGAAGACTGGCGGGCAGCCGAAGGTTGATAACCGCGGCATGACAACCCATCCTGTACGATGCGTGCAAGTCCGGCAGCTGGAAGATGAGGCCATCACGGAATTCCGCCCGGATCGCGACCGCGATATCTCTATCTATGCAGAACGACCTGGCCACCCGTATCGTCCCTTTGTCGGAATATACCGACTCAGTCTCGACCAACGCGACCTGCGAGACATTGCTGAAAACAGGCGGAACAAAGCAGATCCAGAACAGGATGGTCGTGATGCACGCCCAGATGGCGCCAAATCCACTCCAGAACAAATAAATCTCATGGACGGGAAGCAAACCGTTACCCTGCCACCCACGCCGTGTTTGAGCGATCATCGTCGTGTCACCGTGTCAATGTGTGGGAGGTGCCTGAAAGTATTCCAGCCATCAGCGCGGTCAGAACCGCCGCCAGAGCGGTCCCGATTCCACCGTAGATCACCCACTTGATCGGCAGGAATTCCGCCATGCTCACCAAGTGCGTTAACCGTTCCTCAATAGCCCCGATCCGGGCCGTGTTCACGGCCGAGCGGACCTCGCAGTCGGAAATACGGCGGAGTGTTTCGTCTTGCCCAGTTTGAATAAGTCGTTGAGCCGAGCGAATATCATCCTCGGTATGATCATGCATGCAAGTATCTCCCCGCTGTCCTTTGATGCTCCCCGCGGGCAGCGCTCAGGGTGTGTCGCTTAAAACCAAGGGAAGTAGTGTCGCGGCCAATGGGAAGTCAAGGTTCCAGGCACCGCCAAGATCCGCGGCCATATCCCATTGGCCGGGCTTCGATATAGTCGAATAATCATCGGTCACGGCATTGCCCCGCCCGATCGTCACCGATCCATAAGGATAATACAGGCGGCAGGCCACGGATGGACTACGCAGAGGTGTGCTCAAGGTTATTTGCAAATGCGTTGGATCGATCGCGACGCAGGCGGAAGCGCTCACCACTGTCCCCGGTGCCGCCGGAGTCCCACCATCCATGACCGCGAAGCCAATGCCATTGGCGGCCTGCCTAGGCACGATCAGGTCGCCGCCAGCGTCGTGCTGGACCGTTAGAATCAATATCGTGTCCGTGGCGCGAAAAGCATGAACAAGGCGCGGCCCCCGGCCCGTCGGCCATCCGGCCGCTGGGCCGGTGAGCGTGTCGTATACCCCCGAGGACACAACCGCCGGGATTGCTGCCGCGGCCGCGATCCTCGCGAAACGTCGATTGTCCTGACTGTCACGATGCGGCGTGTCGCCGCCGACGAACACACCAGTTACCGGATCCCACGAGGCACCCCGCGGGTTGCTGTCGCTTGTCTGGGCCACACCAATCATAATCGACTGACTGGTGTCTGCCGCGAGTTCCGCCACCACTTGGCGATGCATCAGCATGCCACCGCTGGTTCCATACGGAATCGCACTCCACCAGATCAGAGGTATGGTCCGGCCTTCCTGACCGATGGACTGACGCACAAGAGACAGCAGTCTTTTCGCGGCGGCCGCGAAGGTATTTCTTTCTGAGTAGTCGCGAAGACTGTCAGTCTCATTCCAGGGCCAGACGATCGCGCAGATATCCGCGCGATCCTCGGCGCTGAGGTTCTGAATGGCCTGATCCAGCGCCAGACCATCCGCACCACGGGACCAAGTCGACGGATCGGAGCCATCCCCGGGATCGGCCAGGAAGCTCCCCGGATAATTACCATTGGCCACAGTGTAGAGGCCATGGCCACTTTGCATCGTGTAGCTGTGAGGGGCTCCCGTTGACGCAACGACGTTATGGGCGAGCGCGCCAATACCCCAGGCGATACCTTGTGCGAGCAATGAGGCCGCACCGTCATTCAGCGCGAAATTGACCGCGTTCGATTGACCGTTGACCAACACGGTGACACCCCGCCGGACACCTCGTTTCCATCTGTTGAGGTAGGTGAGGATCGAGCCGGTTTCCGATTCTGTCAGGGCTCGAGGCCAGCTGGCGGCCTCATGGAACCAGCTTTGGGCGGCCCCCAGCAGCCCGCCATCATGCAGCAACAGCAATGGTGAGACGGCATTGGATGGCAATTGACTGGTCAGTCCCGTGCCAATCCGCGTGTTGTCCAGCCAAACATCGATACCGAGGCCGGGCGCGTACCTCAGAAGAATGGAATGCGTGTGACGGCGCTGCAGTATAACAGGAAGAACTGACTGGCTATTTCCAGGGAACAGAATCAGCCGTCCACTTCCGGTGGGACCATCAATCTGGAGGACTGGCATCGTGCCGGCTGAAAGGATCGTGACAGGCGCGTTGTCACGCCCGGAACCCTGCCGCCAGTTCGGGCGCGACCAGACGAGGACGAATGTCCAGGCTTCCGATGAAGCAAGACCTGGGTTCGCGGTCTGAAAACCAAAGTCCGGATCGAGCGCGGGATCCATCAACCCCTGTCCTGGCGTAACCTTGCCACAACCACCAAGATACCGGGCGAGCCTCGCGGCCGCGATCCCCACGGCTCCGTTCCCCGAAAACGAATACGGGTTGAGCGGCGCACCGCCCGCCACCCGATTCGAAATGAACCCGGCCAGTTCGTTCCAGCCGGTCAGAGGCACGCCGTTCGTGCCGGCCATGGACGCAGGGGCGCTGGCATCCCACCACCCCGTCAAGCCCGGAACGTCAGACGGCACCGGACCCGATGGTGGCAAACCGCCCGCACCGGGTGCCGCGACAGACAATTTCCGCCAAAGCGCGACAATACCGGGCGCGGCCGACATGGCCCTACCCGATGACGAAAGCAAGATACTCATTCAGGTCACCGTTATGCTGGTGGGGTATACGGTTGGGCTGCTGCCATCTGTACCCTCGGCCCACCCAAACCATGTCCCGGCTGTCGGGGGCACGGGCACATAGGTGCCCCAGAGATCGGAATTGACGTTAACTGCCTGCGTCCAGCTTGAAGGAAGAACGTTGACCGCGTTGGAAAAGCCGAACTGTATGGCCGCGGCCGCCGGGGTCACATGAGCATTGACCGGGATCGCCCCCGCCCCGTGGGCGAAGGTTCCAAACGGGGCGACATTCCAGTTGATCGCGGACACCGCCCCGGCCGCCACCGAGGTTGACCCGGAGACCAAGGCCGACGCCGCGCCTGAGCCCGTGGCATTCCGGGCGGTGACGGTAACCTGATAGGCAGTGGCAGCAGCAAGACCCGTGAGGCTGGCCGCCGTTCCGGTCACCCCCCCAAGAAGCCCAGACCACACCGTTGTTCCGGTCACCCGGTATCGCACGTCATAGGCGGCCGGCGTGCCACCGCCACCTGGTACAGACCAGGATAGGACAATACTACTGCTGGTGATGGCACCGGTGCTCACGCCTGTCACCTGGCCGGGCACCGCGAGGGCGGCCAGCGTGCTAGCGGACACGATATCAGAAGTGCCACCCGATCCGCTGGCATTGACCGCGACGGCACTGAATTCATAAGCAGTGCCTGCGGCAAGCGCCGCGACAGTATAGGCTGTCCCTGTCACCGATGTGCTAGCGGTGGTCCAGGCGGCCGTCCCGGCGGCTCGGAACCGCACTGTATACGCCGCCACCGCGCCCCCAGACGCCGGTACTTGCCAAGTCAGTTGTACCGTGGCCGCACCCACGAGGCCAATGGCGAAATTCTGAACAACACCGGGAACGGTAAGAACATCCGGAACTGCGCCGATCGTGGCATACACCACGCTGCCGCCCGAATAGGAAATACACCGGATGAACGCGGTTTGGCCGCTGTGAAGCAACCGGGTTCCCGGGACAGTCAGGAAGCCGGCACCAAGCACCACGTCGCCATTGCTGATATTCACAACCTCGCAGTGAAATCCGCTACCCATGTTGGCGGCGTTGGCGGACAGGACAAGCGGTTGACCACAGACCACCACTCGGCCGAGATGAACAGTACTGTCCAGTTGCGTGTCCGTTGTGATTTCGGCCACCGGCGTCCTGACCATCGGGATACGGCCATTCAACCACACCCACAGCGCCGCGAAGCTCTGACGAAGCATCGTTGAGTCGGCTTGCGCGACCCAAAATGCGTCGCCGTCCGCCGGGGCCGCGGCCGGCTGAGCCATATCGATTGTCTGGCCATTCAGAAGATGGGCATAACTGATCGCGCAGTCCGTTCCACCCTGATTGATCGCAAGAAGGTCCTGGGCAAAGACCTGCGCCGTGGCTGGCAAACTGTTGATCGGAGTGCGCGGTGGTATGTTGGCTGAAATCGTGCCCGACGTATCGATAATAATGTTCGAACCGGCCGCGAATAAGCCCCTTATCTGAGACGCGGGGACCCTGCCAGGCGTACCGTTCTGATCCACGATGAGCTTATCGCCGCTGTCCAGCACGCCCGACAACGAGAACGCGGCGTGGTCGCCGCCAGTCGCCACCAGGGTAGCGCCCGCGAGCTGGAGACCAGGGCCAATCCCAACTTCCTCGGGACCACCGGGCCCGATGCTGGTACGGCCCAACAATGTTTCTGTTGAGATCAAGATTGCTGGTTGGGTCCGCGCCAGTACATCACCCAACGCCGCTGACCTCGCGACGCCGGCCTGACTGACTGGAATGAGATCAGCGGCATCGACGGCCCCAGCCGCGGGCAATTGGGGTATTGTTGGCATGATTCGCCTCGAATTAAATTTCAGGATCTTGATGGTTCTTGGTCTCAGCTACTCACGGCGGATCCGCTGCAGGATGACACCCAGCGAAGCCCATCATGGAATACTTCCACGCCGGTGCCCCCGCCGGCGGCGTCGGCCGGCTTGCGGCCATTGGTGGCGAACGCCTTGGCGCCAGCACCTGGCGCCGCCGGGAGCGCCGCGACTGAGTATGATGGCAATACAACCGGCCCACTAAATCTTGGATTGATACCGTTGGTGCGAAATAACTCCCGCCACCAGTTCACGCCGTCGGATACGATATGCAATCGGTCGTTTTGATGAAGCACGACCGGGCCGCCGTCGATACCATCGGATCCAGCTGTCGCGATGGTAGCCGCACCCGAGCCAAGCGCGGAAAACGTGAAGCCCGTCCCGGCCGCGACGGCGACCGCGGCCGGCAACGTGATCGTATAGGCACCCGCGCCAACGAGGAACGCGATGTTGCCCACGGCGGAAGACGGCAAGGTAGCACTGGCGCCGTACACCAGCGCCCATCCCACCGAAATGCCTCGTCCCAGGGGGTATGAGTTTGTACCCTGGGTCCACCGCAATGTTCCCGTTGCGGTGTCGAAGGCAAGCCGGTTCGTTCCCGTGGCGTCGAAGGCGATCGCATGACCCGCGGCCAGCCGGATCGCGGCCGCTCCTGTAAGCTGCTGCGAGCTGGTCGTATCAAGCACGGCGTTTGAAAATGGAATATTGACATTAAAAACGGTATACGCCCGGCCACTGGACCCGCCCGCGAGATAGACGCCGATCACGGTGGAAACCTCCACCGGCGCGCCAAGAGGGTCACTCTGGCCAACAACCAGAGACTGGATCTGACGCTTATTGCCGTCATCCGCGCCATTTCCAAACCAGTCCATTTCAGCTGTTATGGAATTGTTGGCCCAGCTCGATGGACGGCCGGTGGCATCCCGGTATTCGAAGCAGACGCCCCAAAGTTCAGGTTGCGGCAGCGCCCTGCCCGTGCTGTCGGTACCGATCGTCTGCCGGATTGTCTGGACATACCGTCCAACGTGCTGCGCCGGTGTCGCCGCCACGGGCGTCTGTGTCCCGGTCCAGACCAGACGATCCAGTCCACCCCACACAAAATTGCCAGGACTGTTGTAAATGAACGTGTCGGAGCGAGCGTTCGCGATCACGTTACCAGTGGGGCCGCCACTATGATTGACGATATACGATGTATGCAGAACGGCCGAGTCGTTGCTTTGGGAACTTCCCTGCGATACTTCCGCGCTGAGTGCCGTGTTGCCGACAACGATGCCAGGAAGCACGACGGCGGCGGGCGCGTTTCCTCCGGGAATCGCCGCCGCCAAGGTCGTGCCATCGGCGAGCGTGGTGCCATCCACGATCCACCGCACGCGCTTGGTCAGGGACACACCCCAGGTTCCAGGGTTCTGCAGCACCGTAACGCCAAATGGGACATAGATCGCCGATCCGGCCGGTGCCGCCAGGTAAGCGGCTTTGAAGGCCGCGGTGTCGTCCGCGACCCCGTTCAGCAAGGCGTTGTAGGGCGGCAATTTAACATTGATGACACCCGACGGACCGGCGCTGCTATCCACGTACTGCTTGGTCGCCGCCTGGAATGCCGCTACCGGTGCCGCGGCCAATGTCAGCGGCCCGGTCAAGGTCCCGCCCGCCAGGGGAAGACCTGGCACGACCAGGCTGTCCACATAGCGTTTCGTCGCGGCCTGTGAAGCCACGGCCGGATCCGTCGCGAGCATGAGTGGACCTGTCAGGGTTCCACCGGACCGGAGCAGCGACGTCGAGGCCTGCGCATCAACATATTGCTTCGTCGCCGCCTGCATATTTGCCGAGGGATCCGCCGCGAGGACCAACGCCCCGGTGAGCGATCCGCCGCTCTTTTGCAAGGCGGCACCTGTCTGCACATCGACATAGCTCTTGGTCGCGGCCTGAGCGGCCGACACCGGGTCGGCGGCCAGGATCAAAGGTCCTGACAGGGTGTCACCAGCCCTGGCCAGCCGGGCATCAACATATTGTTTCGTCGCCGCCTGTGTAACGGTGACGGGATCACTGGCGAGCACCAGCGCGCCGGTAAGCGTTCCACCCGACTTGGCGACCAGCGTCGTGACCTGGGCATCAACATAACCCTTCGTCGCGGCCTGCGATTTTGTCACGGGGTCCGCCGAAAGGGTCAAAAACCCGGTCATTGTGTCACCGGCGCGGAACAGCCGCGTATCGACGTACTGCTTCGTTGCTGACTGCAACGCGGCGATCGGATCCGCGGCCAGCGTGAGAGGGCCGGTGAGACTCCCGCCCGATAATGTCCCGCCACTGGCGACCCGGCCATCCACGTAATTCTTCGTCGCCGCCTGACTGGGCAGCGCCGGGTCCGCTGGGAGTGTGAGAGGTCCCGTCAAAGTTCCACCAGCCTTGGCAAGCAGCGTGCTGGCCGCCGTGTCAACGTAGGACTTCGTCGCCGCCTCGGCATTGGCGATGGGATCGGACGCCAGGGTCAGCCGCCCGGTCATGGTGCCGCCACTGCT
>Ga0302321_100001846_pt1 | contig 18093 bp, 17 predicted proteins | sample Fen_T0_1_FD_202505 | JGI IMG/M metagenome (GOLD analysis project Ga0302321, IMG submission 202505) | Peat permafrost microbial communities from Stordalen Mire near Abisko, Sweden - Fen_T0_1 | ecosystem: Environmental > Terrestrial > Soil > Wetlands > Permafrost | place: Sweden: Abisko...
ACCGAGTTCGTCATCTCGGCGCTGCCGCTGGGCGGCTACGTCCGCATGCTCGACGAACGCGAAGGTCCGGTGGCGCCGAACGAACTGGCCTTGGCCTTCAACCGCAAGTCGCTGTGGCAGCGCACGGCCATCGTCGCGGCGGGGCCAGTCGCCAACCTGCTGCTGGCGGTCTTGCTGTATTCGGCCCAGCACTGGATCGGTGTGGACGAACTCAAGGCACGGTTCGGCCCGCCGGCGGCGGCGAGCCTGGCCGAGCGTGCTGGCCTGCACTCGGGCGACTGGGTGCACGCGTACTCGTACGACGGTGCGCAGTGGCAAGACGTCCGCTCGATGACCGATCTGCGCTGGGAAGTCACACAGGCCGTGTTGCGCGGGCAGCGGCTGCAGCTGATGGTCAGCGACGGCGAAGGCCACGGTCAGCGCGTCGTGACGCTCGAGCTCGACACCCTGGGCGCCAAAGACATCGATGCGAAGCTGATGCTCAGCATCGGCCTGGGTGCGCCGTACCGAGGCGATGCACCGGTGCTCGGCGCCGTGCGACCCGGCGGGGCCGGTGCGAAGGCGGGTCTGCGAGAGGGTGACCTGGTGCTCAGTGTCGATGGCGCCGCGGTGCAAGACACCGACCAGCTCTTCAACCTGATACGTGGCAGCGTCAACCGCAGCTCGACCGGCCCGTTGCACTGGCAAGTTCAACGCGAAGGCCGGGTGGTTGACGTCGACGTGCAGCCTGCCGCGGTGATGGATGGCGACAAGCGCGTCGGGCGCATCGAAGTCATTCTCGGCAAGCCGCCGGAGATGGTGACGGTGCAATACGGCCCGTGGGAAGGCTTGTCGCAAGCCGTGTCGCGCACCTGGGACGTGTCGAGCCTGACGCTGCGCATGCTGGGCCGCATGCTGATCGGTCAGGCCTCGCTCAAGAACCTCAGCGGCCCGCTCACCATCGCCGACTTCGCGGGTCAGTCGGTGCGCCTGGGGCTGGCCTATTACCTTGGCTTTCTGGCCGTGGTGAGTGTGAGTCTCGGGGTGTTGAACCTGCTGCCTCTACCGGTGCTCGACGGTGGACACCTGATGTATTATCTTTTCGAAGCGGTGACAGGGCAGCCCCTCTCGGATGCGTGGCTCGAGCGGCTGCAACGCGGTGGGGTGGCCATCATGCTCATGATGACGTCGCTCGCTCTCTACAACGATGTGGCCCGCCTCTTGGGCCTGCACTGAATACTGCATGCGCACTCTCCCTGTCTCGTCTTCTCCCCGCTCGTCTTTTCTGCGCCCGACCGTTCTCTCGATCGCGCTTGCTGCTGCGTTGCAGGCGGGTTCTGCCTGGGCCGTGACACCGTTTGTGCTGAAAGACATCCGCGTCGAGGGCCTGCAGCGCTCCGATGCGGGCACCGTCTTTGCGTCGCTGCCCTTTCGCATCGGCGACACCTACAACGACGAGAAAGGCGCTGCAGCACTGCGTGCACTGTTCGCCACCGGCTTGTTCAAGGACGTTCGCGTCGAAGTCGATGGCGATGTGGTGGTGGTGATCGTCGACGAGCGTTCGGTGATCGCCAACATCGACTTCGTTGGCCTGAAGGAGTTCGACAAAGATGTGCTGATCAAATCGCTCAAGGACTTCGGTATCGGCGAAGGCCTGCCTTTCGACAAGGCCCTGGCCGATCGCGCCGAGCAGGAGTTGAAGCGACAGTACCTCACCCGCAGCCTCTACGGCGCCGAGGTGGTGACGACCGTCACGCCGCAGGAACGCAACCGCGTGAACGTGACCTTCACCATCACCGAAGGCGGCGCGTCGCACATCAGCGAGATCCGCATCCAGGGCAACAAGGTCTTCTCGGACAGCACGCTCAAGGGCTTGTTCGACCTGAACGATGGCGGCTGGCTGAACTGGTACACCAAAGCCGATCGCTACTCACGCTCCAAGCTCACCGCCGACCTGGAAACGCTGCGCGCCTACTACCTGAATCGGGGCTACCTGGAGTTCTCTGTCGAGTCGACCCAGGTTGCCATCTCAAGCGACAAGCAAGACATCACGATCACCGTCACGATCAAGGAAGGGCAGCCCTACACCGTGACCGGCGTGAAGCTCGAAGGCGACTTCCTCGGCAAGGATGAAGACTTCAAGACCCTGGTGACCATCCGCCCGGGCGAGCCCTACCGCGCCGAGTCGGTGGCCCAGACGACCAAGGCCTTCACCGATCGTTTCGGCACCTATGGCTACGCCTTTGCACGGGTCGAGTCCCGCCCCGAGATCGACCGTGCCACCGGGCAGGTGGTGGTGGTGCTGGTGGCCGACCCGCAGCGCCGCGTCTACGTGCACCGCATCAACGTTGCCGGCAACAGCCGCACCCGCGACGAGGTGATTCGCCGCGAGTTCCGCCAGTTCGAATCGTCCTGGTACGACGGGCAGCGCATCAAGCTCTCGCGCGACCGTGTCGACCGCCTGGGCTACTTCAAGGACGTTGGCATCGAAACCAACGAGGTGCCAGGCTCCCCGGACCAGGTCGACCTGACGATGACTGTCACCGAAAAGCCCACCGGCAATCTGGCGCTGGGCGCTGGGTTTTCGAGCGCCGACAAGCTGTCGCTGTCGGCCTCCGTCCGGCAGGACAACGTCTTCGGCACGGGCAACTACCTTGGCGTCGACGTCAACACCAGCAAATCTGCCCGCACGCTGGTGGTCAGCGCCGTCGACCCGTACTTCACGATCGACGGCATCTCGCGCGCCTTCGACGTCTATTACCGAACAAACAAACCCATCAACAGCCAGGGCGAGGAGTACGAGCTCGTGACGCCTGGCGCGTCGGTTCGTTTCGGTGTGCCGTTCAGTGAATACGACACGGTGTACTTCGGCATCGGCTACGAAAGCACCGACATCCGCGGCAGCACCGGCCTGCCCAACAACTACTGGACGCAGATCGCCAACTTCGGCAGCCGCAGCAGCTCGGTCCCGGTGACCCTTGGCTGGACGCGTGATGGCCGTGACAGCGCCCTGGTGCCGAACGACGGGCGCTATCAGCGGGTCAGCATGGAATGGGGCGCCGGCGGCGACACCCGCTATCTGCGCACCAACCTGCAGTTCCAGCAGTACTGGCCAATCACGAAACGCTACACCTTCGCCTTCAACGCCGAAGTGGGCTACGGCCGGGGGCTGATGGGGCGCCCGTATCCGATCTTCAAGAACTTCTACGGTGGCGGCCTCGGGACTGTGCGCGGGTTCGACCAGGGCTCGCTCGGCCCGGTGGACGCGCTGGGCGGTTACTCGGGCGGCACGCGGCGCCTCAACATCAACAGCGAGCTGTATCTCCCGGTGCCTGGCGCCGGCAATGACCGCACGTTGCGTGTCTTTGCCTACGTCGATGCCGGCAATGTCTGGGGCGACTTGAGGCCGTCACTCCCGGATCCGCTGCGTGTCTCGGCCGGTCTGGGCCTGAGCTGGGTGTCGCCGGTCGGGCCGTTGAAGCTCAGTTACGGCAAACCGATCCAATACATCTCAACAGATAGAATCCAGCGTTTGCAATTCCAGATCGGGACCGCGTTCTAATGAACAGCTCATTTATCAAGTCCATGCTGTCCGCCACCTGCCTGGCCCTGGCGGCATGGAGCGCGCAAGCGCAAGAGATGAAGATCGGCTATGTCAACAGCGACAAGGTGTTGCGCGACGCGATACCTGCCCGAGCTGCGCAGACCAAGATCGAAGCAGAGTTCAGCAAGCGCGACAAGGACCTCACCGACTTGGCCGTCAAGCTGAAGGCCGCGGCCGACAAGCTCGAGAAAGAGGCGCCGACGCTGGCCGAATCGGAGCGCGTTCGTCGGCAACGCGAGCTGGTCGACCAGGACCGTGAAATTCAGCGCAAGCGCCGCGAGTTTCAGGAAGACCTGAGCCAGCGCAAGAACGAAGAGCTGGCCGCCGTGGTCGACCGTGCCAACAAGGTCATCAAGCAGATTTTCGATCAAGAGAAATACGACCTCATCGTGCAAGAGGTCATCTTTGCGAGCCCGCGCATCGACATCACCGACAAGGTGATCAAGGCGCTCAACGCCCAGGGCGGCAAGTGACACGGTGGCCGAAGCCACACTCGGTGAAATTGCCGCGCACCTGGGCGGCGAGCTGATCGGCGATCCGACGCTTCGAATCACCCGGATCAGCCCGCTGGAAAGCGCAACGCCTTCCAGCATCTCGTTCCTCTCCAACGTCAAATACCAGTCTCGGTTGGCCTCATCGCAGGCCGGCTGTGTGATCGTCGGCCCGGCCATGCGGGAAGCGGCCGTGGCACGGGGCGCTGCGTTGGTGACGCCGGATCCTTACCTCGGTTTTGCCCGACTGACGCAATGGTGGGCGGCGAAGACCCGCCCCATCGTCGCGGCCGGTGTCCACCCGAGCGCGCTGGTGGAGCCGGGTGCGCTCGTGGCCGCCAGTGCCAGCGTCGGCCCCTTTGTCGTGATCGAAAGCGGGGCCACCATCGGCGAAGAAGCCGTGCTGGGTGCGCACTGCTTCGTCGGCCATGGCGCCAGCGTTGGCCGCGCCACCCGATTTGCACCGCGCGTGACCTTTTCGCATGGCTGCCACATCGGCGATCGTGGTGTGCTGCACAGCGGCGTCGTGATCGGCGCCGATGGCTTCGGCTTCGCTGCCAGCCCCGGCGGTGCAGTCAAGATCGAGCAGTTGGGCGGTGTGCGCATCGGCCACGACGTGGAAATCGGCGCCAACACCTGCATCGACCGCGGTGCCCTGGACGACACCGTCATCGAGGACGGCGTGAAGCTCGACAACCTCATCCAGATCGGCCACAACGTCCGCATCGGCGCACACACCGCCGTGCAAGGCTGTGCCGGTGTGGCGGGCAGCACCACCATCGGCAGCCGCTGCATCATCGGGGGCGCGTCCATCATGCTCGGCCACCTGACGATCGCCGATGGCGTCATCATCACGCCTGGCAGCGCAGTCACACGCTCGATTCGCCAGCCGGGCACGTACAGCGGCATCTTCCCCATCGACGACAATGCTTCGTGGGAAAAGAACGCGGCCACATTGCGCAACCTGCACACGCTTCGAGATCGCGTACGAGCCTTGGAAAAGAAGACAAGCGGACCATGATGGACATTCACGAGATTCTCAAGAAGCTGCCGCACCGATTCCCGATCCTGCTGGTGGACCGTGTGCTGGTGCTCGAAAAGCACAAGCGCATTCTGGCGATCAAGAACGTCAGCATCAACGAGCCTTATTTCAGCGGCCACTTTCCGCACCGCCCGGTGATGCCGGGCGTGCTGATGCTCGAGGCGCTGGCCCAGGCCGCCGCCCTGCTGGCCATCGAAACGCTGGAGATCACGCTCGACGACCAGACCGTTTTCTATTTCGCCGGCATCGACGCGGCCCGTTTCAAGCGGCCGGTCGAGCCTGGCGATCAACTCATGCTGGATGTGACGCTGGACCGGATGAAGGCCGGCGTCTGCAAGTTCAAAGCACGCGGCTTGGTCGGTGAGGAGGTGGCTGTCGAAGCCGACCTGACCTGCACCATGCGCCGCATCGCCTGATTCAACGGAGCTTCGGGCCATGGCCAGCATTCACCCGACCGCCATCGTCGATTCCCAAGCCGAGCTTGCAGGCTCGGTGAGCGTGGGGCCCTATGCCGTGATCGGCGCGCACGTGCGCGTGGGCGAAGGCACGACGATTGGCGCCCATTGCGTGATCGAAGGCCACACTGCCATCGGCCGCGACAACCGCGTCTTCCAGTTCACGTCGATCGGAGCCGAGCCGCAGGACAAGAAGTACGCGGGCGAGCCGACCGAGCTGCGCATCGGCGACCGCAACACGATCCGAGAGTTCTGCACCTTCAACATCGGCACGGTGCAGGACGGCGGTGTGACGCGCATTGGCGATGACAACTGGATCATGGCCTACGTGCACATCGCACACGACTGCCAGGTCGGTAACGACACCATCCTGGCCAACAACGCGACGCTCGCGGGCCACGTGCATCTGGGCGACCACGTGTTCATCGGCGGGCTCACCGGTGTGCACCAATTCGTCAAGATTGGTGCGCACGCGATGGCCGGTTTCTCGAGCGCGGTGACGCAAGACGTACCGCCCTTCATGACCGTCGATGGCAACCCGCTCGAGGTGCGCGGCTTCAATGTCGTGGGCCTGCGCCGCCGCGGCTTCGACGCTGAGCGACTGGCTGCCGTCAAGCAGATGCACCGCCTGCTGTACCGATCGGGTCTGACGTTCGAAGAGTCGCGCACAGCGATCGCTGCGCTTGCCGACGAGATGCCCCACGCGGCGGCCGATGTGGCACTGATGAGCGTGTTCCTCGCGCAGGCGACACGCGGCATCGCCCGCTGAGTGATGCCGGGCACATTCCCTCGGCTCGGCATGGTGGCCGGCGAGGCCTCGGGTGACCTGCTGGCCGGGTTGCTGCTGGGCGGCCTGAAGGCCCGCTGGCCCGAGCTGAGGTCGTTCGGCATCGGTGGCCCGAAGATGGCCGTGCATGGTTTCGAAGCCTGGTGGCCGCACGAGAAACTTGCCGTGCGAGGCTACGTTGAAGTGCTGCGCCACTACCGTGAACTGGTCGGCATCCGCCAGGCTCTGGGCGACCGCCTGTTGCGCGAGCGGCCCGATGCGTTCATCGGCGTCGATGCGCCTGATTTCAACCTGGGCCTGGAGACGCGTCTGAAGGCGCAGGGCATCAAGACCATTCATTTCATCAGCCCGTCGATCTGGGCCTGGCGCGGCAAACGCATCGAGAAGATCCGCGCGGCGGCGGACCACGTGCTCTGCATTTTTCCTTTCGAGCCGGCGCTGTATGCCCAACACGGCATCGCGGCCAGCTACGTGGGCCACCCGCTGGCCGATGCGATTCCGCTGGAGGTACCGCGGAGCGCGAGTCGCGCGAAGCTCGGCCTGTCGGCCGACGTCCAGGTCGTGGCGCTGCTGCCGGGCAGCCGCCGGTCCGAGATCGAATACATCGCGCCCCGGCTGTTGGCTGCGGCCGAGGTGATGAAGCGCGAGCGCCCGGGGCTGCGCTTCGTCTTGCCGGTGGTGCCGGGCTTGCAAGCGCTGGTCGAGCCCCTGCTGGCCCGCCACGCGCCCACAGCCCAGGTGGCCTTGCTCAATGGCCAGTCGCACGAAGCACTGGCGGCCTGCGACGTGACGCTGATCGCCAGCGGCACGGCCACGCTGGAGGCCGCTCTGTTCAAACGACCCATGGTCATCACCTACGCGATGAACTGGATCAGCTGGCAGATGATGAAGCGCATGGGCTACCAGCCCTGGGTGGGCCTGCCCAACATCCTGCTGAAGGAGTTCGTGGTGCCTGAGTTGCTGCAGGAGCAGGCCACCCCGCAGAAGCTCGCGCGCGCCGCCTTCGACTGGCTGGACAATCCGCAGGCCAGCGCCGCGCTGGCCCTGAGATTCGACACCCTGCACCAGCAACTGCGCTGCAACACCGCTTTGGCCGCCACCGATGCCATCCAGAAGATTCTCCGTGCCTGAGCAACTCGGCCTGCGCTTCGACGCCATCGGCCTGATCGCCGGCGTGGACGAAGCCGGCCGCGGGCCGCTTGCCGGCCCGGTGGTGGCGGCCGCGGTGATCCTCGACGACCTGCGCCCGATCAAGGGCTTGAACGACTCCAAGAAGCTTTCGCCCGCCACCCGCGAACGCCTGTTCGACGAGATCCGCGCCAAGGCGCTGTGCTGCGCCATCGCCGAAGCCTCGGTGGAAGAGATCGACACGCTCAACATCCTGCAGGCCACGATGCTCGCCATGCGCCGCGCGGTCGAGGGGCTGCGGCTCAAGCCGATCAAGGTGCTGGTCGACGGCAACCGCCTGCCAGTGCTCAAGATTGCCGCCGAGGCGATTGTTCGCGGAGACGCCAAGGTGAAGGCGATTTCAGCGGCCTCGATCCTGGCCAAGGTGCACCGCGACCGGCTGTGCCTCCTGCTGCACGAGCAACACCCGCACTACGGCTTCGACGGGCACAAGGGCTATCCGACGCCCGAGCACCTGGCGGCTTTGCGCGCGCACGGTGCCTGTGTCCACCACCGGCGCTCGTTCGCGCCGGTGCGCGAGGTGCTGGGGCTCAGCTGAGATGGATCGCATCAAGGCGATCAGTTCGCGCGACAACCCCCTGCTGGTCCGGCTGCGAAAACTCGCTGGCGACCCTGCGGCCTACCGCAAGTCGGGCGAAGTCTTGATCGAAGGCGACCATCTCTGCGCCGCCTTCTTGCAGCGAGGCGGCGTGGTGCCACAGGCCGTGATCACCGAAGCGGCTTGGGATGTGCCGGCGCTGCGCGCGCTCGCCGAGCGCGCCGACGCGGTGGCAGTGATTCCGCAGGCGCTGATGACCGGCATCAGCACACTCGAATCGTCGGCACCGCTGGCCTTTGTGCTGCCTTGGCCCGGGGCGGGGCGCATGCTGCCCGAAGCCGCCACCGTGGTGCTCGACCGTTTGCAAGATGCCGGCAACGTGGGCGCCATCATCCGCAGTGCCGCGGCGTTCGGGTTCGCGCAGGTGCTGTCCATCAAGGGCACGGCCGCGCTGTGGTCCCCCAAGGTCTTGCGTGCCGGCATGGGTGCACATTTCGGCCTGAACCTGATCGAGGTGGCCGACGAGGCGGCGCTGGCCGAGCTGACCGTGCCTTTGCTCGCCACCAGCTCACACGCGGCACGGGCGATTCATCAGGTGAGCCTGCCCTGGCCTTGCGCGTGGGTGCTGGGCCACGAGGGGCAGGGCGTGTCTGCCGCCGTGATGCAGCGATGCTCGCAGGCGCTGCGCATCCCGCAGCCCGGCGGCGAAGAATCGCTCAACGTGGCCGCTGCAGCAGCTGTGTGCCTCTACGAATCGGCCCGTCAACGCGACTGAAAGCGCACACGCCGCGCGTTGCCCGAAGCCGCCCTCAGTACATCAGACGGTCCGGGCGAATGTCCCGCAGGATGGTGGTCGCGATCTCTTCGATCGACTTGTGCGTCGACGACAGCCACGAGATGCCCTCGCGCCGCATCATGGCTTCGGCCTGGGCCACTTCGTGGCGGCAGTTCTCGAGCTTGGAGTAGGTGCTGTTGGGGCGGCGTTCGTTGCGAATCTCGGCCAGCCGCTCGGGCGCAATGGTGAGGCCGAAGCATTTGCCCTTGTGCGGCGCCAGGCTGCGCGGGATCTCGTTGCGTTCGAAGTCTTCCGGGATCAACGGGTAGTTCGCCGCCTTGATGCCATGCTGCATGGCCAGGTAGAGCGAGGTCGGCGTCTTGCCGCTGCGGCTCACGCCGACGAGGATGACGTCCGCCTGCTCCAGGTTCTTGGCCGACTGACCGTCGTCGTGGGCCAGCGAGAAGTTGATGGCCTCGATGCGGTCGGTGTACTCCTGGCTCTTCGACACATCGGTGAAGCGGCCGACGCGGTGGTTGGACGTGATGCCGAATTCGGCCTCCAGCGGCTCGATGAAGGTGTTGAACATGTCCAGCACCATGCCCCGGCTTTCCTTGACGATGCGCAGGATCTCAGGGTCGACCAGGGTCAGGAAGACGACCGGGCGCACACCTTCGAGTTCGGTGGAGTGGTTGATTTCACGCACCACCTGATGGGCCTTGTCGGCGGTGTCGATGAAAGGCCGCCGCACGTGACGTGGCTTGCCCGGAAATTGCGCCAGGATGGAGTTGCCGAAGGTTTCGGCGGTGATGCCGGTGCCGTCGGAGACAAAGTAAACGGTACGGTTCGGCATGGATGTTGGGGGTGGAGTAAGGCCTGATCATAGGCAAATCGCCCGTAGAATCGTTTCGACGCCTCCCAGCCGACCATGCAGCCCTCCGCTCTCGCATTCAAACTCAGCACGCAGCGGACTGTGCAGCACACGCTTGAGCCCCTCGCAGGTTCGCGACTCTCCTGGGAAGCCCCGGTTTTTCAACATCACGGAGCTTTCCCATGTCATCAACCCCACTGGCGACCGCCCTGGTCGCACCGTTTGAACACCTGAGGATGACCGACGTCGAGTCGGTCGGCGGCAAGAACGCCTCCCTCGGCGAAATGATCAGCCAGCTGGCCGCCTCGGGCGTGCGGGTTCCCGGCGGTTTTGCGACCACGGCGCATGCCTTTCGGCGGTTCCTAGCGCACAACGGCCTGGCTGATCGCATCAACGCGCGGCTGGCCGCCCTGAACACCGAAGACGTGCGGGCGCTGGCCGAGGCCGGTTCCGAGATCCGCAAGTGGGTCGAGGACACGCCGTTCCCGGCCGACCTGCAGGCGGCCATCACCGCCGAGTTCGCCAAGCTCACCGCCAGCAGCCCCGGTGCGTCCTTTGCCGTGCGCTCATCGGCCACGGCCGAAGACCTGCCCGATGCCAGCTTCGCCGGCCAGCAGGAGACCTTTCTCAACGTGGTCGGCATCGACGACGTGCTGAGCAAGATGAAAGAGGTGTTCGCGAGCCTCTACAACGACCGCGCCATCAGCTACCGCGTGCACAAGGGCTTTGCCCACACCGACGTGGCCTTGTCGGCCGGCGTGCAGCGCATGGTGCGATCTGACCTGGGCTCGGCCGGTGTGATGTTCACCATCGACACCGAAAGCGGCTTCAAGGAGGTGGTGTTCATCACTTCCAGCTACGGCCTGGGTGAAACGGTGGTGCAGGGTGCCGTGAACCCGGACGAGTTTTACGTTCACAAGGCTTCGTTGAGGGCGGGCAAGTCGGCGGTGATCCGGCGCAACCTGGGATCCAAGCTGATCAAGATGGAGTTCACCACGCCCGAAGAGAAGGCGGCCAGCGGCAAGCTGGTGAAGACCGTCGACACCGCCACCGAACAGCGCAACCGCTACTCGCTCACCGACGCCGATGTGACCGAACTCGCGCAGTACGCCCTCATCATCGAGCAGCACTATGGCCGTGCGATGGACATCGAATGGGGCAAGGACGGCAGCGACGGCAAGCTCTACATCCTGCAGGCCCGCCCCGAGACGGTGAAGAGTCAGCAAGAGGGCAAGGTCGAGCAACGCTACAAGCTCAAGGGTACCGGCACCGTGCTGGCCGAGGGCCGCGCCATTGGCCAGAAGATCGGCACCGGGCCTGTGCGCATCGTGCACAGCCTGGCCGACATGGACATCGTGCAGCCCGGCGACGTGCTCGTCACCGACATGACCGACCCCAACTGGGAGCCGGTGATGAAGCGCGCGGCCGCCATCGTCACCAACCGCGGCGGGCGCACCTGCCATGCCGCGATCATTGCGCGTGAGCTGGGCATCCCGGCCGTGGTGGGCTGCGGCGACGCGACCGACACGCTGAAAGACGGCGCGCTCGTCACCGTGGCCTGCTCCGAAGGCGACACCGGCTACATCTACGATGGCCTGCTCGAGACCGAGGTCACCGACGTGCAGCGCGGCGAACTGCCGTACTGCCCGATCAAGATCATGATGAACGTGGGCAACCCGCAGCTGGCGTTCGACTTCGCGCAGATGCCCAACAGCGGCGTCGGCCTGGCGCGGCTCGAGTTCATCATCAACAACAACATCGGCGTTCACCCGAAGGCGATCCTCGACTATCCCAACATCGACCTCGACCTCAAGAAGGCGGTCGAATCGGTGGCACGCGGGCACGCCTCGCCGCGCGCTTTCTATGTCGACAAGCTGGTCGAGGGCATCGCCACCATCGCTGCAGCCTTCTGGCCCAAGCCGGTGATCGTGCGGCTGTCGGACTTCAAGAGCAACGAGTACCGCAAGCTGATCGGCGGCTCGCGCTACGAGCCCGAAGAAGAAAACCCGATGCTGGGCTTCCGCGGTGCCTCGCGCTATGTGAGCGAAGCCTTCGGCGAAGCCTTCGCGATGGAGTGCGAGGCGCTCAAGCGCGTGCGCAACGAGATGGGCTTGAACAACGTTGAGATCATGGTGCCCTTCGTGCGCACGCTGGGCCAGGCCAAGCGCGTGACCGAGATGCTGACCGAGCGTGGGCTCAAGCGTGGGCAAGAGGGCCTGCGCATCATCATGATGTGCGAGATCCCGAGCAATGCCGTGCTGGCCGAGCAGTTCCTCGAGTATTTCGACGGCATGTCGATCGGATCGAACGATCTGACCCAACTGACGCTGGGACTGGACCGCGACTCCGGCATGGAGATCCTGGCGCGCGACTTCGACGAGCGCGACCCCGCCGTCAAGGCCATGATCTCGCGCGCCATCGCGGCTTGCCGCGCGGTCGGCAAGTACGTGGGCATCTGCGGGCAGGGGCCGAGCGATCACCCCGACTTTGCCGATTGGCTCGCCGCCGAAGGCATCGTCTCGATCTCGCTCAACCCCGACACCGTGGTCGACACATGGCGGCGCCTGGCGCGCCGTTGAAGGCGAGCTTCGAGGGTTGATGAGGATGGCACGCGGCGCGTTGAGCGCTTGAGAATCAGCCGTCATGGCTGAGCAAGCAATCAACACGCGCGTCGCCTACTGGCGCAAGAACCTTCGGATCACCGCTGCGCTGCTGGCAATCTGGTTTGTGGTTACCTTCGTCGTGACCTTCTTTGCGCGCGAACTGAGCTTCTCCTTCTTTGGCTGGCCTTTCAGTTTCTGGATGGCGGCGCAGGGTGCGCTGCTCGTCTATCTGGCGCTGATCGGCTTCTACGCCTGGTTCATGAACCGGCTGGACCTCGCCTCGGGCGTCGCGGAAGACGGCGGCCGTGGCTGATCCCTCGCAAGCGGCCTTCACGCGCCGACTCAACAAGGTGTACGGCCTGTACACCGTCGGCCTGCTGATCTTCATCGCCGGCCTGGCGGGGCTGGAGATGCTGGGCCTGTCGCGGCGTTTGATCGGCGTGATCTTTCTGTTGGCGACGGTGCTGCTGTATGCCGCCATCGGTGTCGTGAGCCGGACCACCGATGCCGACGAGTACTACGTGGCCGGCCGGCGCGTGCCGGCGCTCTACAACGGCATGGCCACGGGAGCGGACTGGATGTCGGCCGCCTCGTTCATCAGCCTGTCGGGCACGATGTACCTGCAAGGCTATGCGGGCCTGGCGTTCATCATGGGCTGGACGGGCGGCTATTGCCTGGTGGCGCTGCTGCTCGCGCCTTACTTGCGGCGCTTCGGTCAGTTCACGATCCCCGATTTTCTAGATGCGCGCTATGGGGGCACATGGCCTCGGCTGATGGGCGTGGTCGCTGCGATCCTGTGCTCGTTCACCTATGTCGTGGCACAGATATATGCCATCGGCCTCATCACCAGCCATCTGACGGGCGTGGCGTTCGAGATCGGCATCTTTCTCGGGTTGGGCGGCATTCTGGTGTGCTCGTTCCTTGGCGGCATGCGCGCGGTGACCTGGACGCAGGTGGCGCAGTACATCGTGATCGTGATTGCTTTTCTGGTGCCGGTGGTCTGGCTCTCGGTCAAACAGACCGGCGTACCCTTTCCGCAGGCGATCTACGGCGCGCAACTGGAAAAGGTGACACAGCGCGAGCAGGCCTTGCGCGCCGATCCGAAAGAGATCGAGGTTATCGCGCTCTTCAAGGCGCGCGCCGATGAGTACGCGGCCCGGCTGAAGGATGTGCCAGCCGCGCTGGCCGCCGAGCAGCAGGCCGCCAAGCAACGGGTGGCCGATCTGCGCACGGCAGATGCGCCGTTGGCGCAAATACAAACCGCCGAGAAAGCCTTGTTGGCCTTGCCGCGCGATGCACAGACCGCTCGCCGTGCATGGACCCAGGCGCAGGCCAGCGACGAGTCAAGGGCCCAGCCCTTGGGCGGCATGCCGCCGCATGGGGTCGCCTTCGCAGGTGACCCGCAGGGCAGCGCAACCGAGCAACGCAGTTACCGGGATTCGCGCCTGAACTTTCTCGCGCTGGTCTTCTGCCTGACGCTTGGCACGGCAGCATTGCCGCATTTGCTGATGCGCTGCTACACCACGCCCTCGGTGCGGCAGGCCCGGCAGTCGGTGACGTGGTCGTTGTTCTTCATCCTGCTGCTGTATCTGTCGGCACCGGCGCTGGCCGTGCTGGTGAAGTACGAGGTGTTCAACGTGCTGGTGGGCACACCGTTCGACAGCCTGCCGGCATGGATCGCCAACTGGGCCAAGGTCGACCCGAACCTGCTGTCGGTGATCGACATCAACCACGATGGCGTGCTGCAACTCGGCGAGATACGCATCGGCACCGACATCGTCGTGCTTGCGACCCCGGAGATCGGCGGCTTGCCGTATGTCGTGTCGGGCATGGTCGCCGCCGGTGCACTGGCGGCGGCGCTGTCGACTGCTGACGGGCTGCTGTTGACGATCTCCAATGCTTTGTCGCACGACGTGTACTACAAGATGGTCGACCCCCAAGCCTCCAATGGCCGGCGCGTCACCATTTCCAAGATGCTGCTGCTGGTGGTTGCCTTGGCAGCCGCGGCCGTGGCGGCGCAGAAGCCAGCCGACATTGTGTTTCTGGTGTCGGCCGCGTTCTCGATTGCGGCGTCGGCGCTGTTCCCTGCGCTGGTGCTCGGCGTGTTCTGGAAACGCGCCAACGCTTTGGGTGCAGCACTCGGGATGGCCAGCGGCCTCTTGATGACGGTCTACTACATGGTGCGCAACGAAGCCTGGATGCGAGATGTTTTTGGCATCTCGGCGCCGGTGGACCTTTGGTTCGCCATCCAGCCGATCTCGGCCGGGGTGTTCGGCGTGTTGCTGGGCTTCGTGGTGACCGTTGGCGTGAGCCTCGCGACCCGTGCCAGCGGTGCACGCAGCGACGCTTTCGTCGACCACATCCGCTTCCCTGGCTGAGCGGCTGTCAGAAAAGTGGCTTTTCAGAGTAGAATCGCGGGCTTACCTTGCCACACCCGGTTGATCGGTCATTCTGACCCGTCACACAGACGCCCACGGGGTGGCTTACCCGAAAACCCGCCGATGTTCGGCAGGCAGACGGAAACCAGAAGGAGTCTCAATGCGTCATTACGAAATCATTCTGCTCATCCATCCGGATCAGAGCGAACAGGTTCCAGCCATGCTGGAGCGCTACAAGAGCACTGTCACCGCCGGTGGCGGCAAGGTGCACCGGGTTGAGGATTGGGGCCGTCGCCAGATGGCTTACCTGATCCAGAAGCTCGCCAAGGCTCACTACCTGTGCATCAACATCGAAGCCAGCAAGGAAGTGCTGGCCGAGCTGGAAACGGGTTTCCGTTTCAACGATGCGGTGCTGCGCCACCTGACCGTCGTGAAGAGCAAGGCCGAAACCGGCCCGTCCGTCATGATGAAGTCGGTTGAAAAGGAAGATGCCCGCAAGGCACCGCAGCAGCAACAGGAGGCTTCGGCCTGAGATTGATGGTGCCCAACGCGCTTCGCGTTGTTGAATTGGCATGAACCGTGTGGTTCTGTCGGCTCAACTGGTGGAGCGGGGCGCAATGCGATACACCCCTGCCGGCCTCCCGGCTTGTGATTTGAGCCTCAAGCACGAATCGCAGGTCACCGAAGCCGGCCAGCCCCGCAAGATCTTCATGGAGATGCGAGCGGTGGTCATCGGTGAACTCGCACAGCGCCTGGTCAGGCTGGAGATCGGAACGGCAGGCACTTTCGCCGGCTTTCTGACCAACCAGCGCAACGGCCGCGGCACCGTCCTGCATGTGACCGAATTCGAGTGAGCCAGAACCGTCGTTCTTCGCTCAATGTTTGTTCCGGATAGATATTCAAGTGAGGTGAAATATGCCCCCGCCACGTGGTAAAGGTCGGTTCTCGAAGGACCGCAAACCCAAACGCAACCAACAGTCCCTGCTGTTCCGCCGCAAGCGCTTCTGCCGCTTCACGGTGACCGGTGTCGAACAGATCGACTACAAGGACATCGACACGCTGCGCGACTTCATCGGTGAAAACGGCAAGATCACGCCGGCTCGCCTGACCGGTACGCGCGCCTTCTTCCAGCGTCAGCTGACCACCTGTATCAAGCGCGCCCGCTTCCTGGCGATGCTTCCGTACAGCGACCAGCACAAGGTCTGAGGAGCAACGACATGCAAGTGATCCTGCTCGAAAAAGTGGCCAACCTCGGCAACCTGGGTGACGTCGTCAAGGTCAAGGACGGCTATGCACGCAACTTCCTGATCCCCTCGCGTTCGGCTCGCCGTGCGACCGAGACCGCGATCAAGGAATTCGAAGCCAAGCGTGCAGAACTCGAAAAAGCCGCGGCTGAGAAGCTGGCTGTGGCGCAAGCCCTGGGCGAGAAGATGAGCGGCCGCACCGTTCACATCACGCAAAAGGCGGGCGTCGATGGCCGTCTGTTCGGCTCGGTGACCAACCACGACATCGCCGAAGCGCTGACCCGCATTGACTTCAAGGTGGTCAAGGCGCAGGTTCGCATGCCCAATGGTCCGCTGAAGACCGTGGGCGAGCACACCGTGAGCGTGGCTGCGCACACCGATGTGGTGGTCGAGGTCAAGGTGGTGGTCGTCGGCGAAACGGACTGACGCTTTCGGCCAATGACGACTGCGGGGCCGGCTTTGCCGGCCCCTTCTCTTTGGGGCAAAGTTTTCCCTCGATACCCGCAGCTTCATCACCGAATGTCCACAGGCTTGCCCACATGTAAAAGCGCACTACAGGTCTAGGATCGAGCGATGTCCACGGTGTTCAATCTCCCTCTCCAGTCTGGTGCCGACCCGCGTGACGACGAAGTCGCCCGGCTGCGCATCCCGCCGCACTCCATCGAGGCTGAGCAGAGCGTCATTGGCGGCCTTCTGATCGACAACAGTGCCTGGGATCGTGCCGGTGACCTGCTCACCGACGGCGACTTTTATCGCTACGAGCACCGGCTGATCTATGCGGCCATCGGCGGCCTGATGAATGCCTCGAAGCCGGCTGATGTGATCACGGTGTTCGAGCAGCTGCAAAGCCTGGGCAAGGCCGAAGACTGCGGTGGCCTGTCTTATCTGAATGCCTTGGCGCAAAGCGTGCCCAGCGCGGCCAACCTGCGCCGCTATGCCGAGATCGTTCGCGAGCGTGCCGTGCTGCGCAAGCTGGTCGCGGCCAGCGACGAGATCGCCACCGCGGCATTCAATCCGCAAGGCCGTCCGGTGCCGCAGATCCTTGACGAGGCCGAAAGCAAGATCTTCAAGATCGGCGAAGAAGGTTCACGCTCGCGCCAGGGCTTTATCAGCATGGACACGTTGGTCGTTCAGCTGATCGACCGCGTGAACGAGCTGCACGAAAACGGCGCCGAAGAAGTCACCGGCGTGCGCACGGGCTTCTACGACATGGACAAGATGACCGCCGGCCTGCAGGCCGGCGACCTGATCGTGCTGGCAGCGCGGCCGTCGATGGGCAAGACGGCATTCGCGCTCAACATCGCCGAGCACGTGGCCGTCAACGAAGGCCTGCCGGTCGTGGTGTTCTCGATGGAAATGGGTGCCGCCCAACTGGCCTTGCGCATGGTGGGCTCGCTGGGTCGCATCGACCAGAGCAACCTGCGCACCGGCAAGCTGCGTGACGACGAATGGGGCCGGCTGTCCGAAGCGGTCGAGAAGCTCGGCAAGGCAGCGGTGTTCATCGACGAAGGGTCGGCCCTGACACCCAGTGAGTTGCGCGCCCGTGCGCGCCGGCAGGCGCGCCAATGCGGCCAGCTGGGGCTGATCGTGGTCGACTACCTGCAGTTGATGAGCGGCAGCGGCGGCGGCAGCGAAGAAAACCGCGCCACCGTGATCGGTGAGATCTCGCGCGGCCTGAAGTCGCTTGCCAAGGAGCTGAAGTGCCCGGTGATTGCGCTGTCGCAGCTCAACCGCAGCGTGGAGTCGCGCACCGACAAGCGCCCGATGATGAGCGACTTGCGCGAGTCCGGCGCCATCGAGCAAGACGCTGACGTCATCATGTTCATCTATCGCGATGACTACTACACCAAAGAGGCCAGCAAGGAGCCGGGTGTCGCCGAGATCATCATCGGCAAGCAGCGTAACGGCCCGACCGGCACGGTGAAGCTCGCCTTCCTCAAGCCGCTGACGAAGTTCGAAAACATGGCGCCTGGCAGCTCAGGCAGCGACATGTACTGATCTGCGTTGCGGGGCAACCGTGCATACTGTATAAACATAAGGGGTATCAGCTTAGCTCCAGTCGGAGCAAAGTACTGGATATATATCCAGTACTTTACGATACCTTGGCTGACTTGGGTAGAGGCCGGACAACGTCCTTG
>Ga0302321_100001847_pt1 | contig 18092 bp, 17 predicted proteins | sample Fen_T0_1_FD_202505 | JGI IMG/M metagenome (GOLD analysis project Ga0302321, IMG submission 202505) | Peat permafrost microbial communities from Stordalen Mire near Abisko, Sweden - Fen_T0_1 | ecosystem: Environmental > Terrestrial > Soil > Wetlands > Permafrost | place: Sweden: Abisko...
CACGAGCACCGTGGTAGCCGAAAAAAACCATGTTCTTGAGATGAATTCTACCGGTCATGGATTGAAAGAGATTCGGATGGCGGCGGCCATGCGGGCAGCTCTGGCGTTGGCACGCACATCGTGTACACGGATAAACTCGACCCCTTGCCAGACCGCAAGCGCCGTCGTCGCGAGCGTTCCCTCAAGGCGTTCTTCCGGCTGCAGCGTCAGCGTGTTGCCGATGACGGATTTTCGCGAGGCGCCGAGCAACAACGGCAGTCCCAGCACGCGCAATTCCGCCAGGCGGGCCAGCAGTTCGAGATTCTGCTCGTACGTTTTTCCAAAGCCGATGCCGGGATCGAGCACGAGTTTTTCGTGGGCAACGCCAGCTTGCGCCGCAATGACCAGAGAACGCTCGAAAAACGCCAGCATCGCCGCGATCAGATCGCCCTGCGTCGTTTTGAACGCGGCATCGTTGTGCATCAAAATCACAGCGCAGCCCGACTCGGCTGCGATGCCCGGAAGCGCCGGGTCACCTTGAAAGCCGCGAACATCGTTAAGCACCTGCGCGCCTGCCTGCAGCGCCGCGCGTGCAACCGACGGTTTGTAGGTATCGATTGATAGCGGAACTTTGGTTTTATCCAAAAGCGCAGTAATCACCGGAACCACGCGAGCCGCTTCAATCTCAGCCGGAATTTCCGTGAAACCCGGCCGCGTCGACTCGCCGCCAAGATCGAGCATCGCCGCGCCTTCCTCGACGAGTTGAAGCGCATGCGTCACCGCGGAGTCGGTCGTGACATGACGGCCACCGTCGTAAAAAGAGTCGTCCGTGATATTGACGATACCGACCATCTTGGGCGTTCCGTCGAGCAGCAGCAACCGGTCGCGACAAACAAGCGAGCGCGGCGTGGGCCGGTCTTTTGCAAGCGCTGGATCGTGAGAAACGGGGGCGGACATGGCGGAGGTAATTAGGAGACGCGATCCCGCTCCTTGACAAGGTGGCAGATGCTTCTCGTTCAACCAACGAGGCATTGCTCAAGTTCACGCCGCAGCGCCTTTTCATCCAGGCCTACGCCAATAAAAACCAGCTCCTGCCGCCGATCACCAGTCGGCTCAAGCCAGAGTTTTTCAAGCGCCGCAGGCAGCTCAGTCCGCCGGGCTTTCCCATTTTCAATCATCGCGGCCCACCAGTAATTCGGAAAATCGGTGCGCACGCTGCCACCTGCCACCGACAAAAACCCCATTTCGTCGGGACGCTCCGCCAGCCAGAAAAAACCTTTGGCGCGCAGCAAGCCTGCCACGCCGCGCCGCAGCAACGCTTCAAACTTGTCCATCGCGAAAGGGCGCCGCTCCTGATAAACCCAGCTCACGATGCCAAACTGGTCCGTGTGCCGGGGCGTCGTTTTGATCGCAGTCGGTTTTGCCGACGACGTTGTCGGCTCGAAAATTGCAGGAGGAACCGTATTCAAAATCCTGATCCAGCTCGCTGCGCCCGGCGTCACGGCTGGGTCGAACCGCACGCGTTCCAACAAAAACTCGCTGGCAATCTGCCCTTGTTCGCAACGAATGCGGTCAGCCCGTTCATTCAAGCCGCTGACAATTTCTTCGAGTTGCACCAGCTCCGGCTCGCTCAGCAGATCGCATTTATTGAGCACGATCACATCGGCGCATTCAACCTGCTCAACCATCAACTCAAAAACCGGCCGCGTCGCGCCCGGCCTGATCTGCTCGGGCGACAAGCAGTCGTGCTGTTTGCGCCATTCTGAAAGAAAGTGCGCGGCATCGATCACGCTCACCAGCGCCGAAAGCTGCGCAAAATCAGACAGGCTCCGCCCGAACGGATTTTTTTGCGTGAACAAGCTGGCTATGCCGCGTGGTTCGGCCACGCCCGAGGTTTCGACCAGAATGTGTTCGTAGGCGCCTTCGACTGCGAGCCGCGCAATCGTTTCGGCGAGATCATCGCGGTTGGAACAGCACACGCAGCCGTTACCGAGTTCGACAATGTCGCCGCCACCCACCTGCGCTCTGACGACGGCCGCATCGATGTTGATCGCCGCCACATCGTTGACTACGGCAGCCCAGCGCCGGCCTTCCGCCTGCCGCAGCAAATGGTTCAACAACGTCGTCTTTCCCGCACCGAGAAAGCCGCACAGCACCGTCACGAGCGGACGGCTCTGAGGGGGGACGTTGTCGGTGTTGGCCATGGCCGCAAAGACAGCGTTTGTGCTCCGAGAAGCAACGGTGAAGCGCGATTCAGCGCTCGCTGTGCCGAGGCCGTCTGTCATTTTCGCGCGCATGAAGCGCCTCGCCGCTTTTCTCGCTTTCAGCTTCACGCTCACCTCGCTTCCCGCTGCGTCGCCCTTGCTCATGCTGGACAACGTGCAACTGCCCTCACCCGCCGGCGTCGGCGCACAGGCTCCACAATTTGTAGGGAGTGGCAGCGGACAAATTACACTTTCGTGGATTGAGCCCGATCCTAGCAACGTGCCAGCACTGCATTTTGCGCAACTCGATCCGCAGACACATGCTTGGGCCAAAGCAATAGCCGTCGGCCCGGCCACGGCGAACCAGGCCAACGCACTAACGTGCACCGCGCCGGTGACGGTCAGCAACGCTGGACGGCTGGCGAGCGCGTGGTTTGTCGACGACAAAAAAGATCCGCGTGTACTCCTGTCAGTTTCGCCCGACGCGGGCGCGCATTTCCTCATGCCGCAACGCATCGAGGACGCCCGCCCGGTGGGCTCACCGGATCTCGTGTTGCTCGGCGACGGCACGGTCTTCGCGTCGTGGCTGGAGCACTACAACGAAAACGAAACGGCGATCTGGTTGCGCCGCATTTCGCCCGGCGGCGAACTGAGCGTGCCCGTGCTGCTCGCCACTTTAGCGTCAGATCACGCTCTTCCGCGGCTCGCTTTGGTCAAAGACTACGATGCCACGCCCGCGCAACTCCTGCTCGCCTATACCCTCGGCGACGGCGAGACCGCACAAATTGTCACGCGCCTGCTCACCATTCCGCTGCCCGCCACCACGTCTTCCGCCAATCCCTGTAACTGTCCGACCAACGACGAAACGGCACGCGGCTACGCGCTAAAAGGCCGTATCGTTTCGCTCTCGCTGGAACGCAGCGTCATCGTCGTTCAGCACGAGGAAATCCCCGGCGTGCTTCCAGCTGCAACCACCGAATTCAAAACCGATCCAGCCATACTAAAGTCCGCCGCGAGCGGCAACGAAGTCTTCGCCCGCGTCGAACGTCGCGGAACCGAATGGTGGCTGTTCAGTGCGCGCTTGATTGTGCGCCCCTAAAATCCCTCTACTCACCCACCATGCAAAAACTCCCAGGCGTTCTTCTTTTCATCGTTCTCGCCCTCGTGATTCTGCAAATCCTGAGCTTGCGCGCCCTCAGCCAGGCTGAAAAACGCCTCATGGCTTTGGAGAAAAAGGTGGAAATGCTTTCGGCTGTCCCAGCGCCGACAATCGCTGCCACGCAACCAGTCGAAGTGAAATAAGCGCCGCGTCGCTAAGCCACAACTACAGCATTATCCTTCGAGCCCGAAAACAGCTTTGACGTAATTGTCGACGGAGAAAGGTTGCAGGTCTTCGGCCTGTTCGCCGAGGCCTAGAAAATAGATCGGCAGTTTTAGCTGACGGTAAATTCCCACGAGCGCGCCGCCACGACTGGTGCCGTCGAGCTTGGTGACGACCAAACCGGTAAGGCCAAAACTTTGGTGAAACACCTTGGCTTGCTCGATGGAGTTTGAGCCAAGGCTGCCATCAACCACCAACCAGCGGTGTTGCGGCGCAGTGGCGTCGTTTTTCTGCAGCACGCGGCGAATCTTCGCCAGCTCCTCCATCAAATTGCTCTTCGTGTGCAGACGACCTGCGGTGTCGACGATCAGATAATCGCGCCCGCGCGATTTTGCGGCCTGCCAGGCATCAAACGCCACCGCGGCGGAATCTGCGCCGGTATGGCTGGCGACGATTTCGAGATCGAGGCGCGTGGCCCAGGTTTTGAGTTGTTCCACCGCTGCGGCGCGAAAGGTGTCGCACGCGGCCAGCGTGACGGTCTTGCCGTCCTCCTTGAGTTTCCACGCGAGCTTGGCCGCCGTGGTGGTCTTGCCCGAACCATTGACGCCGATCATGGCGATGACCGTTGGAGCAGTCGCGGCGGGCGACAAAACACCTTCAGCGCCGGCCAGCACGCGCTTGAGTACGGCTGCACCGATGGCAGCGGCGTCCTGACCGCGCAACGATTTATCCTTTTTGTAAGCGGTCTTGATCTCGGCGAGAATTTCCTCGGTCGTCTCGACGCCGAAATCCGCCGTGTACAAAGCCTCCTCAAGCGTTTCGAGCGAGGAGGCGTCGATCGGTTTCTGACCAAAGATCGCCGCGGTCTTCTCCGCGATCGCGGAAACCGTCTTGGCAAACCCGTCTTTGAATTTCTTGAAAAGACCGAACATGAGGAAAGATGGAAATTGCTTAATCTGAAACGACGGAAGTTTTGTGAACGCGAATCGCTGCTTCAATCACACGTCCACTCAAATCCTTATGACCCAGCTCAACCATTTTCCTGATTTCCTGAGTTCCACATAAAAAATGCCGCCCTACTCCGTCGCTTTGCGGGAGTCGCGACCGAGTTGGTCTTTCAAGCGGTCGAGGATGCCGTTGATGAAACGCTTCGCGTCGGCGTTGGAAAATTCCTTGCTCAGATCGATCGCTTCGTTGATCGAGACGACCGGCGGGATGTCCTTGCGATAAAGCATCTCGAACATCGCCAGGCGCAGGATCGCGAGATCGATTTTGGCGATGCGTTCAAACTCCCAGTTGTGCGCGAGGCCCTTGATGCGGGCATCGAGATCGGCGATGTGCTCGATCACACCGTGGATGATTTCTTCACCGTACGAATAGGTATCGCGTGGATTTTCCTGCGCTTCGAAAAACGCCTGCAGATCGTTCGCGAGGTTGGCCGGAGTGTTGATACTCCAGGCAAAAAGATATTGGAGCGCGGCGACACGGCCGGCCCTACGCTGGGCAAATTGCGGTTTGCTGCTGCTCATTTTGAAAAACGTTGTTTTAGCTCCGCCATCTCCAGCGCCGCACGGGCGAACTCAGCCCCGCGGTTGATTTTACCGAGGCAGCGATCCTCGGCCTGCTTCTGATTTTCGGCCACCACCACGCCATTGATCACCGAGACGTGCGCGTCGAGCGCCACACGCATCAAGCCCTGAGACGAGGCCTCGGCCACCAGCTCGTAGTGCAATGTGTCACCGCGGATGATCACGCCCAGCGCCACGATGACGTCGGGCTTGGTCGCCTTCGCCAGCCATTGAGCGGCGCTCGGCAACTCATTGGAACCAGGCACGCGGTACACGCGGATTTTCTTCTCTTTCACGCCAGCCGAACGCAGATGTTCAAAAACCTGGTGCAGCAAAGCGTCGACCAGCGTGGGATTGTAGCGCGCAGCCACGATGCCGATCGAAAGGCCGGTACCGTCAACAGTCAGATCTTGAGGAGCAGCGAGACTCATGGAGAAACCGTCCTGTGTGCGCGTCCACTGGGCAGGGCGCAACCTCTTTTCTGGGCAACCTGTCGGCGACGGCGTTGAGCGACACGGCTTAGGCTATCGGACCTGCACCGAGCATCGCACTTGCCCGGCAGCAATTAGGGAAACAAATCGCGGAAGAACGTCGCGTGCAGCTCGGCCGCCGTGCAGTAAAAGCAGAAACTCAAACCGGCACCTGCTCGACGATCTCCAGATTATAGCCGTCGAGACCAACCGCCCGGCGCGCGCTGTTCGAGATCAACCGGATTTTGCACAATCCAAGCGCCACGAGAATCTGTGCGCCAATGCCGTAGTCGCGCAGGCCCATGCCCGGCACGGCCTCACCGGGTTTTGCCTCTAGCTGCCGGATCGTGGTTTCGCCGCGCCCCGCCGGCTCCATGTACAACACCACGCCACGGCCTTCACGTGCGATGGCGGCGAGCGCAGCGGTTAACGTGCGGTAGCTGTCCATGCTGCTCGCGCGGAAGACGTCGCTCAGGAGATTTTCGCTGTGCACGCGAACAAGCGTCGGTTCGGCCGAGAGCTGGCCCATCGAAAAGGCATAGTGATACCGACCGTCGATCTTGTTGCGAAAAACATGCGCCGTGAACTGGCCAAACTCCGAGGCGAAGGGCTTCGTGCTGACAAGCTCGACGAGCTGGTCGCGCCGGTGGCGGTATTCGATCAGCGAAGCGATGGAGATCAGTTTCAAGCCGAACCGTTGCTTAAACGCCACGAGCTGCGGCAGACGCGCGACGGTGCCGTCGTCGTTGACGATCTCACAAAGCACGCCGCTCGGGTGCAGACCGGCCAGCGTCGCCAGATCAACCGCCGCTTCGGTGTGGCCGGCGCGTTCGAGCACACCACCCGGACGCGCGCGCAACGGGAAAACATGGCCGGGCTGCACAAGTTGCTCGGGGCGGGATTCCGGGTTTGAGAGAATGCGGATGGTTTGGGTCCGATCATAGGCGCTGATGCCTGTCGCGATACCTTGAGCGGCGTCGACCGTAACCGTGAAATCGGTCCTAAAGGCGTCACGGTTCTGCCGAACCATTGGCCCAAGACCAAGGTGCTTGAGTTGCGCCTCCAACATCGGAACGCACACGATGCCGCTGCAATAGCGGATCATCATGTTGACCGTCTCAGGCGTCGCTTTTGAAGCCGCCATGATGAGGTCGCCTTCGTTTTCACGATTCTCGTCATCGGTAACAATAACGAGTTTGCCGTCGGCGATATCCTGGATCGCAGACTCTACCGAATCGAAAGGAGCATGGACGTCCGACATGGGAGAAGGAACGTCGGCGAGCCATCACCGACTGTCAATCCAGCGAGCGCGGCCAACTTCAGCTGTGGAAATCGAGGACGAAACTCTCCACCGCCTGATCGTCGTCGGACAGCAGCGTGAGGTAGAGTTTGAAATTATACGGCTGGCGCACAGATGAGGAAACCAAAGTCTTGCCGTCGCCTGAAGGATTGAGAATGCGACGCTCGTCAGGGATTCTGTATTTCGGCTGCCAGCGGGCGGCCGCGCGGGCCACGTCGCAGTCGACCGGTTTTTTCTTTTTGTCGTAGAAAGACAGCTTGAAGCCGCTGTCATCAATCGTGATTCCGATGTAGCCGCCGTTTTTGCGGGGCGCGGAAATTCCTTCAATTGTGCCCTCGGGCTCTTCGCCTTCAGGCTTGGCGGTTTCTTCCTGTTTGGCAGAGGCAGGCGCAGGTTTGGCCGGTGGCTTGGCGAGCAAAGGCATCGCCATGCCCATCGAGATAGCCAGCAGCAACGTCTTCGCTAACGCGGCGTTGATCTTCATATGCCAACTGCTTACGCGGCCTTGTGGCCTTCGCAAGCCTCATTCGGTAAAGGCCCGGTAAAAGGCCAAAACACTACTTGGTTGGGCGCTACAATTGCGCCTTCAATGCCTGCCAACGCGCCAGCCGCTCCGCAATTTTCGCCTCCGAGCCAACTGCTTTGGGCGTGAAAAGCGTGAGCGGTTTTTCGAGGTAATTTTGACCCGAGATATTCTCCGGAAAATCGTGCGAGTACTGATAACCCTTGCCGTGGCCGGCCCGCTTGCTGGCCTGACCACCTTTGTCGCGCAACGCCGTGGGCACCGTCTGCACGGGTTGGCTCGCGATGGCGTTTTTCGCCGCGTGCAACGCCAGATTCGCCGAATTGCTTTTCGGCGCCAGCGCGATGTACAGCGTGGCGTGGGCGAGCGCGTACTCGCACTCGGGCAAACCGACAAAATCGCAGGCCTGATGCGCCGCCACCGCTAGCGGCAACGCCAGCGGGTCAGCCAGCCCCACATCCTCCGATGCAAGAATCACCAGCCGCCGCGCGATGAAGCGCGGGTCTTCGCCACCCGCGAGCATTTTAGCCAACCAATAAACAGCGGCATCCGGATCGCAACCGCGGCAGCTTTTGATAAACGCCGAAATCGTGTCGAAGTGTTCGTCCTCGTCAGCGTCGTAACGAATGCGCCGCTCGCGCGCAAAAACCTCCAGCTCAGCCGAGGTAATTTCGGCCTTTTCCGGCAGGCTCAACACCAGGACTTCGAGTGCGTTCAGTGCGCGCCGCAAATCGCCGTCGCACAACACTGCGAGATCGGTGAGCACTGCGTCGTCGGCCGTGCAGCCGCGTTCGCCGAGCCCGCGTTCGCGATCGACCAGCGCGCGTTTGAGTACACCCGCGACCGCCGCAGTCGAAAGCGGCTCCAGCCGGAAAAGATGGCTACGACTGAGCAGCGGCGGATTGACGTAAAAACCGGGATTGTGCGTCGTCGCTCCGATCAGGCGGATATTGCCCTCCTCGACATCGGGCAGCAGCAGATCCTGCTGGGATTTATTGAAACGATGCAGCTCGTCGATGAAGAGCAGCGTCGGCGCATCGGTGCGGCGACGGGCCAGCGTCAGGATTTCACGCAGCTCGGCGACGTTCGACATCACGGCGTTGACCCGCACAAAACGGCTCTTGGTCACGTGCGCAATCACCTCAGCAAAACTGGTTTTTCCACAACCAGGCGGCCCATAGAAAATCAGACTACCGAACCGATTGCTCGTAATAAGTCGCGGCAGCAGTGATCCGGGCGCAGTCAGGTGCTCCTGACCAACGATCTCCGCCAGCACTTGCGGACGCATGCGCGCCGCCAGCGGCTGACGTTCACGCCGGGCCGCGTCGACCGCAGACGCAGGCTTGCCGCCGGGTGTTTCGCTGGTCAGCGTTGGTTCGGCGTCTCCGAAAAGGTCAGGTTGCTCGGCAGGAGGCATTTTCTTCCCCACCAATTTTCGCTAATTCCCCACAATGGAAAGCCCATTCAAAGAATTCGTCTGGCCGGGTCGCGCGTAATCGCAATGGCGACGACTCCACTGCCACGCAGCCTTCGACACCGCGCGCCGGTTCTCTGGCTGCTGTTGCCTTTCATGATCGGTCTGGTCGCGGGACGGGCCATCGTTGGATTGCCTTCGCCGCTCTGGCTTTTAATCGGCGGCCTCGTCGCCATCGTTCTGGCAATAATTTTCTCCAAGCGTCCACTCGCTTGGGCAGCCGGCTTAGGCATCGGACTGGTGCTAACTGGCGCCGCGTATTACGAAATTTGCCGCGCGCGCCTGCCTGATTGGGACAACCTGCCGCCGCGCGAAGCCCGGCTCACGCTCGCCATCAGAAGAACCTTTGCCCCATCGCCCGATGGAAAACGCGTCTCAGGTTTCGCCCGTGTCGTGCGAGCCGACGCACACCTGGAGGAACTGATTGGGCAACGACTTTACTACTCACTGGCTCGCCACCCCGGCGAAGAGCCGCCGATCCGCTCAATGGAGATTACGGTGATCGGGGTTTTGCAGACGCTGCCGCGTAGTGCACCTGCGGATACGTTTGAAGGTTATCTGGCCAACGCAGGGCTGAATTACCGGCTCACGCGCGGACGCATCGTCGAATTTTCGCGACCGCCTTCACGGTACCGGATTTTCTGCGAACGGGCGGTTAAAAAAATGAACGCACTGCTCGGCGAAGGCGTTTCCAGCAAAAGGCCAGAGCTAACGGCCATTCTCCGGGCGATGATGCTCGGTCAAAAACAGGAGCTGAGCGAAGAGCAGGACGCCCTTTTCATGCACAGCGGCACGATGCATCTTTTTGCCATCAACGGTCTGCATATCGGTGTCGTGGCTTTGTCACTACACATGCTGCTGACGATGCTGCGCTGCCCGCGCACAGCGGCGACTTTGCTCACCCTGGCGGTACTCTGGCTCGACGTGGACACCACCGGCGCCAGTCCCTCCGCGGTGCGCGCATTCCTCCTCGTGGCCTCGTTTGAGGTCGCCTTTCTCCTGAGGCTTCCCAGTAACGGCATCGCTGCGCTCGCCAACGCCGCCACAGTCGTGCTGGTGCTTGATCCGATGGCATTGTTCAGCGCCAGTCTGCAAATGTCCTACGGCGTAGTTCTCGCGCTCATGTGCCTCGGACTGCCGCTGGCTGACCGACTGCAAACGCTCTGGCAGCCTTACGCCAGTCTGCCTAAAATCTCTTGGAATTGGTGGCAACATGCTCTTTCGCGCGGACTGAACTGGCTGGCGGGCGCGCTCGCCATCGGTTGGGCGGCGTCATTGGTTAGTACGCTGACCGGAGTGCAGTTTTTTCACGTTCTGGTTCCCGGAGCTCTCGTCGCCAACCTCGTGCTTGTACCTTTGGCTTCGTTGGTGATCGCCGCTGGTTTTATCTCAATCGCAAGTGGCCTCGGCGGCGCCGCAGCGATCAGTGCCTGGTTCAACCATGCGAGCCTGCTGGTGCTTTGGACCATCGATAAGCTCATCCGCTTCAGTTCACGTCTGCCCGGAGCTTGGTATGCGGCCACCTGGCGGGCGCCCTGGGTCGGCCCGCTGGCCTTCGCGAGCCTGCTCGGTGTTTGCCTGGCCGGATACGCGTGCGGCTGGAAACGCGAGCGCGGCGGCTTTTGGCCGCCTTTCATCGTCATCGTGCTCGCCCTCGTTTTCGGCGTGAAGTTTGGCTGAACTCCCTCAACCTTCATTCCCTATGAAAAGCGCCTATGAACTCGCGATGGAACGTCTGGCCAAATCCGACCCGGACACGGCAAAACCGCTCAGTGCTGAACAAAAAACGCGCCTCGCCGACATCGATACGCTTTACAAAGGCAAAATCGCTGAGCGCGAAATCTTCCTGAAGAAGCAGCTCAACGAAGCCTACGCCGACGGGAAACTTGAGGAAGTGGAAAAGATCACCAAGCAGCAGGCCAGCGAACGCGCCCGGCTCGAAGAAGAACGCGAAGAGGAAAAAGAACGCGCTAGAAAAGCCAGCAAGTAATTCGAATCTGGAACACTGGAACTCAGGAAAATACCGCACCCAGTGCTCAGGAACCAATTCCTTTTCCGTTCCAGCGTTCCTGAGTTCCAGATTTAAAAATCTTAGTTTCTTTCCTCACTCCGGTTCGGCGGTGCCTTCGACGACCCAGTCTTTGGCTTCTGGCACTTGTTTAAAGAATTCGCCAAGCGCCGCGCTCAGGTGTTCGGCGTAGCGGAAATGGGCGCCCATGCCGGTGCGCAGTTCGGCTTCGTAGATAAATTTGTCGGCGTGCGTGCTGTGCTCGAACGGCGTCTGCGCGCCGAGCAACAACGAATAAACGTAGGCCGGCGAACCGCGCTTCAACAATTCACGCGCAAGCTCGGCCTGCTCCGTCAGCAGCGCGGCGTGATCGGCATGCTTGATCTCCGGCGGCAGATAAAAACCAGCCTGGATGAGCGGGGTGTAGCGATGCCCGGTTCGGTGACGGTTGAGATCGCGCAGTTCAGCCACCGCCATGTTGTTCCATGCAAAGGTCACGCGCATCCGGCGCGAGGCGGAGCCATGATAGGCATAACGATTGGTTCGGTGGCGCAACGCCTCGGATAGCGGCTGCGTTTCCGACAAAAAGGGCGGCGTGGCTCGGTCCACATGAACCCAAACTTCATCGGCCAGCGGCGCAGTCGAAAGCCTCTCCAGTCCGAGCTTGCTGCTCGTGGCGAGTTCCTGACGCGCCTGCTCCTCGTAGGATTTCTCCGCCGAACTGTGGCGCATGAGCCGCGGGGAAATTTTCAGCAACACGTCACGAATCTGCTTGGCCGCAGTGCGCGCCTCGATCTGCGGAAGCGAATCAAGATGCTTCACCGTCTGCGCCCACATGCGCGAGCTCTGCACGAGGCCAAGGTTCGTTCGCGTGGCAAACGGGATAAAATAGCGCGCGCGATCGAGCGCGTAGTTTTTTCGCAGCCGCGTGACCACCGCAGGCTTCGCCTCGGGCGGCAGGCGGACCAATTCAGGATTCGCCAAAGCCGCCGCGTCGAGCCGCGTGTATTCAGAATCGTAGGACGCAAACGCCTTCGCCAGCAGCGCCTGCCAGCGCGGCGCGAGATCCTCGGGCATGCCGATCTCCGCAGCCGTAGGGAGATTCGAGGCGTTCATCGTGATGTAACGCGTGCTCGATTCCTGACCGTCGGCCATCTGGGAGATTTCAAAAATTTTGTACGCGAGCCACATCGAGACATCGTCGAGGGCAATCGCGAGTCCACCCGTCAGTCCGCCGATTGACGCATGTCCGTAATCGACGAATTTCAGGATGCGATCGATCGAGGCGTCAGGATTGGCGAGATCAACTTTCTCCAGAATAGCCGCGAGCCCATCGTTGCTCCGCGAATAACGTGCGAGCACCGAGGCGAGCAACTCGGGTGTGACCTTGGGCAGATCAGCGGCGGTAGGGGGCGGGACAAGGGCGAGTCCGGTAACTTTCATGCGACGTGGAAAGGTTTCGCGCAAAGCGCGGGTCACGCCAAGCACGAAGCAGGAAATTATCAACCGCTGCCGACGCCCTCAGACACTCAATAGTGCAGCGTCGCGATCCACGCCATCAAGGGCGCTTGATAGAAGCCCAAAAAAACCGAGAGCAATGCGAGCGAAGCCAGCATCGCGGCAATAGGAACGCCCACTGCATCGCGCGGTGGCAATGCCTCGGTTTGGCTGGGTTTTGCTGTTGCGGAGGTCACGAAATACACGGCTTTGATCCAGCCAAAGTAATAGTAGATCGAAAGCACGACGCCCACGATCGCGACGGCGAGCAGCCAGTAAAGTCCGGCCTGGTAGGCGGCGATGAAGATAAAAATTTTTCCAATGAAACCCGCCAGCGGAGGAATGCCCGCGAGCGAACCAAGCCCAATCGCCAGCACCGCGGCAAGGAATGGATGACTCCGGGCGAGATTGACGTAGTGATCGAGCTCCTGATCGGCGTCGTTTTCACCGGCCAGATGCGTCATCACACCAAACACCGCAAACGATGCACAGAGGTAAACTACCAGGTAGAAATAAATCGCGTCGACGGCCTGAGGCACATGGTAGCTCGCGACCACGCCAAGCAACAAATAACCGGCGTGCGAAACACCCGAGAGACCCATCAAGCGTTTGACATTGTGCTGCGTGAGCGCGCCGAGATTGCCGAGGATGATCGTCGCCGCCGCGAGCACACCGAGCAAGGGCTCCACGACTCCACGATACGCTGAAAAGACCTGCGCTAGGATGAGCAGAACCGCGAAGCCAGCGGCCTTCGATGCCACGGCGAGAAATGCAGTCACCGGCGTGGGCGCCCCTTGATACACGTCGGGAATCCAGATCTGAAACGGCACCGCGCCGATTTTGAAAGCGACGCCAGAGAGCACGAGCACGATGCCAACGCTCGCGAGGAAATTACCAGGATTGGCCGCGAGAAAAGTTTGCAACGACAGAAAATTCATCGGTTCCGCCGCATGCCCAGGCAATGCCGGATTCCCTGCAACGCCGTATAACAGCACAATACCGAAGAGCAAAATCGCCGAACTCAGCGCGCCGGTAATGAGGTACTTGAGGCCGGCTTCGAGCGATAGCGAATTGGTGCGGTAATAACTGACCAAAATATAAAACCCAACCGTGATCGTCTCGAGCGCGACGAAGAACATGACGAAGTGATTGCTTTGCGCGAGCAGCATCATCGCTGCCGTCACGACGAGCATGATGTGGAAAAATTCGATCTTGGGCAGCTTCAGCCGCGCGAGCGCGATCACGCCGAGCGAGGAAGCGAGGAGTGAACACAGCACAAAAAACACGCGCATGAACTGTCCCGAGGGCGTGTGCCGCAACATTCCACCAAAGGTTTCGTAGCCAAGGAAAGGCGTGCGGTAATTTAGGATAATCCCAGCGAGAACACCCAGCTGACCGGCAATCGCGACGAGAGGAATAACACTCTGCTCTTTTTTGGGCAGGACCATCTCCAACACCAGCAGCAGCAACGCGAGGCCACCGAGCAACAACTCGGGCAGGATGGCAAGCCACTGATTGGATTGGGCGATCGTGAATAGTTCGGAATTCATCTCAGCGGAAATTATTTGCTGACCACGGTGGTAGGCACGGCCGTCAACGCCGCAGGATAGATCGCTTGCAGCGCAGAGTTGATCGGTGTCGAAAGCGACTTCGGCCAGAAGCCGAGGAAGAGCAATGCCACTAGCAGAACGAGCGCGGGCAGTTTTTCGCTCCAGGACAAATCGATCACAGGACGCTTGGCGGCCACGGCAGAGAACGTCTCGGTCGGCGGACCGAAAAACACGTTGGCCGCAGCGCGTAAACCATAGATGGCCGAGATAATCACACCGGCCACTGCGCCAGCGGTGACCCACGGCGAGAGCTTCCAAAGCGAAATGAAGATTGCGAGTTCACCCCAGAAATTTGCGAAGCCAGGCAAGCCGATGCTCGCCAACGTCGCTGCCACGAAAAAGGCCGCAAGCACGGGAGCCTTTTGCGCGAGTCCGCCCATTTGTCCGAGATCGAAGGTCTGCGTGCGGTGATAAATGCTGGTCGAAAGCAAAAAGAGCAGCGCGACCGACAGTCCGTGCGCAACCATCAGCAACACCACACCGCCAGCGCCCACGATGGAAAACGCCGCCACACCAAGAAACGCGTAGCCCATGTGCATGACGGAACTGTAACCAACCATTTGCTTGAGGTCACGTTGGGCGATGGTCACAAGGCCGATGATAAGAACGTTGCCAAGGGCCAGCGCCGTCAGCACCCACGTCCACGAACCAGCACCCAGCGGCAAGAGCGGCAGCGCGATCTGGATCAGCCCGTAGAGGCCAAATTTCTTCAACACACCGGCGTGCAACATCGCTGCGGAACTTGGCGCAGCGCCGTAGCCGAGCGGCGCCCAAGTGTGCAGCGGCCATAGCGAAACCAGAATGCCAAAGCCAAACATCAACAGGCCAAAAATATTTTTCTGCACGAGCACCGGCAGCGGATTCGCCTGCAACACATGACGCAGCGTGATGAGGTCAAAAGTTGACGCACCACTCTTCACGTAGATCGCGATTAAGCCGATCAGTGACAGCATCGCGCCAAGCGTGAGATAGATCGTCATCTTCATCGCCGCGTAGCTGCGGTCACGTCCGCCCCAGATGCCGACCATGATGAACGTCGGGATCAGCGCGAGTTCGTGGAAGAAATAGAAAAAGAAAACGTCGACCGACGCGAACACGCCCATCAAGCCGCCCTGCATCACGAGCAGCAGCGTGAGATACAGGTTCAACCGTTCGGCCCCGGATTGAATTGCATAAAGCCCGGCCGCGAGCCCAACCAGCCCAGCCAACACAAAAAGCGGTAGCGAAATACCATTGAGCCCAAGCGAAAGATGAATCCCCAGGCTGCTCAAACCGGTGTCGTAGACGTTGAAAAACGCATACGTGTTCGCTGGCGGCGTGGAGGGAAACTGAGCCCACAAAAACAACGCGATGATCGCTGGGACTGCAAAGCCGACACAGGCAAACTTAGGTGCCCACGACTTCGGCAACAGTCCGAGCGCAATCACCAGCGCCACCGCCAGCGGCGTCGCGATCGAGAGAAAGAGAAAATCAAAAGGCAGACTCATCAGAGATTAATTTAATAGGGAACTCAGGAACTCTGGAAAAAGGCAGAGGTTAGTTATTTCAGATCAGCGGTTCGTTCCTGAGTTCTTGAGTTCCAGATTCGAAAGATTGTCGTTTGTGGCTAGGCGTTTCTTTACTGATTTCCCATTTAAAATACTCCAGCGGCGAAACCCCAGACTAGTGCGGCGCCGATCAGGAACCAGTAAACGTAGGCATGCAAGCTGCCGACGTAGAGCGCACGAGCGCCCATGCCGATCAGGCCGACTACTCCAGCCAGCCCGCGTACGATCACTCCGCCGATAAAAACCTGATCGAGGAAATTAAGTACCAGTGCAAAACGGTCCTGAATCTTCGCTACGTAATAATTGTAGATTTCGTCAGGCGCCGACTTGAGCAAAGCCAAACCGCCAAACAGCCCGGGCGACTTCACTGCCAGCGTATCCTTGTCCGTGGGCTGATAGAAGAAGTACGCGGAGAGTCCGCCGATGAGGACAACCGTCAGGCTCGTCACAAAGACGACGTGGTGGGCGTGCTCGTGATACTGCCCATCTGGCACTTCGAGGAAGACCCCTCGAAAATGAGCCATATCGAGCACATATGGATAGCCGGCGACGATGGCGAGGGCGGCCAGCACGATGAGCGGCAGCACCATCGCAAAGCCGCTTTCGTGCGCGTGCCCAGCGTTTTCGCCACGTGACTGACCGAGGAAGACCAGTTTCCAAAGCCGTATCATGTAGAAAGAGGTCAAAACCGCAGTGAAGGCGAGCAGGCCAAACACCGCACGATTTTTTTCGAAGGCGAGAAGGAGGATCGAGTCCTTTGAGAAAAATCCGGACAGCATCGGCGTGCCGATGATCGCGAGTACGCCAATCGTGAACGTCGCAAAGGTCAGCTTCATCCGTTTGGCCAGACCGCCCATCTTGAAAATATCCTGTTCGTGATGGCAGCCATGAATGACCGAACCGGAGCCGAGGAACAAAAGAGCCTTAAAAAAAGCGTGCGTCATCAGGTGAAACATCGCAACACCGGCGCCGGCCAGCAGCAGGACTTTAACTTTTCCCTGGTCCGTTTCTTGCGTTTCCGAAAGCCGTCCCAACCCGAACGCTGCGACCATATAGCCGAGCTGGGAGAGCGTGGAGTAAGCCAAAACTTTTTTGATGTCGCTCTGAGTGATCGCACAAAACGCGGCGTACACCGCCGTAACCACACCCACCCACATCACCACGTCGAGCGCAGCTGGCGCGGCAGCAAAAAGTGGCTCGATCCGGCAGAGCATATAAATACCCGCCGCAACCATCGTCGCCGCATGGATGAGCGCGGAGACCGGCGTCGGGCCTTCCATCGCGTCGGGCAGCCAGACGTGAAGCGGCATCTGCGCCGATTTGCCCACCGCACCACAGAAGAGCAGCAGCGGGATAGCGGTAGCGATAACCGAGCCTGCCTGAACTTTGACCGCGATCTCAGCGAGATTCACGGTGCCGAGCGCGGAGTAACACCAGATGATGCCGAGCAAAAACCCAAAGTCGCCGACGCGGTTGACGATGAAAGCCTTCTTGGAGGCATCCGCCGCGGACTGTTTGTCCATGTAATGATTGATCAGCAACCAGGAGCTAAAACCAACCAGCTCCCAAAAGATGAACATCATGAAAAGATTGTCGGCAAAAACGATGCCGAGCATTGAAAACATGAAGATCGACAGACCGCCGAAATAGCGTCCACGCGAACCATCGTCGTGCATGTAACCGAGAGAAAAAACGTGCACGCACAAACCGACCACTGCGACGATCACGAGCATGAGCGCGGCCAGATCGTCGAATTGAAAACCAAGCGATATCGTCAGCCCACCGAGTTTGAGCCATTCCCAGTTGGCGGGAAAATTACGATGTCCACCAAACACCAGCATGAAGGCCGCAACCGCCAGGACAGCGCAGGAACCGACCGAAATATAGGATGCCAACGCGCCGCGACGACGCAGGAAAAGCGCGATGAACGCAGCCGAGGCGAGCGGCAGCAGAAGGACAAGAAGAGCGAGTTGAGTAGGCGCCATGGCGTCAGTTTTTCAGCACGTTGAGTTCATCGACCTGCACGGTTCCGCGCCTGCGGAAGAGCGCTACGATGATCGCGAGGCCCACTGCGACTTCGGCCGCGGCGACAGTGAGAATAAAAAAGACGAACACATTGCCATCGAGCATGCCGTTGAAGCGGGAGAACGCGACGAGCGCGATCGTCGAGGCGACCAGCATCAGCTCAAGGCACATGTAGATCACCAGCGTGTTTTTCCGCACGAGAACGCCGAGAAAACCCACGGCGAAGAGCAGCGCGCTGAGCACGAGAAATTCATTTAGCCCAATCGTCATTTAGCGTCCTCCTGGCCTTCGAATTTTTTACTCAAAACAATCACGCCCAGCATCGAAACGAGCAGAAGAAAACCAACCACTTCCACCGGCAGCAGATACGTGGTGAAGAGCTTCGCGCCGTAGTCCTTGAGACCAGACTGAAAGGCCGCGGTCACCGGTGCAGCGGAGAACTGTCCGCGAGACACAAAACTCCAAAGGCCCAACCCGAGCAGCGCCGCGGCGATCGTACCGGCCAGCACGGAGATTTTCTTACACGGTTTCTGCTGTGCCGCCTGCGGATTCAGCAGCATCACGAT